>Ga0268256_1000500_pt1 | contig 33290 bp, 30 predicted proteins | sample AgamicAtAmrz_FD_200247 | JGI IMG/M metagenome (GOLD analysis project Ga0268256, IMG submission 200247) | Agave microbial communities from Guanajuato, Mexico - At.Am.rz (v2) (version 3) | ecosystem: Host-associated > Plants > Roots > Rhizosphere | place: Guanajato, Mexico | collected 2012-06-07 | reverse complement strand
CGGGCGGGATGTTACTTAAAAGTCTTACCGCCACGCAGTGACCTTAAAAGGCGAAAAAACACGAAAGAAGGATTTTGCTTAACGTCGCGCGGTGCGGATGCACCTTAAAAATCTTCCCGCCGCGCGGCGGCTGCGAAAAACATAAAAGACCTACAGCGAGGTTTGGTAGCGCCATCCCCACTCGCTGAACGAGTGAGGCCTTCCAGGGCGAGCGGCATGGATGCCGCGAGAGGCGGCGTTGAGCAGGAGCGAATCGACGCCGGTCCGTCAGGAGGGCTGAGGGAGTGAAGGCACCGCGCAGCGGCGAGCGGGGCTGGCGCAGGGCCGGGGAGTGCAGAGGGCGCGGCCTGGCGCCCTCTGCTCGGTCGCCGCAACGCGGCAAAGGCACCTGCCGGTGCCATGGCGAACGAAAGTCGCTCCGTGCTAACGCCAGCACCGCGTCAGCGGAAAAGCACCGAGCCGCTGCCTGCGGCACAAGCCCCGCCACTGCAAGTGGCTAGAGCACCTGCCGCTGCCTGCGGCACAAGCCCCGCCACTGCAAGTGGCTAGAGCACCGAGCCGCTGCCTGCGGCATAAGCCCGCCACTGCATGTGGCAAAAGCACCTGCCGCTGCCTGCGGCACAAACCCCGCCACTGCAAGTGGCTAGAGCACCGAGCCGCTGCCTGCGGCAAAAGCCCCGCCACGGCTTGTGGCACAAGCACCGAGCCGCTGCCTGCGGCACAAGCCCCGCCACTGCATGTGGCAAAAGCACCCTGCCGCTGCCTGCGACCACCCCCTCGCGCCAGCGAAAAAAAAGCGGGCTTTTCAGCCCGCTTCTCGCGTTATGACAACACGTTATTTTTTATCCGGCAGGGCGTAGGCAATCACATAATCGCCCAGCTTGGTACCAAACGAACCATGACCGCCAGCAGCGATAACAACATACTGCTTGCCATCCACTTCATAGGTCATTGGCGTTGCCTGGCCGCCAGCAGGTAGACGGGCCTGCCACAGCAGCTCACCGGTGTTGGTATCGAACGCGCGCAGATAGTTATCTGCGGTTGCGCCGATGAAGAACACGTTACCTGCGGTGGTGATTGGGCCGCCCAGCATTGGCATCCCCATCTTGAACGGCAGCGGCACGGGCGCGCTATCGCGCACGGTACCAATACGTTTCTTCCACACGATGTCGTTGGTTTTCAAATCTACTGCGGAAACGTAGCCCCAGGCAGGCTGTTTGCACGGCAGGCCAAACGGCGACAGGAACGGATTCAGTTCAACACCGTAAGGCACGCCGTACTGCGGTTGAATACCGGTTTCCGTGCCGGAACCGCCTTTATCGTCTGCCGGTGGCTCCATTGGGTTGCCAGGACCGCGCGGCACCAGCTTAGACACAAACGGCAGTGCCATCGGGTTGGCGATAGCAATCTGGCGATGCGGATCGACCGCGATACCGCCCCACTCGAACATGCCCAAGTTACCCGGGAACACCAGCGTACCTTGCTCAGACGGCGGGGTGAACGGACCTTCATAGCGCAGACGCTTGAAGATTACGCGGCACACCAGCTGGTCGTACATCGTGGCGCCCCACATATCCTTGTCAGTGAGATTCTGCTTCGGACGGTAGGTCAGCTCAGAGTAAGGCTGGGTGGGGGAAACGCGATCGCCTTTGGCTGCGCCTTGTGGCACCGGCGTTTCTGGCGCTGGTACAACAGGCTTACCGGTACGGCGGTCCAGCACAAAAATGTTGCCGGTTTTGGCCGGGGCATAAATCACCGGCACGGTGTTACCGTTTTTATCGGTGATATCAGCCAGCGTCGGCTGTGAAGGCAGGTCCATATCCCACAGATCGTGGTGTACCGTCTGATACGACCACACCAATTTACCGGTGGTGGCGTTCAGCGCCAGAACGGTATTGGCATAGCGCTCTTGATCGGGGGTACGGTTGCCGCCCCAGATATCCGGCGTCGACACGCCCATGGGCAGATAAACGGTATCCAGTTTCGGATCGTACACCGCCGGTGCCCACGAGTTCGGTGAGTTCAGGGTGTAAGTGTGCTCATCTTCCGGAATGGCGTTGGGATCTTTCGCGCCCGGGTCGAATGCCCACAGCAGTTTACCGGTGTTCACGTCAAAACCACGGATCACGCCAGAAGGCTCGCGGGTCGAGTAGTTATCGGTAACGGCACCGGCGATCACGATGGTGGTGTCCGTGATGATCGGTGGAGAGGTCGGCTCATACTGGCCAGGCGTGGTAACCGGCTGCTTATGCTGCAGATCCAGCTCGCCGTTGTTACCGAAGGCCGGGCAGCGTTCGCCGGTTTCTGCATCCAGCGCAAACAGGCGACCATCATTTACCGGCAGGTAAATGCGGCGCGAGCACAGCGCAGGCTGGTTATTAGCCGCATCCGCCGCCGCAGGGGTTTCATGATAAGAAACACCGCGGCAGGTAATGTGCTGGAAGGTCGGATTTTGCTTCAGTTGAGGATCAAACTTCCACTTCTGCTTACCGGTTTTGGCATCCAGCGCAAACAGAATCTGGTGCGGCGAGCACAGATACAGCGTGTCGCGAACCTTGATCGGTGTGACTTCATCGGTGATTTCACCCGGGTCGTTCGGGGTTTTCAAATCGCCGGTCTGGAACTGCCAGGCAACCTGCAGCTCTTTCACGTTGCTGCTGGTGATCTGCTTCAGCGGTGAGAAACGGGTGCCTTGCTGGTCACGCGCATAGGCAGGCCAGTCGGCATCGTCAATGTTGCTCAGCGGCTGCGCCTGCGGCACGTTTGCCGCTGCTGGCAGATTGCCATTCAGCTCTTGCGGATCGTGGAACACGGCCCATGCCAGCACCAGGCCACTGGCGACCAGCGCGGCGGCCATCAGACCCAGCGCGCCTTTACCCGTATGGTTAAGCGTGCGGTAGACAAACGGCAGAATCAGCCAGACGCCGAAGATCACCAATACGTCGGTACGCGGCGCCAGTGCCCAGAAATCAAAGCCTACTTCCCATACGCCCCACGCCAGCGTGGCCAGCAGTAACAGGGCATAAAGCAGCAGTGCGGTGCCGCTACGGCGCCACAGCAGAACAGCGGTGATCAACATCATCACACCGCCAATAACGTAATACCAGGAACCTCCAATGGCGGCTAACCAAACGCCGCCAACCAGCATAAACGCGCCAGTTAACAGTGCGAATAGCACCGTTAAGACGCGAATTACGCCAAGAGATGAGGAAGCTTTCCCCATAATAGTGACCTCTTTCTTTGTGCCATAAACAGAAATGGGAACAACGCAATCAGGTTGCTACCCGAGAGAGAGTACAAAGCGATAACAGATTGATGTGCGCTCTTCCCTGGCGCTCATTGATCCTTTTGCGTTAAATTTTATCTTAAAAACGTTAACAGGTTTGTTTTTTTTAGTGCTTTGTCCGTGCTGTGAGCGCGTAACACGGCATTTTATGAGGGAATTAAGGCGGTAACGCCCGCGACATCGGGCTGATATCGGCGCAGGCGATATTGTGTAAACGCTTACCCAGTGAAAAAGGGGCCGGGGGCGTGCTGTTTCTGCCAGCCTGTAAGATGGAGTTGCGTATAGCGCGACGGGTCAAACATTAGCGCGGCGGTGCGTAAAATGACCTCCGCCTCTCTTTCCTGCCATGTCTCCATCAGGAAAGGAAAGCTGAACTTATGGTAATTATCATTAAAAAAAGCCTCATCGAGAACAATTCCACTAAAGGGAAAGACGCTTATATTTTGCCAATTTGTACCCGGTGCGGCTAAATCATAAAGCCAGAATGAGAAATCATTAGCGAGTGCACGTAACGTCTCGCCTCCTTTACACATTCCTGCATAATTAATCGCTAATCTAACATTCTGTCGTTGCAGGCTGGAATAACTATTTGGCGTTTCTAAAAAAGTCGAAAGCGTATATTCCGCTAATGGAATAACGTGTATTTCAGCCGTTTTCGGTGAGTGATTTTCCTGCGAAATAATGTCGATTTCATTAAGTAACGCAGGGCCAGGGTGGTCACAATGCATAACGGATGCTGGATAACACACGCCAAAAGGCGTGTTATCAAAGCGGCGGATATGCTCAGTAACATAAAGCGGGTATGAACTGTTTTCCATTTTGCTCTGTGAGTAAAAAAATAAAGATAGGAAGCGTCAGGATTATTATAAAAACATGCTGTGTGCTGTGATAAGTAACGTCCTAATATAGACCGTTTCACGTTAAAAAAGCATCTCTTTTAAAGAGGGTTGATGGCGCGATAACCACCGGATTAACCTGCTTAATTGGGCTATTACCCTGCAATTATTATTTCGCTTATTATTTATCAAACTAAAACCATAAGCCTGCTAATATTACGACACAAAACTGTAGCGGCCAGACGACCGTACGGCACAACAAAACAGCACGGTTGGCCCTTGCTGCGTAGCGTGGGATAACGCACGCTGTGCCGCCTGGGGGCTGGCCTGTTCGCGTTTACTGCGCGCCGTTCAGCCCATCAAGATCAAGTACGGGATAAATATTATGGCTATAGAAGGTTCTCCCGCAGAGGATTCCCTGCTGCGGCACAGGTCGTTTGTGGCTTTTTGGCTGGCGCGCACCTGCTCATCGTTTGGTTTTCAGATGTTTTCCGTGGCGGTGAGCTGGCAAATTTATGCGCTCACGCACAGTGCGATGGCGCTAGGCATGATTGGCCTGATGCAGTTTCTGCCTTCTGTACTGCTGGCGCTACCCGCTGGGCACCTGGCGGATCAGTACGATCGCCGCCGCATTGTGCTGCTGGGACAGTTCATCGAATGGGTCGCGCTGCTGGGGCTGGTAGCGCTAACGCTGCTGCACTGGGCTGACCGTAGCGAAATCTGGGGACTGGTGTTCTTGATCTCGGTGGCGAAAGCGCTGGAGTGGCCAGCGATTACCTCCATGCTCCCGGCGCTGGTGCCGCCGCCCATTCTGGCGCGTGCCATGGCGGCCAGTTCTGTGGGGGGGCAGGCGGCGGTGATCGTTGGCCCAACGCTCGGCGGATTGCTCTATGTGGCGGGTCCGGAAGTGGTATATGGCGTTTCCGCGCTGTTTTATCTCTTCTCTTTATTGTTGGTGAGCCGCTTGCGCTATGAACGCCCGCCGCAGGTACGCATGCCCATGACGCTGTCAACGATGTTCGCGGGCGTGCGCTTTATCCGTGAACGTAAAGACGTGCTCGGCGTGATTTCGCTCGACTTATTCGCGGTGCTGTTGGGGGGGGCGACGGCGCTGCTGCCAATCTTCGCGCAGGATATTTTGCATACCGGACCTTGGGGGCTGGGTATGCTGCGCGGCGCGCCGTCGGTAGGCGCGCTGCTGGTGGGCGTCTGGCTTAGCCGACACAAGCTGGAAAAGCATGTCGGGATGATCATGTTCGGCTCGGTTGCCGGTTTCGGCGTGGCAACGCTGGTGTTTGCGCTCTCTACGCAGCTCTGGCTGTCGCTGCTGGCGCTGGCGGCACTGGGCGGATTCGACATGGTCAGCATGGTGATTCGTGGGGCGCTGGTGCAGTTAGACACGCCGGATGAGATGCGCGGGCGCGTGAATGCGGTTAACGCCATTTTCATCAATACGTCGAATCAGCTCGGTGAGTTTGAGTCGGGTTTGCTGGCGGCGTGGATGGGCGCGGTGCCGGCGGCGGCGCTAGGCGGTATCGGTACGCTGGCGGTGGTGGCGGTATGGATGCTCTTGTTTCCGCATCTGCGCAAGCGGCAGAAGCTGGAGAATGAAACGGTCGTCTAGCGCATCTCGCAGCGGCGCTGGTGCGCCGCTGCGTTTAAGGTGCATGTGGCGTTAATGCGCCACGGTTTTCCCCAGGCTGGCGTCAAAAGCGTCCCAGCAGGCTGTCATATCCACCACGGTTTTCGATTTTCGCGCTTCATCGATCTTAATCGCGGTGAGTCCCGCTTCCAGTGCATCCACAACGCTGACTTTCAGCGGTGTGCCGTGTTTGATATGTTTCACGATCTCTTCTGCCATCAGCGCATCCGCGCCGTAATGGCCGTCATAGGCGTTACCGCTGTAGGTGGTATCCACTTCACGCTCGCCGGTACGGGCGTTATGGACGCGGAAGTAATTACGCACGAAATCGCCCTCAGCCATGCCGTCAGTGCCCATCACGCAGAAGCGGCGAAACTCATCCGGCACGTTAAGATTGGCGTGAAAAGCCAGCGTGGCGCCATTGGCGTATTCAATTAGCGCGGTCTGGTAGTCAACAATGTCCGCATCCCCGTCAAACACGGCGTCAGTGCTCGACCAACCGCTCGGTTTGATATGGTAGACCTCGGACTGCGGTGTGACCGCACCGGTTGGCGCATGCTGCGGCGTGAAGTTTTTACGGCCGCCAAAGCTGGCGACGCGCACCGGACGTTCGCCAATCAGCCCCTGATACAGATCAATGTCGTGACAGCATTTTTCCAGAATGTATGGCCCGGCGTATTTTTCCAGACGACGCCAGTCACGTTGGAAAAAAGCACCGTGGTACGGTTTGATGTGTTCGGTGGCTTCAATAGAGGCGATCTCGCCGAGGCGATTCGCATCGCGCGCCTCGAGCAGATCGCGATACAGGGGCGAATAGCGCAGCACCAACCCCACTAAAATACGCGCGTGGCCATACTGTCTCACCAACTCCGCCATAGCCAGGGTCTGCGCTTCATTGATCACCACCGGCTTTTCCGTAAACACAGTATAGCCCGCCGCCAGCCCCTGACGAATGTGCTCAAGGTGCATGAAGTTGGGGGAGCCGACCAGCAGCAGATCAAATCCGCCGTGCTGCAGCAGGGCGTCAACGCTATCAAACGCCTGACCGGGATCGATGCCAAAGCTGTGCAGATTGGGCAATCCCGCTGGCGCAGGATCGACGTAGCCCACGACAGCAAACTCTGCGTCGGCGTTGTTGAACTCTTTTACTACGTGTGAAAGACGGAAGCCCAGACCAATAATGCCCACTTTCATGTCGTACCCCTGAAGCCATTGTTGACATATATGCCGATGATTTAACCATCAACTTATTACGACAGAAAAAGTAATGTCAATCTACAACCGCCATCACAAACACAAGTTATTTTATAAGTCGATGTTTTATAGTTATTTTATTTGGTTTGAAGTTTGCCATATTTATTTGTTATTGCGATTTAAGTTTTTTTCCCCTATCTTTCGCACATCTATAAGTATGATACCGCCCAAGGCAGGCAGGAGGAGTCGGTGCAGTCACTTATGCTCGGTATTGATGGCGGCGGCACGCGCTGCCGTGGCCGCCTCACCGACAGCGAAGGTCGCGTGCTGGCGGAGGCCACAGGCGGTCCAGCGAATGTCTGGTCGCAGTTTGATGCCGCGCTGCAGGTCATTGAAGCGGTGATGAATACGCTGTACTCCCAGGCCGGTTTGCCCGAAGACGCGCGCGACTACACCACGCTGGTGGCCGGGTTAGCGGGGGCGAATGTGGCCTCGGTGCGCCACCGTCTCGAAGGCTGGCAGCCGCGCTGCCAGGCGCGGCATGTTTTTACCGACGTCGAGATCGCCTGTGCGGGTGCCCACGCGGGCGAGCCGGGGGCGGTGTTTATCATTGGCACCGGAAGCCAGGGCGCCGCCTGGGACGGCTCGCAGTTTACGCTGCTCGGCGGCTGGGGATTTGCCCTGTCGGACGCCGGGTCAGGCGCCATTCTCGGCCAGCGCGCGCGGCGGCTTGCGCTGCTGGCGCATGAGGGCATCGTGCCACCTTCTTCGCTTACGCAGCGTATCATGGCGACTTATCAGCACAGCGCAGAACAGATGTTGCTCTGGTCAAAACAGGCGACGCCTGCCGATTGGGGCGAAGGCGTACCGGATATTTTCGCTGCCGCCCGCGAGGGCGATATCCACGCGGTTGCGCTGGTTGAAGAGTGTGCCGCCGATCTTGCCCAGATGGTGCAACCTCTGCTGGCGCGCAGCCACGGTAAGCTGGCGTTGATGGGCGGCTTGGCCGAACCGATTACGCCTTGGCTGCCTGCCGCGATCGCCACGCAATTGGTCGTGCCAAAAAGCGATGCGCTGAGCGGGGCGATTCGCCTGGCGCATCAGTTCAATAAGCAGCCGGTGTAACCCTATTTTTCTTCAGGCAAAGAGGCTCATGAGCGCTCCCAACGTAACCGCGCGTATTCTTCGGCTGATCGTCGAAAATGCGCCTATCAGCCAGTCCGACCTCAAGGTGCGCAGCGGCCTCAGCATGTCGACGGTGTCGCAGGCCACGAATCGCCTGTTAACCGGCGGCGTTGTGCAGGAGTTAGGGTTGCGGCGCGTCTCAATGGGCCGTCCCAAGACGCTGCTGGGGCTGAATCCCGATCGCGCCAGCGTGGTGGGTCTGCAGCTTAACGCGGAGCGCAACTTAATCGTGCTGACCGACCTCAGCGGGACAATTATTGGCGAGCAGCAGATGCCATCGGGCGCGATGACGCCGAAGCAGTTGGGCGACGCGCTGGCGAAATTTTTGCGCGGCGTGGAAGGCAGAAAAGTCGGCGCCATCGGCTTAGCCATTTCCGGTCTGGTGGATGCCAGCAGCGGCACCTGCCTGCTGTCGCGCGCGTTGGATTGGCACAATGTTCCCATTGCCCGCCTGCTGGAAGAGCGCTTTTCGCTGCCGGTTTTTGTTGAGAATGACGCCAATGCGCTGGCGATGGCGGCGCTGGTGTTTGGCCAGCTCGGCCACGCCCAGTCGGCGGTGATTGGCACCTTTGGCAAGGGGATTGGCGCGGGCATTTTGCTTGATCGCCAGTTGTATCGCGGACGACACGGCAAAGCCGGAGAGATCGGCGTCTCGCTGCTGGGCGACGGTACCGAGCGTTTGCTGGAGGATGTCGCCTCGTCACAGGCCATTTTGCAACGCGTGGCCGCGTCGCTGAAGCATGAACCTCCTGCCACGCTGCGCGATCTCGATATGCAGCCCACGCCGGAGGTATTGGACGCGCTGGCGGAGGCCGGTCAATGCCTCGGCATGTCGTTGGCAAACCTGTCGGTGGCCTACGATCCCGACGTGGTGTATCTGGCGATGGAGCCGCAAATGGCGTCCCGCATTCTGCTCGATCACATTACCCAAAGTTTTCAGAGCTATCGTCTTAAGCTGACCCCGCACACCACACCGCTGCAATTTCTCACCGAGTCTAACCGGATGTGGGCTCAAGGCGCCGCCGGCTTCGCCGTGAATAAGCTGCTGGATTTGCTGGCCGCGCAGGCAGATGAAGAGGGCAGCGTGTAAGGGGCGCCTGGCCGCGCCCGCTGGCCTTTGCCACTTGCAGTGGCGGGCTTTTTCGCTAGCGCGAGGCAACTTTGGATTGCCGCAGGCAGCGGCAGGGTGCTTTCTCGCTGGCGCGAAGCACGGTGCATCTTTCGTTCGCCATAGCAATGGCAGATGCTTTTGCCGCGTAGCGGCGACCGAGCAGAGGGCGCCAGGCCGCGCCCTCTGCACTCCCCGGCCCTGCGCCAGCCCCGCTCGCCGCTGCGCGGTGCCTTCACTCCCTCAGCCTTCCTGACGGACCGGCGTCGATTCGCTCCTGCTCAACGCCGCCTTTCGCCGCATCCATGCGGCTCATCCTGGAAGCCTTCAGTCGTTCAGCGAGTGGGGATGGCGCTTCACACCCCCCGCTGTGGGTCTTTTGTTTTTTTGTAGCGACCACATGGCGGTAAGACTTTTAAGGCGCATCCAGATCGCACGGCTTCAACCAAGACCCTCTTTATATTTTTTTTAGCCAGCCACTGTCTGCGCAGGCCCGTTTACGGCCTCCCAGACAACACCACACAGAAAAAACGAAAAGATACCCACCGGCAGTGGTGTTGAGCGCCATCCGGAGCGCCGAATGGAGCGTGACGGCCAGGACGAAGCGGCAGGGATGCCGCTGAGAGGGCGGAATGAGCCAGGGATGGCGAATCCGCGCGGCTGGCGCGGCGGAGTGAGGGAACAGCGGAGGCTGGCGCAGGGCGCGGATTGCAAAGGGCCGCGCCCATCGGCCCTTTGCCCGTACGCCGCAGCGGGGCGGCTGGAACTCCCGCAGGGTTAGCGGGCGGAACCCGCTCAGGGTCCAGTAAAAACCGGCTTTGCGGGCCGGGACCCGCTCAGAGCAATGCCGACTGAGCGGCCGGAACCCTCCACCGGCAGTTGAGCGGGCCGGCCCCCGCTCATCATTACCGAAGACGCATCCCCTCTTGATCAAACAATAAGCCGCGTCCGGCGGCAATCCGATAACTGACGCGCGCCCCGATCGGCCGTTCGCTTACCTGCCGCTCTTCTATCACCAGTAGCTTCTCTTCACCGATATCCAGATAGAGATAGTTGGTGTGTCCCAGCATTTCACTGAACGACAGCTCGGCGCTGAAGTGCAGGGCATCCGGTTCGGCGTGCGCGGCTTCGAAATGCTCGGGACGCACGCCGAGCGTGACTTTCTGCCCTTCGTGGCAAGGCGCGTCAATGTTCAACGTGAGATCGCGAATCCCTAACGCCGGTACCCGCAGTTGAACCGCACCGGGCGTGGTGGCGGCGACTTCTGCCGCGAGGAAATTCATCTTCGGCGAGCCGATAAAGCCCGCCACAAACAGATTATCGGGATCGTGATAGAGCGTCATGGGCGCGCCCACCTGCTCAATGCGCCCCTGACGCAGCACCACGATACGATCCGCCAGCGTCATCGCTTCCAGCTGGTCGTGGGTCACATAAATCATGGTGTTACCGAGTGACGCGTGCAGCCGCGCGATCTCAATACGCATCTGCAGACGCAGCTCCGCATCCAGGTTTGAGAGCGGTTCATCGAACAGGAATATGCGCGGGTGACGAATAATGGCGCGCCCAATGGCGACGCGCTGCCGCTGGCCGCCAGAGAGCGCGCGCGGAAGACGATCCAGCAGCTCTGTCAGCTGCAGCCGCGCGGCGGTTTGCGCAATCGCTTCGGCGATCTCGGCTTTGGGACGCTTCATCACTTCCAGCGGATAGGCGAGGTTGCCGCGCACCGTCATGTTGGGATAGAGCGCATAGGACTGGAATACCATGGCGATGCCACGCTCGGTAGCGGGCTGGTGCGTCATGTCGGCGCCTTCAATCAGCAGGGTGCCGTCGCTGATCTCCTCGAGGCCGGCAATCATACGCAGCAAGGTGGATTTGCCGCACCCGGAAGGGCCAACAAACACCACAAATTCGCCGCTGTTGATGGTGAGATCGATACCGTGAATCACATTCACGCGATCGTAGGATTTCTTCACATTTTGCAGATGCAGGCTGGTCATCGGTTGCCTCTGTCAGAGTCGTTGGCCCATGTAGATGGCGTTACTGCGCAGAATAGGGGTAAACCCGAGGCGCTGATAAAAGCCGCACACCTGCTCATTTTGCAGACTGACGCCGAGGTGAACGCCCGGTACGCCAGCCGCACGCAGCTTTTGCAGCAGCTGTTCAATCAGTTTGCGTCCCCAGCCGCCGGCTTGCGCCGTGGGCAGCAGATTGATGTGCAGGTGCGCGGGCCATTCGCTTACCAACGCCTCCGCCGCCGCGTCAGGATGCTGAATCGCCTCCAGTACTTTGCTGTCCAGCGGTGCGCGCGGCGCGTAATCGCGATAGGTTTGTTGCAGCACCGGCCACCAGTTTTCAGCCAGCTCGGCTTCAAACGCGCGGGTGTCGGGCGTGGCTACGGCATAGCCCACCACGTCGCCGTGCTGCTCAAGCACCAGGGCAAAATCAGGGCAGAAGCGCGCGTAGGGAATCACAAAGCGCAGGCCGGGCAGGGCCGGGTCGGAGTAGAGCGCGGTGGCGTCCGTTCCGGCATTGGCCGTCTCTAAGCAAATGCGCGACAGGGCAGGAAAATCCGCCTCGCTGGCGCGACGAATAACACTTTCAGCCGTCATAGCGTGCCTCAGTGGTTAGGAGATAGTCAGATTTTACGGTAAAGAAAGCTGACTTAGTTTTCAAGACGTAATAATTGCGCCAGCGCACAAAGCTGAACGGCAGGGGTGGGGTTGGCGACGCGGTGTAGGCAGGGTGATGACTGCTCGTGCCCGGCTGCCGCTGGGATTTTCAGGCGATCGCAATGGATCACCTTGGGCGTGGGCGGAAGAAATATAGTATTTTCATATGATCTGTCAGGTGGTTAATTCAACTCTGTGTCCCTGAGTGAATTATGCTGCCACGGCGGCAGGGCGATCGTTCAGAAGGGGGCGCGCGCGTGGAAAAGCAGCATTCCCTGCTGATTTGGCGGCTTTTCTTCTCACTTTTTGCACTCTATCACAGAGCAAAAAATCCGCGCCGGTGATGTTTGACTTTCTTTTGTCCATAAAGTAAGTATGAATTAACGCTGTTACTGCTGCTGAATCCGCCTGTCAGGAACGACAGGTGTCGCGATGAAAGGATGCCCGTCATCTGTTGGAGAAACCGAGCATGATGTGTGATTCAACCCAAGGTTCGTTCCGTGTGAAACAGTCCCTGCGCGTGCTATCGCGTCTGGTTTCGGCGGCGGTGTTATTCGGTGCGACCCTCGCCTCAGCGCAGGCGGTCACGCTAAACGAATGGGATATTTATAACTATCCTCAGCAGACCGCCGCAATGGATGAGGCCGTTAAAACCTTCCAGCAGAATAATCCGGGCATCACCATTCAGCGCTCGGTGCATTCGTTTGAAGACACGCGCATTCCGCTCAAGCTGGCGTTGACCGCAGGTGACGGCCCGCAAATCGCGCAGGTCAATCAGGGCGGCGGGGATATGGGCTCGCTGGTGAAAGACAAGCTGCTATGGCCGCTGGATGACTATGCGAAAACCTACGGCTGGACCACGCGCTTCCCGGATTCCATTCTGAAGCGTAACCGCTGGTCGGATAAGCAAGACTTCGGCAGCGGCAAACTGTACGGGGTCGCCAGCCTGGGCGAGATGGTGGGACTCTATTACAACAAAGCGCTGCTGGACAAGGCCGGGGTCGCGGTGCCCAAAACGCTGCCGGAGCTGGAAGCCGCGATGGCGAAGCTGAAAGCCGCAGGCACGCCGCCGATGATGCTGGGGTTGCTGGATGGCAACATGGGGCAGCAGCTGCTGAGCACGCTGTGGGAAGCGCAGATTGAAAGCAAAGATCGCAAAGCACTGGATGACCTGATTTATGACGTGGGCGGCACCTTTAAAGACGCCAAACTGGTCAAAGCCGCAGAAATGATGAAGGGCTGGAAAGACAAAGGTTATCTCTTCCCGGGCTTTGAAGGCATTGGTCATGATGACGCAGCCACGCTGTTCCAGAATGGTCAGGCGGCATTTTTAGTCAGCGGCACCTGGTATCTCGGCCAGTTTAAAGACAACAAAGATCTGCATTTTGCGGCGATGCCGATGGGCGAGGGCGTCCAGCATGCGCTGATGGTCGGCGGCACCGATTTGGCCTTCTCCATTACCAGCACGGCGAAAACCAAAGAGCAGCAGGATGCGGCGGCGAAATTTATTGATTACGTGGTGTCCGACGAGATGGCGAACCGCTGGCTGAAAGTGGGCTTCCTGCCTGCGGGCACCAGCAAAAACGCGCAAATTCCTGCGGATAATCCGCTGCTGGCTGAGGCTTACCAAGTTTGGGTGACGCTTAACGAGTATGACGGCTTAGGCCACTATCTTGACTGGGCAACCCCTACCATGAACGCCGAGCTGAATCAAAACGTGCAGCAGCTGCTGGCCGGGCGCTTAACGGCCGAGCAGATCACCACCAACTTTGATAACAATTACCAACGTTACCTGAAAACCCTCAAGCACTGATATCGTCCGGCCCGGCAGCCATGCCGGGCCGAGAACAGGCCCGCAAGCGAGTACGGTTATGCTGAATAAATCTGCCTGGCGCAATGCGCTCTATCTTCTGCCTGCGGTAGGCGTTTACGCGGTGTTTTTGCTGTTTCCGCTGCTGGCGTCGCTCGGGATTAGCTTCACCGAATGGGATGGCACCTCTTTGCCGGTATTCACTGGCCTCGCCAACTACCTGCGCATGTTTCAAGACCCGGTGTTCTGGGTGGCGCTGGGGAACAATGCGCTGCTGATGCTGTTTTACACCTTGCTGCCGATTGGCGTGGGCCTGCTGTTGTGTAGCTTTCTGTATGAAACGCGCAGCAACAAAGAACGCAGCGTGTTGCGCATTCTCTTTTTCCTGCCGTATATCATGCCGATGGCGGTGCTGGGCGTGGTCTGGCGTTGGCTCTATAACCCGGCTTTCGGCCCTATCGATCAGTTTTTGCGCGCTATCGGCCTGCCGCAGTTGGCGCTGTCGTGGCTGGGTGACTTTACCTGGGCGCTGCCCGCCGTGGGGCTGGTGGCGACCTGGTACTTTTTTGGTTTCTGTCTGGTGCTGTTTATGGCGGGATTGCAGCGCATGGACCCGTCGCTGCTGGAAGCGGCTGACCTTGATGGCTCCTCGCGCCGGCAAAAGTTTCTGCGCATTACCCTGCCGTCGCTGCGGCCCGAGCTGCGTATTGCGCTGCTGCTGACGGTGATCGCCAGCCTGAAAGCCTTTGACTTAGTCTACGTGATGACCCAAGGCGGACCGGGCACCTCCACCATGGTCACGAATATCTTTATGTACAAGCAGGGTTTTGACTTGCACTACTTCGGCTATGCCTCCGCTGTCGCGGTATTCAGTATGATGATCGTGTTACTGATCAACGGATTAATCCACCTGTGCTTAAGGGAGCGTCACTGATGCGCGGCACACCGATTGCCTCACGCGCGCTGATTTGGATTGTCGCGCTGATGACCATTCTGCCGTTTTTAATGGCGCTGATGACCTCGTTTAAAACGCAGATGGAGCTGTTTCAGGGGGTATTTACCTTGCCCTCGTCGCTGAACTTCAAAAACTATGTCACCGCCTGGCAGCAGGGGCATTTCAACGTCTATTTCATGAACTCGGTGCTGGTGGTGATTCCCGTGGTGGTCAGCAGCATTCTGCTGGGCATTCTCGCGGGATTTGGTTTCGCCTGGCTGAAGATACCGGGGAAAAAACTGGTGGCGGCCCTGCTGGGGCTGGGTATGGTGCTGCCCAGCGAGGCCTTTATCATTCCGCTCTACCATGAGCTGCGCTGGATGGGACTCACTAATACGTATCTGGCGCTGATTCTGCCGCAGATTGCGCTGTCGCTGCCGTTTACCACGTTGATGATTGCCACCGCGCTGCAGCAGGTGCCGCGTGAGCTGGTGGAGGCGTCGGTGATGGACGGTGCCTCGCGGCGCAAAATTCTGTGGGGCATTCTGGTGCCTGCGATTTGGCCCACGCTCTCAACGCTGGCGCTGCTGCTGTTTATTTGGACCTGGAACGAATTTCTGATCCCCCTGATTTTGGTCAACAAAGACGAACTGCGCACGCTGCCCATCGGCATGATGTTCTTCCAGAACAAAAACACCATTGATATTCCGGTGCTGATGGCGGGGGCGATGATTGTCATTCTGCCGCTGGTGGCGGTGTTCCTGGTGTTCCAGCGCAAATTTATCAGCGGCGTCACCGAGGGCGCAGTGAAGTAGCGCGTAGCGACAATGCGCATCGCCCGCGATGCCTAAGGAAAACCGATGCAGATTTCTCTCGCCGATTTCTCGCCCGTCGCCGACGGCGAAACGCGTGACACCGCCTGTTTCCAGCGCGCGCTGGATCACCTTGCGGCACACGGCGGCGGCACGCTGTCGGTGCCGCCAGGCCGCTACATGCTGGGCACGGTGACGCTGAGCTCCAACATCCATCTGCACCTGGAGGCGGGCGCCACCCTGCTTGCCAGCAGCCGCGTGGAAGATTACCAGCAGCAGCGGGCGCAGAGTGAGGCGGAGCTGTCGCGACATGTGCTGCTGTATGCGGTAGGGCAGCGCAATATCACCGTCAGCGGCCAGGGGACGATTGACGGCCGCGGCGACGCCTGGTGCGCCGCCGAAAAAGATGCGCAGGGCTATCGGATGCCGCTGCCGCAGCGGCCACGCATGGTGGTGTTTGAAGCCTGCGAGCACGTCACGCTGCGCGACTGCTCGCTGGTGCAGGCGCCGATGTGGACCGTGCATCTGGTGAGCTGCCGCCATGTGCATATTCATCGCCTCACCATCGACAACAGCATGACCATTCCCAACACCGATGCGCTGGATATCGACAGCTGCGAAGCGGTGTTCGTCAGCGATTGCTATCTGAGCGCCGCCGATGACGCCATCTGCATCAAAACCACGATGAAACCCGCAGCGCTGCGACGACCCGCCCGACACATCACCGTTACCAACTGCCTGCTGCGCTCCTGGAGCTGCGCGTTCAAAATCGGTACCGAAACCGTGGACGACATTGAAGATGTCACCGTATCCGGTTGCACGATCTTTGACTCCAACCGCGGGATTGGGCTGGTGTCGCGCGATGGCGGTGCCTTCCGTCGCCTGCTGTTTAGCACCATTACCCTCGCCTGCCACCATGCACCGCCGTGCCACTGGGGCAAAGCCGATGCGCTGTTTATCTCGGTGCGCGCGCGCGATCCTGCGGTGGCGCCTGGCCACATTGAGCTGGTGCAGGTCACTAATCTGTGTGGAACCATGGAAGGGGCAATCAATCTGCACGCTGAGCAGCGCGGGCAGATCCGCGATGTCCTGTTGAGCAACATTCAGCTGCGCCAGACGGTGGCCGAGCAGGCCGTGCAGGGCCATTACGATGTGCGCCCGCCCTGTAATCCGCTGTCACCTACCGGCATGGGGCTGGATAACGCTTATACATTGGATGCCGGCACGGGGTTGGCCTATGGCGTGGCGGCCTATCCGCAGGGGTTGCCTGGCGTATATGCGCGCGGGGTGGAGAACTTGCAGTTGAATAACGTGACGGTTTCGCGCCCGCAGCCCCTACCGCCGGACTGGCGAGCAGAGGCCATTCAGATCGAAGCATAAATCTGGCGGGCGCGGGGTAAAAGGGTTAGACGCCTTTCACCAGGATGACGCGATAGTTTGCGCCTTTCAGGCGATGCGCTTTCGCTTCCTGATAGGCGGGGCTGTGATACCAGGCTTTGGCTGCGTCAACATCCGGGAATTCCAGCAGCACCACGCCTTCGGCATCGCGGCCTTCCAGCACTTCCATATCGCCATAAAACGCCAGCGGGGTCAGCGGATGGTCGCCGCGCGCAGCACCGGCTTTTTGCGCATAGGTCGCCAGCTCATCTTTATCCAGCGTTTCGTCCTTAATCATAACCATATAAGCGGGCATTATTTTTCTCCTCGGGCCTGTCGTTTATCTTCGGTGTTATTGTCAAAATCGCTGGCGTCGTGGCGCTCCAGCAGCTGATCCTGCGGCGCCGCACCAAAGGCGCGGTTCACTTTACGGCCGCGGATAACGGCGGGACGCGCGGCGATCTCGTTCGCCCAGCGCACCACGTTCTTATAGGACTGTACGTCCAGGAATTCGGCGCCGCCATACTGATCGTTCAGCACCAGGTTGCCGTACCACGGCCAGGTGGCGATGTCTGCGATGGTGTATTCCTCACCGGCCAGGAAGCGGTGCTCGGCGAGCTGGCGATCCAGCAGATCAAGCTGACGCTTGGTTTCCAGCGTAAACCGGTTAATGGCGTATTCGATTTTTTCTGGCGCATAGTGATAGAAGTGGCCAAAACCGCCGCCCAGGTACGGCGCAGAGCCTTGCAGCCAGAACAGCCAGTTCAGGGTTTCAGTGCGTTTAGCCAGATCCTTAGGCAGGAAGTGACCAAATTTCTCGGCCAGATAGAGCAGAATATTGCCGGATTCAAACACGCGCTGCGGCGGCGTCACCGAGTGGTCGCGCAGTGCCGGGATTTTTGAGTTCGGGTTGACCTCAACGAAGCCGCTGGAGAACTGATCGCCGTCGCCAATGCGGATCAGCCAGGCATCATATTCGGCTTCGCTCACGCCCAGCGCCAGCAACTCTTCCAGCAGAATGGTGACTTTCTGACCGTTTGGCGTGCCGAGGGAGTAAAGCTGCAGGGGATGTTTGCCCACAGGCAGCGCTTTCTCATGCGTGGCGCCTGCGGTCGGCCGGTTGGTTTTTGCGCCGTTACCTTTGGCTTCCGGGTCCCAGGTCCAGACTTTTGCGGGCTGATACTGATTTTCCGACATCGTAGTTTCGCCTTTGGTTGTGAGGTTTTTTTGCTGTTAGTGAGTGTAGCAGCGTGCGGGCAGGGCGATTTAACCGCGCTGGCGGTGAGGCCAGCGCGGCTTCAGATGCCGTTCTCTTGGGTAAACAGCATGAAATCCACTTTGCCCGCCTGATAGGTGTCCGGCTGCTCACCCTGCTCCAAATGGCGCAGCATCAGGGTGAGCGCCAGCTGCGCATGGCGCAGGGCGTGTTGATCGAGGGTTAACGTTAACACGCGCTGTGCCAGCAGCTGCTGCGTGGTGGGGTAGAGCTCGTGGGTGATGTAAACCACCTCACCGCTGAGGCGATGGCGCGCCAGCGCCTCGGCAATCTGCGTATTGCCTCTGCCGGTGTTGTAAAGCCCGACAATGCGCTGCGATCCGGCCAGGGTTTTTTCCAGCAGGCGACTGATGCGCGCCGGCTCATCCTGCCCGGCGAGGATCTCACGCAGGCGAAGCTGCGGAAACCGTTCGGCCAGCACCGACTGAAAGCCTTCCATCCGCTGCCGATGGGCGGAGTAATCGGCGCGACCACTCACCAACACCACGTCACCCGGCGCGGGCAGCATACTGCCCAGCATCAGTCCGGCGGTGCGTCCCGCCTTGTATTGATCGATCCCGACGTGACACAGACGCGGCGCATTCGGCAGATCGGTGACCAGCGTGACCACCGGCACGCCGCGCGCGTGGCAGGTGGCCAGCGCGTCGTAGATGCGTGGATGTTCGTGGGCAAACACAATCAGTCCATCGCGCGTTGTGCTGCTGGCTTCAATGTGCGCCGCTAATTTTTCCGGTGCGTTTTCCGGGATAAGCGTGCGGTGCAGGCACACACGGCGATAGCCGAGTTGATTGGCCAGCGTGGCAAAATCCTGCGCCAGCTGTTGAAAGAAGAAGGATTGACTGCCGCTCAGCAGCACTTCAAGTTGCCAGGCGGGGCGATGCTCCTCTGGCAGAACGCGTTTTAGGCCGGCCTCACGCGCCGCCTGCAAAATCTTCCGGGTCAGGGCGGGCGACACGCCGCCGCGATCGTTCAGCACCCTGTCTACCGTGGCGACGCCGACGCCCACGCGCTTTGCCAGCGCTGCCAGCGTAACTGCTTTCATCTGAGTGAATTCCATCAAAAACCGCGTTCAGCTAGCCTGCCAGAACCGACTATTTTGGCAAGACGGGCTTTGCCAAAGTGTGAACAAAAGGAGCGTTAACATGCGGATGCCGCAGCGGTTTGCTTTGATCGGCGCAGGATTTATTGGCGAGGTGCACGCGGCGAATCTGGCGGCGCACCCGGGCTGCGAACTGGCGCTGGTGTGCGACATTGACGCGTCGCGCGCCGAGGCGCTTGCCCGCGCGCACGGTACTCGGGCCGTTAGCGTCGAGCAGGCGCTGGAGAGCGAGGCCATTGACGCGGTGCTGATCGCCAGCGCCACGCCCACCCACGCCGGGCTGCTGGCGCAGGCGGTGCGCGCCGGAAAAGCGGTGTACTGTGAAAAACCCATCGACCTCTCGCTGGCGCGGGCGCGCGACGTGGTCGCCGCAATCTCGCCCGTGTCGGTGCCGGTGACGGTGGGCTTTAATCGTCGCTTTGACCCCAGCCATCAGGCGCTGAAAGCGCAGATAAAACAGGGCGCCGTGGGCGCGCTTGAGCTGATGCAAATGGTGTGTCGCGCGTCTGAATTGCCGCCGCTGAGCTATCTGCAGGCGTCTGGCGGGCAGATGCGCGATCAGGCGATCCACTTCTTCGATCTGCTGCGCTGGCTGACCGACGATGAGGTCATCACGGTGGGCGCCCTGGGCGCGGCGCTGGCGATGCCCGCGATAAGCGCGTTTGACGTGGATACATCCGTACTGATCATGCGTATGCAGCAGGGCGCGCTGGCGCAGCTTGATAACGCCCGGCGCACCGCCTATGGCTACGATGAACGCATCAGCGTGATGGGCAGCGCAGGCATGCTGGTGTCAGAAAGTCAGGCGGTGCGCGGCGTCACGCGCTACCAAAACGGCAGCATTACGCAACCGGGCCTGTGGCCGGACTGGTTTAGCCGGGTCAAACCCACGTATTACGCGCATCTTGACGCGTTCGTGCGCCATCTCAACGGCGAGCAGGTGGGCGATTTACCCACTCTGCACGACGGGCTGCGCGCTCAGGCGATCGCCGAAGCCGCGCAGCGTTCGCTGACGCGGGGCGAATTTATCGACGTGGCGGAAGTGGAGAGATAAACCGTGAAAGGTCGCGGGGCGGCGTCACGCCGCCCGCAGGTTAGCGGTTGAGCAGCTCGCGCTCGATGCGTTCACGGGTTTCCACCGCCTGATAGCGCATCTTCTCTGGATAACCAAACAGCGCGGCGGCAACGATCGCCTCGCCACCGACTTTGAAGGTGCGATTCGCGAAATCCATCTCACGCAGCGTGGCAAACAGCGTGTCAAAATCCACTTCGCCTTCGCCCATCGCCACATGCTGGTGGACGGCCGCGTCCACGCCCGGCGGATTGACGATATAACGGCAGTGGCGCGTGTGGTTCATGGTATCGGCGATCAGCATGTGGGAGAGATCGTCGCCGGCATACTGCAGCAGGCTTTTCACATCGCCTTTGCCTTTGTCGTAGTAGAAGGTGTGCGGTGCGCTGTAGATGTATTTGACGTTGTCGCTGCGAAACGACTTAACAATATCGGCGGTTTCGTTGCTTTCTTCGCAGAAATCCCACGGATGCGCCTGAATTTCCACGCGAATACCTTCCCGTTCAAACAGCGGCAGCAGCGTCTCCATCGAGCGATAGAACATCTCTTCACACACTTCTGGCTCATTAGGATTGCCGGACAGCTCGGTGTTAATGACTTGCACGCCCATCTCCACCGCAATTTCCACCATGCGCGTCCAGTTCTTGACGGCGGCCTGACGACGCAGCTCATCCGGGCCGGACCAGCGATAGACGGTAATAAACGAAGAGATTTCAACCCCGGTGGCGCGCAGGGCGTTTTTGTATTCGCGGATAATTTCGCGGCTGGCTTTGGGGTGTTTATAGAACGGGTTGATCTGCGGATGCGGCGACTGTTCGATGTATTTATAGCCCCATTCGGCCACTTGGTGCACCATCCGCGTGATGCCCATGTCTCGAATGACGTCCACATCAAAGGCGATTTTCATGTTGTTCTCCTGAGCGGTTACGCGCCAACGCGCAAGTGAGGAGAGCACTATAGAAAGGGGAGGGGAGGCGCACTATCGCTTTACTGATGGAAAACCATCAGTGGGGGGCGGATTTGTGTGCAGCAGAAAAGAAGGCGATGGCAATGGTAATTGAGGCAAACCGTCGTTGCCGCGCAACGAAAGCCGCGACAGCGGCAGACCTGATACCGGGCGCGGCGGCTATCCAACCTGCCGCGAATGGTGATCCAGCGCTGATATCGGGCTTGAGGCGCGCGTAGTCGATCAGGCATCACTTGGCATGTGGCTGCGTTCCTGGTGTTTGATGCGATGCGCCAGGCATTGTCGATTTTGCAGGCGTTATTGCTGGTGGCGATATATGTGATGCTGGCGCTGATATTGGTGTTTGGCAGCTATGAGTTTAAAACTGTTATTACTTTCAGTTTTGAGGTGTTCGCAGTAATTTCCTGACGTTCTGGTGGGAACTGGCTCGCCTGGCTGGATAGTGGGTTTAGGAAAGCGTTTTATAGTTCTAATAAGCATAGTCGCTGTAATGCGGCGGGCTTCCAGAATAGTGCTGATGATTTGATTATGAACTGCGTTATGGGGGCGATGTATATTGTGTTGCCTGCGTTGAGGATGGCGGCGTTTGGATGGGCTGGGATTAGAGTTGGTGGGATGGCTGGGATGTTTTCTAATGGGGCCAAGAATATACAAGGGGCTGCAGGGAAAACTGGTGAGTCGGTTTCTAATGGTCCAGGAAGAGGTAGGTGAAAATATCCTACTGATGGCAAGTTGATATATCTCACTTGCCATCAAACGATGGATGAGTTGTCGTTAAGCTAGACCACTAATAATTATAAAGATTCAAGTTTCTATACGTAATTCAGACAACACCAACTTTTACAAAGGGACTGCCATGACTACGCGGTTTTTTTATTAGCTTGCCAACGTATAATTCTCGAACTTCCTTAGCTGCAATTCGCCCCACAAATTCAAAACGATTCGTATCATTAGGGATATTTAGATCACGAGTGAAGTATTGTTGAGTACCTGCCTTCACCCAGCTATGAATTTCATAGACTTCCATAATGAGTCCGCCATAAGTTGCATAAGCGAATTTTAGGCTATCATCTTTAGGGATTTTTGCCCAAACACCTCGTGTAGACTCATATAATTCGAGCGAGCTCATGCCTGACTTATATGTGCTATTGAGAAGAAAAGCGAGCCCGGCGTGTTCATGAGCGATTTCGGTTTCTTCTTTAAGTAGTAGATGTTGTAGCTCATCAAGCGTGATGCGTCCCATCAAAGAGCTGCTTCCACGAACTTTATTAGTCAGTTCTCCGACACCCAAGAGATCAATACAAGTTGCCTCAACAAGTTTGGCTGTTGGCTCATCCATGCCGTGGCGAAGGATATCAATCCCCAAACTCTTACGCTCCAAAAGTGCTTTAATACGCTCTGACTTCGGAGAGTCGTCGGGACGTTTTATATGGTCAAGGCAGCGTTCTGATTTTCCTTTCCCAATGTAAAAAGGCTTTTTGAACTCATCATCCATATCATAAAAGGCATATACATAGAACTTAGCCATATTTAAAGATTTTTTGTATTTTGAAACGTCCTTCATTATTTTTCTTCCTAATCCCGAATGCATTTTTTATTATCGACCAAGAACATCAGAACTTAAGCGTTCGATGGATGTGCTAATTTTAACCATCCTGTTTGAAATTAAATCGAAGAGCAATGAAAAAAACATTACCTCCGTATTTTTTGAAAAATACTCATCCTATGAGAAACGCAATTTGGCGGTTGCATCCGGGATAACCGTCAAAGCTATTCAAACTTTGCAAGTTGCGGGAAAAAGTAACGGCCAAGCTTTCCATAACATCACTAAAGTTCAATCATCGCCATGTGAAGCATTAGGCGACGAACGAGCCTAGTAAATACTTGCAGAAGCTGCGCGGCATCACTTGCGCTGGCGCGTAGCAACAACCAAGTGACGTGCGCAGCGCGTATACATCAACACCACGTAATATGGCCTTGTGCGACTACGATTAACATCTGACCAACACGCAGTTTTTTATTTAACCATCAACCGCACCAACATTTAGTGAACGTTGGCAACTTATCTGAGGAGGAAATCAACTCGATATCAAAGCGACGGCAGCGAACCTGACGGACGGAGGCGTCCTGAGAAATAAGGAACCGGCATTAGCTGCGATCAGCTCTGAGAGCTGTGGAGACCTCGTAACAACTCAACATTTCGCCGCCCCGATGCACAGATATCCGCTGAGACGCAGGAAGCGCAACCTAAAACCGTGCCGTCGGGGTAGAGATGTTTTTTGGAGGATGTATGTCGCGAGGAAACAAGCAGTTCAGCAAACAGCTGGTGACATTGGCCAGACAATCTGGCGGCAGTTTCAAAACCGTTGCCGACCATTCGTGCATAGCAGTACGGCTGACCGAGCATATGCTGAAAGTTAATATCTAAATCACAGACGTGAACCATATCAAGACCCATCACATCGAGCATTACATCCGAAGCCGCCTGGCGGAAGATATTTCAAAACGCGCTCTGCAGGACGAAATGGCGGCGCTGCGCGCGATTCTGAAAACTGCAGGTGAATCTAAACTGGCCATCCGAAGCACGAAAAGTTGAGTAACGATGCGCCCAATCTATCAGGTGCCAGTCGAGCCGGGTCAAAGACTGCAATTACGGACGAGCGCTTTCACGAGGTGCTCGCCCTCGTACGGAGTAAAGACGAAGGCGTCGCGTTAGCGATGGAGATTGCGCGCTATCTCGGGCTGAGAACTGATGAGGCGGTGCAGTCGGCGAAATCGCTTAAGACCTAGCAGCAGGCGCTGGCGCGCGGAGATGAACGATTGTGCGTTGTGTTTGGCACTAAAGGTGGTAGGCCGAGGGATACAACGGTCGTCAGGCGCGATGAGCTGGTGCGCAGCTTGAATGCAGCAGTGGCGTATTCGGCTGAGCATAATGGCAAGTTAATTGATAAAGCTGGGTAGAGGAGCGCGATCGATCGCTACCGCAATGTGGCTAAGGATGCCGGGCTAACGGGCAAAGAAGCACCGCATAGCCTGAGATATGCATATTCGCATGAGGCTACAAAGTGGCATATGAAAAACGGCCTCAGCAGGAAAGAAGCTGAGGTGATGGTTTCGATGGATTTGGGACATGGTGATGGCAGAGGAGATTATATTTCTAAAATATATCTACTTTAATCATGATCTTAAATTAATTGTTAAAGATTCAGGGAATCCAATTTGGCTATAGCACATAGTTTCAGTTATGAAATATTCTTCATTAATAATATTCAATACTTCCCTTTCATCTTTTCCACTCATTTCACATAGATTGTTAAGTAGGAATTTAAACCAGTCCGGTCGAAGCATATTTATGTGAGTGTTAATGATGATGTTCCGTTCAATGCTCTCACTCTCATCAATGAGTTGAGATGAAACGAAACCTCGAATAATATCACTAACATATGACATCCTTAAAAACAGGGATATAAATAGTCTTAAATTAATATGAGTGAATTTTTCTGGAATTGCGTTTGGGAATTGATAAAACCTATAAATCAATCTACCCACAAAGATTGCAGACTCACGCGATACAACCGGAAGAAGGGTTCCAATAACACATATTGCACCAGACACTAAAAATCCATTTGCGACAGAAGCATGTGAGCCGCTTAAAGGGGATGTTAAGCAAGCGCTAAGAATTACTATAGGAGGTATTCGAGCTATGCCTCTTATAAACCAAATGTCAACACGCTCTTCGCCAATGTGCAACCATCCATTTTCTTTGTCCCCTCCATGATTTCCATGACAATCAAAAACGACTATATGACCATCATATTCATTTAAAGCATCAATCAACTCTTGCTTGGATTTTACATCTACTATTTTAGAGTCTAAATCAGGCATATTTTTTTTAAAAACATCCAAAGACTCCTCAAGATTGAATTTCAATTTATCTGAAATATCAAATGACCTTACGATTAACACCTTTTTAAGATCCGATGCATTTACGCTAGCCTTGGGGAAATAGGCACAGTTTTGTAATAAAACATTCCCCGGAGTTGAATTTATTCTCGAAAGCTCATGAGTCAGCATTATAGGTAGATCATTCAATCTTAACCAATCAATTGGCACATCACTAACTAAAGATAACTTATTAAAATTATCATTTATCTCACTACGTAACTTGCTTCCAATAGTTCTTCTTAATATTGTATTAAATGATTTTGCTTTTTTTATGAATTGTTTGCTCTGTACTCCATTAACTGATGCTAACTCTTCAAGTTTCTTAAGATCTCTTCCGAGATGATTAATTGAGTTTGGAAGCCTTAAAGATGGAATTTTTTTGTTAAATGATAGTATTGATATTGCAGCTGTCGTTAAACGCATTTCTTTACGACGTAACAATGCCAGAGGCCCAACTTTGGGGTTTTGTATAAAATCTCTAATGCTCTTATGATCCTTATTCAGAAAAAGCTTCATCCCTGAATACTCTGGATTGCGCAAAACCCCCTTGATGAGAAACTCTTTTTCTTCTTCATTCAACTTACTTCCAATTATTTCCCACAACTTGCTTTCGGAGTCTTGTATAAATGAAAACATACCTGGTGTGTAAAGTATTACCTCATCAGGCTGAGCGAGATTATTTTCAACCAAACAGTCTCTGTAACTATTAACTGAATCAATCATTAAGGTAACAAACTCTCGCTTACTACTACCACCCTTTATTTTATTAGGCTTTTCAAGCATATACCCAAGCCCTTCAATTAATATTTCATTAGGGTATGTTGTATTATTAAGTGTTGAGCTTAGTTTAACGGACTTGAAAGATGTAGACCTCCTCACCAACTTAGTGGTTATTTTTGCCTCGCCAGTTCTACGAGCTATAATTCTCTCCAAATCTTTAAGTTTTGCATATAATATCTTATCGAAAGAATACCTTGTTTTAACATCGGCAGGATATATATCGGCCTGTTTGGCGTCACAACAAATTATCGGAGGGATAATAAAATCTTTAGATAATCCCTTGGCAAAACTGAAGCTTTTTGGTGCGCAAAAAATAACTACAAAAGGGTAGTCTTTGAATTCAATCAATGGTGCGCAAAACTCTGGGGAAAGTAGAATGGTCGGATTAAATGCTAAGTCATCTTCATTTATGGAATTATTTTCATCGGAAAATATATCCAATATCCTCTTAGGAACCTTATTTGTAAGAAAAAGAATTTCGGAAAATTCACCACTACAAATGCCTGAGTCAAAACCTTGGAAAATTGAGGTTTTTCCATTGGTTGGCATTAGTACCACTTTTAATATTGCACCTTTATTATGTATAAGTTCCATTTACGCTCAACTTGGATTTGATTTAAATTTAGTATTTAGCAATACTTTAAAGGTAATCATTAAACTTCACGGACCTGAAAGAAGTGCCAACCGGCGGTCCCAATACTCGCACACCTTTAGAGCGGGTGCCATCTACGATGGTTAAGGTTCTCTCATCACATCGCCGCAAGTCTCGCATTACCCACCCTAACGGGGGTTTACTCCCGTTAGCGGATAAATCCCCATTCACGCAATCTGGAGGATTTATTCATGGGCTATGTTCACTCATATTACCAAGTAAAATCTGTACCTAACGATCAGTGTTTACTGTTAACTACGCAAGTCGCCAACGTTTTTTTGCTCACTCAGAACCGGCATATACCCGGTTATCTGGACCCGATGGTTCTTTGCACTGCTGATGGCAAATATCCACTGCTTAAACCCAGCGATTTACTCGTATAAGAACTCAATGGCCAACCGGCAATCGTATTCAACGGGGAGGAACGCTCGGATGTGTCATATAAGAAATTTCACCTCGGCCAGCATTCATCGGACTGCGGTTTTTGTAAAACCACGTTCTTTTGAACGCCATCCCGGCCATACGACTTCATGGTCAAATCGACATTGCTGATAGCGCACCGCTTCTGTCCAGACTGCTACAACATCGCTTCAGATGGGACTCTGGAAGAATGGACTAACGTTCAGGTCTGGCGATCGCTGAACTTAGGTGGTAAGTGGCCAATTCCGGATTCCACCGTACGACAAGACGAATAACTTCGTTTTCAATTCACCCACCACCCTGTGACGCATCTCTTCGCCATCGTGGGAAAGATACACCTTCGAGGAGTATCTAATGCCTACCAAACGCAAATCCCGGAAGTCACAAACCAATTAAACCGATCTCTACCAGCAAGTCACCGACAAAATATTCGCTTCGATTGAGCGCGGTGTTTTACCTTGATATAAACCTTGGCGATACGGTAAGCGTTCCGCTGACTCACCAATACCCTCAGCGCCGCCTCGGCTGTCACTGTAACGGCGTCAGGATTATCCTATTGTGGTTAGCTGCCGGAAAGCAGGGATTTCAGTCCAATCGTTGGCTGATATAAAACAAGCACAAGTGCTGGTTAGCGATGTTCGCAAGGGTGAGAGCACTCTCTTTTAAGTCATTTCGAGTAACTCTGAGGGGCTGTTAAATCCGAAGCGATTTAGGCAATGAGCGGAATGACAACTGGTTGGCAGTTAAAGACTTTCAGCCGGTAGGCAGGGCGTTGCCGCATTTCGTGGCGTATTGTTAAACGCAAAGCAGGTCATATTGATACTGCGACCGTAAGGGCAGAGGAGTGTGAAACAGAATATTGTTTCTCTGAGCGGGGGAGCAGTGACCAGAGCGACCAGAAATCTAACCGGATGCCAGAAAGCAAAAACCCAGCCATAAGGCTGGGTTTTCAGAATGTTGGTGCCCGGACGCGGAATCGAACCACGGACACGGGGATTTTCAATCCCCTGCTCTACCGACTGAGCTATCCGGGCAACGGGGCGCATTAAACCCTAATGGCTTTCGGTCGTCAACGGGTTTCGTAAAAAAACCGTCGCAATCGTGATTGATTGCCTGCTTTTCAGGCAGGCTGGGCAAAAATAATGCTTATCCAACACAAGGCGGTGCGGCGCTTAGGCCAGCGCGCCGTTTTGCCGACACAGCGCAATGCTCAGCACATCTTCCGCCAGGCGCCGTGCGGTGGCGACATCGTGCACATTGCGCGAAATCAGCAGCTTGCTTAAACAGCCCTCGAGAATCAGCTCCAGCTGGTCGGCGACCATCGTTGGGTTATCCAGCGCCAGCTCAACCAGAATTTCATGGGTAAACTGCCAGGCGTTACGCTTTTGCTGCTGCGCCAGCTGATGCACTGGCTGCTCCGGCTGCGGATAGAAACTGCAGGCGGCGATAAACAGACAGCCGGGAAAACGGCCTTTGCCCACGTGGTCGTGCAGCACGTCGTAGCGCGCAAGCAGCTTCTGGCGCGGCGAGCGCTGCGGATCGTGCTGGACCTGCTGCCGCCAGCGATCAATTTGCTGGGCGTGGTGCTGCAGGGCGTCATAGAGCAGGGCATCGCGGTCAGGCCAGAAGTGGCTAAGCTGCTCGGGGGGCAGGTCGGTTTCGCCTGCCAGCTGTTGCAGGGATGTGGTGGCCGCCAGGCCGTTTTGCTCAAGCACATTTAGCGCATGCTCAAGAACGTGTTCGCGTTGCAAATGACTCTCCTCGTGCGTGCGGCCCGCGGAAGACGCCGCGGGCAAAGTGATGACCCCCAGTGTCGTTTACCGCGCCAGTTTCTGCAAATGTGCCTGAAACGCCGCCGCATCCAGAAAACCGGTGACGCGCGAGTGGGGGATCTCATGACCTTGCGCATCAAAGAACAGCAGGGTCGGCAAGCCCAGGACGTTGAGATGCTGCAACAGCGCGTTGTCTGCGGCGCTGTTGGCGGTCACATTTGCTTGCAGGCGCTGCATCGGCTGGAGCGCGTCGCGTACCCCCGCGTCGCGGAAGGTGTACTTCTCAAACTCTTTACAGGCCACGCACCAGTCGGCGTAAAGATCCACCATCGTGATGCGGCCCTGCGCCTGCTGAAGGGCGCGATCCAACTGCTGCACGTTGGCGACGGGCTGGAACGGCAGCGCCGACGCGCTTTGCGTAGTGCTGCTGCTGCCAAACGCCCAATCCTGTAACGGACGCGCCACCACCAGCGCCGCGGCCAGCATCGCCACCGGCACGATGCGCCATTTGCCGCGCGCGGCCAGGCTCAAACTGAATGCCCAGCCAAAGAAGGCCACGCCGAGCAGGCTCCACAGGCGCAGCCCCCAGACATCGCCAATCAGGCGCGTCAGCAGAAACACCGGCAGCGCCAGAATCACAAAGCCAAAGCCCTCTTTGACATGCTGCATCCACGCGCCGCGCTTCGGCAGCAGCTGATTGCCGAACAGCGTCACGGCAATCAGCGGCAGGCCCATGCCCAGCGCGTAGAGCCACAGCGTGCCCGCACCGGCCCACAGGTTACCGCTCTGCGCAATGTAGAGCAGGATCGCGCTCAGCGGCGCGGTGGTGCAGGGCGAGCAGATCAATCCGGCCAGCGCCCCCATAAGAAACACGCCGGGCAGCGAGCCGCCTTGCTGACGATTACTCCATAGCGTAAGCCGCGTCTGCAGGCTGGCGGGAAACTGGAGCGAAAACAGCCCAAACATGGAGAGCGCCAGCACCACAAACAGCGCGGAGAGGCCGATCAGTACGTAAGGATGCTGCAGCGCCGCCTGAAAGCGCAGGCCCGCCGCAGCCACCACCACGCCCAGCAGCGTGTACGTCAAGGCCATGCCCTGAACATAGACCAGCGCCAGGGCCAGCAGGCGCCCCCTGCTATAGCGCTGCGAGCTGCCCAAAATCAGGCTGGCGATCAGCGGGTACATCGGCAACACGCAGGGCGTAAAGGCCACGCCGATGCCGATCAGCAGCGCCCACAGCGGCGAGAAGGGCAGCGCGGGAGGCGGGGCAGCAGGCTGTGAAGCCACGGCAGGCGTCGCGGCCGCAGCCACGGCGCTGAGCGGGACGCTGCGGGTTTCCGGGGGATAGCAAAATCCCGCGGCGGCGCAGCCTTGCCAGGTCACGCTGAGGGTGGCGTTTTTCTCCGCGTGAAGCAGCGTGACAGGCAGCGTGACGTCCTGCGGATAGATCTCGCTTTTGCCGAAAAACTCATCTTCATGTGGCTCGCCTGACGGCAGCTCTATCGGCGCTATCTGCGCCCGCTGTGGCGTCAGGTGAAACTGCTGGCGATAAAGGTAATAGCCCGGTTTCACCTTCCAACTCAACGTCACCTGATCGCCCTGCTGGCTGAAATCAAAGGCAAAGGCTTGATCGACCGGAACAAAGCCATTGGCGTTGTGGTTGGGGCTAAAGAGAGCGGCCTGCGCGGATACGCTGATCAGCAGCGCCAGACAAAAGCCCATCAGGCGAAGTAGGATGACGGCCATGACGAAATATTCAGCTCCACAAGCAAAAGAGCCGCGATGATACCACGCACCCTTTTCCCGTGGGATGGTTCAGCGCGAATGCGCGCCTGGCCGACGGCTGCGAGGTAAAAAAAAGCACGCCAGGTTAATCCCTGGCGTGCTCGGTACGCGGCGATAACGCAACAGGCTTACTGTTCGTTTTCGTCCGTATAGCGTTTAGCTTTATAAGCCGGGTGCATCAGGTTTTGCACAGAGAAGATGTCGTCCAGCTCCGCTTCAGTGAGCAGGCCGCGCTCCAGCACCACTTCGCGCACGCTCTTACCGGTTTCGGCACAAATTTTACCGACGATATCGCCGTTGTGATGGCCGATGTACGGGTTCAGGTAGGTCACGATGCCGATGGAGTTAAACACGTAGGCTTCGCATACCGCTTTGTTGGCGGTGATGCCGTTGACGCACTTCTCCAGCAGGTTGTAGCAGGCGTTGGTCAGGATGCTGATGGACTCAAACAGCGCCTGGCCAATCACCGGCTCCATCACGTTGAGCTGCAGCTGGCCCGCTTCGGCGGCCATGGTCAGGGTGGTGTCATTGCCGATCACTTTGAAGCACACCTGATTCACCACTTCCGGCACGACCGGGTTGACTTTCGCTGGCATGATGGACGATCCCGCCTGCAGTTCTGGCAGGTTGATTTCATTAAGGCCAGCGCGCGGGCCGGAGGAGAGCAGACGCAGGTCATTACAGATTTTCGACAGTTTCACCGCCAGGCGTTTCAGCGCCGAATGCACCATCACGTAGGCGCCGCAGTCTGAGGTGGCTTCAATCAGGTCTTCGGCGGGCACCACCGGCAGGTTACTGACTTCCGCCAGGCGCTGTACCGCCAGCTGCTGATAGCCGTCTGGCGTATTCAGGCGCGTACCGATGGCCGTTGCGCCGAGGTTCACCTCAAGCAGCAGTTCAGCAGTGCGCAGAATGCTGCGCGTCTCTTCATTCAACAGCACGTTGAAGGCGTGGAATTCCTGGCCCAGCGTCATCGGAACCGCATCCTGTAGCTGGGTGCGCCCCATTTTGAGGATGGTTTCGAACTCCACCGCTTTACGCTGGAACCCTTCGCTCAGCTGGCCGATGGCGTCCAGCAGCTTCAGGATCGAAGCGTAAACGGCGATGCGGAAACCGGTGGGATAAGCGTCGTTGGTAGACTGACACTTATTCACGTGATCGTTAGGGTTAAGGTACTGGTATTCGCCTTTCTGATGGCCCATCAGCTCCAGGCCAATGTTCGCCAGCACTTCGTTGGTGTTCATGTTCACCGAGGTGCCTGCGCCGCCCTGATAGACGTCAACCGGAAACTGATCCATGCATTTACCGTTATTCAGCACTTCGTCACAGGCCTGAATAATGGTGTTCGCGATATGACGCGGAATGGTTTGCAGCTCTTTGTTGGCGAGCGCAGCGGCTTTTTTCACCATCACCATGCCGCGGACAAATTCAGGTATATCGCTGATTTTACTATTACTAATGTAAAAGTTCTCAATCGCACGCAGAGTATGAACACCGTAGTAAGCGTCTGCCGGAACTTCGCGCATGCCTAACAGGTCTTCTTCGATACGAATGTTGTTCGCCATGATTACCTTCTTATTATTTCTGCGTTGCTCGCGCGCGCCCAGAATGAGCGTGCGACAGGAGCGTGCAGGTGAAGCAATTATATTGTCGTGGAATGCCAGTGCCGACATTTTATCCATCTTCGGGCTGGCGGGCACGATCATATTCTGTTGTTACAAAATTGTTTGTGCACAGATCACTTTACGGGCATTTACTGGTCCCGCGGTAATAACGATATGTGATGTACTTCGCATTTTTAAGTCAGTGGGAAAAATTTGCCGTGGCCGGTTGAAATCCCCTTCTGGGATGACCATTTCTTGCTGTATGGCCATAGGGCCTCCTCTTTTTGTTGCCTTGCTCCGTGCAAGGCAACCCAACTCACAGGAGATATCGGTGCGCTGGTTACCGTTCGTGATTTTTTTTGTTCTGGCCTGGATTGAAATCACACTCTTTATTCAGGTCGCGCATGCGCTGGGCGTACTGCTCACCATGCTGTTGGTGATTTTCACCTCGTGCATTGGCGTCTCGCTGGTGAAAAATCAGGGCATGAAAAACTTCATGCTGATGCAGGAGAAGCTGGCGCGTAACGAAAGTCCGGCGGCCGAGATGATCAAAAGCGTGTCGCTGATTATTTCAGGTTTTCTGCTGTTACTGCCGGGCTTCTTCACCGATTTCCTGGGCCTGCTTTTACTGTTGCCGCCGGTGCAGAAACACCTGACGCTGAAGCTGATGCCGCACCTGCGCGTGTGGCGTGGACCGGGAGCCGGACCGGACAGCGGCTACACCATGGACGGTGAGTTCGAGCGCAAAGATCAGGACCGTATCGGACACGATAACGATCGCGATCGTTAAGCAAGGCGGCAACAGCCGCCTTTTTGCTGCCTTTTACAGCAGTTCTGCGCGCAAGATAAATTTTTTTATTTTTTGCCCTTGAAAGCGTTTTTAATGCCCCTATTTCTCTCACCACGAGGCCGGAACCCTCAAGCCCGGCGTTCAACCCCAAAATGAATGATTGGACTTCTCAAAGGAGAGCTATCAAATGAAAATTCGTCCGTTGCACGATCGCGTTATCGTCAAGCGTAAAGAAGTTGAAGCCAAATCTGCTGGCGGTATCGTTCTGACCGGCT
>Ga0268256_1000498_pt1 | contig 33368 bp, 30 predicted proteins | sample AgamicAtAmrz_FD_200247 | JGI IMG/M metagenome (GOLD analysis project Ga0268256, IMG submission 200247) | Agave microbial communities from Guanajuato, Mexico - At.Am.rz (v2) (version 3) | ecosystem: Host-associated > Plants > Roots > Rhizosphere | place: Guanajato, Mexico | collected 2012-06-07 | reverse complement strand
TCAGGCGTATATCGGCAACGCCACGAAGATCGACCGTTCTCTTGCGAAGCTCTCGAAGCGGTCGCGTGCCGACGGTATGGTGATCTCCATCTCCCTTTGGTGCCACGAGATCCTCGCAAGCCTGCGCTTGCGTCGTCGAGGTAGCTTCGAGAAGTGGACGAAGCTTCCTCAGATACGCATCACTGCCGCATGCAAATTTGAGCTTGTCCTGCAGGCTAACCTGCTTCCAGTCGATAGTGTGTGACACACCGAGACTTGCGAGGATGGCGAGGCCCGCCATGACGTCCCATGTGGAATCGTAAAGCGCGACATAGCCATCGGTTTCGCCCATGGCGATCTCAATGAGGGATAAGGCTGAGGATCCGTTGCAGCGGAAATTGATGTTGAGCTCGTCGAATATGAAGCGCAAGACGTTCAGCCGGTCTTCCGTTGCCAGCGACGGATGCAGGCCGACGCCTGTTGAAGCACGGTTGACGTCGAATTCGAGAAGCTTTGGCACCAGCTTACCGTTGATGCGCGCTTCACTCGTCACTCCACCCGTCACCATCAGATCTCGAGCAGGAGCGTAGACCGCGCCGAAAGTTGCCTGATAGTCTTCATAGAGCCCGATCGATACAGCCCAGTTGTGGCTTCCTCGCACGAAATTGAACGTGCCGTCGATCGGGTCGAGGACCCAGATCCGTCCAGACCGGCCAGTGATCTCACCGCCCTCCTCGCCAAAGAAGCCGTCTTCTGGGAACGCCTCACGCAAACTCGCAATCAAATACTCTTCAACCTCGCGGTCGGCACTCGTCACCAGGTCCAGATGCCCCTTGCTTTCAAGCGGCAAGGTTGCCAGCGATCTAAAGTGCCGCAACGCGATCTCTCCGGCGCTGCGGGCTATCGCCTCGACGACGGTTACCATGGAAGTGGAGGAAGACGGATTGTTTGGTTTGTCAGCCATAGGTCTATTTTCTCATATTTACTGAAGCTTCGGCACCATCGCGACGATGCCGGTGACTCCCCCACAAGACCCTTTGACGGGTGGCCTTGCTCAGCGCTCTAGCTCGCGAATGGCAACCGGGCTGGTGAGAAGCCACAGGCCTTTGTGAATTCGATGATCCAGGCAACGTCGTCGCAGATGAGCATGTCTATCAGACCCGCCTGCATGTGCGATCGCAGCAGGTCGAGATAGTCGAAGCCGTATGAGCGCCTCAAGGCAAAGTGCTGTGGCGGAGGGACGTAGTGGCTGACACTGACCCCTGCCGCGTGCAGGTTTTCGGCCAAATCGGGCATGAACTGGGGATAGTCCGTATTCATGACGTCCATGGCCGTCGAGCGTGCAGTCGAAGCAGGATCAACCAGCCGATGGTAGTTGATACCCATCGTACGAATGCCCGGTGCGAGCTGCTTTATGTCGCGCAACACCACATAGTCGAACGAGCTAATCAGCACGCGCTCCATCATATTTGCCTGGCGGAGCAGCCGGATAACCTCCTCGAGATAGTACGTGCCCTCGAACTTGTCTTTGATCTCGACGATAAGGCCAAGGCCAAGATCTCGACCGTAGACCAGGATGTCTTCGAACAGCTCGATCGGCTGGCCGCCAACCGCCATGCCATTTCGGTTTTTCGTCTTGAACCCCGTTATCCCCGCATAGTCCATTTGCGAGATCAACCCTCGTCCGGTCGATGCGTTGTCGAGGATATCGTCGTGAAAAACCACAAGACGGCCATCGCGGGTCATGCGTAGATCGATCTCGCATAACGAAGCCCCAAGTTCTTTTGCCCGCAGCAGGGCAGGGCGTGTATTTTCATGTCCCTCGATTGAGTGGCCGCGATGGCCACCGACGAGTACGCGCCCAGAACGCGAAGGCAAAAGGTTAAACATATTGATTCTCTTTTTTGGCGCATTCACGCGAATGCTGGTAGCGGTGGCGACACGATCGTCTGGCTGGCGATCGATCGACAGTATGTTCTCCGGCATATGCGAGATGCTTCCGCGGTGGCCGCAGATAGGAAGTTTCTTCGCCGGGTCCATGTGCAAATCGATCAGTTCGGGCATCGTTTTGATTCCAGTCCCGAGGCAGCCGCCGGGGCGAGACGTGTCTACTTCAGTCCGCTTCGGGCAAAGCTGGCGATGAACCTCTTTTGAAGGATCAGAAAGATGATAACCATCGGCAGGGCAGCAAGCACGCCCGCCGCCATCAGCACGTTCCAGTCGGTCGTGTATTCGCCGCGCAGCAAGGCGAGCCCAGGTCCCAATGTCATTTTTTCGATGGATCTGTTGACGACGATCGGCCACAGGAGTTCCTTCCACTCCGCAAGCGTTGTCAGGATCGCCAGCGAGATGATACCGCTGCGCGCGATTGGCACCACGATCGTCGCCAGAATCCTCAGATGTGAGGCGCCATCTAACCGCGCCGCCTCGATCACCTCCTTTGGGACACCGCGGAAGAACTGGTAGAGCAGGAAGACGCCGAACACATCGAACAGTGACGGGAGGGCGAGTGCCACAAGCGTGTCGGTTAGCCGCAGCGACGCGATGATCGAATAGCTCGGGATGATGAAGATATCACCGGGTACCATGATCAGCGCCAGAATAATCAAGAGAATAAACTTCGCGCCGGGAACCTTGATGATGGCCAGCGCATAGGCCGCCATCGAGCAGATAACGATCGTGCCGATCACCCGCCCGATCGACACGATGATGGTATTGGATAGCAAGATTGCGAAGGGGAGCCGGTTGAAGACTTCCCGCGTGCCGTCGAGGGTGGCCGGGGACGGTATGATGTTCGGCGGGACCTGCAGCGTCTGCGCCGTCGTCATCAGCGCCGTCGATACCATCCAGGCGAATGGTGCGAGGATCAGCAGGCCGACGAATGTGACGGCGACGTAGGTCCACCAATGGACGCGGCATTGAATCGACACTAGCCGTTCTCCCCGTAATGTACGAACCGGCGTTGAAGTCGAAGCAGAACAAGCGAAACGCCGAGGATCAGGATTAGCAGGAACAGGGAAACGGCTGCCGCGTAGCCACGTTGGCCTGTGTCAATGAATGCCAGATAATAATAGTAGTAGACCAACGTGAGGCCGTAGTTCGTCGAGACCGAATGATCGACAGGAGGCAACAGTATGTAGACCGTGTCGAACAGCTTCAGAATGCCGATGGTCGAAGTCAGAATCACGAAAAACAGCGACGGCGTCAAAAGCGGCAGGGTAATCGAGAAGAACCGGCGCACAGCGCCAGCGCCGTCAAGCATGGCGGCTTCGTAGACATCGGATGGGATATCCTGAATCCCGGCATAAAGAATGATCGCCGGAACACTGAACGAGAGGTAGACCACGATCATAGAGACGACGGCCGTCACGCCGGCTTCGCTCCCGAACCAACTGATCGGAGAAGAGTCCATGGTCTGGATGACGGCGTTAACCAGACCGTATTGCGTCTGGAACAGCCATCCGAAGACGAGAATGATCGCCGTCGGCAGACAGACCGCCGGCAGAAAGACGATCGCCCGGAACAGCGACTCGCCGCGGAACCGGTATTGCATGAGCAACGCGCAGAGTAGCGAGACGATGACGACGCCTGGCACTGCAATCAGGGCAAATTTCACGGTGTTGTACAGCGCGACCACGAGCTGGCTATCGGAAAGCAGTCGCCGGTAGTTGTCAAGGCCAATGAAGCGCGGTGGGCCGAATGCGCCGGCCTTCGTGAACGAAAGCCAGACATTGTAGCCGAACGCATAGAACCGGAAGACGATCAGCCCGGCGAACAACGGGATCAGAAACAGGTATCCCGCCCACGCCTGCTGCCACTTCAACCCTCCGAGCCACTGCTTCCTGTGGCCCGGTTGCGGTTTCGCGCCGGTGAGAGGAAATGGAGCGGCGGCGGTCACTGCAGGGCCTCGTCAAGGGCCTCGTCGATCTTCTTCGCGGTATCGGAAGCCGAAACAGTTCCCGCATAGAAAGGACCCATCACCGCGCTGTTGATTTTGCTGTTGACCGTTATGATTTTCGGATACCGTGTGGTGGTGCGAAGATAGCTCTTGTCGATCGTGACCGACAGCGCTTGCTCCAGGCCGCCAAGCTTCTCGTTCGTCTTCACAAATGCCGAGAGCGCGGCCTTCGTGGTGTTGGCCGGAAGGGCCGCCCCGCCCTCGGTATGAAGTACGGCGCCCTCATCAGACGTCAGAAATTTGATGAGCTTCCACGCCTCATCCTTATGCTTCGAATTGGCGTTCATCACGTAGGCGAGTCCGTTGGTGTCGGTGGTCCACGATCCGTTAACCGCCGGCATCCGGACAGCCTGAAAGGCGCCGGCCGGAAGATCGGCCTTCGAGAGAAGACTGAGGTTCCAAGAGGGGATTTCGCCCATGGCGAGCTTGCCGGAGATCAGTGACGAAACCGGATTGAAGTCCGAGGAGTCGGCCACTTTCAGGATGAGCCCGTCGTCCTGGAGGGACTTGACCATTTCCAGCGCCTTGGTGCCGGCGGCCGACGACATGGCGCTCTTGTTGTTGTCGATCACCTTGCCGCCAAGCGCGTGAACGAGGCTCGCAACACCGTTATTGAAGGAGTAGTTGTAATAGAGCGGCACGTCGGATGAAGCCTGTTTCGCCTTCAGTTCCTTCGCTATGCGGACCATGTCCTCCCACGTCCAATCGGGCTTGGGCGTTTCCACGCCAAGCTTCTTGAAGATGTTGGCGTTATAGATGAACGTCCAGGCGTCCATGTCCTTCGGTACGCCGTACTGCTCGCCACCGATGTTATAGAGGCCGGTGATCTGCTTGTTGTAACCGTCAAGCGACAGGTTGTCCTTCCTGATGTAGCCGGTGAGGGGCTCCAGGGCGCCGCCCTCGACGTAGTAGGACGCCCTTGAACTCTGCCACATGACGTCCGGCCCCTCACCGGCGCCGAGCGATGCATCGAGCTTGGTATAATACTGATCCGGAGGAACCTGAACGAGCAAGACCTTGATGGCAGGGTTCGCCGCCTGGAAAGCATCCACTGCCTTCTGTACACCCGCCTTCTGGGCCGGGTCCCAGATCATCAGGCTGAGGTTCACGTCCTCGGCGCTCCAGGCGCCGTCGACACCCGGCAGCCATGCAAGCATCATCCCGGCGGCGCCGAACATTATATGTCTTCTGCTGGCATTAAACATGGGGTCCTCCTGCTTTCTCTCGAAGCTGTTGTTGGCAGTCGCGACATCGCGGCTCAGTATGCGATGACGAATTTCCTTCTGAGTTTTTCAGGCGCGGTTTCGATGATGGCCTTGGCGCCGGTGTCGGTGACGATCATACCAACGTCCTCGATCTTCGCGGTGACGGAAAAACTGGACTTCGTGAACTTGGTATGATCCGCGACTACAATGGTGCGGCTCGAAACCTCTATCATCGCCCTCTGGATGCTGGCGTTGAGCGGCGACCCCGTAAGGATCAGGCCACGGCCGAGATCGATAGAGGCGGCATTAAGAATGAGCTTGTCGACATTGAACTGCCGGATGAAATGCTCGGCCAGCGGTCCCCGGAAAGACCGGTTGATCTCGGCGAATTCTCCCCCGACGGAGTAGAGGCTGGATGCGTCGTGCCGGATCAGTTCGGCGACGATGTCGGCTCCGTTGGTGATGAAGGTCAGCCCCTTGCGGCCCACAAGCAGCTTGGCGACTTCCAGCGCGGTCGTGCCGGCATCGAGAAAGACAACATCTCCGTCGGCGATCATCGCGGCCGCCGCCTCGGCGATGGCCCTCTTCTCTGCCCTTTGAGAAACCGCCCGCGTCGCGTTGGCCGGATCATGCGCCACCTGCGATACGCTGACCGCCCCGCCATGGGTGCGTCGCAGGAGACCTGCCTCCTCGAGCTCGACCAGATCACGCCGGGCGGTCGCGACCGAAATATCAAATCGCTTCGTCAGCGTCTTGATATCGAGGAACAGCTCCTCGCGAAGGAGGTCGACGATTTTCTCCTGACGGTCTTCGGCGGCGTTCAACACGGCGGTTCCAGTTTAATATGTGATAGGTTTCGCTCATAGCGAGCGACTCTGTGCATTGTCAAGTTACCAAACTATGAAGATTTTGTGACCATCCGTTGTCGTAATACACTAAGATAGGCTCTGCTGCACAGGCATGTGTATGGTATTGTATAGCGAAATCAATGTATGAGCGATTTCGTTCATATTCATGATGCCATTGTTTTCCCTTGCGGATCATATCGCGCGGCGAAGGCAAATGTGATTACGGGGGCGCCGGGATATGCCGGTTTGCGGACGATGGCCCGTCCGATCGCGACGCGCTGCCTTTGTCCGCCTGACAATTGTCCTGGCTTCCGGTCGAGGTAATCGACAATGCCGAGCACCTTTGCGACAGCCTCGACGCACGCGGGTCTCTCCGCCTTGGCAAAGTCGGCAATCTTCAAACTGTAGGCGATATTGCCGAACACCGTTATGTGCGGATAGAGCGCATAATTCTGTAAGACCATGGCGCAGCCACGTTCCTTGGGCTCCAGGTCCTGAACCTCCCTTGCGCCGATCACAATTCGTCCAGAGCTGAGCCTTTCCATTCCGGCGATCATCAGCATTAAGGTTGACTTGCCGCAGCCGGACGGAGCGAGAATGAGGGTGATTTCGCCCGCCCCTAACTCGACGTCGTTTATCTAGGCCCGGCTAAACCGGGTTTGGGAAAGGGGCAACCGAGTCCAATGCTGATGTTGGAAGGCCGCTACGCCTATTCCTGCGGCATGTCCGTCAACTCCGACGTAATCGATCTATCCCTGATGGATTTTTCCGAAACCATCCTTGCCAAGAGTGATGTCTCGTTGAGGGAACGCACGATGGCCCAGGCGCTTAATATGGTCTGCGATTGGTTGCGAGGTGACCGATTGCGCTCGGGCTTTCCCACGAGGCATTTTTTGGAGTGGAACTCTTATGTTCATTTGCAAGCGGCGTGGCCACGGCTGTTCGTCCCACCAATAATGGCTGGTCCTGCATAGTGTAGCGAGTGCGCAATGTAGGAGACAGGGCCTCAAGACGACGGTTTGCAAACTCTTATCCGCGGGTTGGATACCGCATTTCCGTGTGTACGCCTGGGGCTGCTTCTATCTTAGCACGGGCATCGACGTAGTCGGCCACTCAGTTCCATCGAAGATTCCCCGACCGGGGCCCTGCCTCCAACATTGGGCATCAGCAGATAATCGATCTTGTCTCCTCTTTCTAATGTGCGCGATATTGGGGGCGTGTGCGTCGCTAAGCTTGGTGAGCCGGTTGCACTTCCTGGCCGATAGCCCACAAGAAGGCCCCTATTTCTCTAGCGATCGCGGTGATCGCGATGGCCTTGTGCTTCCCAGCGAGGATCATTTTTCGATAGCGAGAGCAGAGGCGGAGCTGACCTTTCCAGGCTATTTCGCGAACGGTTCTCGGCAGGCCCTCCAACTGCGCTTGCTTGGTTCGACTTACCCGCGCAGGGAAGCGGTAAGCCCATGCGCCTTCGATCAGCATGCGACGGGGCCGAGAATTTCCGGCCTTAGTGATCCCGCCACGTTTGACATGTTCCCCTGTTGAGCTCTCTGACGGAACGAGGCCGAGAAAGGCCATCAACTGGCGGGGGTTTTCGAAGCGGCGGATGTCGCAAATTTCGGTAACAAAGACGACGGCGGCAATCAACGACACGCCTCGCCACGCCTGATAGGCTTCGACAACAGGAGCCATCGTCCAGGATTTGACAGTTTCCGAGATCAGATCGGTCAGACGCCTCAAGCGCACTTCGGCATCCTCGATAGCCTGACAGTATTCCTTGAGCACAATGAAGTGCGCTGGATGCTCAAACTTCAAAGTCGATATCCACCGCATATGCGCCAGCGACCAGGATGAGCGGCCCGAATAGATGCGGCCATGTCGAAGCAGGAACGACTGAAGCTGCTGACGCGCCCGCTTTTGAGCCTCCTGTGCAGCCTCCCGAGCCCGCACGAGATCGCGCATGGCTTCGTGTCCGCGATCCGGGACCCAGACCGCCGTCAACTCACCTGCACGATGTAGCCTTGCCAGGCTGACCGCGTCGGGCCGGTTCGTCTTCACTCGATCTCCGGGACGCTTTGGTATCAGGGACGGTGCGACCACCACGCAGTCGTGCCCCATGCCTGTAAGCTGACGATAAAGCTCGTAACCTGTCGGTCCGGCCTCATAGCAGAAGTGAAGGACAGCTCCTCGCTTCGCCAATTTTTCCACGATGCTCGCCACCAAGGTCGGATCGGAGGCTATGTCCCCATAAAACCTTACTTCACCGCCCCGCTCACCGTCAGCGACGGCTACAGAAATCTTCAGTTTCGAGACGTCCAGACCGACGAAAAGTCTGCTATGCTGATCCATGGTTCATCCTCGCTAAGCTTGGGGCTCGGCTTCGGCCACTCCGAAGCAACCCCTGATCTCAGCTTACGGCGAGGGTGAGCCGCCTTCACCCCGAGAACATACGGTCTTAGTATCGCAAGTTTCCATGCCGGCGGCACGAGTTTCAATGCCTCACTACCGTTGCATGAATGGTCGCTCGTTGAACTTGGGCCTATTCTCACCGACTATTTCGAACGGCCGGTCTGGATGTGATTAGGCATGGAATAAGGGGTCTGACGCAATCTCGATGACATCAGGGGGCTCCCACAATACGTGCTTCGAGCAGATCCAGCTTTCCGCGGCCGTACATCTGCCGCTTGATGAGTTTGAGCTTGGTGATCTGGCCCTCAGTCTGGCCGTTCGACCACATCGAAGTTATTGCATTCTGGACCGCTGCCCGGTCGCGGATGACGCCGTTGGCGAATGACGCGACAGGCTTCTTGCTGCGCGGTCGATCCAAGCTTCCAGATTATCTTTAGACTTGCTGCGCAGCATTTTGTGGAAGCTCTCGACGACATCCCTGGCCTCGACAAGATCCGGTAGCCTCTCTTCGATGGCGGCGACTGTCATCGTTTGAGCCTTGGTCAGGTTGTTGCGTTCAAGCGTCATCAGGCGGACGATAGTGCGTGCGGCCGGCGCATGTCCCAGTCCGTTCTCTGCCTTCACCGTTCATGCTGACATTCTTCTGACATGCCGTCGGGCTCGCCGTGTTCCCGGCCATTCGGCTTAAGCGAACGTCGAGCATGGACCAGCGTCAATACTATCTCGTTATCTGGCGTGAGCGGCTCTTGTCATTTCGGGAATCACGCAACTCCTGATGGCCATTGTCGACATTCCGCTCTGCTTCCGGCGCATGGCGATGAGCCGCCTGCGCGCGCGTTTCGACGTTGGTCATCCCTTTATATGCGCGCCGCTGTTCTTCTAGGGCCGTTCGCGCCGTATTCTTAAGGCGTCTCTCTTCCTTGCTATAGGCTTCCCCGGCTTTGACACCTGAAGGCTTTTCCTTGCGACGGTGTGTGTGAAGGGCATCCATGGCATTTTGACGGCGTTCATCCGCCGCCTGTCGACGTTGCTCAAGCGGATCCGATGGTGCCTGAGCGCCCGGTTCGCGCGCCAGTCTGCCTGACCCAAGGCTGTCGCCGGCCCCTTGTTCAAGTGCCAGGTCGAAGACGGTCTGAGATCCGCGGATTGTCGGCTCGCTATCCGAATTCGGCCTTTGACGCTTGTTTGCTTGACCGTCGTCGGTTTCGTCGCGTGTCCGCTTTCCAAGGCCGTTCGTCCTGCCGGCCGAATTGCCCAAGGCGCGAACTTCATCGCCGCCGCCGTCCGCATCAGGCTTCGCGGGTTCGATAGTCTCAACGATTGGATCCGCTATACCGTTCTCAGCCACGTGCGGAGTACCGATTGGGCGATCTTCTCCACTTTGTACTTGCGCGAGTGGCAATCGTTGCAGCCGCTGCGGATTTGCTGCCGTTACCGATAGCGATGCTCCGCCTTCGCTCGGCCCCGCATTCGTTTGATCGGTCTTGGGCTTCTTCGCCTGCCCCGGCCGGTCATCATTGAGCCCGCGCTTGCGCGTAGGTGCTTGAGACAGCTGCTCGGTATCGCGGTCCGATCGTGGCGCCGCGCTATTGTCCCGTGTGTCTGAAACGAGGTTCTCGGCGAGGCCAGATCCTTGCGACTCCTCTGGGAGGTCACTCTGGCTACCTATTGGCCGATCATGGCCGTCACCTTGATCAAGGTCAATAACTGAAGGCCCGGCGGTGTCGGGGCGGGTAACGACTATCGGCGTGCATCCGCGCCGGAGATCTTCCTCCAGCTGGTCAGCCTCATCTGCATCGTCCAGCGGCGCGACGCCTTGCGTGTCGAAATCGAGGTCGACATAGGAGGCGTTTGCCGCCGCGCGCTGACGACGTTGGTGCTCATCCAATGTGATCGGCCTTTCGCGCAAGCGTCGGTCGAGCTCTTGCGCTTGCAGCTGCGTGAGCGGTCGTTCTGCAAGGCTTCGATCCGACCAGTCAGTTGCTATCAGCTCAATGCCGTGATTGGCCGCGGCTTCGACCGCCCAGTGACGCATGGCCTCATAGCTCCAATGCGGATGACCCCGACGCAATATAAGGAGATTTCCACCGTCAAGGGGACTGCGATCGACGACCACATGCATATGTGGATGCTCACCATCGCGACAATGAAAGGCGGTGACGTAGTCGTGCCTCTCATTCAGATAGCCCAGACCAAATACATACTCCGCCCAATCGCGGCCCGCACGCTCCGCTGCGAGAAAATCCGTCCCGCTTGGAAAACTGATAACGAAGTGGATCGTCAGATCCGAGGGCAATACGGCATCAGTCTGACCGGGTGGCAATCGCCCCGACCGCTGGTATAGACGGTTTGCGAAGGCGAATACATTATTCGGGTCGATCGCATCAACTGCTCCTTGGGCGAATTGGTGACGTTGCGAGCCGGCGAGAAGGATAGTGTCGCGGTCTGGATCACTCTGACGCGACAGATAGGCCAATTGCCGCGTCAGCCCTCTAATCGAACGCGTCCCGCCTCTGGGAACCCTTCTGATCAGCGCTTCTTGGCTCGACATAGGCCTTGCCCAATTCTGTGCGGATGGCTAGAAATGCGGGTGTGACACGTCTCTAAGCATTGCACGCCCGTCCAGGCGGCGTTTCGAGACATTCAAAAGCATCTGCAGCTTGTCGTCGAGCACGGCGAATTGCTGACCAAAGGCCCGGCGTTGTTCATCTAGGGTGTCCAGTTCCAGGCGTCCTTCCCGCTCAGCGACGCGCCTGAGCTGACCGAGATTGAAAGAGATTTCCCCAATGTTCGCCGAAATCTGCCGAAGAAGCAGGCGGGTGTCATCGTCGACTTCCAGAAAACCGGCGATCCGACGCGCCGCGATGCGCAAGGCAAGATTGTGGGTAAGGCCAAGCCCTCTTACTTGTTCTGCAAAGGATTCAAACTCCGCCTGGCGGAGGCGAACGCTCACAATTCGATAGCCACAGGGATCAATGGGCCGTGCCCCTTGCGCCCAGTATGGCGGCAGATCATCCAATTCGTTAGCCATGTTTGGATCGGTCATGATAAAGTGATAATTTAAATGAAAGAAACATCGTCGCCTTTATCGGCCATCTAAGACACTAGATGACCATGGTCTGATAAAATCTATAATGATGTTGAGCGATATCAATGAAAATCTGAAATCAACGATGACAATTGTAATAGGCAGTATCATCACGCATTTGTAAGCGGCATAAGGTTGTTTTTTTGAATTAATGCAATGCCCTTCTAAGGAGGCTACATCTGCTTTAGCTATGATCAAGTGAGATACGATTGCCTATGTTGCGCTTCTATTCCAAATAGTACCTACGTTGGACGTGATGATTATCACGTGATCACACTGTATTGATGCGTCTTTTATCGCCGTCAATAAATCGATATCGAACATGCGATATATCCGAATGATCGTAGCTTCATCAATAAGGAATATCGAACGATCACTAGCCAATCTAAGCGTTATGTTTAAGATTTCGCAGTGAAGGCATTGTTGTATCGGTTTAACCCAGTGTCATTTCGCTCGGCAGGTCGCAGCTCTCCTTGGCGATCACACCTTCGGTCACGTTCATAACATGAGGCGCGTCTCGCGTCACCTAAACCTTCTATTTCAAATGAAGCGGTAAAATCCTTGCGGTTGTATGCCTCAGCGAAGATCATTGCGGCAATTTCAGCACTTCTTATCCTGGGGATGAACTTGATTAGATATTATTGGACTGCCGCCATCTTCCTTGCTGCCGCCGGCGCGCACGCCACTGATGTTCCGCAATACATTCCGCCAGCGCCGGCTCCTCCATCTTACGAACGGCCACCAGCCTTCAATTGGAATGGTCCCTATATCGGTGCTTTGGTCGGAATTGGCCAGACGTGGGGCCAGTTTCAGTCATGTGGGTGCGAGACCTTCAACGGAAACTTTAATGGTAGGCGGTTCGGTGGCTTCATCGGGTACAATTGGCGATCTCCGCAGAATTATGTGGTCGGCCTCGAGGGCGATCTCAATTATGATTCAAATGGCAAGCCGTTTGCCGGTGCCGACAAGGTCGGGACCGGGCTTTCAGGTTCCGCGCGGATCCGCCTCGGTTATGCGATCGATAATGTCTTGTTGTTCGCAGCCGGTGGTTGGGCCGCAACAAGGGCAAGGGTCGAAGGCCCAGATGACCACAAGGCAGCTCAGGGTTGGACATTGGGCGCCGGCGTCGATTGGGCGGCGACCCGTAATATCTTTGTTCGCGCGGAATACCGCTACAATGCCTTTGACCGCGTCGATCTGGCCGGCGTCAGCTCCAAGTTCGATCAGAACATTGTGAACTTCGGTATAGGCTACAAGTTCTAGCAATCGTCCCAGCACGATTCATTTCTCATTGTCCGCCAAGCCATGTCTGGCGAGGGCTTCGATATGCCGGGGACGTTGACGCAGGTCGGAGAGTTAAAAAGTCAGCGTCAGACGACATTGGAAATTGCCCCAGGTCGACATGGAACGACGCATCTCGCAGGTTAGACACCACTGGAGCAAGCCCCACAGTGGCCTTCTGCAAAAAGGCCGCTGTGGGGCTTTTTCACGTAATTCGCAGCTGTCATCTCGAATAGCGAAGACATGGTCGTCGCGTAGTAATCGATCGAGGATGGCGGGAGGCGCGACCGGGTCACAAAGAAACTATGTCCTATTTACCCACAGGCAGTTTGACGTGATCAGCACGCCCGCAGGCTCGTGGCGGCCGGAGATCGATTGAAAGGGCAGGCGTGCGGCATTAGCCCGGCATGACCCGGATGGCTGGAAACCAGGACAGGAGCCGGCGGACGATGGGCCTTATCGACGAACGACGGTAGCGGCCCTCATGAGGCAAGATCAGATTGGCATTCTTTCAGATTGGATGTGAAGGCGGTGTTCGGTCGTGCGGTTGTCTCGCACACGGCTACAACCGTGCGCTATCAAGCGCAGCAAAACCTGAATCGTGTTGTAGTCATTGCTTTTAACGTGTGAGGCCGTGAGGGCGTTCATGATACAACTCAGCCAGGCTAGGACGAGGCTTCACACCGTCGCCAGACAGGCCCGAATCCTTCGACCCTCCGGATTTGGATGTTTCCGGATCACTCGGTCGTTGCGCGTTTCCAACAACTGTTACCTTTTTTGCTTGCGTGAACTCAACTTCCGCCAAGTTAACGGCAGTCGCCATTCTCTGGTGCTTTTGTCTCGAGGGTTTGCTGGGCGAAGAGCCTGCTGTCCGAGAGGCAGGCGAGACGTCTGATTTCGACTGACTGCTCTTAAGCGCGGTCGACGAGGGATCGATAACTCTCATCTCGCTCCGGTCGAGATTTCCCGGAGCCGTCAATCCCAGCTTACCTCGGGCCTTCTTCAACATGCGGTCTTGTTCGACGAGCATTTTGTCGAAGGCTTCGTCCACCGTGGCCTTCTCAATTTTGGACCGCCAGTCCTTCGGCAACGGTGGAATCTGCTGGCTCCGGTCGAGATTTCGCGGAGCCGTCAATCCCAGCTTACCTCGGGCCTTCTTCAACATGCGGTCTTGTTCGACGAGCATTTTGTCGAAGGCTTCGTCCACCGTGACTGTCTTAATTTTGGATTGCTGGTCCTTTGGCAATCGTTCACCATGCTGGCTATAAGGTGGCGGAGGGTCATAGGGAGGCGGCTCGTGACCGACGGTTGTACCCCTCGAGCTCGGCCGACGTACTGCAGCAGCGCCTGCTTGAGATGGCACAACGTCAGGACGGCGAGATAATTCACGCGATGCGTCTTGATTTGTCGCTTTCCCACCAAGCTCGTGAGTGCCGGAACGATTGTCGAAATTCGGAAGATTTAAACGCACCAGAGGATGAGCGATGTTTGCTTTCAAGCTGTGGCCAAACTGCTTCAATGTCGAAAGCAGCCCCTTGCGCCCCTTCGGTCCCATCGCCGTTTGGTCGTCGTTTGGCATAGTTGTTTCCTTTTCCTAAGCGTCTTGTCCTTGTGGCGCAGACGGTGGGTTCAGATTGCAATTCGATGTCGTCCGCCGCTTTTGGCGCAAATTCCAACCCATGATGTCAATCACTCAAACGTTACGATCGTCATGCAAGGGGATGCCCGGCTCTCATCGTGACGACAACCCACTGGAACTGGCGAGTGGTAGTCGATCGGTACATCCCTGCGGGATTTCGGAGGTTTGACGATCGTGATCTAGAACGTGCGTTGGAAGCGAAGAACGCCGGACCACTGATCCTGCTTGATCGCATCAAAATTGACATATGTGAGCTCGGGCTCGATCAGCAGGCTTTCGACCGGATTGAGCTTCAAGTTGGTGGTCGCCTCAAAAATTTTCGAGTCGGTGTAGGCGAGCTGCAGATTCCACTTCAGCTTGTCGTTGATTGGAGCGCCAACACCGCCCCAAACGGCCCAGTCACCCCAGCCGCAGAGATCGTCACGGCCAGCCGGGCAGGCAGATTCGCTTAGGTTGGAGCCAGCGTATTGGTTGAGCGTCTTGCCGTCGGTGTTCCAGCCGCCCATCAGAAAGGCCGTGAGAACACCGAAGTCGGCATCCACGCGCGCCTTGACGGCGCCTTCTTCGACGATCGAGTCATATCCTCCGACGATCTTGAAGCCGATGGAACCCGCATTATAGCCGATACCAGCAACAACGTTTGGGGCGTAGTGGTTAGCCTTCGACTGAAGCCAAGCGCCGCCATAGGAGGATGCATCCGAGCCGGAGTTGGAGTCTTCGAGCGAAACGGCAGCCGTGAAGCCGTTGCCGGCGTCGTAGTTGTAGGTCAACTGGTTCAGTTCGTATGGGCCGTCATAGATCACGTCGTCGTTGATGACGTCGCCGGCATAACCGATGTAGGAATTGAACTGTGAGTCGGCCTTACCGACAAGGAAACCGCCGAGGCTGATGTTGGCCCAGAGCAGCTTCGTGGTGGTTGCGCCGCCATCCTGCCAGTCGAAGCGGATAACCGTGTTGGTCTTCAGCGCGCCGTATTCGGTGTCGGTCGCGGTATCGAGGCTCAGATGAGCGCGCGTGTGCCAGAGAGTACCATTATGGCTGTCCGGATTGTAAGGATCGTACCACTTGCCTTCGGTACGGACCATGCCGCCGATCTTGAGACAGGTTTCGGTGCCCGGAATGAAGAAGTAACCAGCACCATATGCGTCGCAGATGCGAACATACTGGAGCTGATCGGGTTCGGTGGCAACAATGGCGTCGGCTGCATGAGCTCCAGAAACTGCTGCCAGAGCAGCAGCGGAGCCGAGAAGAAGGCACTTAAAGGACATTTTTGTCTCCAAGTATATTTATATATATTCAAAAAATATAGGTGAGCTTCAATGCGAAAAGTCACTGCAACGCCAAACCTTGAATTGACTCTTTCACTGTATCTGGATTGCTCTACATATGAATAAATCGCAATTTGGTAAGGAGGCGTCAATTTCAACAGTGTTTCAGCTGTAACTGTGTAGATATCCTTCTGTTTTAACCCCTTTCTGACCGTCGCATAAAGCCAGCCTACATCATCGCATGGTCATGCTGGAGACGCGCCCATCAGGCGGCCGCTCGACGAGCTCACATGAAAACTAAAATGCAACTGTAATGCTAGGGGTGCCGCTGACGGGATATATCGGTCTATCTTTGGACCATCTGGCTAATGAGTGAGCGCAACGAACACGCCACCTTGTGGACGGCGCAAGTTTGTGTCGAATGCTATCGGCGAGCGGCGCGGGTGACAGCGTAAAGCTGGGTTACTGCTGCTCGAATATGGAGATGAGCCGTTGCCCGGATTTTTCGTCTCTCTTGCGGTGAGAGGCGAAACAGCATTTTTGCGAGCTGCGGATTGACGGCCATGATCGGGGTGATGATGGGCTTTGGTGTTGCCAGCAGGATCGGCGCCCATGCGTCGCCCCCCAGTCCAAGCCCCAGGGCAAACCCGATCGCCCAGGCGTCGACGATGGTTTTGCCCTTATCCTGCATGAAGATCGGATAATAGTTGCCAGGCGTGTTGGCGAGAAGATGGTCCACTTCGTCATGCCGATTAAGCACGGTGTTGACGAGGCGTTCCTCGAGTGATCCGGGCTTGGTTTGAGGCATGGTTCCCCCGAACACATTCGGCAGCCAGACTGCGGGCGCGACCGTTGCGGGTCCCGCGACGACGGCCGTGACCAGACCGTCGATAGCGCTCATTCCGACATAGTCGTTACGTCCGTCGCCGCGCAGGCGTTCATCGAGCTCATCATAGGAAACAGCAGGCCGGTTCATGCTGCCTGCCTGACCTGCTCGGCCGACCAGTTCCAGGGGAGCAGTGTGTCGAGCTGGTTGATTGTCGTGCGACCTGACACGATGCGCTCGAGGACGTCAGCGAGCCAGGTCTGCGGATCAAGCCCGTTCAACTTGGCCGAATTGATCAGTGACGCCAGAATGGCAAAGGTCTCGCCACCTCGGGCATTGCCGACGAACATTGAGTTTTTCCTTGTAAGGGCAACAGACTTCATCGAACGCTCAACCACGTTGCTGTCGACTTCGATTGTGCCGTCGTCGAGGAAGGCCGTGAGACCGGTCCAATGCTTGAGCGTATAGTTGATGGCTTTTGCGAGAGCGGACTGGGTTGAGATATCGGCCTTCAGCTCAAGCAGGCGAGCCTTCAATGACTGCATGATGGCGGCAGATCTTGATTGCCGCGCGTGGTAACGCACTTCAGCGCTCTCTCCTCGGATCTGCTGCTCGATCAGATAAACTTCCGCGAGGATCGATACGATCTCCAAGGCGTTTGATGAGCCGGTCAGCTTGACGACCTCAACGAATTTGCGTCGAGCGTGGGCCAAGCAGAATGCCAGCTGCAATGGATGCGCATTGCTTCTGCCGCGCCGTTTGGCAAGGGTTTTGTAGGCCGCATAGCCATCCACTTGGAGCACCCCGTTGAAGGATGCCAACTGGCGCTCAGCCTCGCGTGCGCTGCGGCTCTCAGAAAAGATATAGCCGACGGCAGGCGGTGCCGGACCATTCCATGGCCGATCATCCACGGCCTGCGCCCATAGCTGACAGACCTTTGTTCGTTTACGCCCGGGATCGAGCCGTGGCAGGCGCGTCTCATCGGAAAAGACCCTGGGCTGGGATCGAATAAAGGCAAGGAGCCTGTCGTAGAGGGGCTCCAGCCACCATGCCACCCGGGTAACCCAGGCCCCAAGCGTTCCTCGATCCAGCGCAATCCCGTAGCCTGCAAAGATCTGGGCCTGCCGATAGAGTGGAAGGTGCCATGCGAACTTGGAGGTCACGATATGGGCTGCAAGCGCAGTCGTCGCCATCCCGCCATCCGGCGCGGGCGCTTGAGTGATACCGGTCGTGCAGGCTCGGCAGGCATAACGGGGACGAATAGTCCGCTTCACCCGCAGGATGGCCGGGACAATATCGAGCGCTTCGGTGGTCGTTTCTCCGACGCGGTGCAGTTCACCCGCGCAGCAGGAGCAGGTCTGGCTTTCCGGCTCGATGACGACGTCATAGCGTGGCAGATGCTTGGGAAGAGCGCCAATATTGCGGCCTGCAGATCGCCGTGAAGCTGAAAGATGGTTTTGCGGGCGGTCATCGTTGGCGGCGACCGGGATATCCGAGAGGTCACCGAGATCCAGACTTGTTTGTGCTGGATCGATCGTGGCCAGCTTCTCTGAACGTGCCCCGTGGATCAGACGCTTGAGATAGTCAACCTCGGCTTTGAGATCAGCGTTCTCGGCATCGAGAGCACGAACCATTTGGCTCAATTGCTCGATATCCTGCGGAAGATGATCCTGGCTCAACGACATGCTGAAGACTACCATAATCCGGCGAATCTTCAAGTAATTACAATTATATCACGCTACTTTGGTTGGCTGCTTGACGTGCTTGGGATCAATCCTTGTCCAGTCGAGGCCGGCAATCAGCAGGCCAAACTGTTCGCTCGACATGCTCATTGCGCCGTCCTTGATTGGAGGAAAGGTAAAGCTTCCATGCTCCAGCCACTTCGTCGCCAGGATCATGCCCGAGCCGTCCCAATAACGGCAGCGAACGCGATCGCCACGCTTTGCGCGAAAAACGAAGATATCGCCACAATACGGATCGGCCTCGAGAGCGGATGCTACCAAGGCAACAAGACCGTTCATACCCTTCCGGAAATCTACGGGCTGTGTCGCGACCATGATCCGCGGCACCGCTGAGAAAACAATCACGACCTGCCTCGTAGCGCACAGATGATCGCGCTTGCCAAGGATGGCGAAACCGATCCCTCTATGATGGCGCGCGCATCATCGAGAATGATCTCGATGCGGCCAGCGGATGGGCGACCTTCGCCCGCAGGCGACGCACTGGCATTCTCGACGACAACAGGGACGAAGCTGTTGCTTGTCGATCGCGATGCAGCAGCGGTCAATCCAGCAGTCTTGCGCCAGATGCCCAGCAGGCCCCGACTGACGCCGAACCGCCTGGCGACCTCCGAGATATTGGCACCGGCCTCATTGCTCGCAGCGAGGATCTCGATCTTCTCTTCGTCCGACCAATTCCGGCGCTTGCGACGCCCGGTGATGAGCTCAACGCGCCGATACTCGCTATCATCATGCATGGCATGATGCATTGTATGATGCTGACAGTAGCGCCATCCTAAAGCCCCCCATTCGCCGGTCTCGATCAAAATCGGCTGATTCTGCCCTGAGATATCGCATCATTGGAAGGTGGCTGTTCGTTGCGCTCACGCTAATGAGAGATTGCCACGTTTGCTATTGACGGCTCAGACAACCACAATTGGCAGCAAGTACTGACCGGCCAACTGATTGGCTGATTGGCTGATTGGCGGGATGTATAGACATGTAATGTTTTGCTAACCATAACCCTAGCCCTAACCTAGATCGGAGGGTCACTCGTTCACATCGAGAGGATGCAGAGCCGATCTTATTGGGGTTGCATACAACTCCCTGATCATCCTGAGCACCGGTGAGTCGGGCCAGGGTGTCGGCCCGCAGGTCATGAGATCGAAGGTATCGTACTCCCGCTGGCCATTCTCGACAGGGATCGAGTAGTCGTAGGCACGAGTGCCGGACCCAATCTTCAGGTACGCGTGATTGCGTGGGTTTGAGCAAGTCCTTCGCTAAGCTGAGTGGCCTTCAACCAGATCCGGCTGTGCATCGGAGACGCCGAAGCCCGAAGGTCCCGTCGGGTAAGTACTGCCCCAATTCGGAGAGGTGGGCTGATCGAAATGTGTTATCGGACGTTGGATGTGACGCCGCTTGATAAGCTGGCGCGGTTCGATTGGCTTCTTCTGTTTCGTTCTGCCTCGCCAAGCCGGAAAGCATTGTATCCGGGCGCAAGAGCTGACGTGGCCTTGCGAGATCAAACCGTACAGTTGGCCTGGTGCGAAGCCCACGGTCTTCCAATAGATAAACCTCCTATTCCAGCTGGAGAGACATGTTCTGCTCACCTCTCTATTGCAGTTGTTTCCAACACCTATCGCAAGCTTCAACCTTCCAGTCAGGATGGCTGACGACTCCTCTCATAACGCTGTCGGAATGCCAAACATCCGTTCAGTAGAAGATGCTCGACCCAGGATCGCAGAACTTTTTACCGGTCGCGGGAATGTATGTCGTTATCGCTTGCCGTTGCCCTCATCAGACTGACATTTTGCAGACCAGCACCTTCATTTCTCTTGCTGAAATTTTCGGAGGCGGTGACAGCAGAAGCGAGAAGACGCTGGAACTATGCCGCAAAGTGCAGGCAAAAACGCTTCTTTGTGCGATAAAGCGCTCTCGTGCGGACAGGTCCTTGGTCATGAATGATTTTGATGCCGTCATCGCGGATAATGGCCGGCAGGTCTTGTTTTCGGTCGACCGCGAATCCTTCGAACTCGATGTCGAATCCTCGCGGACCAACATGCGAAAGGCATTCCGCAGTCTCAAAGCTGTCAAACGCAGGTCGAATGACACCCAGCCTTTTGGCCGGACAAAGACTGTCGGGGTCATCACTCACGAGGCAATGCTGCCGCTGGCGAAGAAGGTCGATGTTGCCATTCGCGTTGAGGGTATTGGCATTTATGACGGCAGTCGTCCTCAGGATGTTTGGTTGAACGGTGGTACGACATGGGCCGATGTCTTCAAAGTGGCGACGAAGGAACGAGTCATGGCTGCCTTCGACGACGAGTGGGAACTTGGTGAGTTGGACGATGGAGAAGAACTGGATTCGGATGATGATGGCGAGGAGACTGTAGATACAGATTAATATACAGAGCATCTAATTTTGTATTCTTTGCCCTTGAATCGTGTGATGTCGTATCGGTTGCGTGAGTTTCCAGAAAATTTCCAATCCTAGCACGAGGCTTCGGATGGCTTAGTCGTGGATGGCGAAGGGTGTGGCGGTGCGGACATGTAATTTGCTCGGCAGGATAAGGTGGCTGTAGTCTTCGTAACTTTGTCAGTTCGTAATCTATAATGGTGAACTGCCCCCCATTTCTACCGGGGATTCGGCATAAGCAGAATGGCTCAAGCACAGGCTTGAGAACAGGCTTATGTCTAACGCGTATCGACACGTTGAATTGCTGACGGGTGATGTCCGCCGCAGGCGGTGGACAACCGAGCAGAAACTGGAAATCATCGAACAGAGTTTCGAACCAGGCGATACGGTAGCCGTAGCGCACCCGTGTCTGGCAGATGTCTTTAATCTTCAGCTTCAGTTCGGCCTGCTCGCCGCGCCTGGACTTGTAGACATAAAGGGACCGCTCGACCTTCAACACCGAACATGCACGCCGGATCGAGACCTTCCAGTCGGCCTTAGCTATGGCTATCGGCGGATCGCCGCGCTCCTCAATCGCGAACGGCGAGCCGCCGATCAGCCTGTCGTCAACGCCAAACGAGTTCATCGCATCATGGGCACCACGCGATGTTGCTGGAGAAGCCTACGGCTGTTCGCCGAGGCCGCATCCATGACGGCAAGGTCATGGTCATGCGCTCGAGCCTGCGCTGGTGCTCGGAAGGACTGGAATTTACCTGCTGGAACGGCGAGGTCGTTCGTCTCGCACTCATCATCGACGCCTTCGACCGCGAGATCATCGCCTGGACGGCGCTCGCCAATGCAGGCATCTCCGGCTCCGATGTCCGCGACATGATGCTCAAGGCTGTCGAGAGGCGCTTTGCGGCTGTCACTAAGCACTTCTGTTGTTGCGTGCCCGCCTGATAATGAGAGGATAATCCGTCAATGCAATACGCGATGATAGGTTCTTACGAACAACTAACCATGGCTCTGCAGGCCTAACAGGCTGTTGAAGAAGTCCACTTACGAGCAACGAAGTCTGCTTCGTTGCCGTTATGAAGCAGCTTTTTTTGGCGGCGGCGGCGGGATATATGCCGATGTAAATATTTCCTGACCTTAACTCTAAAGATTATTCTTTTAGAGATGGTCGGTGAATAGTCATAGGAGGTATACTGAAGGAACAAATATGAGAAAATTTGTGGATTACAATTTCATTAATTTCTAATGGAGTGTCCTTTCTAGCTAAAAAATGAAAGCATGCACTTAATCGTCTTCCACTTCATACCTCCTCCTCATCCATACTGTCATTGTTTCGCAAATTCATTCACTACACGGTTTACTGGCTGCTCGAGGTGTCGGCGATGCGGCGCCTGTTCTGCATGAAACGCTCAAAGCGAGGCTTGCCTTCGTCGAACAGCTTTTCGGCGACCTGGCTGAGAAACACGAAGGACAGGAAGAAGGTGCCAAACTGGGGGGCGCCGACGAAGGTGCGGACATAGGGGTCTTGCAGCGTCTGGAAAAGATAGTACCAGCTTCTGGCCGTCCACTCATGAGCGTAGAGGGCAGCGAAGGTGACGATCCGCTTCTTGATCCAGTGTTCGATGGACAGGAAATCCTTAACGATCTGCTGGAGGGCTCGCTTGAATTGGATGCGCACGGGATCGGTGGCGGCGAGGATCTCGTACTTCTGCTGGAAAAGACAGTAATCCTCCAAGATCCTGTCGGCCGAGACCATCAGAAGACCAGGAACGACCGCAAGGAGCTCCCAGCCCAGGCGACCGCCACCGCTCTTGGGATGGTCAACATCGTTGATGAATTTCGACAGAAAGCCGATCCATGGACCGCCCTTAAGAGCGTAGCTGTATTCCTGGAAAGCACGCTTGGGGTAAGGCAAGTTGGAGACGGGTGTACGGTATGCCCCCAGGGATAGGGCAAAATACTGTGTGAAGACCTCCATCATCGGTTGAGCTATGGTATAGGATGCCACTGCAAGAGCATTCTGCCCGGGTGTAACTGTTACGCCCCCGTCCTTGGAGTAGGCGTAGCGGATGCTCTGCCAAAAGAACATGAGAGCGATGCCGACATCCGGAACGTCCTTCAGGATCGCAAGGCAGATAGCTTTGATTTCGGTTGCGCGGGTCGGGTTATTGTCGATCATGATACCAACGGCTTCGTAGGCTTGACGCCTCAGCTCAAAGGGGTCAGGCACGTCCTCGCTGGTTGCAGCTGCCTCGAGATCGGGGCTGGCGGCTATATCCGTAGTTGCCGAGGCCGCTGGAGCAGGAAGAAATGTGATGACCTCGGTGGTAGACGGCTCAACGGTTTCGGAGGCCTGACGCCTCAGCTCAAAGGAGTCAGGGACGTCCTTGCTGGTTGCAGCTGCTTCGAGATCGGGGCTGGCGGCTATATCCGTAGTTCCCAAGGCCGCTGGAGCAGGAAGAAATGTGATGGCGTCGGCGGCAGACGGCTCAGCGGTTTCGAAGTCTTTCTTTCCAGACTCGGGGGGGGCCTGCTTCTGCCTCTCGGCCTTACGAGCTCCGCGCCGCTTTAGAAAATCATCCAGCGCTTGCTCTTCCGTGAGAAGATCGGGCGTCGGATAGGGGCGCTCGGTTGAAGCTAGCACCTTTGCCAGCTGTTCGAGCTGCTCAACGGCCTTCTCCCAGCGCTTCTTCATATCGGAGGTCTGCTGGCCCGGCATGTTTTCGCGGATATCCTCTATGCTCATAGCATCGATGAGGGAAGCGACATCGCTTTCCGTCATTTTTTCGAGTAGTGCGTTGACTGCAGGGTCTGGGCGCTTTTGCAACACGGTTGCCCAAGAGCTGCCCTGCTGCTCCAGCTTTGCAATAAGCTCTTCGGCAAATGGCGAGCCATCCTTGGTGGACTCAGGATCGAAGACCGCTTCTGCGCCTAGCGCCTCAGCCTTCTCTTCCAGATGCCTTATTGCAGCCATGGCGAACTGAAGATACAGGAACTTGGCTTCTGGATCTTGGGGGACGGCGAGAGAATTGTTGAACCAGTTGTTCCAGCTGGGAAGGTTGGAGCTGACCTGCACATTGAGATTATCGTCCTTGCAGATCTTTTCGATCAAATCGTAGATGATATCGGGCTTCTCCGTCACGTCCTCAAACGCTGCATCGCGCTTGTCGTCGTCGCCGAAGTCGTAGATGCGCGCAGTCGGGATCTTTGCCCTGTAGAGAGTGTCCGCGTTTTCGGCTAGAAGTCTCGTCAATTCGTGCAGGTTTTGGAAAGCGGGATCGATCGCCGCGAAGAGACGGGGGAATGCGGCCTTGAGCACCGTGACAGCATAGGCCTCGCAGGAGGCAAAACCGTAATGCGAGCCGAAGGTGAGGGTCTCCCCGCGTGCCACGGAGATGTCCTGAAGCGCCCGGATTTGCAGGAAGAGCGTCAGGGCATCCTCGTCGGCGTCGAAAGACATGACGAACTCAGTAGGATGCACGTGGAAGGGGAGAGGGTAGTAGGGCTCCGTATGCGCTTCACCCAACTTGCGCAGGGGGGAGAATTCCGCCAGCGTTCCAGCCCATTCGTCGCGTCGCAAGGCTAGCAACATGTTCTCCGGTCCAAGGGCTTTGTATCCAGGGGGAGAGCAGAAGGCGCGAGACAGATTGCCTTCGGCTTCGACAGGGCCGAGCCTCTCGCAACCGACGGTCTTTGTAATGATCTGCGTGGCGATCTTCCAGTCTCCCTGGTTCTGAGGAACCAGCAAAACCGAAAGTACGATGGGCTGTCCATTCGCTGCGTTATCGGGGCGGGCAATGATTTCAGTATGGAAGCCGGTGCAATCATTGTTCTTCTGGCGATTGGGCTGGCACAGGACATCGATGGTGCAGCCACCCTCGGCCTTGACGGTCTGCTTGACCTTTAGAACATCCTCATAGGTCAGGACTGACGAGCTGGGGAGCAGGGCGAGCAGGGGATCAGCGACCAGCATGCCTGGGGTACGGTTGAGGCCGAGGTTGACGCCAGTCTTCTTGCGCCCTTCCTCGGATGTAAGGATCAGCTTAACAGCCTCGCGGCCTCGCTCAATCAGATCGAGGTCCTGATGGTAAGCTTGCATCAGGCCGAAAGTAGCGCCGCCTCCGAGATATTGGGCGCAGAAGGCGAGGCGAGCCTCCGGCGTTGGGTCGACAGCCCGGAATTCCAAGAGAAGTTCTTCATATTTGGCATTGGCATGGACCATACTGGCCACGGACTGGAGGGGTTGCTTGTTGCGTGGAGCGCTCATGATTGCGGTGCGGCAGTGGAAAGGTTTGAAAACTCTGTGACTATCTGGGTTTGACGTTGTGGGAAACGGAATGGGTTGGTGGTTGGAAAAGGTGGGAAACCGGAAGGCTTTATAATTTCACTTGCGACGAGAAGAAGGCAGGACATGAGGAGAAAGAATGGGAGGGGAGTGGGTTTGACCCTGAAAAATCCGTGCAAGCGCTGGCGCAATGACGTGGCAAGGAGGCTGAGCGACATGTTGCATGACACGTCGGGCGTTTCGGGCAGTGCTGCATAACACAGCCTACCTGCCAAGACGGATGCCGTTCTTTCCGGTCCGAATGATTAGGTGGAGGCTGACGTGTCATTTCAGCTGACCAGGTTTTTCTGAACCTAAACAGGGGATAGGTCGATCCAGACTGTCCGTGTGACGCGATTGCATGGCAATGCTGGGCAGCCTGACGATGGTGTGACGCCAAGGGAGGGCTGGAAAGCGGGGTAAGCTCGTATTGAGCAAAGCATGCGCGTTTTTTTAAGAAGGCGGGTATGGGATGCGAACGATTGGATGTCACAACTACCGACGCGTGCAGCCGGATGAGGTGGTTTCCGTTCAAGTAGGCTTGTTAGCACGCCATGACGGAGAAACCAAGGTGAGGCATGCCTATTGGGTCGGCGATGCCGCAAGATCGACGATCAAGTCGAATCAGAAAGCGTTCTCATGTCTTGGCTCTTTGAACATGCCAAGATCTGTTCGAGGTGGGATAGGTGCCAAGCCGCATTTCCCTTTACGGAGGCAGGATATAGCGCAATGTCATATTCGTATGTTTGCTGGTTTATATGTTTGTTTGTTGGCTCGCAGGAACGTTTGTCTGTTCGTTTCTATAAAAGTTGGCATATTCGTTTCATTGCAGGATTTCGGGTATTCGCAAGTGCTCTTCGCCCTCCGGATGCGACCGGCCAGCGTGTCGCATCCGGAGGGCCGGTGTTGACCTACCCTGCCTTTACGGCAGGCAGACAAACTGAGGATGGCGGGACATGTTCCGAGAACGACCATGCTTCGGGGCGGCAAGGTAAGTGACGGCCAGCGGCAATCACGTGGACTGGACTGCCGTCAATGAACGCCTGGTGTTGTCGCTGATTCGCACGTTCGCGTCTTCCGCAAGGCCCAGCTTGGCGGTCTGTCGGGTTTGGCCTATCAGACCGTTAGCGATTTCGAGAAATACGATCGATGCTGGCCTTCTGTTTGCCAGCAGACGGCAAGGCGGCGCAGCCCCGTCTTGCGTACACGCGAAGTCGATCCGCGTCTCCTTTCTCATCGTCCATGTGGACCCGCATGTATTCCCGACAGCGCACGTGAACTTCGTCGGGGAGATAATTTCCGAAATAGTAGTATCAAGTGGGTACGGGTCCATCGATCCGCTGATCGATCACATCCGCGCGAGCCCTTCAGATTCGCGAGGAGGGTCAGAACAAAAGCTGCTCGAAGTCGTACACTAAGCCCGGGCAGAGCTTAAGCCTTGATCGCGGAGCCTCATGGCAGTTTCCAGACTGGTCACCCATTTTCTGGCGATCGCGGAAATGCTCAAGCCATTTGCAAGATTTTCATGCAAATTCCGAGGCAATCCGCCCCCTTATTCCGAGATGATGCCGCCCCCTTGGAGGCATCTGGCAAGGGTGGGTCTGCAGGGGTGAAGTTTCTTCCTTCGATGTTGACGAGGAAGGAACGGGATGCCTGCGGAGAGAGTGGAGATGCGGCGTGTCCGCGAGATATTGAGATATCGCTTTGAGCAAGGACTTGGGCACAAGTCGATTGCGGTGCGGGTTGGGACTGCGCCCTCGAAAGTACGCGAGACGCTACGGCGTGCGGCGGTTGCCGGGCTGTCATGGCCTCTGGGTGACGACGTCAGCGATTCAGTGCTGGAGGCGACGCTTTATAATGCGGCCGGGACGAAGACGGGGCACCGTCGCGCCCCTGAGCCGGACTGGGCGCACGTCCATCGCGAGCTGAAGCGCAAGCATGTGACGTTGCAGATCCTCTGGGACGAATACATCAGCCGTCATCCCGATGGATATCGCTATAGTCGGTACTGTGACCTTTACCGTGGCTGGGCGCTGAAGCTGCCGGTGACGATGCGGCAGGATCATGCGGCCGGCGACAAGCTGTTTGTTGACTACGCCGGCGACACGGTCACCGTCATCGTTGATCGGCTGTCGGGCAAGACGAGACAGGCCCACCTGTTCGTGGCGGTCATGGGTGCGTCGAGCCTGTCATACGCTCATGCGCGCTGGAGCGAGACGCTTCCCGATTGGATTGAATGCCATATCCAGGCGCTCGAATTCTTCGGCGGTGCACCAGCCTTGCTGGTTCCCGACAATGCCAAGGTGGCGATCATCAAGGCGTGTCACTTCGATCCCCAGGTCAACCGGACGTATTGTGCGATGGCGGGCCACTACGGGAGCGCCGTCCTGCCGACGCGACCGAGACGTCCCCGCGACAAGGCGAAAGTGGAAGCTGCGGTTCGTATCGTCGAGCGATGGCTATTGGGCCGACTGCGCCATCGCATCTTCTACAGCCTGGCCGAGGTCAATGCGGCGATTGCCGACTTGCTTCATGACCTCAACGACAAGCGCGTCCTGCGCCGTGTCGGCGTTACCCGCCGCCAATTGTTCGAAGAGCTCGACCGGCCCGCTTTAAGGCCATTGCCTGTGGAACGCTATGTCTTTGCGGAATGGCGTATCCGACGTGCTGGATTGGACTATCATGTCGAGATCGAGCGACATTATTACTCCGTCCCCTATCGCTTCGCCTCGCTAGCAGGTCGAGGCGCGCATCACCGCCAATACGATCGAGACCTTCCACAAAGGCGAGCGAATTGCCGCTCATCGCCGCTCCAGCGGCAACGGCAAGCATACGACGATCCCCGATCATATGCCGTCGGCGCATCGCCGCTTTGCCGACTGGACGATCGAACGGATTCAACGCGAAGCCTCTGCGATGGGGCCGGGTGTTGCGCTGTTGTGCGAGCGCATTCTTGCCGACAGGCCTCATCCCGAGCAGGGCTTTCGAGCCTGTCTCGGCATGATCCGCCTCAACAAGAGCTTTGGCCGCGACAGGGTCAATGCCGCCTGCAGCCGCGCGTTGGAGATCGGGGCAAGGACCTATGGTTCGGTGCGCTCCATCCTCGACAACCACCTCGACCGAACGGCTGCCTCAAATGGTGCGGCGTCGCATGAACCGATCCATCACGCCAACATCCGCGGACCTCGCTATTACCACTAAGGAGAACGAAGAATGCTTGCTCATCCAACACTAGATAAATTGAATGCCATGGGCCTGGCCGGCATGGCAAAGGCCTTTAGCGAACTCGTTGCCAACGGCGAAGCCGAACATCTCTCGCACGCCGAATGGCTCGGACTGCTGCTCGAACGGGAATGGAGCTCCCGTTACGATCGGAAGCTTGCGGCACGCCTCAGGTTTGCCAAGCTTCGCCACCAGGCCACCCCGGAAGATGTCGATTATCGCAGCGAACGCGGCCTTGATCGTGCTCTCTTCATGAAGCTGCTCGGTGGCGACTGGATCAATGCCCACGACAATCTGGCCATTTGCGGACCCTCGGGCGTCGGAAAGAGTTGGTTGGCTTGCGCTCTCGGCCACAAGGCTTGCCGCGACGATCGCTCCGTTCTCTATCAGCGTGTCCCAAGGCTGTTTGCTCAGCTTGCGCTCGCTCGTGGTGACGGCAGGTATGCCCGGCTGCAACGGACCTTGGGCCATGTTCAAGTCCTGATCCTCGACGACTGGGGCCTCGAACCGCTCAACGAACAAGCGCGGCACGACCTCCTCGAAATCCTCGAAGATCGTTATGGCCGCCGATCAACCATCATTACCAGCCAACTTCCCATATCGGCATGGCATGGTGTCATCGGAGAACCAAGCATCGCAGACTGCCCCTATTGTCGATGGGGTGGTGCATCATGTGACTATCATTGACCCGCGCCACGGCCTTGCTGGTCAGCGTCTTGAGCTGGTGTCAGTCCAGTCCGGTCGCGGTGCGGCATTCGTTGTCATTCGATTACCTGATGGACGCCGCCGTTCAATTCGCCGATCAGCAACCGATCTTGTAACTGCTTCGCCGGAAGCGCGGAGCGAGTCGAAGTCGGCGCCTCGCATCAGCGTTCGAACCCTGCTCACATTGATGCGCCATTTAAACAGCATGGTTACCTCCCGTTCCAAGGAGGTGATTCGCGATGAACGTGCAATCAAAACCGTACCGCGTAGCGTCTCAGTCCCTCGTAAAGCTCCTGACCCCGAGCACGACAGTCCCGCGTCCGTGGCTCGATCTGCCGCCGGAGACGCGGAAACAAGTCGCTCAAAAACTTGCCCCCCTGTTGATGCGGATGCCGTCAATACGCGCGCCGACAAAGGTGGATCGGCATGCTGAGAGCGACGAATAGCCCCGACAGCCAAGTCACCGCCGAGCATCGCGGCAAGCTTGCCTATATTTATGTCCGCCAGTCTTCCGTAAACCAGGTGCGGCATCATCAGGAAAGCACGGAGCTGCAATATCGTCTCATCGATCGTGCCGTCGCTCTTGGCTGGCCACATGAACGCGTGCACGTCATTGATGAAGACCTCGGCAAATCCGGCTCGGGCAGCGTCGAGCGAGAAGGCTTCAAGAAGTTGATCGCGGAGATCGGACTGGGCAAAGCGGGGCTCGTCATCAGCCTCGATGCCTCGCGGCTCGCCCGCAACAATCGTGATTGGCATCAACTTCTTGATCTGTGCGCATTGTTCGGCGTTATTATTGCCGACGGCGAACGGCTCTACGATCCTTGCGCTTACCACGACCGGCTCTTGCTCGGCTTGTCAGGCATCATGAGCGAAGCGGAGCTGCACCAGATCAGGCAACGCTTGCATCAGGGCGAGCGCCAGAAAGCGGCACGCGGCGAATTACGCCTTGGCCTACCCGCCGGATTGTCTCATGACCTCTCGGGCCAGATCATTCTCATCCTGATGAGGAGGTGCAGGCAAGGCTCTGCCTCGTCTTCAGCAAATTCCGCGAATTGGGAAGCGCGCGGGCGGTAATGCGCTATCTACGCAAGGAGGATTTGCCATTGCCAATGCGTCCTCTCCATGGTCCGGCGCCGCACGAAGTCGTCTGGCAAGAGGCCACCAACCCACGGGTGCTCAGCATTCTCCATAATCCCGGCTATGCTGGGGCCTATGTCTACGGTCGACGACGGCAGACTGGTGGGCGCATTCGTCAGGACGTGTATTTGCCACGCACAACCAAGGTCCCCATCGAAGACTGGGAGGTCTGTTTGCAAGCGGCCCATCCTGGTTACATCGGCTGGGAGGAGTTTATGGACAACCAACGGCGACTGGCAAACAACATCAACCACTACGAAGCCGGCCATACGGGAGCGCCGCGTAAGGGCGCTGCATTGCTGCAGGGCATCGCTGTCTGCGGGCGGTGCGGCCGGCGGATGAGTTTGCGCTATAGCGGCCCCGCAGGGAACTATCCCGTCTACACGTGCCGGGCCGATCGCGGTCACGATGGAGGGCCGTTATGCCAGGAGGTGCGCGCTCTGCCCGTCGACGCACGCATCGAAGGCATTCTACTTGAGGCTCTGACGCCGGACAGGATCGCTATCGCCATCGCCGCACTGGGCCAGATCGAAGAGGAAGCACGTCAACTTGAGCGTCAATGGGCATTGCGGCGTGAACGGGCGCGCTACGAGGCGGAAAGGGCACGACGCCAATACGACGCAGTCGAACCCGAGAACCGCCTGGTGGCCCGGTCGCTGGAGCGGGGATGGAAGAGAAGCTGCGTGCAGCCGAGGCCATAGAGCAGGATTACGAACGATGGCGGTCTGACGAACCCCTGGTTCTCAGTGAGGCAGATCGCGACGGGCTACGGGCACTCGGGGAAGACCTGCCGCGCATCTGGCGTGCCTCATCGACCACGGCGGCCGAGCGAAAGAGCATCCTACGCCTCATCATCTGCGAAGTCGTTCTCGACCAAAAGCGCCTGCGGGGTCAGGTCTGGGTCAAGATCCTGTGGCAAACAGGAGCGACGAGCGAGCACTCTGTCCAAAGGCGCGTTCATACCTATGGCGACTATATCGATATCGACAAACTACGAGCGCGCGTGACGGAGCTGAACGCCGCAGGCAAAATGGACAAGGAAATTGCGTCGGTACTGAACGCGGAAGGCTTCCTTGCCGCACAGAATTGCGCCTTCAAAGGTGACAATGTCTGGCTCTTGCGCAAGCGTTGGGGCATTCCAACCGTTAAAATCAACGGAACGAACTCCAATCCCGCCAGGTGGTCGGACGGAACCTACTCCGTCCAAGGTGCCGCAGCAGCTCTGGGCATCACACCTCAGGTCATCTTCGATTATCTCGCCCGCGGATGGCTCAAGGGACACCAACTCGCCAAGGGTCAGCCGTGGCAAATCGATTTGACGCAGGACCAGATCGACCTTCTGCGCGCTCGCGCTCAACGCAATAGACGATCGAGGAAACAGGCATCATGAAATCATTGGTGACCCGACTTACGCCGATGCCATACTGGATCGCCTCGTTCACAACGCCCATCGCATCGAATTGAGCGGCGATAGCCTACGCCGAAACCTGCCCCGAAAAGCTTGACACCCCGCCTAAATGAACTGACAACAATCATCGCCTGCAGACCCCACTAAACAGGGGGCGAGATCATCCCGGAATCAAGGGGCGCAATCATCTCGGAACAAAGGGGCGGCTTCATCGGAATCGGCAATTTTCACGCATATCCTGCCACTGTTCTTTGCCGAGCTTTGACGGCCGTTCGAGAGCCTTACCTTCTGACTTTGCGTGCCGAGGCCAGACTGAGGGCTCGCTCAATCAGCTAATGCGGTTCGAACTGAGCGACGGAATTTGGCGCCCTGCATGGTTATCGCGGCGGAAGAGCTGGTGAGCTCGGCGCTGTCGAGCGCTAGACAGTAGACGCGGCACCCATCTCAGCGAGAGCTTGAACGACTGTGCTGGCATCGATCGCATCGAGGCCGAGACGGTCGAGCTTGGTGACAATTAGGATGTCGTCTGCTTCCCAGCGGTCCATGAGCCCGGAAAAGTCATTGCGCTCGGCGATGGCAGCGCCACCGAAAACGGATTCGGTGACAATGCGACGCAGCCTTACCTGAAATGTCCGGTTTCAATTTACTGAATCGGGCTTTTAGTAGTTGGGGCGGTTGTGGAGACGCGGACATAGGCAAAGCAGCATGGCAGGACCTTTCGGGCGCTCCCGCTGAATGAGGTTCTGCGGGGATTGATGCCGAATTATATTACCGATCGGATTGATGCGACTCTGACCTGTTTGAATTCTATGCGCGGCGTGACTTTGCCTCAGGGCGATCGCACGTTGGAAGATCGTGATCGACGTTGCTGCTTGAGAGATGCACATGACGAAGTTACCTGACAATCATCACGCTGACAGCTAAATTCAGCAGCGGTGGGCTATGAAAATCTCGTCGGCTTTGACGCGCGGCTGCAACGCCAAAAAACGGTTTGATAATTCAGAGCTAGTTATTTAATGTCCTGCAGTTTTCTGAAATTTGGGTGAGGTGGCTCGGTGAAAAAAAAGTGGATCGGTTCTTGGACTGCGGCGCCGATGAACGTCTGGTCGTCCGACACAGTTCTGCCGGGCTTTTTCAATCAAACAATAAGGGAAACTTGCCGGATTAGCCTGGGGGGAAGCTCCCTGTGTGTTCGTCTCACCAACGAATTCGGCGATCGACCAATAGAGTTATCGGATGTCCGAATAGCAAACGCGTTTGAACATGGCGCAATTCAACCTCATACAAGCCGTCAGCTAACCTTTAATGGGGAAGTCGCTGGCCATTTGCCGCCCGGCACTGCCCTAATCAGCGATCCTATCGAAATGATCGTGGCTCCTCTGTCTGTCCTTTCAATAAGCGCATATACGAGGGGGTATTTGCCGATCCAGACGCATCATTATGAGGCCCAGCAGACAACATTCATTTCTTTACCTGGCAATTTCACAGAGGCTAGGATAATGCCGTTAGAGCAGATGTCGACAAGCAGATATCTAGTTTCCGCTGTCTATGTTAATGCCGAAGAGAACTCACGCGCGGTAGTCTGCGTCGGCGACTCGCTGACGGATGGTTATGGGTCCGAGACCGATGGCAACTCGAGATGGCCTGATATTCTGGCCCAGATACTCCAAGCATATCCTGCGCTATCAAAGGTGGCGGTATTGAATCAAGGGATAGGGGGGAATCGGCTTCTAACTAGCCGTCGTGGTCTTAAGTTGAGTGAAAGACTGGATAGAGACGTTTTTGCATATAGCGGCGTTTCGCATATGATCGTGGCGATAGGCATCAACGATATAGGCTGGCCAAACACTCCAATCGCTGGTCCCGATGAGGTTGTATCTGCGAGTGAGATTACTGTTGGATTGAACCAAATCTGCCGTCGCGCCGAACTAGCGGGAGTTCGC
>Ga0268256_1000492_pt1 | contig 33658 bp, 29 predicted proteins | sample AgamicAtAmrz_FD_200247 | JGI IMG/M metagenome (GOLD analysis project Ga0268256, IMG submission 200247) | Agave microbial communities from Guanajuato, Mexico - At.Am.rz (v2) (version 3) | ecosystem: Host-associated > Plants > Roots > Rhizosphere | place: Guanajato, Mexico | collected 2012-06-07 | reverse complement strand
AGTCGGTGAAGGTGATTTCCGGGGGTGAACAGGGCCGCATGCTGTTCGGCAAGCTGACCCTGCAAAAGCCTAACGTGCTGGTGATGGACGAACCGACCAACCACCTGGACATGGAATCGATCGAAGCGCTGAACCTGGCGCTGGAGAACTATCCGGGCACCCTGCTGTTCGTCAGCCATGACCGTGAGTTCGTGTCGTCGCTGGCCACGCGGATCATCGAGCTGTCGGCCGATGGCGTGGTCGACTTCAGCGGCACCTATGACGACTACCTGCGTAGCCAGGGTGTGGTGATCTAAAGCGGCAAGCCTCATCGAGGCACCGTGCAATGCGGTGCCCGTGAGGCAGCGGGGGAATTGCGGTGAGAGCGATTCCGCTGGTTACGGCCGGTCGCGGGACGATCCCTTACCTTTGATCATCCCGCCGGCAGACGAATCCTGAATTGCGCCCCACCCAATGACGACTGCGCCACGGTCAGCGTCCCGCCCTGCCCTTCGATCGCCCTGCGGCTGATCGCAAGCCCCAAGCCAAAACCACCGGTACTGCGGTCCCGACTGCGGTCCAGGCGGTAGAACGGCTGGAAGATCCGCTCGCGCTCCTCAGGCGGAATACCGATCCCGTCATCCTCTACCGTCAGCAGGCAGGCGCCATCCGCCTCGAGCTTGAGTCGCAGCAGCAGGCTTTCGTCGCAATAGCGCATGGCATTGCGCACCAGGTTCTGCACCGCCCGCGCGGTCAAGCGAGGATCGAGGACGAAACGTGGCAGCCTGTCGTCAGCGCGCACCTCCCATCTGATCCCGCGACCATCGAGTTCTTCGGCAAAGCTGCCCAGCACACTGTCGACCAGTTCCAGCAACGACACCTCGACCCGCTCGCGGACCTGGTCGGCGTTCTCCAGGCGGCTGTACGACAGCAGCTCAAGCACCAGCTCGTCCAGCTCCCGCACATGCCCCACCAGTTCCAACAAACGCTTGCGGCTGGCCGGCGGCACTTCATCGAACAGCAGCACCAGGCCGAAGTCCAGGCGCGTCAGTGGGGTACGCAGCTCATGCGAGACCGCATTGAGCAGCTCGCGTTGCTGGTTGACCTGGCGCTCCAGGTCGCCTGCCATGGTGTCGAACACTCCGGCCAGCTCGCCGATGTTCGAGCGCGGCGAGATCTGCGTACGCTCCGCCATCTCCCCGCGCCCCAGGCGCCGCGCGGTTTCCTTGAGCCGTTCCAGGTCGCGCCAGTGCGGCCAGACCCACAGCAGCAGGCAACCCAGCATGGCGGCACCGATCAGTACCGTGACGCCCCACGACAACACGTTGATGTCGAGCGGATCCGGCGGCGAGTGCAGGCGCACCAGCCAGTCCTTGTCCAGCGGCGCCAGCACGGTTTCGTAATAGCCCCAGTCGGCGATGCGCACTGCATACAGCCCGTGCTCCAGCCGCGCCCGCTCCTGCGGCGCAAGGTCGGCGGCGTCCATGCGCAGCAGTTGCACCTGCAGGGGCGCGAAGGCCGAGGCCAGGTCCTGCTCCACCGAAGGCCATTGCTCGCGAGGGGCCTGGTGGAATTGGCGGACGATCAACGACTGCACGCCCTTGGCCTGATCGAGGTTGTACGCCATGAAGCGTTCATGGAACGCGCCGACGATAGCGTCGGGGATCAGCAGCAAGGCACCGGCATAGGCGACGATGATCACCAGGTACAGGCGCACCAGGATCTTGAGCATGGCGCCTCAGTACTCCCACTCGACCCGGCTGAACAGATAGCCCTTGCCCCACACGGTCTTGATCTTGCGGGCTTCGCCGGCATTGTCGTCGAATTTGCGCCGCAGCTTGGAGATGGCCACGTCTACCGAACGGTCGGTACCGTTGAACTCGATGCCGCGCAGTTGCTGGAGGATGCGGTCGCGGCTGAGCACTTCACCGGCATTGCGTGCCAGCACCACCAACAGGTTGTATTCGCCGCTGGACAGCTCCACCTCGCAGCCGCGCCAGCTCACGCTGCGCTCGGCCAGATTGATGCTCAGGCCACCGACTTGGATCAGCTCGCTATCGAGCCGTGGTTCGTTGACATTGCTGCGGCGCAGCAAGGTGCGGACCCGAGCCAGCAGTACGCGGGGCTCGCATGGCTTGGTGACGTAGTCGTCGGCGCCCATTTCCAGGCCCAGCACCTGGTCATGGCTGTCATCACGGGCGGTCAGCATCAGGATTGGCAGGCTTTGCGACTCCTGGCGCAGCAGGCGGCACACCTGCAGGCCGTCAAGGCCGGGCAGCATCAGATCGAGCACCACCAGGTCGGGGCGCTGACGACGAAACTCGTCAAGCACATGATCGCCACGGGCGATGACCCGGACGTGGAAGTCGTTGCGCTGCAGGTAGCTGGCAATCAGTTCGGACAGCGCGCTGTCGTCTTCGACCAGAAGGATGTTTGGCATGTGGGTCGTCATGAACAGATAGGCTTGAGACCTTACCGTCGTCATTTCCGGACAAGCCCGCGCCTACAGAGGCTGCGAACACCTGTGGAGGCGGGCTTGTCCGGCGATGGGGCCAGTGCAGTCAGTTGCTCGCAGGATATAGAATCCTACGCTCCACACGGCACGAGCCTTACACTTTTTCACACACGGCGTACACAGCTTAACAGCCCATGCGCGAGCGCCTGCCTTAGCATAGGGGCGATCCTATCCGGAAGATCCGTATGTCCATTCCCTTCTCCAAGCGCCCTTTGGCGATTCTCGCCTTGCTCACACTGGCCCTGACCGGCTGCAACGACGCCCCCGAACAGGACGCGCAGGCCCCCGCCCCCCAGGTGCGGGTCGAAACCGTGCAGTTGCAAGCCATGGCGATCAGCACCGAACTCAGCGGGCGGATTCTCGCGCCACGCACCGCCGAAGTCCGCGCCCGGGTTGCCGGCGTGGTGCTCAAGCGGGTGTATCGCGAGGGCAGCGACGTCAAGCGGGGCGATGTGCTGTTCCTCATCGACCCGGCGCCGTTCAAGGCGGACCATGACAGTGCCCGCGCCGCACTGGCCAAGGCCGAAGCCACCTTGTACCAGGCGCGCCTGCAGGAACAACGCTACCGCGAGCTGGTCGACGACAAGGCCGTGAGCCGCCAGGAATATGACAATGCCCGTGCCGCCTTCCTCCAGGCGGACGCCCAGGTTGCCGAAGCCCGGGCCGCACTCGAACGCGCGCGGCTCAACCTGGGCTATGCCACGGTCACCGCACCGATCTCCGGACGGGTTGGCCGCGCACTGGTCACGGAAGGGGCGCTGGTCGGACAGAACGAAACCACCGCGTTGGCCGTCATCCAGCAACTGGACCCGATCCACGCCGACGTCACCCAGTCGACCCGCGACCTCAACGCCCTGCGCCGCGCCATGCGCGCTGGCGAGCTGCAGCAGGTCGGCCAGGACCAGGCCCGCGCCACCCTGATCCAGGACGACGGCAGTGCCTATCCGCTGCCGGGCAAGCTGCTGTTCTCCGATATCAGCGTCGACCCGAGCACCAACCAGATCACCCTGCGCAGCGAATTCCCCAACCCCGACCTCGATCTGTTGCCCGGCAGCTACGTGCGTGTGCGCCTCGAACAGGCCCTGCAGCCCAAGGGCATCAGCGTGCCGCAGCGGGCGATCCTGCGTGACAGCGCAGGCGTGCCCAAGGTCCTGGTGGTCGACGCCCAGCAGCGCATCGAGGAACGCCAGGTGGTACTGGGCAATGCCCAGGGCGACCGCTGGATCGTCAGCGAAGGCCTGGCCCCCGGCGAACGAGTGGTGGTCGAGGGGCTGCAGCACGTCAAGGTCGGCGATCAGGTTCGGGTCGATGCCGACAAGGCCGCCAACCCCATCGTCCAGCGCAACGGCCAGTGAGGGCCTGATCCATGCCGCAATTCTTCATCGACCGCCCGATCTTCGCCTGGGTGGTTGCGTTGTTCATCCTGCTCGCCGGTGCCTTGGCCATCCCGCAATTGCCCGTGGCGCAGTACCCCGATGTCGCGCCGCCGCAAGTGGAGGTGTACGCCGTCTACCCCGGTGCCTCGGCGCAGACCATGGACGAAAGCGTGGTCAGCGTGATCGAGCAGGAACTCAATGGTGCGGACAACCTGCTGTACTTCGAGTCCCAGAGCAGCCTGGGCAACGCGACCATCACCGCCACCTTCGAGCCGGGCACGATCCCTGACCTGGCCCAGGTCGATGTACAGAACCGTCTCAAGGTGGTCGAGTCGCGCCTGCCGCGGCCCGTCACGCAGCAAGGCCTGCAGGTGGAAAAAGTCTCCACCGGCTTCCTGCTGCTGGGCACCCTCACCTCCGAAGACGGCAGCTACGACGAGATCGCCCTCAGCGATCTGTTAGCGCGCAACGTGATGAACGAGATTCGCCGCCTCAAAGGCGTCGGCAAGGCACAGCTGTATGGTTCGGAGCGGGCCATGCGCATCTGGATCGACCCGGCGAAGCTGGTCGGCTTCAAGCTCACGCCCCAGGACGTCGCCGACGCCATCGCCGCGCAGAACGCCCAGGTTGCACCCGGCAGCATCGGAGACCTGCCCGCCCGTGCGACCCAGGAAATCACCGCCAACGTGGTGGTCAAGGGCCAACTGAGCACGCCAGAGGAGTTCGCGGCCATCGTGCTGCGGGCCAACCCGGATGGCTCGGTGGTCACCGTGGGTGACGTGGCGCGGGTCGAGATCGGTGCCCAGGAATACCAGTACGGCACACGCCTGAACGGCAAGCCCACCAGTGCCTTCAGCGTCAAGCTGTCGCCGGGGGCCAACGCCATGGAAACCGCGACCCTGGTACGCCAGAAGATGGATGAGCTGGCACGCTACTTCCCGGCCGGCGTGAAGTACGACATCCCCTACGACACCTCGCCGTTCGTCAAGGTCTCGATCCAGCAGGTCATCAGCACGCTGTTCGAAGCCATGCTGCTGGTGTTTGCGGTGATGTTCCTGTTCCTGCAGAACATCCGCTACACGCTGATCCCTACGCTGGTGGTTCCGGTGGCGCTGATGGGCACCTTCGCGGTGATGCTGGCGTTGGGTTTCTCGATCAACGTGCTGACCCTGTTTGGCATGGTGCTGGCCATCGGCATCCTGGTGGACGACGCCATCGTCGTGGTGGAGAACGTCGAACGGATCATGGCCGAGGAAGGCCTGTCGCCGAAGGCCGCGACGCGCAAGGCCATGGGCCAGATCAGCGGGGCTATCGTCGGCATCACGCTGGTGCTGGTCGCGGTGTTCCTGCCGATGGCCTTCATGAAAGGCTCGGTGGGCGTCATCTACCAGCAGTTCTCGTTGTCGATGGCGGTGTCGATCCTGTTCTCGGCCTTCCTCGCCCTGAGCCTCACCCCGGCACTGTGCGCCACGCTGCTCAAGCCAGTGGCCAAGGGCGAGCATCACGTACGCAAAGGCTTCTTCGGCTGGTTCAACCGCCGCTTCGAGGGCATGAGCAATGGCTACCAACGCTGGGTTGCCCACGCCTTGGCACGTAGCGGGCGCTACCTGTTGCTCTACGGGTTGCTGGTGGCGGTGCTGGCCTATGGCTTCAGCCAACTGCCCAGCGCTTTCCTGCCGACCGAAGACCAAGGCTACACCATCACCGATATCCAGCTTCCGCCAGGCGCCAGTCGCATGCGTACCGAGCAGGTGGCGGCGCAGATCGAGGCGCACAATGCCGCAGAACCCGGGGTGGGTAACACCACGCTGATTCTCGGTTTCAGCTTCTCAGGCAGCGGGCAGAACGCCGCGCTGGCGTTCACCACGCTGAAGGACTGGTCAGAACGCGGCGCCGACGACAGCGCACAATCGATCGCCGACCGTGCCACGATGGCCTTCGCCGCGCTCAAGGATGCCGTGGCCTATGCCGTGCTGCCGCCGCCAGTCGATGGCCTGGGCGAGTCCACGGGTTTTGAGTTCCGCCTGCAGGATCGCGGCGGCCTGGGTCATGCCGGGCTGATGGCCGCCCGTGACGAGCTGCTGGCCAACGCACGCACGAGCAAGGTGCTGACCAACGTGCGCGAGGCATCGTTGGCCGAAAGCCCGCAGGTGCAACTGGAAATCGACCGACGCCAGGCCAACGCCCTCGGGGTTTCCTTTGCCGACATCGGCGCCGTGCTCAACACCGCGGTAGGCTCGAACTATGTCAACGACTTCCCCAACCTGGGCCGCATGCAGCGCGTGGTGGTGCAGGCCGAGGGTGACCAGCGCAGCCAGGTCGAGGACTTGTTGAAGATCCACGTGCGCAACAGCAGCGGCAAGATGGTGCCACTGGGGGCGTTCGTCCAGGCCCGCTGGCTCAGCGGCCCGGTGCAACTGACCCGCTACAACGGCTACCCGGCAGTGTCTATTTCCGGAGAACCGGCAAGCGGCTACAGCTCCGGCGAGGCGATGGCGGAAATCCAGCGCCTGGTCGATCGACTGCCGACCGGCAGCGCACTGGAATGGACCGGTCTGTCGTTGCAGGAGCGTCTTTCGGGTAGCCAGGCGCCCTTGCTACTGGCCCTGTCGCTGCTGGTGGTGTTCCTGTGCCTGGCAGCGCTCTACGAGAGTTGGTCGATCCCTACCGCAGTGTTGCTGGTGGTTCCGTTGGGTGTGCTCGGTGCCGTACTCGCGGTAACCCTGCGCGGCATGCCCAACGACGTGTTCTTCAAGGTCGGCCTGATCACCCTGATCGGCCTGTCGGCAAAGAACGCGATCCTGATCATCGAGTTCGCCAAGAGCCTGGTGGATCAGGGGGTCGACGCTGCGGATGCGGCGATGCAGGCCGCCCGCCTGCGCCTGCGCCCGATCGTCATGACATCGTTGGCGTTCATCCTCGGCGTTGTGCCGCTGGCCATCGCACGCGGCGCAAGCTCAGCCAGCCAGCAGGCGATCGGCACCGGCGTGATCGGCGGGATGCTCAGCGCGACACTGGCGGTGGTGTTCGTACCGGTGTTCTTCGTGGTGGTGATGCGGTTGGCCGGCAAGCGTCGCGCTGAACCGGATCATGCAGTACCCCACGACGCCTGACTGGACAAGCCAGGCGTTGAATGAGAGGGTTCCGGGCATCGACTGCCTGGGACCCTTTTTCATGCCTGCCGCCCTGCCCCCCTGCTCCATCCTCATCCTCGCCGGTGGCCGTGGCCAACGCATGGGCGGGCGCGACAAGGGCCTGGTGCCATGGCGGGGCGAACCACTGATCGCACACATCCATCGGGTGGTGCGGGGGTTGAGCGACGACCTGGTGATTTCCTGCAACCGCAACCAGGACGCCTATGCCGCCTATGCCGACCAATGCGTGGGCGATGCCGAGGCGGATTATCCCGGGCCTCTGGCTGGTGTCATCGCCGGGCTCAAGGTGGCCAGACACCCATGGGTGGTGGTGCTGGCCTGCGATTCACCGCGGGTCGACCAGGCGCTGATCGATGGGCTGCGCGGATTGGCTGCCCGCCATGACAGCGCTGCGATGGTGCGCCAGGGAGGCTATTGGCAGCCGATGTTCAGCGTCTTGCCGACGCGTCTGTTGCCACGGCTGGAACAGGCCTGGCAGGCCGGTGAGCGCAGCCTGCAGCGGGCCTTGTCGCGTGATTCGCTGGAGGGGCTGGAATGTGCCGTCGACGATGAGCGGCTCGGCAACTTCAACAGCCCGGAGTGGTTACGCTAACCGGCTGACACCCCACTCAGTTCTTCGATACTGATCTCGCGCATCCGAAACTTCTGCACCTTGCCGGTCACCGTCATCGGAAACTCGTCGACGAAACGGAAATGCCGCGGCACCTTGAAGTGCGCGATACGCGCCTTCGCCCATTCGCGCAACGTCTCGGCGCTGGCGCTGTACCCCGGATGCAGCCGCACCCAGGCGACGATCTCTTCGCCGTACTTGCTGCACGGAATGCCGATCACCTGCACGTCGGCCACCGCCGGGTGGGTGAAGAAGAACTCCTCCAGCTCACGCGGATAGATGTTCTCCCCGCCGCGAATGATCATGTCCTTGCTCCGCCCGACGATACGCACGAACCCGGCCTCGTCCATCTGCGCCAGGTCGCCGGTGTGCATCCAGCCCTCCTCGTCGATACTCTCGGCGGTAGCCTTTGGGTTGTTCCAGTAGCCGAGCATGACGCTGTAGCCACGTGTGCACAGCTCGCCGATCTCGCCGCGTGGCAGGGTGTTGCCCTCGGAGTCGATGACCTTGCTTTCCAGGCGCGGCTGGGTACGACCCACGCTGGTTACGCGCACTTCCAGTTCGTCCTCCGGGCCGGTCTGCAACGACACCGGACTGGTCTCGGTCATGCCATAGGCAATCTGTATCTCGGCCATGTGCATCTCGTCGATCACCCTTCGCATCACCTCGATCGGGCAGGTGGCGCCAGCCATGATCCCGGTGCGCAGGCTGGAGAGGTCGAATTCGCTGCGACGCGGGTGGTCCAGTTCGGCAATGAACATGGTCGGTACGCCATACAGCGCAGTGGCGCGTTCCTCGGCCACGGCTTGCAGGGTGAGCAAGGGGTCGAAGGCATCGTTGGGGTAGATCAGCGTGCTGCCATGGGTCATGCAGCCGAGGTTGGCCATGACCATGCCGAAGCAGTGGTAGAGCGGCACCGGCACCACCAGGCGGTCATGCTCGGTCAGGCGCAGGCTCTCGCCGACCATGTAACCGTTGTTGAGGATATTGTGGTGGCTGAGCGTAGCACCCTTGGGGAAGCCGGTGGTGCCGGAGGTGTACTGGATATTGATCGGCTCGCACGGGCGCAGGCTCGCCTGACGGCGGCCCAGCGCCTCGACACTGACCTCACCGGCACGAGCCTGCAGGTCGCACCAGGCGAGAAAGCCTGGCGGCGGCTTTACCGCCAGGCTGATTACCCCGCGCAGCTCCGGCAAGCGCTCGCAGTGCACAGCCCCGGGCTTGCAGGCCGACAATCCGGGCACCAGGTCGCAGAGCATGGCGTGATAGTCGCTGGTCTTGAACGCATCTGCGCAGATCACCCAGCGGCAGCCTGACTGGCTCAGGGCGTAGTCCAGCTCACTGCTGCGGTAGGCCGGGTTGATGTTGACCAGGATTGCACCGATCTTGGCGCTGGCGAACTGGGTGATGCACCACTCGGCACAATTGGGGGCCCAGATGCCCAGGCGATCGCCTGCTTGTACGCCAAGCGCCATCAGCGCGCGGGCATGCTGATCGACGGCATCGGCCAGCTGGCGCCAGGTGTAGCGCCGTTGCTGGTGACGCACCACCAGGGCCTCGCGGTCGGGGAAACGGGCCACGGTGGCGTCGAAGGCGTCACCGATGCAGTGGTCGAGCAAGGGCTTGTCCGGGTTGCCCTGGGTGTGACTGGGGTGGGTCATGGAAGGGGCCTGATAATTATTGTGTTGTTTAGGCGGGCCCTGTCGCGGGGCAAGCCCGCTCCCACAGTTACCCCTCTGCCTACAGGGGATACCTGTGGGAGCGGGCTTGCCCCGCGATAGGGCCGTCACAGACGACCGATTACCTGACGAACACCTGCGGCGTGGTGGTCGACATGTCACCCCCTGGCAGCTTGATGTTCTTCACCTTCTCCAGCGTGTTCGGGTCGAACACCGCCAGGTCGTTGAAGGTCCCGCCCAGGTACAGCTTGTGGCCCGCCTTGTCGAAGGTCACGCAGTAGTAGGTATGGTCCAGGTTCGCCGCCTTGACCAGCTTGCGCTGCTTGATGTCGTAGCGAGCCAGGCGGTTGAGCACACCATAGATCTGGTTCGGATCCTTGGGCGAGCGCAGCCCGGTGAAGTACAGCTCGGTCAGGTCGGCGAACTCCTGGGTGTGGGTCTTGCCGGTCTTGAGGTCCACGCTCAGGTAGCCGTACAGCAGCTCGGCGGTTGCCGGATCCTGTTTTTCATCCTTGAACCTGGCGATGGTATACAGCATCGAGAACTCGTGGCGCGGGCTCTGGTGCGGCCAGAAGTACAGCACGTCCGGCGCGCTGTAGCCCTTGCGGTTCCAGTTGCGCAGCGGCAGCGCCACTTCGTAATGACCGGTCTTGACGTCCATCTTGTAGATATCCGGCCCGGCGACGAACAGGCTGCCATCGTCGGCGGCACGCATCAGGTAGACCTGGCGCGGCATGGGGAAGGTCCGCACCGGCTTGGCGCCCACCCCGTCGGCCGTGCTGAACACCTCCAGACGTGGCGGCTTGACCACGTAGTGGTCGTTCAACCGCTGGGTCGGGTTGACCGTGGCATAGACCTCCTTGCCGTCGGGGCTGATGGCGAAGGAGTACATCGACTTGCCCACCTCGCCCGGCACACTCGACAGGTTGGCGTGGAAGGTGGTCTTGCAGGTGTCCAGGTCGATGCCATAGATATCGGCATAGTGATTGTTGAGGATGTAGGCGGTGCGGTTGTCCGGCGCCATCATCGCCGTGCCCGGGCCGAAGGCGTCCGGTAGGCGACAGCTCTTGAACAGCGTATCGCTGGCCACATCCACCACGTGCAGGTTGTTCGGGTAGTTGGTGGCGATCAGGTACTCATGGCCAGGCTTGAGGGCCGGCCCGGCGTCGCCGTCAGTGGCGTGCACGGCCAGTGTCGCGGCGCAGGTGGCGACGCTCAGCGCCAGTTGCGCGCAGAATCCAGGTTTCATGCGGTTTCCCCTTGTCGTTCTTGTCGGGCCGGTCACTTGTCTTTCGGGAATACGGTGCCGAGGTTGCGCCAATCGTCCTGCGAATTGCTCGCCTGGGCGTTCCAATCCTGGTAGGTGCTCATCATGTCGGGCACCTGGGCCGGCCACCAGCAAGGGTCGGAGCAGCCGTACAGGTCAGCCTCCATGGGCTGGCACAGCGAGCTGACGCCACCAAAGGCGTCCACTTCCCAGCCTGGGTCGGTGGTGGCGGTACAACCGGCCACTGCGCTCATGGCCATGACTTCTTCGACGCGGTCTTCGGCGGCAGCCTGTTCAAGAATGCGCGCCTTGTTGTTCAGGGGCTTCAAGTGCTTCATGTCAGTGCGCCTTGCGAGGAGTGATGTAGCGATCGATGAAGGCCGGGTTGGCGGCCATGATGCGGCTGTAGACCTCGATGCCGAAGTCGACCCAGTCGCGCATCAGTTCGCAGTAGTGGTAGGTCGGGTGCTGCGGGTCGCCGTAGCGCGCATAGCTCTCGTGATAGCAGCCACCGGAGCACAGGTTGCGGATGCGGCAGCTGTCGCATCCGGTGCCGCTGCGGTCCAGGCGCTGGGACAGGAAATCGTTGAGCTCGACCTGCTTGACCGCCGTGTGCACGTTGCCGAAGGTCGGCAGGCTGGAGCCGGTGAAGCGGTGGCACAGGTTCAGCTCGCCCTCGTGGTCGACCGCCAGCATTTTCAGGCCTGCGCCGCAGGGCAGCGCTTTCTTGTGCCCCTCGTGGATGTCGGTGATCAGTTGGTGCAGGTTGGAGAAACCGATGTTGCGGTGCTGCAACGCCGCCTCCAGGTACTGGCGCCCCAACGCCTTCATGTTGGCGAACACCTGCACCAGCTCTTCGCCAGTGAGGTTGAAGTCGGCCATGTCGCCCGATGTCACCGGGGCGAAGCCCACTTCGGCAAAGCCCAGCTCGTTGAACAAGTGGTTCCAGATGGTCTCGACATCGGTAATGCCCCGGGTAAGCGTCACCCTGGCGCCGACCGGGCGGCTGTCATAGCGCGACAGCAGCATGTCGGCCTTGCGCCTTACCACATCGTAGGTGCCCTGCCCGCCCACGGTGATACGGTTGCGGTCGTGCACGGTCTTCGGCCCGTCGATGCTCACCGACAGCCCGAAGCGATGGGCATTGAGCCAGTCGACGATCTCTTCGGTGAGCAGCGTGGCGTTGGTGGTCATGATGAACTCCACCTGCTTGCCGGCCTCGGCGAAACGTCGCTCGCAATAGCCGACCATGTGCTCGATCAGCGGCCGGTTGGACAGCGGCTCGCCGCCGAAGAACACCACGCTGTAGCGGGTTTCGTCGGGGGACTCCTTGAGCAGCATCTCCACCGAAGCCTCGGCGGTGGCGGCGCTCATCTTGCGCCCTGCCGAAGGTTTGTCGAGGTCTTCCTTGTAGCAATAGGTGCAACTGAGGTTGCAGCCCGTATTGACGTTGAGCACCACCGTATTGAGCGCGGTGCGCTCGACCTGCTTGAGGGCGATTTCAGGGGTCAGCGGCGAACCGTCGCTGACCAGCTCCAGTGCGATCAACTCGCGCAGGGTGTCCTGGATATCGTCGCCCGCAAACTGCTGGCCGAGACGCTGCATCAGCTCTTCGGCCGAGCAGCCTTGCTGGCGCAGGGTGTCGATGATGCCGCCAGTCACCGCGTCAGCGGTGAACAGCGAACTGCTGGGGATATGGAACAGCATGCGGTCGGCATCGACCTGCACTTCATGCAGGTTGCGTTCGACCAGATTCAGTAGTGCGCCCATGGTGATCTCCCGATAATCGATCCGTTGGAAAAACCGTGCCTGCTGCCCTCAGGGCAGCGGCGGGTTGTTCCAGCGCTGGACGGTGACGATCATGTGGCCTTCACCCGTCTGTCCACCGTCAGCCAGCGTGGCGATGACTTTCAGGTTGCCGGCGTTGTTGGTCATCATCTTGCGCGCCGGGTTCGGGCCGGCACCGCCGGGTACGAACACGCCGTCGGCCTGCATCTGCCCGGCGAACTTGACGTCTTCGTCCTCGACGGCGCGCTCGTTGAACGGCTCGACCTTCCAGGTGGCCGGCAGATAACCAATGCGCAACGGTTGGCCATTGACGTCCTTGCCCCAGGCCTCGGCCTCGAAACGCCCCTGGACCTTGGGTACCGAAGCACCGTTCTCGCCGATGCGGGCAATGGAGAACGCCGGCACCACCTTGACCTCCTCGACCTTGTCGTAGACCGCAAGATTCACGCCCTTGAGCGTGCCCAGCGTCACCTCGCGCTGGCCAGGTGCGGCATCGGCTGCGGCGCGGGCCTTGAGCCGAACCAGGGTTGGAGTCTGCTCCAGAATCTCGGTCACCTGCACACCGGCACCCAGCTCGGGCTTGCCGGACAAGCCGCTGCCCACCAAGGTGATCTCGCGCTCGTCCCCGGCCTTGATGAAGGCCGGTTGCACCGCCAGCAGGCGAGCCTTGCCCTCCTTCGCTGCAGTGAAATCGAGGCCGCGCTCGTCGTGCTCGGCCTCGAACATGCGCCCTTTCATCTCGCCATCGAGGGCCGCGAAGACCTGGCGCATCGTGCTGTCGCCGATCTTCACGTTACCGCGCCACTCATAGCCGTTGTAGAGGATCGCCGAGCCGCTGCCGTTGAACGGCGTGCCGTCGGCGTACTGCCCCTTGACCTCGACCTTGAAACTGTCGCCCTGGTCGGCACTGACCGTCATCACGCCCCGGACATCGCCTTTGGCAAGCATATGACCACTGAACGCCCACTGCCCCGGCAAAGCGTCAGCCTTGGGCTTGGCCTTCTGCCACGCGCTCCAGGCGGGGCTATCGAGCGGGAAGCGCTTGGCCAGGTCCGGCACCACCTGCTTGAGGGCGATTTCCAGCCAGTCACGGTCACGTGCCTGGGCCTGGTATTCGAGGGACGGCCACTGGCCAAGGTGGAAGTTGACCAGGTGCTCCCATTCCTGCGCAGGGCGCCGCTGCAATGCGACACGGGCACCGGAATGGCAGCGGCCGCAGGTTTCGGCCAGTTGCGTATCGAAGTGTTCGACGGTATTGAGCCGGCGTTCCATGGCATAGCGCACGCCATCAGTCTCGCTCGGCGCCAGACCCTGCTTGTCGGCCAGGTACTTGACCAGGGTACGGCGCTCGTCGTCGCTGATCTGCAGGCCGTGCATCACCTGCATCCGGGCGATGCTCATCAACCAGCCTTCAGGGGTCTTGCGCTGGTGGCTGATACGACTGTAGGCATCGTTGCCCTCGGGGATGTGGCACCCCATGCACTTGTTCTGCAAAATCGCCGGGCCCGGTTCGGCCGCCATGGCCTGGGCGCTCAGCAGGGCGGCGGCGACCAGCGCCCATGTGCCCGCCTGCTGCCGGAGTCGAGTCGTCTTCAAGATCAGACCTCCACGGTGTTGTTCTTATCGTTATCGCACGCTTGGGTACCGCCGGTGCATGTGACAGTGGCAATACAGGAAGCGTGCCAGGTGTTTGAAAGTGGCGTTTTTTCAGTGATTTGAGCTGCTTTGAGCGGTCTGCCCCGGTCAGCGGCGGCGGGTCGGAACGTCCCAATTCGCGACAGGTTGTTTCAGGTTGAGACAGGGGTATCGGTGATGGTCTTTTCGCGGGCAAGCCCGCTCCCACTGGTTGGTGCAGGATTCAATACCTGTTGGAGTGGGCTTGCCCGCGAAAAGCCCGCCTCGGCCTACCTGTTTCACCACCGTCTCACACCGTCTCAATGTGCAACAGCACAGCGCCGCAACCCACCCTGTGCGTCAGAACAAAAATCAGCCTGATCAACGAGTTAAGACCGCCAACCCACCTTGGCACGGCCATTGCGCCGCCCTTGCCACACTCCAATGACAAGAGGCACCGCCCCATGTTTTCCGACCTGCCCATCCTGCCCGCCACCCAGGCGTTCCTCGCGCGCAAGCTGAAGATGCGCATCGGCGCCGACTGGCAGGACGCTGCCAGTGGCCGCACTTTGAGCTTTCGCAACCCGGCCACCGGCGAAATACTCGGCGAGGTCCCCTCGGCCGACAGCGAGGACGTCGACCGTGCCGTGCGCGCAGCCCGCCAGGCCTTCGACGACTCGCCCTGGAGCCGGATGCGCCCTCGCGAACGGCAGAACCTGCTGTGGCGCCTGGCCGACCTGATGGCCCGTGATGCCCGCGAACTGGCCGAGCTCGAATGCCTGAACAATGGCAAGAGCGCCAACGTCGCCCAGGTCATGGACGTGCAATTGGCCATCGACTTCCTGCGCTACATGGCCGGCTGGGCCACCAAGATCGAGGGCAGCACCGTCGAAGCGTCGATGCCGCTGATGCCCGACGAGCAGTTCCACGGCTTCATCCGCCGCGAAGCAGTGGGCGTAGTCGGTGCGATCGTCGCCTGGAACTTCCCGCTGCTGCTTGCCTGCTGGAAACTCGGGCCGGCGCTGGCCACCGGCTGCACCATGGTGCTCAAGCCTGCCGACGAAACCCCACTGACGGCGCTCAAGCTCGCCGAGTTGGTCGATGAAGCCGGTTACCCGGCTGGCGTGTTCAACGTGGTCACAGGCACCGGGCTCAACGCTGGCGCGGCGCTCAGCCGCCATCCGGGCGTGGACAAGCTCACCTTCACCGGCTCGACCGAAGTCGGCAAGCTGATCGGCAAGGCTGCGATGGACAACATGACCCGCGTCACCCTGGAGCTGGGCGGCAAGTCGCCGACCATCGTCATGCCCGACGCCAACCTGCAGGAAGCCGCAGCCGGCGCGGCGACGGCGATCTTCTTCAACCAGGGGCAGGTGTGCTGTGCAGGGTCGCGCCTGTATGTGCACCGCAAGCATTTCGACAATGTGGTAGCCGACATCGCCGGCATCGCCAACGGCATGAAGCTCGGCAACGGCCTGGACCCGGCGGTGCAGATGGGGCCGCTGATTTCCGCCAAGCAGCAGGATCGGGTCAGCAGCTACATCGCCTTGGGACGCGAGCTCGGCGCGACCATCGCCTGCGGCGGTGAGCGCTACGGGCCGGGCTACTTCGTCAAGCCGACGGTGATCGTCGATGTCGACCAGCGCCATCGCCTGGTCCAGGAAGAAATCTTCGGCCCGGTGTTGGTGGCGATGCCCTTCGACGAGATCGACGAGGTCGTGCGCATGGCCAATGACAACCCTTACGGGCTGGGCGCGAGCATCTGGTCGAACGACCTGGGCGCCGTGCACCGCATGATTCCGCGCATCAAGTCCGGTTCGGTCTGGGTCAACTGCCACAGTGCGCTGGACCCGGCCCTGCCTTTCGGTGGCTACAAGCAGTCGGGCGTCGGCCGGGAGATGGGTGCCGCGGCGATCGACTACTACACCGAGCTCAAGTCGGTACTGATCAAGCTCTGAACCTGAGCTGTCCCGGCCTCTGCGCAGCTTTGCCGACAAAGAGGCCGACATCCTGAAAACAACAAGAAAACATGGAGCACACCATGAGGCATCCGCTCGTCTGCACGCTGGCCCTTCTGCTGGCCACTCCCCTCACCCAGGCCCACGAGCTCTACAACCAGGATGGCACTGTCTTCAACGCCAACCTCGAGGCCTTGTTCGGCATCTTTCACAGTGACGAAAGCTTCAACCAGGCCGGCAACCGCACGCCTGGCAGCAGCAGCTGGCGCGAGGGCTACGTCAAATATGGCCTGAGCGCGAGCCAGACCTTGGCCGACACCGGCTCACTGTACGGCGCCTTCAGCCTGCTCAGCTCCGCCACCTGGGGTGACGGCGATGCCGCGGGCCTGACCCTTGGGGACGAACGCCGCACGGCCGTCGAGGATGCTTATCTTGGCTGGCGCTCGGGCACGCTGTTCCCGCTGCTAGGTGACGACGGCATCGATATTTCCGGCGGCCGCCAGGTGGTCACTTTGGGGGACGGCTTCCTGATCCAGGGCGATCCCGTCAACCTTGGCAAGGTCGACCTGGGTGCCAATTTCAATCGCGGCGGCGCCTACTACCTGGCGGCGCGCAAGGCCTTCGACCGCACCGCCGTGCTGCGCCTGGGCGGCAGCCAGGGCTGGCGTGGCGACCTGATGTGGCTCAAGTCCGATAACCACTATCAAGCCGACAGTTCCATGGCTGTCGCCAACCTGGAGCACGTCGGCGACGCGGGTACCGTTGGCCTGAGCTGGATTCACGGTCTGGATGTGGACCGTCGCTATGCCCAGATCATGGGCCTGGAGCATCGCGATGGCATGGACACCGTCAGTCTGCGCGGGCGCGGCAGCCTTGGCGTCCAGGACCTGGAAGTCGCGGGCGAATATGTCACCCAGGACCAACGAGGCACCCGTGAGAACGCCTGGTACCTGGAAGGCAGCTGGACCTTCTCGCAGCTGCCATGGACACCCACCGCCACCTATCGCTACAGCCGCTTCTCCAAGGACTTCGACCCATTGTTCTACGGGCTCAGCCGGGGTTACGGGACCTGGTTCCAGGGTGAGGTCGCCGCCAATTATGCCGGCCCGTTCAATACCAACACCCAGGTCCATCATGTGGGCTTGAAGGCCAAGCCGCGCGACAACCTGACCCTTGGCGCGCTGTACTTCGATTTCGACACGCTGGACACCGACCAGGGCAACGTCGGCGGGCGGGAACTGGACCTGTATGTGGAATGGATGGTCAACGATCACCTGCTGGTCAGCCCGGTACTGGGCTTCTACAAGCCTGAGCGCAGTGCCGACAATGGCGGCATGCAGCTGGGTAGTCGGGATACCGGGACCTATCTGCAACTGGTGATCGGGACTTTCTTCTGAGCCTTCGCCAAGCGTCGTGCAGGCGCTTGGTTACTCAAACGCAATACGCGGCCCTCAGCGATAACCCTGCTCCAGTAACCAGCGCCGCACCATGACTTGTGCCTGTTCAGGCGTGTCTGCCAGCGCCTCGACCAGACCCGAACCCGCCTGCAGGGCCCGTACAACCGGCGCCAGTTCGATGCCCTGCAGGCGCCATACTCCCAGCGGCTGGTCGGCCGTTACCACCACCTCGGCCTCGTCCACCCAGCCTTCGCGCAACACCGGCCTGCGTTCAACTCGAACCGCCTGCCAGTTTGCGGCCTGGTGCATGGTCTGGTCATCAGGCCATCTCTGGCGCGGTACCCAGAACCCCGCGTCGGCATGCCTTCGTTCCAGTCGATAGAAATCCCGCCCTGTGCGGGCAAAACGCAGGAACAACTGCTCGACCCGCTGCTGATGGAAGCGTTGCGCCAACGCCGACCGCTCCGGTCGCCTCAACAAGGTGTTGATCACCACCGGCGCCTGCAAGGCCGACGACAGTGACTGGAAGATCCCGTTGCCCGACAGAGGATCGACGGCCATCGCCGCATCCCCCACCCGCAGCCAGTCCGCACCGGCACACGCGCCGGCAAGAATCGCCGTGCTGCTGCGTGCATGCACCTGAGCGGGCTCCAACGCTTGGGCATCGAACAACTGTGCGACCCCTGCCGACTGCCGCCGCCGGGCCGCGCAATACTCCCCCAGTGCCGCCTTGCCCGGCAGCGAGGCCGCGCTGGCATCGAGGGTGATCTGCCAGTAGCAACGCCCGTCTGCCAGGCGCGCCATCCATGCCCAGCCATCATCGAGGCTTTCCACTGCAGAGGCAGGCGCGCCGCGTGCTGTCGATTGCCAGAGGTTGAGCAGGCTGACGGTTTCCGGACCGCGCAGGCGGCTGGCAGGCAGGGGTGCCTGGCGACCACGGGCTTCGACCAGAAAATCGCCGTGCAGCACCTGGCCGTCGTCGAGCTGCGCCCGGTATCGCCCGTCCTGCGTCAGCTCGCGGACACGCCCGTGAATGACATTCACCCCGGCGCGCAGCAGATCCTCGCGCAGCGCTCGATCGAAGCGCGCACGATCGAGCAGGAACTCCTGATTCATCTGCATCCGTTCGCCGTTCCATTGCACCTGGCGTGCGGCAGCAACCGTCGCCACCCCCAACGCCAGGCCAAGCCCTGCGTGGCGCAGGCCGTCCAGCACCCGCTGCGATACCCCTTCGACGGCATCGAAACGGCGCCAGTCCGACACCAGCGTGACCGCATAGCCCATGCGGCGCAGGCCTATGGCGGTTGCGGCCCCGGCAGGGCCTGCACCAAGCACGAGAATCTGCGGGTCACGGCTCATCGACACCTCGACGCTCAGGACCGACGAAGGCCGCATGCGCCTGCAGCCAGGCACGTAGCTGTGCAGGTTGCAGCTCGGGATGCTCGCGTAACAGTGCGTACATTCGCCCGGTCAAGGCCGCGCACGCCAGGCTGGCCCCCGCCTGGGCATTCCCCCCCACCGGCGCGCCGAAGTCGGCCTGCGCCGTGCCCAGCCATGACCACTGGCCTGCGCGGCAACGGGCGTCGCCCGTGATGCGCAGCACGTTCGGGTAGCTGGCCGGATATACCGCAGCGCCACGGGCTGGGCTGGCCGCGCACAACACGACGCCGGAAGCCTGGGCGGCGGCGCAGGCCTGGCGCAGCACGGGACGGTCCTGCTGCAGCCCCAGGCTCAGATTGACCAGAGTGGCGCCCTGCTCCACCAGCCACAGCAATGCTGCAGCCACCTGCAAGGCGCTGGTCCGTCCTTGGTCGCTGAACACCTGGGCTACCAGCACCGGTACATCACCGGCCCCCTCGCGCAGACACTCCAGGACCGCACGGCCATGGCCAAGGGCATCAGGCTGCGCCTCGCCCTCCTGGAGCAGTCCGTCTTGCAGCCAGAAACGCCGTGCGGCCGCCACCACCGACATCTGCGACGACGTGCAACCGCTATCGATCACCCCCAAACGCAGTTCAGTGGCCATGATCGACACGTACCTGCTGCAGAACCCGCAGTTGGCCGTCCTGCAACTGCAGATGCAGGTCTGCATCGGCCAGGGTCGACGGCCTGTGGCTGATGAGAATGCGCGTGCGCCCGGCAAACAGCTGGTCGATGGCGGCAATCACCTCGCGCTCGGTCGCCTCGTCCACGGCCGAAGTGGCTTCGTCCAGTACCAGGATCGCCGGATCCTGTAGCAGGGCGCGGGCGATGGCGATACGTTGCTTCTGCCCGCCGGACAGCTGCTGGCCGCGCTCGCCGAGGGCGCCATCGAGCCCCATCGGCAGGCTGTGCACCAGGCCCTCCAGGCGGGTCAGGCGCACCACCTGCTCCAGTGCGCTGCGGCTGGCGTCAGGTGTGCTGTAGGCGAGGTTCTGAGCCAGGGTGCCACGAAACAGTACGATGTCCTGGCTGACCACCGCGATGCGACGGCGCAGTGCAGCCAGGTCGAGTTGGCGCAGGTCGACACCGTCGAGCAGGATACGCCCACGATCCGGGTCGTAAAAACGCTGCAGCAGGTCGATCAGGGTCGACTTGCCCACCCCCGAGGCTCCGCTGATGGCCACCTTCAGCCCAGCCGCGACGATGATATCGACCTGATCGAGCACCGCTCCTTGGCGGCCATCATGGGCGAAGCCAACGCCTTCCAGGCGCAACTCACCCGGCCCGTCGGGCATCGGCGTGGGCATCTCTGGCTCGCTGACCGCCACCGGTTCGCGCTTGAGCTCCATGACCCGGCCCAGGCTCACCGCCATCCGCTGCACCGCGACATACAGGCCAAGCAAGCTCTGCACCGGCCCCACGGCCATGCCCAGGTAGGTCGAGAAGGCGATCAGGGCGCCCAACTGCCAGGTGCCCTGGATTACCCACCAGCCGCCTACCAGAAAGGCGCAGGCGCGGCACCACGAGGTCAGGGTGCCGGGCACGGCCTGGGTGAAGAATTCGGTGATCTGTACCTTGAGCAGTTGCTTCATGTAGCCCTGCCCCAGCTGATCCAGGCGCCCCGCTTCACGCCCCTGTTGCCCGGCGGCCTGGATGAACTTCATCGCAGGCAGCGTCTCGACCAGGAACGACGACACGTCCGCCGAACGCTCACGCAGGCTGCGCACTTCGCGCTCGACCTTGCGCCGCATCCAACGCAGCCACAGCACTTCGATCGGTACGAGCACGGCCAGCAACAACGACAGTTGCCACGACAACATCAACATCAAGGCCACCGCGCCAAGCAGGCCGATGACGCTGGAGACGGCCGCGAACAGCGAATCCACGGCAAAGCGCTGGATCTCGGCCACATCACCGTCCAGGCGCGAAAGGATATCGCCCGTACGGCGTCGCCCATAGAACGTCGGCGACAGTTGCTGCAAGTGTCGGTAGAGGTCATCGCGCAAGGCGAACAGGATGCGCCCCGACAAGCGCGTATGCAGGTAGCGGTTGACCCCCGACAGCACGGTACCCAGCACCCCGGCACCGATCATCAACGCCGCCATGTGCCAGAGCGTCTGGTAATCGCGTGCCAGCAGGCCCTCGTCGATCAGCGTCTTGACCAGCCAGGGCTGAGCCAGGGCCAGCAGCGAAGCGACCAGCGACAACCCCAGCAACACGGCGATGGACCGGCGCTGGGGCCGCACGAAACCGTACAGCCAGGCCAGGGCCTGGCGCATGAGCACGGGGTCGCCAGACTCGATCAGGCGCGAGAACACTCCGCCCATGGTCTATCCGCGCAACTGCTTGAGCTTGCGGTACAGCGTCGCGCGACTGATGCCCAGCGCCTCGGCGGCGGCCGATACATTGCCCTGGTGGCGCGCCAGGGCGCCACGAATCAATTCCAGTTCATTCTCGCGCAGGCTACCGGCAGCAGGCGTACCACTGGACAACTCGTCGAGCAGGCAATCGGTCAGGTGATCGAGCCCGAGCACCTGCTCACCCGCCTCGCGCATGGCCAGCGCGGTGCGCAATACCATCTCCAGTTGGCGGATATTGCCCGGCCAGTCAAAGCCTTCTAGCAGGGAGGTCAATGCCGGATCCAGGGTGACGCCGCGGGCGCCGAGCTTGTCCAGCACCCCGTCGATCAGGGCGCCGAGGTCATCACGCTCGCGCAGGGCCGGCAGGCGCAGGGACACGCCGTTGACCCGGTAGTACAGGTCCTCGCGAAAGTGCTGTTCGGCTACCTGCCGCTTGAGATCACGGTGCGTGGCGCAGATGATCGCCACGTCGATGTCCTGCTCCTCGCCGGCCCCCAGCGGTGCCACACGGCGCTCCTGCAGCACGCGCAGCAGCCGGGCCTGCAGGGCCAGTGGCATGTCGCCAATTTCGTCGAGGAACAAGGTACCGCCATGGGCCTGCATCACCCGACCGACCATGCCGCCGCGGCGCGAGCCGGTAAACGCGCCGTCGCGGTAGCCGAACAGCTCGGACTCGATCAGCCCTTCGGGAATCGCTGCGCAGTTGACTGCAACGAACGGCTTCTCCGCGCGCGGGCTGGCTTGGTGCAGGGCACGCGCCACCACTTCCTTGCCTGTCCCGGTTTCGCCCAGCAGCAGCACCGGCAGCCCGTTGACCAGGCCCTGGCGAGCCATGCGCAAACCCCGCGCCAGACGGCTGTCGCCACCGCCCAGTGCATCGAGCGCCGACCACTTGACCGCCGCAACAGGCTTTGTCGCGACGGTCGCGCCCAGGTTGCCATGGCGCGGCAGTTGCAGCACCCGAACGAAGAATTCCCCTTTGGCGGTCTGCACACTGCTCATCCCGCCCTGCAACAGGCGGTTGAGAAAGGCCAGCGAACGCTCGCCGAGCAAGTCGCTGCAACGTCGGCCGATCAAGCCAGGGCGTGGCAGCCCGAGCAACTGGCAGGCATTTTCGTTGGCTGCCATCACCTCACCATCAAGGCTCAGGGCCAGTAGCCCATGCCAGGCACTGCCCAGGTACTGCGGGCGACTGTGGAACGCCAGCACCAACTGCTCGGGGTGGTACAGGCCGAACAGCCGACTCTCGATGTTGCCGGCGGCAAGCATCAGGGTCGAAAGGCTGTCCTGCGGCTGGCTCATCACCCCTTCGCGGGTGATGTCGAGCACGCCGATCACTTCGCCGCGTGGATCGCGCAGGGGCACGGAGGTGCAGGAGAACGGACTGAGGCGATCGAGGTAGTGTTCACCGCAGTTGATCAGGGTGGGCCGCCCTTCGACCACGGCGGTGCCGATGGCATTGGTGCCGCGCAGCGCCTCGCTCCAGCAACTGCCGGGGTGCAGGTCGCGCAGGCCATTGCGATTGAGCACATGGGTCTGCCCTTCGATGGCCAGCACATTGGCCTGGGCATCGCCGAGAATGATGATTCCGCCCTTGCCCTGGCGCTCGACCAGGTAGTCGAGTTCGGGGGTGACGGCGTCAATCAGCGTGCGGTTGAGCTCGAGCAGGGTCTGCAGGTTCTGGCCGTGCTCGACGCCAAGGCCGACCTGTTCGCCTTGCAGGCAGTCCAGGCCATGGCCGTGGCTGCGCCGCCATGAGGCATCGATCTCTTCGCGCAGCATGCCGGAAGGCAGCTCGCCCTCGTTGGCCAGGTGCAGGCGGACCTGGCGGGATTGCTGCATCGGGTCGTGGGCGTCTGTTATGGGTGATTGTCGCGCCATCGTTTACTCCAGCTGTACCCCGGAACTCTGCGCAGTGTGCGTCAGCCTGACGCGTACGTAAAGCGGGCTGCGGCTGTGGGTGGCGCAGGCTGTGCCGGTGTCAGCGGGCGAGCCCGCTCGCACGACGAAAGCGCCCGGCCACAGCGTCTTTTTCGATCCGCGGGTGCACAGGGTCGCTTGCTGGGACCGACCAACCCTGCGCTCAGGGCGCCCGCCGATCACTTGCCATGGGCTGGACGAATCAACAGCGATACAATCCAGGCTTACCCACACCAGTGCCCGCCATGATCCAGTCAGACCTCGACCTCTTCGGTTCTCAGCCGCAATCGCTGGCCAGCCAGGTCATGCTGTTGCCAGGCTTTGCCCTGCCCGAGGTCGAAGCCCTGCTCGATGCCCTGCGCCCAGTGTTGCGCGCGGCACCCTTTCGACACATGCAGACGCCCGGCGGGCTGCACATGGCCGTCGCGCTGAGCAATTGCGGCAGCCTGGGCTGGGTCAGCGACGCGCGTGGCTACCGCTACAGCCCGCTGGATCCGCTGAGCGGCAAGCCCTGGCCGGCGCTGCCCAAGGTGCTGCTGACGCTGGCTGCGCGGGCCGCTTCCCAAGCCGGCTTCGAGGGGTTCGTGCCGGATGCGTGCCTGGTGAACCACTACCTGCCCGGTACACGCCTGAGCCTCCACCAGGATCGCAACGAGCAGGATTTCAGCCAGCCTATCGTGTCGATCTCGCTGGGGTTGCCCGCCGTCTTTCTGCTCGGCGGCATGCAACGCAGCGACCGGCCGCAGCATGTGCCGCTCAGTCATGGCGATGTCATGGTATGGGGTGGCGAGGATCGCTTGCGCTTTCATGGCGTGCTGCCGATCAAGCCGGGCAAGCATGAGCGGATGGGGGAACGACGGATCAACCTGACCCTGCGCAAGGCAGGTTGAGTGACCGTACCGAATGCAGATTCGGCACGATCACTCAAGGAGCATCAGCGACTGGCCTCCAGCACCTGGTTCAATGCCGCCCCGTCGATACTCAAGGTCGCCGAATCGAACATGCCGTTGACGTAATTGCGCACCAGTTGCTCCTGGCGTTGTGCCCTGAGCAGTTGGGTCAGTTGCGGTGTCACCTCCTCCAGGGTTGCCGCCCGCGCCGGTTGCTGTTCGACCAACTTGATGATGTGCAGGCCCGCCGCCGTGCGCACCGGTTCACTCACTCCGTCGACCTTGAGCCGCGTCACCACCTCGCGCACTTCAGGTAGCAACTGGTCGAGCGCCTGCAGCCCGCTGTCGCCGCCTTGGGCGGCAGTGCCGGTGTCCTGGGAGTGCTCGCGGGCGAGCGTGGCGAAATTGCCGTCGCGTGCCTGCTTGGCCAGGGCCTGGGCCTGCTTGACCACTGCCTCGTCGTCCTTGGGATTTTCGACCCGCAGGAAAATCTGGCTCAAGCGATAGCGTACCGGCAGGCGCAGTTCGTCCTTGTTGGCTTGGTACGCCTGCTCAAGCTCTGCCTGGCTCGGGTAATCGTCAGGCACTTGCGTGACCGAAGCGAGGTAGTCGCGCAATACGATCTGTTCGCTCACCGCACGGGTCTGCGCCTCGACATCTGGACGCTGCGGCCAACCCTTGGCTTCGGCCTGGCGATACAGCGCCTTTTCTGCCAGGCGTGCGCGAATCCATGCCTCCAGTGCCGGACGATCGCCACGCAGGTGCTCGCGGGTCGGCTCCGGTAACTGCGCCAGCAGCGTCTTCAGCTCGTCGCTGCCGACCTTCTGTTCGCCCAGGCTGGCCAACACCGGCCCTTTGACCTCGGTCGCCGCCGGGCGCGCTGCGGCGACCGGCTCGTCCCCTGGACGCAGCACCAAGGCGACAGCCACGGCAATGACGGCCAGCGCACCCGCGCCGGCCCAGAAGGTACGGGAAGTCACGAAGCAGTCGCCGCGCCGGCCACCTGTTCGGTCTGGTCGGCGACATTGCGGCTGTAGTCGCGCAGGTAGACGATGAACTCCTGCAGCAGACGATCCCACAGCACCAGGCTACCCAGCAGATGCTTCTCGCTGACGCCATCGGCCACCACCACGTCCTTTTCCATCACCAGGAACTCGCCCTGCACCGACAGCCGGGCGAAACGACGGCTGGCGTTCCAGCGCTCGGCCAGCCCGGCCGGCAGCTCGCCCTGGATGCGCAATGCGCAACTGAAGGTAAAGTCGAGGAACTCGCCCTCCTGGTCCTTGGCTCGATTGCCGAACCGTACTGCGTAACCCACGCCCTGGCTGGCGCTGAGCAGCTGCACGACAGCATTCTGCTCGCTACGATTGACCCGGCAGCCGGCATCCTGCAGCAGCTTGGTCAGGGAATCGGCGCTCACGGTTTCGATCAGGGTGACTTCGGTCATGTGTAGCCTTCCTTGTGGTGATGAAACAGCTCGGATTCATTCACACGCAGCAGGAAGACGGCTATAGCGGGGGCTGGCAAGACATCAGCGCTGGCGAATTCCCTGCCTCTGCGACCGTCCATCTGCAATCGCGCGTGTCGATATCAAGTAGTAGCACAAGGATTGCGCTCGGCCAGAAATTCTCTTTGCCCTGGCATCGGCACATCGCGGCGAACCCTATCCTCCGCCCTTTCAAAGCCCGGTGCTTGTGTGTAAAACGGTCCAACCATCTTCTTCGACGCAAGGACCTCCAGCATGCGCTACCGCCCTCTCGGCCGCTCCGGCCTGCAAGTCTCAGCCCTGACCCTGGGCAGCATGATGTTCGGCGAACAGACCGATACCGAGGCTTCGCTGCGCATCATCGACCGCGCCTGGGACCAGGGCATCAACTTCATCGACACCGCCGATGTCTACAACGCCGGGCGCTCCGAGGAGATCGTCGGCGAGGCGGTGGCACGCCATCGCCAGGACTGGATCGTTGCCTCCAAGGCCGGCTACGGTCCGGCAGACGGCCTGCCCAACCGCAGCGGGCTGTCACGCAAGCACCTGTTCAATGCGCTGGAGGCAACACTGACGCGCATGGACACCGACTACCTGGACATCTACTACTTGCACCGCGAAGACCACAAGGTACCGCTGGAAGAGACCGTGCGAGCCATCGGTGATCTGCTGCAGCAAGGCAAGATCCGCTATTGGGGCGTGTCCAACTTCCGCGGCTGGCGCATCGCCGAGATCTGCAACCTGGCCGAACGTCTCGGGGTGCCCAAGCCTGTGGTGAGCCAGCCGCTCTACAACATCGTCAACCGCCAGGCCGAGCCCGAGCAACTGACCGCCGCGGCCTACCACGGGCTGGGCGTGGTGCCCTTCAGCCCCCTGGCCCGTGGCGTGCTCAGCGGCAAGTATGCGCCAGGCTCGCCCCCTGACGCCGGCAGCCGCGCCGGGCGTCAGGACAAGCGGATCATGGAGGTGGAGTGGCGTCAGGAGTCGCTGGCCATCGCCCAGAAGATCCACGCCTACACCGACGCCAAGAGCGTAGGTATCGTCGAATTCGCCATCGCCTGGGTGCTCAACAACCAGCTGGTCAGTTCGGCCATCGTCGGGCCGCGTACCGAAGCGCAGTGGGAAACCTACGCCGGCGCGCTGGAGGTCAACATCACCGCCGAGGACGAAGCCTTCATCGATTCGCTGGTAACACCGGGGCATGCCTCGACGCCGGGGTTCAATGACGTCGCACACTTTGTCAGCGGACGCTTGGCGCGCTGAAGTGCGCCGCCGTTCCTCCCGAACGAAATCGATGATCGCCCGTGACGCCGTCGACACTCGTCGGCGGCTCAGGTACTACAGATAGCCTCCCGGATAGGCGACTTCTGCTACTGGATACGCCCGAAACGCTCTATTGCAGGCCATTGGGGAGCGACAAGCGGGGATACCGGTCCCCCCTTTCCCCAATGGGACAGGTATGGTGCAGCCCATCGTATTTACTGCACCCAGAGGCTTCAATGACACTCGAGCACCTGTTCCGCCCCGTTCAAGTCGGCCCCCTCACCCTGCCAAACCGCGTTTTCATGGCGCCCCTGACACGCCTGCGCAGCCTGGAACCGGGCGATGTACCCACGCCGCTGATGGCCGAGTACTACAGCCAGCGTGCCAGTGCCGGGTTGATCATCAGCGAAGCGACGCAGATTTCCTTCCAGGCCAAAGGCTATTCGGGATCACCCGGTATCCACACCGACGAGCAGATCGCCGGTTGGCGCCTGGTCAACGAACGCATCCACGCAGCAGGTGGGCACAGCGCGGTACAGGTCTGGCATACCGGACGTATTTCCCACACCTCGCTACAGCCCGGCCAAGCCGCGCCGGTCGCGCCGTCGGCATTGCCCGCGGATGCCCGCACCTCGCTGCGCGACGCACAGGGCAATGTCATTCGCGTCGAAACCTCCGCGCCGCGGGCCTTGAGCGAAGCCGAAATCGCCGACATCGTCGCTGACTTCGGCCAGGCCGCCCACAATGCGCAGCACGCGGGCTTCGACCTGATCGAACTGCACGCCGCCCATGGTTACCTGCTGCACCAGTTCCTCTCGCCCAGCGCCAACGTGCGTGAAGACCGCTACGGCGGCAGCGTCGAGAATCGCGCACGGATCGTGCTGGAAGCGGTGGACGCCGCCATCGCCGCCTGGAGCGCCGACCGCGTGGCGATCCGCATTTTCCCGCTGGGGCCGTTCAATGGGGTCGACAACGGTGAGGATCAGGAAGCCGCAGCGCTGTACCTGATCGAAGAACTGGCCAAGCGCAACTTGGCTTACCTGCATCTCTCGGAGCCGGATTGGGCCGGTGGCAAGCCGCTGCGTGACGAATTCCGCGAGGCGATTCGCGCCGTGTATCCGGGGATGATCGTAGCGGCTGGCGGCTACACCCCGGAAAAAGCCGAGGCGCTGATTGCGCGAGGGCTGATCGATGCGGTGGCCTTCGGGCGCAGCTATATCGCCAACCCGGATCTGGTGGAACGCCTGCAGCAGCAAGCGCCTTTGAACGAGCACCGCGCACAGTTCGATTACGCCAATGGCGCCGAAGGCTACACGGACTACCCCGCGTTGCGCCGGGCTTGATACCGGAGCTATGCAGGCGCGGACTTGACCGCGCCTGCAGGTGATAGCTGTGTGAAAGCAGGTTCAGCTGCGAAGCCGTTATCCCGCTGCGTGATCGGGTTTGCGTTCGCCTTGAGCAGGTGCAGGCTTGCTCCCGGACAACCGCCAGCTCACCCCGGTCACCCCATAACGCTCGGCCATGGGTCGACTCACCTTCTTGATCTTCTCTCGTCCGAACTTCGGAATGATCCCGACCCCTGCATCACAACTGGCCCAATGCCAAGCCTCGGCATTGTCCATTCGCTCCGATCGAATGATGAAGCTGCGCGCCTCGTCGTGCAGCGTGTATTCGATGATGTACAACTGTGGGGCTGGCATCACGGGCCTCCTCTTCTCCATGGATGACTACTGATTGATCAGGGTTTTCCGTGAAGATTCAAAAGATTATCGAACCCGCTGGAAAACCCTGCCAAGGCTGCACCGTTTGCAGCTGAGCAGCCGCTTGCTCATTGACTGCGACCACCGCCGTGGCTGTTCTGGCCACCCCGGCGCCCGGCTTCGGAAGCACGAGCTCGATCATTGGCGAAGTTGCCCCCCGAATTCTTGCCGCCCTTCTGGCCTGCACGGGAAGCCCGCTCGCGGTCGTTGGCAAAGTTGCCAGGGTTGGTTTCCTTGGTGCCACCACGTTGGCTTGGGCGATCCTGGTCGTGTGCCATGTCATTTCTCCTTTACGGATCTGTGGCGTAAGGCACGAATACGCGCCCCACAAGAGTTCCGAGCGGATGTGCGACCATCTGCTCCATCACATTGCAGACGGACTGACCGGCGGCGCTAAAAGGCGGCGATAGCGAACGCTTGCGCACCAACCTCTTGGCCGCCCTCCAGCGCAGGCTTCAGGCATGCACGCTCCACTGCACTACATCGGCCGCGACCGGCAGTTCATCGATGGCATGGATCATTCCGCTGGCCAGGGCCTCACGTGGCCCGAGGATGCGTGGATAGGCCATCAGGTAGCGCACCACATCCAGGTCTTCGGCCGAGCCTTGCGTACGTTCGGCGACGATCTCGGCATACAGACGCAGGTCGTAGTCCAGGCTCATGGCGTACTCGGCCATGCGCGAGTGGTCCACCGAGCCGTGCAGGGTCCAGTGGAACGGGTGAAAGAGGAACTTGCTGTACTGGCAAGCCGTACGATGGCTGCCGGCAAGAAACAGGATATTGCCCATCGACTCGACGGTGCCGAGGTTATGGGTGTGCACCGGCACCGGCTGGCCAAGCAGGAAGTTGTACAGCGTGAAGCCATAGCTGCACTCGCCGCCCATGGTGGCGATGTTGATCTGCAACACCTCGGCGCCCTGCTGCACGGCACGTGAGCAGGTACTGATCAGGTTGCCACAGGTCGAGGAATTGATCGGGCCGGTGAAGTGAATGATATGTCGGGCCATGCATACCTCCAGGGTCGTCCATCGAAGACGATGGTTCAGTCGGTCGGGCTGGCGATACCGGACGCAGCGTGCAGCCGCTGCAGAAGGTCCGGCATTCGGTGGAATCGTCTGGCCCGGCAAAGTTCCCCCGCAACACCCAGCCCCGCGCCTGCCGGTGGACACCGACGGCGACGCGCCCCTGTGCAAGGCTGCCTGGGCCGCGCCGTGCTGTGGCATCATCGACGCTCCGACCGCCCGCGAGCGCCTGTGCATGCTGATCGACGAAGAACTGACCCTGAAGAAGCTCGAGACCTTTCTCGCCTTCATGCGCAGCGGCAACCTGGGCCGTGCCGCCAGCGAACTGTCGACCAGCGCGGTCAGCGTGCACCGGGCCATCCACTCGCTGGAAAACGCCCTGCGCTGCCCGCTGTTCAAGCACGAAGGCCGCCAACTGATACCGCTGGAAAGCGCCTATGTGCTGGAGAAAAAGGCCCGACAACTGCTGCAGGACGCCGAGCAGATGGTGCGCCAGACTCGCGAGGCCGCAGGTTTCTATGCCGAACGCTTTCGCCTCGGGGCGCTGTACTCGCTCACGGTCAAGACCGTGCCCAAGCTGGTCATGGGCCTGAAGCTGCGCCGCAGCGAGCTGAACATCGACCTCACGCTCGGCTCGAACGTCGACTTGCTGCACCGTCTCAAGAACCATGAACTGGACGCCATCCTGGTCTCGCTCGACGACAGCATCAACGATCCGGCCTGCGAACACCTGGCGCTGTTTTCCGACGATATCTTCCTGGCCGTGCCGACCGACTCGCCGTTCGCCGCGCAGGCCGAAGTCGACCTGGCGGATCTGGCCGACTCCACCTTCATCACCCTCACCCAGGGTTTCGCCACCCACCGTGATGGCGCGCGGGTGTTCGAGCAGGCCGGCTTCGAACCGAAAGTGGCGATGCAGGTCAACGATATCTTCACCCTGCTGAGCATGGTCAGCTCCGGGGTCGGCTATGCCCTGCTGCCGGGGCGCATCGCTGCGGTGTACGAGAACCGTGTGCGGCTGATCGCGCTGCAACCGCGCTACCGGTTGCAGCAGCACATCGGCGCGGTCTTCCTCAAGGCCCGCGAGCGCGAGCCGAACCTGCTGGCGCTACTGGCTGAATGCCGGATGTACAGTCGCGAAGGGTGACAGCCCAGGCCGACTGTGCTCCTCATCCAACCAGGCCGCGTACACAGAAATACAGGATCGACGGCCCCATCAAGCACCCCAGCCCGGTATGGAAAGTGGCGGTCAGCGCACCATAAGGCACCAAGCGCCGATCCGTTGCAGCCAGCCCGGCCGTCACACCGGAAACGGTCCCGGCCAGGCCGCCGAACACCATCGCCGAGCGCGGGTTGTCCAGGGCCAGCATACGTGCCGACACTGGCGTGAACACCATCACCAGGATCGCCTTGATCAGGCCTGTGGCAATCGACAAGGCCATCACATCGGAGCTTGCCCCCAGCGCCGCCCCGGTCACCGGTCCGACGATATAGGTCACAGCGCCCGCGCCGATGGTGGTGATACTGACCGCATCGCGATAACCAAAGGCCCAGGCCACCGCCGCACCGACGATAAACGGCAGCACAGTGCCCAGCAACAGCGCCACCGCGCCAATCATCCCAGCCTTGCGCGCTTCGGTGGCCTGCACTTCGAAGGCGGTGGCGACGATCGCAAAATCGCGCAGCATCGCTCCCCCCATCAGCCCGATCCCGGAAAACAGCGTCACGTCCGCCAGGCCTTTCTGGCCGCCGGTCAAGTTGCCGCCGATCCAGGCCAGCACCAGGCCGATGACGATGGCGATGGCAGAGCCGTGCACACGGCCGAAGGTGAGGTACTTGGAGAGCATCACCGATACCCACATCACCGCACCGACGACGGCGAAAGCGGTGATCAGGTCATTGTGTTCCAGGGCTTTCTCAATGAGTGGCCACATATCAACGACCTCCCGCAGGTGCAGGCTGCACCGAGGCTGGCGGTGTCGCATCGAGCGCCGGCAGCGGCTCGCCGCGGTGACTGCGGCTGATCAGCGCGATGGTCGCGCCGCACACCAGCACCGCACCGACCGCGGCCACCACGGCCACAGGCCCGCCATGCAGGGCAGTGACCACATTCTGCTGGGCCGCCATGGCCACCACTACCGGGATGTACATCGCGCCCCAGAACCCGACACCGAACTCGCACTCTTTGCTCATGCCACCCTTGCGGTGCATGTACAGCCGCGCACAGATCAGCAGGATCATGGCGATGCCGACCCCGCCCACATTGGATTTGACGCCCAACAGCACGCCCAGGAAGTCGCCGACGATAACGCCGGCCAGCGTGCACACCGCCAGCAGAGCCACACCATAGATGATCATTGTTGTTGTCCTCAGGTTGTATCGAAGTTGTTTGTTGTTGTCCTTCGAGCTACAGCGCGGTCATCGGTTGTCGGCCACCTCCTGACGCAACAGTGCATCGATGCTGTCGGCACGGGTGGACTCCACGCTCAGCACCTTTCCAGGCTCGAAGACTCGCCTGGCAAGACCCGTGAGTACGCTGCCCGGCGGCAATTCGAGGTGCAGGCGCACACCGCGCTCCCAGGCGCCGCGCAGGGTCGCGCGCCAGTCGACGATGCGAGCCATGTTGCCGGCCAGGTCGTCGCGCAGGCGTGCCGGATCGAAAATCGGTCGTGCCGTGCTGCCGCTGAGGTAGGTGATGCGTGGGCGACGCAATTGCACTTCGCAGAACGCTGCGGCCAGGGTAGCCGCAGGCGCCGCCAACAGAGGGCAATGCGACGGCACGCTGACCGCCAGGCGCCGGGCCACGCCCTGCCCCAGGCTGCGTGCGCGCGCGGCGACCGCTGTCATCGCTGCATCGCTGCCGGCGATGACGATCTGGTTGTCGCTGTTGAGGTTGGCGAGGTACACCTCACCGCCGACCGCTTCCAGCAAACGCTCGACACTGGGCAGGTCCAGGCCGCTCAAGGCCGTCATGCCGTAGCCTGTCGGATAAGCCTGCTGCATCAGCTCGCCGCGCAGCGACACCATGCGTACGGCGTCCTCCAGTGCCAGCGCATCGGCGGTGACCGCCGCGGCATAGGCACCGATCGACAACCCGGCCACATACTCCGGTGCCGGGCTGCGTCGCATCAGCCAGCGCGCCCATGCCACGCCGGTCAACAGCAGGCACAGCTGCACGGCGCGGGTATGGCGCAACGCCTCGGCGCTGTCGAGGGTGAGCACCTGCTCGCCCAGCGCCTCGCTGGCCGCTTCGAGCAGATCCGAACTGCCCTCCGGCAGGCAATGAAGCATCCCCACCTGCTGGGCGCCCTGCCCCGGGAACGCGAACAGGCTGCTCATGCCGCATCCTCCTGCAGTTGCCACGGATCACTCACCAGACGCACGCCAGCCGCCGACTTGAGCAGCACCCGACGCGCCCCGCTGGCCCATTCGCGCAAGGCAACCGCGCCCTCGGGTGTTTCCAGTTGCGCATCGACGCGACAGGCCGCGCCTTCCAACTGTTTCAGCAGTCGAGCGGCCTGCTCACGAGGTATCCACACAGGGGCACGCAGCAGCAGATCAAGATCGCTGCCAGCGTGCAGCACCTCGATCCCCGTCGCGAGCTGGAAACCCGTGCTGCCGGTAGGTCCCCACAGCCACTCGCGATCGTTCAACCAAGCGCTGACCTGCGATAACGCACGCAAGGCTGGCGACGACAACTCGCCCTCCCCGCGCAGCGCTTCGGGGCTGACCCAGCGCTCGATGTCCAGCAGGCGCATCTGCCAGGCAAAACGCTGCTCGCGCCCTCTGCCGCGTACCCCGACCGCCACCTGGTCCGGTGCCACCAGCGCCCGGCGCACTACCACCGGCTCGCCGGCGGCCAGCACCGAGTGCACCCAGGCAGGCGCATCGGCAGGCAGCATGGCCGGAGTCATGCCCCAGAGCAGGTCATGTGGGCGCGGGGCGTACATCTCAGGCCTCCTGCCATTGGCTGCGCAGGCGCTCACGCACCTCGCGGGAGGCGCTGCGATGCTCGCCGTTCAGGCGACTACGCAGGTCGGTGGTATCGCCAATGTCGCGCACGGCATCGATCAGACTGGCACGGACCTGTACCAGATCCCGGGCGGTCGGCGCCTGCGCGTTATCCACGGCAAGACGCGTGTGCAGCAGCCCCAGTGAGGCGTAGCTTTTCAGGTCGTAGGCCATCGGCGGCACTTC
>Ga0268256_1000484_pt1 | contig 34080 bp, 30 predicted proteins | sample AgamicAtAmrz_FD_200247 | JGI IMG/M metagenome (GOLD analysis project Ga0268256, IMG submission 200247) | Agave microbial communities from Guanajuato, Mexico - At.Am.rz (v2) (version 3) | ecosystem: Host-associated > Plants > Roots > Rhizosphere | place: Guanajato, Mexico | collected 2012-06-07 | reverse complement strand
CATTGTTATCGGTAACATTGGCAAATTCTCACCTGCCGGAGCAGAAAAATGACAACGCAATCCCCGTCGCATCACGTTTTTATCCTGATGGGCGTTTCAGGCAGCGGAAAGTCTGCTGTCGCCAACCAGGTCTCTCACCAGCTGAATACCGCTTTTCTTGACGGTGATTTTCTCCATCCCCGCGCCAACATCCTGAAGATGGCCGATGGTCATCCGCTGGATGATAGCGATCGTCAGCCGTGGTTACAGGCGCTGAACGATGCCGCGTTTGCCATGCAGCGCACCCAGGCGATCTCCATCATTGTCTGCTCAGCCCTGAAAAAAAGTTATCGCGACATTCTGCGTCAGGGCAACGACAACCTGCGTTTTGTCTATCTGAAAGGCGATTTCGATACCATCGAAGCCCGCCTGAAGGCGCGTAAAGGCCACTTCTTCAAGCCGCAGATGCTGGTAACCCAGTTTGCCACGCTGGAAGAGCCGGGCAGTGATGAGCCGGATGTCCTGGTCGTGGATATCGCGCATTCACTGGACGAGGTGGTGGCGGCTACGGTTGCGACTATCCAGGACGCTATCAGCCAGGATTAGAGATGAATACCGCAACACTCGTTTTGACCGCAGCAGGCTCCGTCCTGCTGCTGCTTTTTCTGGTGATGAAGGCACGGATGCACGCCTTTGTCGCGCTGATGTTAGTCTCCATCGGTGCCGGACTCTTCTCCGGCATGCCACTGAACAAAATCGCGGAAACCATGCAGAAGGGGATGGGCGGCACGCTCGGCTTCCTTGCCATTGTGGTCGCGCTGGGCGCGATGTTCGGCAAAATCCTGCATGAAACCGGCGCCGTGGATCAGATCGCTATCCGGATGCTGAAAACCTTTGGTCAGAGCCGCGCCCATTATGCGATGGGCATTGCCGGTCTGATCTGCGCGTTGCCGCTTTTCTTTGAAGTTGCCGTGGTGCTGTTGATCAGCATCGCTTTTGCGGTGGCGCGGCGAACCGGTGGCAATCTGGTGAAGCTGGTGATCCCGCTGTTTGCCGGTGTGGCCGCGGCGGCGGCGTTCCTGCTGCCCGGACCGGCTCCAATGCTGCTGGCTTCACAGATGCACGCGGACTTCGGCTGGATGATATTGCTGGGTCTCTGTGCGGCGATCCCCGGCATGCTGATCGCCGGTCCGCTGTTTGGCAACTTCATCGGCAATCACGTTACCTTCAGCGCACCACCGGAAGATCATCAGCCGGATGTCGATGAGAGCAAGCTGCCATCGTTTGGCTTCAGTCTCTCACTGATCCTGTTCCCGCTGGTGCTGGTCGGCCTGAAAACCATCGGCGCACGTTTCACAACCGAAGGCACCACGCTGTACGGGTGGCTGGAATTTATCGGCCATCCTTTCACCGCCATCCTGCTGGCGCTGCTGGTCGCGATTTATGGCCTGGCTTACCGTCAGGGTATGGATAAAGAGCGGGTGATGCAGGTGTGCGGCAGCGCGCTGCAACCGGCCGGGATTATCCTGCTGGTGATTGGTGCGGGCGGTGTGTTCAAGCAGGTGCTGGTGGATTCCGGCGTAGGGCCGGTGCTGGGCAATGCGCTGACCGGCGCGGGTTTGCCGATTGCGCTGGCCTGCTTTATCCTGTCGGGCGCGGTGCGGGTGATTCAGGGGTCGGCGACGGTTGCCTGTCTGACCACCGTCGGTCTCATCATGCCGGTGATCGAACCGCTGCACTACAGCGGTGCCCAGCTGGCAGCGCTGTCGATCTGCATCGGCGGTGGCTCCATCATTATCAGTCATGTAAACGATGCCGGTTTCTGGCTGTTTGGCCGTTTCACCGGGGCCAGCGAAGCGGAAACGCTGAAGACCTGGACGCTGATGGAGACCATTCTCGGCACCGTGGGCGCGGTGGTAGGGATGATTGCTTTCGAACTTCTTTCTTAGGCCTGCTGTTTCTGCGCTTCCCCGGCATTACGGGAAGCGCAGACCTTTCTCTATAATTTCAGATAAGCCCGGATGCCGTCCAGGAACATCTGAGTCGCCAGCATAATCAGTATCAATCCCATCAGACGTTCCAGCGCATTCACACCCTTATCGCCCAGCAGACGCAGGAACAGACCTGACATCAGCAGAATAGCGACCGTTACGCCCCAGGCGATCAGCAGCGCGCCCACCAGATGCGACATCTGATGCGGATACTGATGCGACAGCAGCATCAAAGTGGCCAGTAGCGATGGCCCGGCCACCAATGGAATCGCCAGCGGCACCAGGAACGGCTCTTCGCCCGCCGGTAAGCCAGAACTGCTGCTTTCGGCTGACGGAAAAATCATCTTGATGGCGATCAGAAACAGGATGATCCCGCCGGAGATCGACACCGTTTCGGTGCGCAGATTTAAAAACGCCAGGATGCGTTCGCCGGTAAACAGGAACAGCAGCATGATGATCAGGGCAATCAGCATTTCACGGATTAGCACCACCCGCCGCCGTTTCGGCTCCAGATGCTTTAAAACCGACATAAAAATCGGCAGATTGCCCAGTGGATCCATAATTAACAACAATAATATTGTTGCCGAAATCATTTCAGTCATCGGTTTTGCGCCATGTTGTTCGCGAAAAAGCGGAGTTATTAGTTACGCTGCTGAAAAAGTTAGCGTAATCGAATTAATTCACTTGCTACCCGGCCTGCATTTTGTAGAGTGAGGGGACACAGGTAAATCCTATTATTACGCAGAGCGGCGTGAAAATAGCACGCGGCTCTCTCCTCTGAAATGAAAAGCAGGTGTAACTGCCTTAGACGGACACGACATGAAGAATGTAGGTTTTGTTGGTTGGCGCGGCATGGTCGGCTCAGTGCTGATGTCCCGCATGAGTGAAGAGCGTGATTTTGATGCAATCAATCCGGTCTTCTTCTCGACGTCGCAGCATGGTCAGGCGGCACCCGCGTTTGCGGGCAAACAGCAGGGCACCCTGCAGGATGCGTTTGATATTGAAGCGCTGCGCGCGCTGGATATCATTATCACCTGCCAGGGCGGCGACTACACCAGTGACGTCTATCCAAAGCTGCGCGCCAGCGGCTGGCAGGGGTACTGGATTGATGCAGCCTCTACGCTGCGCATGAAAGATGATGCCATCATCATTCTCGATCCGGTCAACCATGCTGTGATTCGCCAGGGCATCGACCGTGGCATCAAAACCTTTGTCGGCGGTAACTGTACCGTCAGCCTGATGCTGATGTCGCTGGGCGGCCTGTTTGCGCAGGATTTGGTGGAGTGGGCCTCGGTTGCCACCTATCAGGCTGCCTCTGGCGGCGGCGCGCGCCACATGCGCGAACTGCTGACCCAGATGGGCATGCTGCACGATCACGTTGCGCCTGCGCTGCAGAACCCGGCTTCCGCCATCCTCGACATCGAGCGTAGCGTGACCGATTTCACGCGTTCCGGCACTTTACCGACCGATAACTTCGGCGTACCGCTGGCGGGCAGCCTGATTCCGTGGATCGACAAGCAGCTGGAAAACGGTCAGAGCCGCGAAGAGTGGAAAGGTCAGGCGGAGACCAATAAGATCCTCGCCACCTCTAAAGTCATTCCGGTTGATGGATTATGCGTGCGCGTCGGCGCGCTGCGCTGCCACAGCCAGGCGTTTACGCTGAAGCTGAAACGCGACCTGCCGCTGGCTGAAATTGAGCAGCTGCTGGCCTCCCACAATGAGTGGGTCAAAGTGGTGCCGAATGACCGCGAACTGACGATGCGTGAACTGACGCCTGCTGCCGTCACCGGCACGCTGACCACACCGGTTGGCCGCCTGCGTAAACTGAATATGGGGCCGGAGTATCTTTCCGCCTTCACGGTGGGTGACCAGCTGTTATGGGGCGCAGCCGAACCGCTGCGTCGCATGCTGCGGTTGTTAACCAACTAACCCGCAAACATCGTCACAGGGCGGATTGATGATCAATGCCGGCCAGGTGAAACAATGGATCGGCTAACCGCCTGATCGCGATGTGAAAGCCCGTAATCATCATTGATGGTTGCGGGCTTTTTTGCTGATTGTTAAAGCTCAGGAGTGCTTTTAGTGTTGTCAGACAAAAGGTTCTCTGCGATTTATGACATGTTGTGCCAGTTATGCTTGTCATTAGTCAGATACTTCCATTACAGCGATTTAGAAATTCTATTGCTGCATAACGTGATATATGACTTCATAAAAAATGTGCTCGTTAGATCGAATCTGCCAATATTGGTGTCAAACCCTGAAACTTCGTGAAATCATCGATCAATCATGGCAATGCAGCCTCGTTGCGAAGCAAATACGTTTTAATGGTGAGCAAGAGGATAGAGTTATGATAAAAAAGAAAAAGCCCCGTGAGGCTTTTTCTATTTAATATCACTTTTCTTTGAAGTGATGATTATTTTTGCTTGGCGGGAATGGATCATCTTTTTTCACATGACGATCATAGGCAGTTCCTGCATATGAATTGTCAGTGTCGTGATACTGGCCATAAGTTCCTGTTTTCGGACATGATTGTCCTGACCAATATTTTGCCATAATTAATTTCCTTATTCAGTTAGACATCTTAATTGATGTCATTTTCTTTAATACGACTAACTTTTATGATTTTCAATCATGCTTTACTAACTTTCACCGCTTCGTTTCAAAAATGTGATGATGTTCAAAAAAGGTATAGCTCAATAATTATTACTGTGTTGACTCTCTGTGATTACAGAGTTAATAAAGTGAAAATTTTTCCATTACTGACTTGGATTTTTTTAGATGGTTTAGGATCTGTAAGGTTTTTTTATATTAAAAAGGTTATCCAACTAAGTTAACGCATCATTTCACAGAGGTACGAGGATGTTTATAACCAGATCTTTATACTGTTAATATTCACTTATTTTACACTAATGCCTTCCATTTACGCCTTTCTTTCCGATGCTCTATGCACGTACATTCCAGTCATCGGTATACTGGACATTGCCATCAACATAACGCCATGTAATTTTTTCATACAGCATGGATATCGATTCCATATGATTAATTTTCTCGTTACCAGAAATTTTAGCGTTTGGCATGCCGGGATTCACACCGGTAATCTTTACCCCCTCGATAGTCATAACAAAGTAACACTCTTCCTGACCGGCATGGTTGATTCTGTACCAGCGGATTTCCGCACTTTGCAGTGTCTGACCCGTCGCAACCGCCTTGTACAGATAAGGACTGGAGCTATCAAACTCCTTTTCGATCATCATCGGTGAGTGTGAACGCTTGCCGGTAATCCTGCCGTTGGCGCTGTCGACAGGAATATTCAGCCCATGGCTGAAACCCACAATCTCAATACTGCCTTCGCGATCCCGTACATCAACAGAACCTTTAATATGAGCGCCACCATCATCTTTGAGCCACATATAAGCAGGAATTGGCATGCTAATATCTCCTTATTTTTCTGATCAACTTCATTGACATGAAAAAAAACACCATGCTGATAAATATGTTAGCGAGAAAGCTAATATAGAAATACGTATCATCTATTGCCTCTGCGCCAATTTCACCGGGTCCATAAAGCAGATTTCCTATCTTTAAAACGAAATCATAGTTAATCCAGTTATAGTGTTCACCCATAGCCCGACCCACGCAAACTAAAAGCAGAAGGAAGTAGCCTGCCTTCCCTGATTTACGGGCAAGTGTCGCCATATGTGATTACCTCAATGGTGCCATAAGCTTTTAAATCTGTACCCGGAACCGGGATTCTTGAAGTTCTTAACAGCGCATTTCTCAGCATATTGAAGTCTGATTGCGAGGCAAGAGTAATACAGCCCTCTGAGACCTGACCAGGATGGAGTCTGAAACCGCCCCGGGTAACGCCCCGAAAAAATGTGCTATCGTCTATTGTGTTATCAACACGATAAAGGGCAAACCATTCTGAATGGTCAACATGATACTTAAATGCACTTTTTATTTCGTCAATAGCCCAGGCTCTGACGCTACTCACCCAATTTCCAGAAGGTCTTTCAACGATGTAGTAATGCCCGGCAGGTAATGGCCCTTTATTAATTATCATTCCGCAGCCACCTCTATTACGGTATATGTCATTACCAGAAAACGCTAAAAAAGTTCCTAATCCCGGAAAAATTAGTGGTGAATAATCAGCATTATTGATTATAAACTTTCCGTATAAAGCCATAGCAATTCCTTTGCCTCTGTTATTTCTATTCGCATGCTAATGCAAAGAAAAAAATAGAAGAATGGCTATTTAGGGAAAAATTTAAGATCGTGAAGCAGATTCACTTCTTGCTTAGTAGATGAACCAATCCCTGCCAAACCAAGAAACATACTGTTAACCATCGCTTTACAACACGTTATCAGGTAGCTTTTCTGCATCGCCGTCTGCGCGCATCACGCCGGGTGTCTGACATTGTCCGGCGGCAGAGACGCGGTTCCAGTCCGGTGAAAAATGCAGCGTCTTTCATCCGGACACGCCGGGCAGTATAAATGACACTAATCCGCGGATTTATCCGGCCTTTTTTGTCTGTTTTGTATGGGAAATAGTCTGCCGTTTCGCTTACTAAGTGATCAGCTTCCCTTTTTTGCCGATCGCTAAAGAATATTTTGCTTAAGTCCATGGCAACTGCCGCGACCAAGCTATGATTTAACCATGATGTGCCACAGGTAACTCTTGTGCTTTCCGGACTAAATGGTTGTGGTACACGGCAAAAAAATTTTCCCACGGAATGGCCTGACTTCTTTGTCGTTGTACGTATGGCTCAATGAAGAGCAGCGCAGGTGAAACGCGACAGGCTATGTTGCGTTCATTTCGGCTGCCAATTATCACAGGAAGAAAGTCATGTCAGAGCTTCCCGATCGCGATGCGATCAATGCCCTGTTTGCGGGTAATTATGCCGACCCTTTTTCGTTACTAGGGATGCACCGAACTCAGCAAGGCCTGGAAGTCAGGGCATTGCTCCCCGAAGCGCTCGAAGTGTGGGTCATTGAGACCTCCACCGGACGTAAACTGGCTCAGCTGGTGTGCGAGGATGCACGCGGCTTCTTCAGTGGCGTCATTCCACGCCGTAAAAATCATTTCCGCTACCAGCTGGCGGTGAACTGGCACGGCCAGCAAAATCTGGTCGATGATGCCTACCGCTTTGGCCCGCTGCTGCAGGAGATGGATCTGTGGCTGCTGGCGGAAGGAACACATCTGCGTCCTTACGAGACGCTGGGCGCGCATGGCGACGTCATCGATGGCGTCTTTGGCACCCGTTTCTGCGTCTGGGCACCCAATGCCCGTCGCGTTTCAGTAGTGGGCGACTTCAACTTCTGGGATGGCCGCCGTCATCCGATGCGTCTGCGTCAGGAACTGGGCATCTGGGAGCTATTTGTGCCGGGCGCGGTCAACGGCCAGCTCTACAAATATGAAATTATCGACGCCAATGGCGAACTGCGTATCAAAGCCGACCCATACGCCTTTGAAGCGCAGATGCGCCCGCAAACTGCGTCGATGATCTGTGGCCTGCCAGAGCCGGTTGAGATGAAAGAGGAGCGTAAAGCCGCCAACGGTTTTGACGCGCCTATCTCCATCTATGAAGTGCATCTGGGCTCCTGGCGTCGTCACACCGACAACAACTTCTGGCTGAGCTACAAAGAGCTGGCTGAACAGCTGGTGCCTTACGTTAAAGAGATGGGCTTTACCCATATCGAACTGCTGCCGATCAACGAGCATCCGTTTGATGGCAGCTGGGGCTATCAGCCACTGGGCATGTATGCACCGACCCGCCGTTTTGGAACCCGTGATGAGTTTCGCGCCTTTATTGACGCCGCCCATGAAGCGGGCCTCAACGTGCTGCTCGATTGGGTGCCGGGTCATTTCCCCAGCGATGATTTCGGTCTGGCGCGCTTCGACGGCACGCAGCTCTATGAGCACAGCGACCCGCGTGAAGGTTTCCATCAGGACTGGAACACCCTGATTTACAACTTTGGCCGCCGCGAAGTAAGCAACTACCTGTCGGGCAATGCGCTCTACTGGACCGAACGTTTTGGCATTGATGGCCTGCGCGTGGATGCGGTGGCGTCGATGATCTACCGCGATTACAGCCGCAACGAAGGGGAGTGGGTGCCGAATCAGTACGGTGGCCGTGAGAACCTGGAAGCGATCGAATTCCTGCGCTATACCAACCGCACGCTCGGCACTGTGGCGTCCGGGTCGGTAACCATGGCTGAAGAGTCCACCGACTATCCTGGCGTAACGCGTCCGACCGAAGGCGGCGGGCTGGGCTTCTGGTTCAAATGGAATCTGGGCTGGATGCACGACACGCTCGACTACATGCAGGTCGATCCCATCTACCGCAAGCACCATCACAACCTGATGAGCTTCGGCATGATGTACAACTACACCGAAAACTTTGTGCTGCCGCTGTCGCATGACGAAGTGGTGCACGGTAAGCGCTCGATTCTCGACCGTATGCCCGGCGACGCCTGGCAGAAGTTCGCCAACCTGCGTGCCTACTACGGCTGGATGTGGGGCTTCCCGGGCAAGAAACTGCTGTTCATGGGCAATGAATTTGCTCAGGGCCGCGAGTGGAACCACGACGTCAGCCTGGACTGGCATCTGCTTGAAGGGGATGACAACTGGCATCACGGTGTTCAGCGTCTGGTGCGCGACCTCAACCATACCTATCAGCACTACACGCCGCTGCATCAGCTGGACTTTGATCCGGCAGGCTTTGAGTGGCTGGTGGTGAACGATGCGGAACACTCTGTCTTCGCCTTTGTCCGCCGCGACCGTGAAGGCAACGAAGTGATCGTCATCAGCAACTTCACCCCTGTGCCGCGTCCGGGCTATCGCTTTGGCGTTAATCAGCCTGGCTACTGGCGTGAAGTGCTGAACACAGATCAGCATGAGTATCACGGCAGTGACGTGCGCATTCATCGGGTACATACCGATGAGCAGGAGAGCCACGGACGACCGCAGTCGCTGAGTCTTGATCTGCCGCCGTTGGCAACAGTCTGGCTGGTGCGGGAGGCTGAATGACCATTACTGCCGGCGATCCCGAACCGCTGGGTGCCAGTTACGATGGCAAAGGCGTTAACTTCACTCTGTTCTCACAGCATGCGGAGCGCGTAGAGCTCTGCCTGTTTGATGAACAGGGCGCAGAACAGCGTCTTGACCTGCCTGGCCGCAGTGGGGATATCTGGCACGGTTATGTTCCGGCGTTAAAACCGGGACAGCGCTACGGCTACCGGGTTTATGGCCCCTGGTCGCCGCAGCGGGGACATCGCTTTAACCCGGCAAAGCTGCTGGTTGATCCCTGCGCCCGCGCGGTGGAAGGCGATGTTCCGGATGACCCGCTGTTTCAGGGTGGCGACGCGCAGCCCGATCCGCATGACAACGCCGCGATTGCGCCTAAATGTGTGGTGGTAGCCGAAGATTTTGACTGGCAGGGCGATGTCGCGCCACGTACGGCCTGGGGCAACACGGTAATTTATGAAGCCCATGTGCGCGGCCTGACGCAGCAGCATCCGGAAATTCCGGAAACGCTGCGCGGGACTTACGCGGCGCTGGGTCATCCTGTTATGGTGGATTACCTGCGCAAGCTGGGAATTACCACTCTTGAGCTGCTGCCGGTTGCCCACTTCGCCAGCGAACCGCGACTGCTGCAGCTCGGCCTGAGCAACTACTGGGGCTATAACCCTTTTGCGCTCTGGGCGGTGGATCCCCGTTACGCCTCCGGTCAGCCGGGCGTGACGCCATTGCAGGAGTTTCAGCAGGCGGTCAAAAGTCTGCACGCCGCGGGTATCGAAGTGCTGCTGGATGTGGTGTTCAACCACACCGCTGAACTGGACGAGATTGGCCCGACGATCTCGATGCGGGGCATTGATAACGCCAGCTACTACTGGCTCGATGAGCAGGGCGATTATCAGAACTGGACCGGCTGCGGCAATACGCTGAATATCCACCATCCGCAGGTGATGACGTGGGCCTTAGAGGCGCTGCGCTACTGGGTGCGCGTCTGCCACGTCGACGGCTTCCGCTTTGATCTTGCGCCGGTGCTGGGTCGCACGCCCGACTACCAGCGTGATGCCCCCTTTTTTGAGGCGATACGCGCCTGTCCGCTGCTCTCCCAGGTCAAGCTGATTGCTGAGCCCTGGGATATCGGTCCTGACGGCTATCAGGTTGGCCGTTTTCCGCCGCCGTTTGCCGAATGGAACGATAAGTTTCGCGACACCGCGCGTCGTTACTGGCTGCACGGCGACGTAAGCAACGGCGACTTCGTCCGTCGCTTTGCCGCCTCCAGCGATCTCTACCAGCACGATGAGCGGCCACCACATGCCACGGTTAACCTGATCACCGCCCATGACGGCTTTACGCTGTGGGATGTGGTGAGCTTCGAACGTAAACACAACGAAGCGAACGGGGAAGATAACCGCGATGGCCACGGCGATAACTACAGCCACAATCACGGCAAAGAGGGGCTGAACGTCAGCTTTGACGTGATCGAACGCCGCCGTCGCAGCGTGCGGGCACTGCTGACCACGTTGTTGCTGTCACAGGGTACGCCGATGCTGCTGGCCGGCGATGAGCGCGGCCATACGCAGCGCGGCAACAACAATGCCTACTGTCAGGATAATGCCCTGAGCTGGCTTGACTGGCAGGCGGATGAGAAGGGATTAGTCGGATTCACCGCAGCACTGATTGCTCTGCGCCAGCGCATTCCGGCGCTGACCGCAGATCGCTGGTGGCAGGACGGTGACGGCAATGTGCAGTGGCTCAATGCCGGTGGCCAGCCACTGCAACACGATGAATGGGCACAGGGGATGCACAGATTGCAGATCCTGCTGTCCGGCCGCTGGTTAATAACAATAAACGCCACGGATACGGTGAATGACATCGTGTTACCAGACGGAGAATGGCGTGCCCTTCCTCCTTTCGCCGGGGACGACAACCCCATCCTGCTAACTGTCTGGCATGGTCCCGCACACGGTGTGTGCGTGTTCCAAAAGCAATCATAAGGAGTCAGACATGGTTAAGTTAGATAGAACAGATCACCTGATGCTGGCCCGCCAGCTCCCTACACAGACGGTTGCTCTGATCCTTGCCGGCGGACGCGGCACGCGCCTGGTCGATTTAACGGCCAAACGTGCTAAACCGGCGGTGCATTTCGGCGGCAAGTTCCGCATTATCGACTTTGCCCTCTCCAACTGCGTCAACTCCGGTATCCGACGGATTGGCGTGATTACCCAGTATCAGTCTCATACCCTGACTCAGCATATCCAGCGTGGCTGGTCGATCTTCAATGAAGAGATGAATGAGTTTGTCGATTTGCTGCCAGCGCAGCAGCGCTTTTCGACCGAACAGTGGTATCGCGGAACGGCCGATGCCGTGACGCAAAACCTTGATGTGATTCGCCGCTATCAGGCGCAGTACATCGTGATCCTTGCCGGGGACCACATTTATAAGATGGATTATTCACGCATGCTGCTGGATCACGTGGTGAACGAGGCGAAATGTACCATCGCCTGTTTACCCGTGCCGGTGCATGAGGCCACGGCCTTTGGTGTGATGGCGGTGGACGAAGATAACATGGTGATCGACTTCGTGGAGAAACCCGCGAAACCGCCCACCATGCCGGGTGATGACACGCAGGCGCTCGCCAGTATGGGGATCTACGTGTTTAACGCGGATTATCTTTATGCGCTGCTGGAGGAGGATCTGCAGAAGCCAGGCTCTAATCATGATTTCGGCAAAGATATCCTGCCGAAAATCGTGGCAAGTGGCGAAGGCTATGCGCACTCCTTTGCGCTCTCCTGCGTCCAGAACGATGACAATGCGCCGCCTTACTGGCGCGACGTCGGAACGCTGGAAGCGTACTGGCGCGCCAATCTCGACCTGGCCTCGGTGATGCCTGAGCTGGATATGTATGACGTCACCTGGCCGATTCGTACTCACATGGAGCCGCTGCCGCCGGCCAAATTTGTTCAGGATCGTTCCGGCAGTCACGGGATGACCATGAACTCGCTGGTATCGGGCGGCTGCATCATCTCCGGTTCGGTGGTGGTCAATTCCGTGCTGTTCCCACGCGTTCGCGTGAACTCGTTTTGCAATATTGATTCAACCGTACTGCTGCCTGATGTGGTAGTGGGCCGATCGTGTCGCCTGCGTCGCTGTGTGATTGATCGCGCCTGCGAACTGCCGGAAGGCATGGTTATTGGCGAAAACCCCGATGAAGACAGTCGCCGGTTTCACCGTTCGGATGAAGGGATCGTACTGGTCACCCGCGCCATGCTGGCAAGGCTGGCCAAAGCGGGGCTGTAAGCGATAAGCGGAACTTACGCAATCGGCACGCGGAGCGTGCCGGATAACTTAATGAGGTCGAGGATGCAGGTTTTACATGTCTGTTCAGAACTTTTCCCGCTGCTGAAAACGGGCGGACTGGCTGATGTAGTCGGGGCATTACCTCAGGCGCAGATTGCGGGCGGCACGGATACACGGGTACTGTTGCCCGCTTTTCCCGCATTGCGCAAAGGCATACCCGATCTCCAGGTAGTGACGGAGCGAGAGACATTTGCCGGTCATATACGTCTGCTATTTGGTGAATTTAATGGTGTGGGCATCTACTTAATTGATGCCCCTGGCCTCTACGATCGTCCCGGCAGTCCCTACCATGACGAGTCGCAGTTTGCGTATGTTGACAACTATCTGCGCTTTGCGCTGCTGGGCTGGGTCGGCTGTGAACTGGCGTGCGGCATGGACGCTATGTGGCGTCCCGAGATCGTGCATGCGCATGACTGGCATGCTGGCCTGACCTGCGCCTATCTGGAAGCGCGTGGTCGTCCGGCTAAATCCGTCTTCACCGTGCACAACCTGGCGTACCAGGGGCTGTTCATGGCGCATCACATGGATGAGATTGGCCTGCCGTGGTCGTTCTTTAACATGCATGGGCTGGAGTTCTTCGGACAGATCTCCTTCCTGAAAGCGGGGCTCTTTTACGCTGACCACATTACGGCGGTGAGCCCGACTTACGCTCATGAAATTACCTCTGCCGAATATGCTTATGGCATGGAAAGCCTGCTGGCGCAGCGGATGCTGGAAGGCCGTCTTAGCGGGATCCTTAATGGCGTCGATCCCTCTATCTGGGACCCGGCGCACGACCTGCTGCTGAGTGCGCGCTATAACCGCGACACGCTGGAAGCGAAAGCGGAAAACAAACGGCAGCTGCAGGTGGCAATGGGCCTGAAGGTGGATGATAAAGCGCCGGTATTCTGCGTGATCAGCCGTCTGACCAAACAGAAGGGGCTGGACCTGGTGCTGGAAGCGCTGCCTGGCCTGCTGGCGCAGGGCGGACAGCTGGTGCTGCTGGGACAGGGTGATGCCGAGCTGCAACAGGGATTCCTGGCGGCAGCGGCGGAGCATCCGGGCAGCGTGGGTGTGCAGATTGGCTATCACGAAGCGTTCTCCCACCGCATTGTCGGTGGCGCGGATGTAATCGTGGTGCCGAGCCGCTTTGAGCCCTGCGGCCTGACTCAACTTTATGGCCTGAAGTATGGTACGTTGCCGTTAGTGCGCCGCACCGGCGGGCTGGCAGATACCGTCAATGACAGCTCTCTGGAGAACCTGGCCGACGGTATAGCCAGTGGCTTCAGCTTTGAAGATGCCAACGCCTGGTCGCTGTTGCGGGCCATCCGGCGCGCGTTTGTGTTGTGGTCCCGTCCTTCACTGTGGCGTTACGTTCAGCGTCAGGCGATGGGCATGGACTTTAGCTGGCAGGTGGCCGCACAAGCCTACCGTGATCTCTACCAACGTTTGATGTAACGGATTGGGAAAACTGGATATGAATGCACCTTTCACTTACGCCTCACCAACGTTGACGGTTGATGCCTTAAAGCATTCGATTGCCTACAAACTGATGTTCACCATCGGCAAAGATCCCTCGATCGCCAACAAGCACGAGTGGCTCAACGCCTCGCTGCTGGCAGTGCGCGACCGGATGGTGGAGCGCTGGCTGCGTTCCAGCCGTGCCCAGCTCTCTCAGGATGTCCGCCAGGTCTATTACCTGTCGATGGAGTTCCTGATGGGCCGCACGTTAGGAAATGCGCTGCTGGCGATGGGGATCTATGACGATCTCAACCAGGCACTGGATGAGATGGGTCTGGATCTGGCCGAGCTGATGGAGGAGGAGAACGATCCGGGGCTGGGCAACGGTGGTCTGGGCCGCCTGGCGGCCTGTTTCCTCGATTCGCTGGCGACGCTGGGCATGCCGGGCCGCGGTTATGGCATCCGCTATGATTACGGCATGTTCAAACAGAACATCGTGGAAGGTGAGCAGAAAGAGTCGCCGGATTACTGGCTCGAATATGGTAATCCGTGGGAATTCCAGCGTTTCAATACCCGTTACAAAGTCCGATTTGGCGGTCGCGTCCAGCATGAAGGCACGAAGGTGCGCTGGCTGGAGACCGAAGAGATCCTGGCGATGGCCTATGACCAGATCATTCCCGGCTTCGACACCGATGCTACCAATACCCTGAGACTGTGGGGTGCCCAGGCCAGCAACGAAATCAACCTCGGCAAGTTCAATCAGGGTGACTATTTTGCGGCGGTGGAAGATAAAAACCACTCTGAAAACGTGTCGCGCGTGCTCTACCCGGATGACTCCACCTATTCAGGCCGTGAGCTGCGTCTGCGTCAGGAATATTTCCTGGTTTCCGCGACCGTGCAGGACATACTGAATCGCCACTGGCGGATGCACCAGACCTGGGACAACCTGGCGGACAAAATCGCCATTCACCTGAATGATACCCATCCGGTGCTGGCGATCCCCGAACTGATGCGCCTTCTGATTGACGAACATAAATTCAGCTGGGACAGCGCTTTTGACGTCTGCTGTCAGGTCTTCTCCTATACCAACCATACGCTGATGACCGAAGCGCTCGAGACCTGGCCGGTCGATATGATCGGTAAGATCCTGCCGCGCCACCTCAGCATCATTTTCGAGATTAACGACTTCTTCCTCAAGACGATTCAGGATCACTATCCTGATGACCTGGATCTGCTGTCGCGCATTTCGATCATCGACGAGAACGATGGACGCCGGATACGCATGGGCTGGCTGGCCGTCGTCGTCAGTCACAAAGTGAATGGCGTGTCAGAGCTGCACTCCAATTTAATGGTGCAGTCACTGTTTGCCGACTTCTCCCGTCTGTTCCCGGGCCGCTTCTGCAACAAAACCAACGGCGTCACCCCACGTCGCTGGCTGGCGCTGGCGAACCCGGCGCTGTCAGAGGTGCTGGATGAGGAGATTGGTCGCAACTGGCGTACCGATCTCAGCCAGCTGGATGAGCTGAAAGCCCAGATCGACTATCCGGCGTTTATCGAAAAAGTCGCGGTTGCCAAGCATCAGAACAAGCGTCGGCTGGCCGACTGGGTAGCGAAGAATCTGGATGTGGTGCTCGACCCGAACGCGCTGTTTGATGTACAGATCAAGCGTATTCACGAGTACAAACGTCAGCTGCTCAACGTGCTGCATGTGATCACCCGTTACAACCGCATCAAGGCTGATCCGCAGGCGGATTGGGTGCCGCGCGTGAATATCTTTGCCGGTAAAGCCGCATCAGCCTATTACGTTGCCAAGCACATTATTCATCTGATCAACGATGTCGCGAATGTGATCAACAACGATCCCCAGGTGAAGAACAAACTGAAGGTGGTCTTCATCCCGAACTACAGCGTGAGTCTGGCGCAGATCATTATTCCGGCGGCCGATCTCTCTGAGCAGATCTCAACCGCAGGGACGGAAGCGTCAGGCACCAGTAACATGAAGTTTGCGCTTAACGGCGCGCTGACGATCGGTACGCTGGATGGCGCCAACGTTGAGATGCTGGAGCATGTTGGTGAAGAGAACATCTTTATTTTCGGCAATACCACGCCGCAGGTCGAAGCCCTGCGTAAAGGGGGCTATAACCCGCGAGACTATTACGAAAAAGATGAAGAGCTGCATCAGGTGCTGACCCAGATTGCGTCAGGCGTATTCAGTCCACAGGATCCGGGCCGTTACCGCAATCTGTTCGATTCCCTGGTCAGTTTCGGCGATCACTACCAGCTACTGGCGGATTATCGCAGCTACGTGGATACCCAGGATAAGGTGGATGCGCTCTACCGTAAACCGGATGAGTGGCAGCGCCGCGCGGCGAAAAATATTGCCGGAATGGGCTACTTCTCATCTGACCGTACTATCCAGGAGTACGCTGATGAGATCTGGAATATTACACCGATAAGGTTATAGGGTCGGGCAGTACGCGCTTCTGATTTGCTTTGCGGCCGGGGAACCGGTCGCATTGCCATCTTCTCTCTTTACTCTCCATCTACCCCGTACGCTTTTTCGCAGGGTTCAGCGTCTTCTGGCCTCTGCGCCTGTATCTGCCCGTAGTGCGAACCAGATCATTACACCCTGGCTGAGAATCGCTACTATGCGGAAAAGCAAAATGACCCGACAGGCAACCGCAGCCCATGAGTGACAACATCAATCAGGAAATTACCTTCCGCAAGCTCAGCGTCTTCATGATGTTTATGAGCAAAGGGAATATCGCCCGCACGGCGGAAGCGCTGGAACTGAGCAGCGTCAGCGTGCATCGCGCACTGCACACGCTGGAAGAGGGCATCGACTGTCCGCTGTTTATCCATAAAGGCCGTAATCTGGTGCCGCAGCCTGCCGCCTGGACGCTGCTGGACTACTGTCGTGACGTGACTACCCTGATGGGTAAAGGTATTGAAGAGGCGCGCAAGGTGGCGGGCATCGGCGTGGGTCGTCTGCGGCTCGGCACACTCTACTCGCTGACGCTTGAAACCATTCCCCGGCTGATCATGGGCATGAAACTGCGCCGGCCCACGCTGGAGCTTGATCTGACTATGGGCTCCAATCAGATGCTGCTGAACATGCTGGAAGATGACGCGCTGGATGCCATTCTGATCGCCACCGATGACGGGGAACTCAGCGATGCACATTTTGATGTGATTCCGCTGTTTGAAGACCGTATCTTTCTGGCTGCACCAGCCGGGGAGACGCGTGAGGGATCCGGCCCGGTGGATCTGCGTGATTTTGCCGACCGTGATTTTGTCTCACTGGCTGAGGGGTTTGCCACCTATACCGGTTCGCAGGAGGCGTTTCAGATAGCCGGATTTGAACCGCGCATGGTCACGCAGGTAAATGACATTTTCTCAATGATAAGCCTGGTGCAGGCGGGCATTGGCCTGGCGCTCATCCCGGGACGGATGAAGAAGGTGTATGAAAATAACATTCAGTTGCTGCCGCTGGCTGAGCCTTATCAGATGCGTCAGCAGATTTCGATTGTCTACTCACACCGTCGCGAACGCGATAATGACCTGCTGGCCCTGGCGGCAGAAGGGCGGATGTACGCCCGCAGCCTTACTGATTCAGCCGTTTAGCCAGATGCAGCGCAACGTCGATACTGTTACGCTCCAGACAAATCGCTTCGCCCTGCCAGCCCGCCTGCAGCGTCAGGCCGGTCAGTACATTGCCAGGCGGCATCTCAATCGCCAGTCGGGCATCGCGCTGATTAGCTGAAACCATCGCATCATTCCACTGCACCGTACGCGCCATATTAAAGGCGAGATCGTCAGCAATCTTTTCCGGTTCCCAAATTACCCGTCCGGTGGAGCCGCTGAGGTAAGCGCAATCGGGCCGCGAGAGGCTGACGGACTCAAATGCACGCGCCAGTTCAGCGGCGGGTTTGTCCAGCAGCGCGCAGTGCGACGGCACGCTTACCGCGAGTTTGATCGCTTTACTGGCACCGGCATCCAGTGCTTTCTGCGCCACGACAGCCATATCCTCGTCACGACCGGCAATGACAATCTGCGTTTCCGCATTCAGGTTGGCGATGTAGGTATTGCTGCCGTCCAGCAGTTTCTCCAGACGACTCAGCGTTAAACCGGTGATGGCGGTCAGGCCATATCCCTGCGGATAAGCCTGTTCCATCAGATCGCCGCGCAGCGCAACCAGCCGCAGGGCGTCGCTGAAATCCAGCGCACCGGCGATCACCGCAGCGGGAAATGCACCAATCGACAGACCACTAACGATGTCCGGTTTCACCCCATGGCGGATCAGCTCGCGCGCCCAGGCGACTCCCGCAATCAGCAGACTGAGCTGGACGGCGCGGGTGTGGCGCAGCGCATCAGTGCTGTCGAGCCGGTCGGTCTCGTCGCCCAGTACCGCTCGCACGCTATTTAACACCGCGTCGCCGTCGGGCAGATGCTGCAGCATCCCGGCACGCTGGGTGCCCTGGCCGGGAAAGGTAAAGAGTATTTTCATGGATTCTCCCTGCTCCAGGGTGAAGCGGTCAGTATCGGTCCGGTATCGGTTTTTAACAGCACACGACCCTCACGCAGCCACTCGTTCAGCGCAAACGCGCCAGACGGCGTTTCCACCTGGGTATCCACCCGGCAGTCCAGTGCGTCAGCCTGCGTCAGCCACTGTTGCAGGGCATCGCGTGGCAGCGGCTCTGGCGCGCGGATCACTAAATCAAGATCGCTGGCAGCGTGCAGCGTGGGCCGCTGCGTCGCCAGCGCATAACCGGTGCTGCCGGTAATGCCCCAGTGCCAGGGCCAGAGAGTCTCGCTGAGCGTAATCGCCGCGCGAACCGGCGCATAAGCGGTAAAGGGTGAATCCAGCAGCCATGTCTGTTCTGCCAGCCTCTCTGGCGCCACCATCCGGACAATATCGGCTGGACTAATCCAGCCGGCGGCGCGCTGCTCACGTCGTTCACCACGCACACCCACCGGAATCAGACCGGATTCACGGTGGTCGCGCCGTACCACCACCGGCAGATCGGGGTGCCAGAACTGGCTGACCCAGCTCTCTTTAATCGCAGCTAATGCGTCGCTGTGACGCAGCCAGAGCAGATCGTGGGGGCGCGGCGCACTCATATTACATTCCTGATGTCAGCGTGATGAACAGCGGTAACGATAAAATACACAGAATCGAGCTTAACAGCAGCACGGCTTCAGCATCGGGCGACTGCACGCCAAAGCGGCTGCCGAACACCACGCCGAAGAAACCGGCCGACAGCGCAATCATCAGGATAGCAGTGATCGCCACTGAACCGTGCAGTCCCAGCGCCAGCACCACACCCCCAGGCGATAAAGGGCTGAATCAGCAGCTTAACCACAGTACCGACGCCGACGACGGCGTTGAGTTTCAGCTGACGTGCGGAGAGGATGACACCCGTCAGGAACAGCGCAGCAGCGGTGGCCGCCAGGCCCAGCGGTTTGATCGCGGCCAGCACCAGTTCAGGCATTTTAACGCCCAGCGCCGATAGCACTACGCCGATCAGCGGGCCCAGCACAATCGGTTTTTTCACTGAACGCCACATCAGAATCGGCAGCATTTTCAGCGTTGAACCATGTTCAGTGCCCGCGGCAAACGCCTTTTCACGTTCCAGGATCAGCAGGCAAAGTGGGGTAAGCAGCACTGAACCACAGGCGATTGAGACCGCTACCGAGAGCGACGTTGTCCCATTCTCACCCAGCACGCTGGCCAGAATCGGCAGACCCAGTGCGGCATAGTTAGGCAGCGCCACGGTCAGCGTCAGAACGGCCGCATCCTGCGGTGACTTTTTGAACACTTTGGCCGCAAGGAAATAGACGGTGCCATAGGTAATCCACATTGCACCGGTGATCACCACAATCAGTGGCCACTGCGCCACAATGCCTGGCCACGGTGTCTGAACCGTGGCGCTGAAAAGCGCGGCGGGCAGTGCAAAATCCATCACGAAGATATTAAGCAGAGAGACATCTTTGTTGTTGACCATGCCGGCCTTACCGGCCCAGAAACCCAGCAGCATAATGACAAAGATCGGAGCAAGGGCATGAACAATTATATAAATCATAAATCACCTGTATTTAAGAATAATTCTTTAAAAAACAGCGATGTTTATAATTCTGAACACGGCCACTGCTCCGGGGCGCAATTAGCGATGCGCCCCGTCAGACCGGTTTCGGCAGGTTTATTTTTTTAGTTAATTACCAGGCCGCGCGCATACGTTCGCGAACCAGGGAGGAGCTGTGACGATTGGAGGCACCGAGGCGGCTTTTCAGGCTCGGATCCTGGCGTGCGTCGCTGATCGCCTTGTGCAGCGCAATCTCAACCATCGCCACATCGGCGTCAGACGGCGCATCAGGATTGCCCACGTTCAGCAGATCGGAGAGCAGACCCAGCGTGGCGAAGTTATTTACGTCGTAAGCCATCGGTGGAATGGTCGCAGCCAGTTTTTCCAGCGCTTCCACGGAACGCAGCGTAATACGCGCCGCCGATGCTTTGCCCATGGCATGCACCAGCACACCCTGATCGTTAAGCGCAATCAGCCGGTTAGCCTGATAGCCGTGTGCCAGGAACGCACCGGACATCGCTTTGCCGACAATCAGGCCAATCACCGGATGACCATCAAGGCGTGCACTGGCATAAGCCCCCGCCGCACCCGCCAGCGCCTGATGAATACCAAATGCCTCTTCGCGGCGGCCATAGGCCTGACTTGGCACATCGATCACTGCCACAATCGGACGTTTTACGTCACTGTTTTTATCTGCTTCGCGCGTTTCATTCACCACTTTCGCCAGCGTCCAGCCCTCCAGCAGACCGACTTCACCCTGCGCGGCGCGCGGATAGTGGTTTTGTGGATCGGGCACGACGGCAATAAAGCGGACGTTTTCGCCATTGAGCTGGCCGTCAGCCACCTGAACAGAGGCACACAGGCCGCTAAGACGCTGTGCATTGGGTGCGAGTTTTTCCAGCCAGGTTGCACCGCGGCTGCTTGTCTGAGTCATTATTTCTCCTCCCGGGCGAAAAGCTGTTTAATCTGCGCGGTATCCGCCTGCTGGCGGGTATCGAACTGTGACAGACGTGACAGGAAATCGGCATAGTTATCGCTGCGGTTCTGAGCCGGAACACCTTTGGCAATGAACTCATTCATGGCGGTTTTCACCGCGTTGATGCCGTCACTCACCAGCGCATCGACCAGGCCGCTGGCGTAGCGGATTTCGCCGCCGGTCATGCTCCAGATAAACGGGCGATCGCGTGAGTCATACTCTTCAATGCCTGCTTCCTGCTCAATGACCTGCGGACCGTTCAGTCCCAGACGGGCTTCGCGCGTGACAATCAGGTAGCTGCAGAGTGCGGCAGCGATAGACATCCCGCCGAAGCAGCCAACGGTGCCACTGACGATGCCGATAACCGGGGTGTAGCGACGCAGATCGACAATCGCTGCGTGAATATCCGCAATCGCCGCCAGGCCAAGATTCGCTTCCTGCAAGCGTACGCCACCGGTTTCCAGGCAAAGCACCGCCTGAGTCGGAATGCCGTTGCGGTTGTCTTCCGCCGCCAGCTCCAGCGCTGCCGCCATCTTCGCCCCGGAGACTTCGCCCATGCTGCCGCCCTGGAAGGTGCCTTCGATGGCAACCACTACGGCAGGCTGACCGTTCAGGGTGCCGCGCGCGACCACCATGCCGTCGTCTGACTGAGGCACCACGCCCTGCGGAGCCAGCCATGGCGACATAATGCCTTCAAACGGATCAAGCAGTTCGCGATAGCTGCCTGCATCCAGCAGCGCATGGGCGCGTTCACGGGCCCGTAATTCAATAAAACTGGCATCGTTACGCATGGCTCACCTCTTCAAAAACCTGTTCAATACGGATACGCGCTACGCCGGGTGTCGCGCCGAAATCGTGAATAATCAGCTTTCCGGCGGGCAGGCCGTTGATTAAATTCAGGCGGTCAAACAGCGCCTTCCAGCGAGCGTCGCTGTTATCCAGTGAGGTGGTGATATCGATGTTCAGTGTCTGGCCTTCAGTTGCGGTGTACAGCACTTCCATATCACCGGAACCAACGACCCCGGCCAGCGCTCTGCCATTGAGCAGGCGGTTAGCAGGTAAAGATAATGTGATGTGTTCCATAATGGCCTCTAAAAATAAGAATGTTCAGGCGAGCAGACCCGATCAATAAACAGCGTCGCGGCCAGCAAATCGGCGGCCCCGCCAGGCGAAGCATTGAGCGCCAGCATGCGCCGGTCGAGCTGCGACAGCGCCACCTGACCTGCGGCTGTGCGGCAGCCTCCCGCCAGCAGTACGGCGCGTGCGCCCTGCTGCATGGCGTTCAGTCCGGTCATACCCGCACGTGACAGCACGCAGGTATCGCTGAGCGAGGTCATGATCGCCATCAGCGCATCAAGACGAGCTTCACTTTCACTGGCACCCACCGCCCGGCTGGTCAGCAGCTGCGGCAGCGCCAGCTTCATCACGTGAGGAAACGCCTGTTGCGCCTCTTCGCGTGCGCCGGGCACCTGATAGCGGTGCGTCGCTTTTAACCCTTTGCTGAACAGCTTTGGTGCAGCCCGGTCGGGCAGGCTGGCCAGTGCAGCGGCGGTACGGGTCAGCTGGTCGGCACTGGCAGCGCCGCCGTGCATGGCCGCGGCACTCACCAGCAAGCCCAGCGCCCAGATTGCGCCACGATGGGTATTAACGCCGCCGGTTGCTGTCATCATCTGCTGCTCACCGTCGCGGCCCAGGCGGCCTACCGTTTCGCGCAGGGCGATATCAGCGGGACGCAGCCAGCTGTGACGGGCCAGCGCCAGAAAGGCTGGCATCAGGCTGTGAGCAGAACGCTCCATCAGCGCCAGCGTCAGATCCTGATGCGCGCCGTTTCCCCGACTGTCGACCAGACCCGGCTTTGGGCTCAGGCGTGCTTCATCGATCAGACAATCGCGCGCCATCGTCGCCAGCTGGCTGGACTGCGCCTCGGCTTGAGTCTGTGACAGGAGTTTCATTTACCAGCTCCGGAATTTAGCAGGTGGGTTGTACAGGCCATCTGACCATTCAACCAGGTCAGCGACGCTGCCTGCTGCCAGCAGTGAACGCGTGGCGTCAGAGCGGCGGATACCCATATCTTCCGGGTAGACCACTTTGCCGCTTTTACGCAGGGCTGCGACGCGTGCCGCATCCACACCCAGACCGATGTCGGTAATGCCCGCAACGGCAGCGACCATAGCGCGGCGCTCTTCAAGACTTTCTGCGCGATAGAGATAAGCGATGCCTTCCTCGGTCAGCACATGGGTCACGTCATCGCCGTAGATCATTACCGGGGCCAGCGGCATACCGGAGGTTTTGGCGACCTCAACCGCATCCAGTGTTTCAACGAAGGTTGGTTTCGCGCCTGCCTGGAAGGTTTCGACCATCTGCACCACCAGTTTTTTACCGCGTTGCATCGGGTCTGGCTCGGTGATCATGTTCAGCCAGGCGGGCGTTGCGTGACGACGTCCATGGGGATCGTGACCCATGTTCGGTGCGCCGCCGAAACCGGAAAGACGACCACGCGTCACGGTAGAGGAGTTGGCCAGCCCATCAACCTGCAGGGTGGCACCGATAAACATATCAACCGCGTACTGGCCGGCCAGCTGACAGAAGGCGCGGTTAGAGCGCATTGAGCCGTCGCTGCCGGTAAAGAAGATGTCGGGACGGGCGCGGATATACTCTTCCATCCCCAGCTCACCGCCGAAGCAGTGCACACTCTCGACCCAGCCGCTTTCAATCGCCGGGATCAGCGTCGGATGCGGGTTCAGCGTCCAGTGCTTACAGATTTTGCCTTTCAGGCCGAGCTGCTCGCCGTAGGTTGGCAGCAGCAGTTCAATCGCGGCGGTGTTAAAACCGATACCGTGGTTCAGCGACTGCACCTGGTGTTCGGCGTAGATGCCTTTAATCGCCATCATCGCCATCAGGATATGTTCCTGTTTAATCAGGCGCGGATCGCGGGTAAACAGCGGTTCGATAAAGAACGGCTTGTCTGCGACGACGACGTAGTCGATCCAGGAGCCGGGGATATCGACGCGAGGCAGGTCGGTTTCGTCATCGACCAGTTCATTGACCTGGGCTATCACGATACCGTCACGAAACGCGGCGGCTTCCACCAGTGCCGGGGTATCTTCGGTACTCGGGCCGGTATAGAGGTTGCCTTTGCGGTCGGCTTTGTAGCCAGCAATCAACGCCACATTCGGGCTGAGATCAACATAGAGGCGGGAATAGAGTTCGATATAGGTATGGATAGCGCCGATTTCCAGCTGGCCATCCTGTAACAGCTGAGACATGCGCAGACTTTGCGGACCGGAAAAAGAGAAGTCGAGTTTGCGGGCTATACCTTTTTCAAAAATATCGAGATGCTCACTGCGGCCGACGCTGGGCATAATCATATGCAGGTCGTGAATCTTTGCAGGATTCACCGCAGCCAGTGTGCGGGATAAGAAGTCAGCCTGTTTCTGGTTATTGCCTTCAAGCACCACGCGGTCGCCGGGTGCAATGAGTGCTTCCAGGGCTTCTGTAGCTCTTTCTGAAGGAATGACTTTGCCATCAAGGGGAAAGGAAGCCATACGACGCGCTTTTTCACTGCGGCGTGTGTTCCACTCCCGGGCAGGCGTCTGGCCTGTGTTCATTTCAACCTCCTGATTAGAATCGCTATTGCTTCGTTTATGCTGCGGGAAGTCTGTGCTTTCTTAATGCATCGTTCAATTAAGCAAAAAAGCTGAACGTTAGATTTAAGGTAACGATAGTGAAAGGGGGGAGAGATAAGCGAAGGTTGAGTTTAGGCTGAGACAGATGAAGTAAAAGTTACAGCGGTGAATATTGCTGGTCGTAATTAATTATCAACAAAAATAATCAGCCAGGCTTAATATTCAGCTAGCGTTTACGCTGGGGCGGGCGTGAGCATTCTGATAGATCGAAATATTCATCCGGCAAACATGCCATAAAAAAAACAGGCCGAAGCCTGCTTTCTGCATTTTTACTGTCTGCTCAGGATGCCAGTGAGAGGACGGGTTTCGCTTTCGCAGCCAGCCACTCAGCCACCCGAGCCTGCTGCTCTTTGGTCAGCCACATACCCTGTTTGGTACGACGCCAGATAGCATCATCGAGCTCACGCACCCACTCGTGCTGCACCAGGTAACGCAGTTCGGCTTCGTAGAACTCATGTCCGAAGTTCTCACCCAGATCATCCAGACTTTTCGCGCCAGCCAGCAGGGTTTCCGTGCTGCTGCCATAAGTGCGCGAGAAGTGACGCGCCATATTTTCGCTGATGAACGGATAACGACGACGCAGACTGGCTGCATAATCTTCACGGGTGCCGGAGATATTGCCACCCGGCAACACGCAGTTTTTGGTCCAGGCCGGACCGGCGTTCGGGTAGTATTTCACCAGTTTTTCCAGCGCATGTTCCGCCAGCTTACGATAGGTGGTCAGCTTGCCGCCGAATACGGAAAGCAGCGGTGCCTGACCATTATCGTCGCGCACGTCCAGCGTGTAATCACGGGTGATCGCCTGCGGTGAATCAGATTCATCATCACACAGCGGACGCACACCAGAGTAAGACCAGACGATATCGTCGGCGGTCAGCTGCTTTTTAAAGTGTCCGTTGAACACTTTCAGCAGGTATTCGGTCTCGTTGTCGTCGATATTGACGTTTTTCGGATCGCCTTTGTACTCCACATCGGTGGTGCCGATGATGGAGAACTCATCCATCCACGGGATGACAAACACGATACGGTTATCTTCGTTCTGCAGAATATAAGCCTGCTTCTCGGTATGAACGCGCGGCACCACGATGTGGCTGCCTTTGATCAGGCGGATACCGTAAGGCGATTTCAGTTTCAGGCTGTCATCAAACAGCTGCTTAACCCACGGGCCAGCGGCGTTGACCAGGCCTTTCGCCTGCCAGGTAAAGGTTTTGCCAGTATCGACATCTTCCGCTTCAACCTTCCACAGGCCACCTTCACGCCAGGCACGGGTTACACGGGTGCGGGTGCGGACTTCACCGCCACGCTTCACCACTTCCTGCGCATTCAGTACTACCATGCGGGCATCATCGACCCAGCAGTCAGAATATTCGAATCCGCGCGTAATTTCCGGCTTCAGGGCCGAATCCGCGCCAAACCGCAGACTTTTACTGCCTGGCAGGCTGGTACGCTTGCCGAGATGGTCATACATGAACAGACCGGTGCGGATCATCCACGCCGGACGCAGGTGCGGACGGTGCGGCAGACGGAAGCGCATCGGGAACGCCAGATGCGGGGCCATTTTCAGCAGGACTTCGCGCTCGGCCAGTGCTTCACTGACCAGACGGAATTCGTAATGTTCAAGGTAGCGCAGGCCGCCGTGAATCAGTTTTGAACTGGCAGAGGAGGTCGCGCAAGCCAGATCCCGCGCCTCCAGCATTAACACCGACAGTCCGCGTCCTGCAGCGTCTGCTGCAATGCCGGCACCGTTGATGCCGCCGCCGATCACGATCAGGTCTTTGGTTTCCACGTCATCTCCTCCGATGTTCGGAATAGTTCATCAATGTTCGTTTTCGAGCATAATCATAATCGCAAACCAACATTGACGCCAGCTTTTAACCGGGTAAAAACATTTTTGCGTGATATAGCTAACATTCTGCCCACCAAAAAAACAGATAGCCGTAACGATTGTCAGGTTATCGGCGTGGATTCTCGGGTTACACTACGCACCATTACGACGACGCTGTTATGAGAGATTCCATGGAAATGTTCGAATGTATTAATGTCCAGCAGGCGCAGGCGCATCTGGCTGAGGGTGCACTGCTGGTGGATATTCGCGATCCGCAAAGTTATGCCCTGGGTCATGCGGCAGGCGCGCTGCATCTGACCAACACCAACCTCAGCGACTTTGTCAGTGGCGCAGACCACAGCCTGCCGGTGCTGGTAATGTGCTATCACGGCAACAGCAGTAAAAGCGCGGCGCAATATCTGCTGGGACAGGGTTTCAGCGCGGCCTACAGCATTGATGGCGGCTTTGATGCCTGGCGTGCCGCCTTTCCTCAGCAGGTTGCCCTCGGCAGTGAATAAATTGCCGCCCGTCACATGGAGAGTTACTGATGCGCATTACCCAGTTTAATCAGCCGCGCATGGCGCAGGCGTTTGTGGACTACATGGCGACGCAGGGCATCACGCTGCGCATCGAGCATGAAAATCACTACGTCATCATGCTGGATGACGAGAGCAAGATCTCAGTGGTCGAAAACGAACTTCAGCAGTTTTTGCACGATCCTAACCATCCGCGCTATCAGGCTGCCAGCTGGCACAGCGGCAAGACCGACAGCGGTCTGCGCTATGAGCGCAGCAACATCTGGGCGAACATCCGCGAGCGGGCCGGTCCGCTGACCATGTCCCTGATGGTGCTCTGTATCGCCGTGTTTATTCTGATGCAGGTGATGGGCGATCAGACCGTAATGGCCTGGCTTTCCTGGCCGGATGCCGACCAGCATCTGCAGGTCTGGCGCTGGTTCAGCCATGCGCTGCTGCACTTTTCACTGCTGCACATCCTGTTTAATCTGATGTGGTGGTGGTATCTCGGCGGCGCGGTTGAGAAGCGCCTTGGCAGCGGCAAACTGTTCGTGATTATGCTGATTTCGGCGCTGCTCAGCGGCTGGCTGCAGGCGAAGTTCAGCGGCATCTGGTTTGGTGGTCTGTCTGGCGTGGTGTATGCGCTGATGGGTTACTGCTGGCTGCGCGGCGAGCGCGATCCTGATAGCGGCGTCTATCTTGAAAGGGGATTGATCGGATTTGCGCTGGTCTGGCTGGTGATTGGCTGGTTCGGCGTCTTTGGTCTGGCGATTGCTAACGCGGCGCACGTCGCCGGTCTGGTCGTCGGGCTGGCAATGGCGCTGGTGGATACGCGTCACGTCACACGTCGTTAGACAGGATATAAGCGGGTTAACAGGAGAGGAACGTGAAGCAGACGCAACGTCATGATGCGATTATCGATTTAGTCCGTCGTCAGGGATATGTCAGTACTGAGGAGCTGGTGGATCACTTTGAGGTCAGCCCGCAAACCATTCGTCGCGATCTCAACGATCTGGCCGATCAGAATAAAATTCAGCGTCACCACGGCGGCGCGGCGCTTCCTTCCAGCTCAGAGAATACCGCCTGGCACGATCGTAAAATGATGTGGTCAGCGGAAAAAGCGCGGATTGCGCAGCGCGTTGCCAGCCAGATCCCGGATGGCGCCACGCTGTTTATCGACATCGGCACCACGCCGGAAGCGGTGGCGCACGCGCTGCTCAACCACAGCGATTTACGTGTGGTGACCAACAATCTCAACGTGGCGATGCTGTTAATGGGCAAACCCGACTTCCGGGTGATCATCGCAGGCGGTGAAGTACGGACCCGCGATGGCGCGGTGATGGGTGAAGCGACGCTCGACTTTATTTCCCAGTTCCGGCTCGATTACGGCATCCTGGGGATCAGCGGCATCGATATGGATGGGTCGCTGCTGGAGTTCGACTATCACGAAGTCCGCACCAAGCGCGCCATCATTGAAAATTCACGCTGCGTGATGCTGGTGGTGGATCACTCGAAGTTTGGCCGTAACGCCATGGTTAACCTGGGCAACATGAGCCTGCTGGACTATCTCTACACCGACAAAATGCCGCCCGCCAGCGTTATGAAAGTGATTGAGCAGCATGAGGTTCACCTCGAACTCTGCTGATTCCTGCCACGCCAGCCGCCCGGCTGGCGTTTTTCTTTGATTGCTGTCGCTTTTTTCCTCACTCACGTCTTTACTTAACGGTTGCTGGCACCCGGTTGCCAGCCCGTGCGCTTTCTATTTTTGCTTCACCTCATTGCGTAACAGAAGGGAGTGATATGCCGCAGCAAAAATTTAATAAAGCCCGTTTTAACGCCGCACTGACCCGCCAGTGGCAGCAGTTAAGTCTCCTCTCCGCACAGCAGATGACCCCGCACCAGGCGTGGCAGGCGGTGAGCGCGGCGCTGGCAGAACTGCTGGCCGCGCAACCGGCACCGCGTCCGGCGGTGCAGCAGCGTCACGTTAATTATCTGTCGATGGAGTTTCTGATTGGCCGTCTGACCGGCAACAACCTGCTGAATCTCGGCTGGTATGACGAGGTTAAAGCGGCGCTGGCTGAGCAGCTGCTCGATTTAACCGAACTGCTGGAGCAGGAGGTCGACCCGGCGCTCGGCAACGGCGGGCTGGGACGACTGGCCGCCTGCTACATGGATTCAATGGCCACGGTAGGGCAATCCGCCACCGGCCACGGACTGAATTACCAGTATGGCCTGTTCCGCCAGTCTTTTGACGAGGGTAAGCAGATTGAAGCGCCCGATGACTGGCAGCGCGAGCGCTATCCCTGGTTCCGCCACAACGCGGCGCTGGATGTTGACGTCGCGATGGGCGGCCGGGTAGAAAAGCTGGAAAACGGCGGTGTACGCTGGCATCCCGATTTTACGCTGCGCGGCGAGGCCTGGGATTTGCCGGTCACCGGCTACCGCAACGGCGTGACGCTGCCGCTGCGCCTGTGGCAGGCAGTAAGCGCGCATCCGTTTGATCTCACCGCCTTTAACGACGGCCACTTCCTGCAGGCGGAGCAGCCCGGCATCGAAGCGGCAAAGCTCACCAAGGTTCTTTATCCCAATGACAACCATCAGGCTGGCAAGCGGCTGCGCCTGATGCAGCAATATTTCCAGTGCGCCTGTGCGGTGGCTGATATCCTGCGGCGTCACCATCTGGCGGGGCGCAGCATTCACAGCCTGCCGGACTTCGAAGTGATCCAGCTCAATGATACCCATCCGACTATTGCCATTCCGGAGATGCTGCGCGTGCTGCTGGATGAGCATCAGCTGAGCTGGGATGAGGCTTGGCAGATCACCAGCCGGGTGTTTGCTTACACTAACCACACGCTGATGCCGGAGGCGCTGGAGCGCTGGGATGAGAAGCTGATGCGCAGTCTGCTGCCGCGCCACATGCTGATTATCAAAGAGATTAATCAGCGACTGAAAAAGCAGGTGAAGCAGCGCTGGCCGGATGACAAAGCGATGTGGCACAAGCTGGCGGTGGTGGCTGACGGTCAGGTGCGGATGGCCAATCTCTGCGTCGTCAGCGGCTTTGCGGTCAACGGCGTGGCGGCGCTGCACTCCCGTCTGGTGATCAGCGATCTCTTCCCGGAGTATCACCAGCTCTGGCCGCAAAAATTCCATAACGTCACCAACGGCATTACGCCGCGTCGCTGGCTGAAGCAGTGTAACCCGGCGCTGGCCGGGCTGATTGATGAGACGCTGAAAACCGAGTGGGCCAATAACCTTGATGCATTGATCGGTCTGGAGGCTTATGCCGACGATCAGGCGTTTCGTCAGCGCTATCGCAGCATCAAACAGCAGAACAAAGCGCAGCTTACAGAGTATATCGCGCGGCATACCGGCATCATCGTGAATCCGGCTGCGCTGTTCGATGTGCAGATCAAGCGACTGCATGAGTACAAGCGCCAGCATCTCAGCCTGCTGCATATCCTCTACTGCTATCAGACGCTCTGTAATAACCCGGAAGATGTCACCTTTACGCCACGGGTATTCCTGTTCGGGGCCAAGGCCGCGCCGGGTTACTACCTCGCCAAAAATATCATCTACGCCATTAACAAAGTGGCGGAGGTGGTGAACAACGATCCGCGGGTTGGCGACAGACTCAAAGTGGTGTTTATCCCTGATTACCGTATCACCGTGGCCGAGCAGATGATCCCGGCAGCCGATCTCTCTGAGCAGATCTCCACCGCCGGTTATGAAGCCTCCGGCACCGGCAACATGAAGCTGGCGCTGAACGGTGCGCTGACGATTGGCACGCTCGATGGTGCCAACGTCGAAATTGCCGAACAGGTGGGCGAGGAGAACATCTTTATCTTCGGCCACACCGTGGATGAGGTGAAGGCGCTCAAGGCGAAAGGCTACAACCCGAAAAAGGTGCGTAAGCAGAACAAGCCGCTGGACGATTTACTGAAATCGCTGGAGAAGGGCAAATTCAGCGACGGGGATAAGCACGCCTTTGACCTGATGCTGGAAAGCCTGACCAAACACGGCGATCCCTGGCTGGTGCTGGCCGATTTCCAGGCCTATATCGAGGCGCAGCAACGGGTGGAAGCGCTATGGCGTGACCCTGAAGGCTGGACCCGCGCCGCCATCCTCAATACGGCACGAACCGGCATGTTCAGTTCGGACCGTTCCATTCGTGACTATCAGCAACGTATCTGGCAGGCACCGCGCTAAGGAGCAGCAATGAAGCAAAATTCACTCGATCAGGCCGCCCGTGCCGCAGGCATTTCACTGGATTACATCGACGTTAACGGCAGGAAAGAGGCCGTCAGCGATGAGACCAAACGCGCACTGCTGGCGGTGATGGCAGAACCGCAGAAGGCCAGTAAATCCCCGCTGCCGCCGGTCGCGGTGTTCAGCGGCAGCAGTAAGCGACAGCTGACGCCTCAGGGCAGTGGCACTTACAGCTGGCAATTGCAGACTGAAAAGGGCAAACAGCACAGCGGTGAGTTAACCGCCGGGGAGCCTTTTACGCTGCCGGGACCGCTGACCCAGGGTTATCACCAGCTGACGCTCACTAAAGGAAAGAAAAGCTGGCAGACGCAGATTATTGTCGCGCCGCGACGCTGCTATCTGCCTCCGGCGCTGGAGGCCGGAGAAAAACGCTGGGGTGCACTGGTTCAGCTTTATACCGTGCGCTCTGAACAGAACTGGGGCATCGGCGACTTCGGCGATCTCGATCAACTGCTGGTGCAGCTGGCTGAGCGCGGCGGCGATTTCGTCGGGCTGAATCCGCTGCATGCGCTCTATCCCGCCAGCGCCGGTTTTGCCAGTCCGTATAGTCCGTCGTCGCGCCGCTGGCTGAACGTGATCTATATCGACGTCAGTCAGGTGGCCGATTTTCAGCAAAGCGCGGCGGCGCAGAAATGGTGGAAAAGCGCGAAAACACAGAAGGCGCTGACCAAAGCACGTGAGGCGGAGCAGGTTGACTACGAAGCCGTGATGGCGCTGAAGCTGGCGGCGCTGCGCCATGCCTGGACACACTTTCAGGCGCGTGACAGTCAGAGCGAAGAGCCTCTCTCCTTTGCAGCCTTTGTGCGTGAAGGCGGTGACAGCCTGCGTTATCAGGCTGCCTACGATGGCATACAGCTGGAGCGGCAGGCAGACAAGTCACAGCAGGGCGGCTGGCCTGCCTGGCCAGAGGCGTGGCGCAACAGTCAGTCGCCGGAAGTGCAGCAGTGGTGTGAAGAGCATGAAGAGGAGATCGCCTTCTGGCAGTGGCTGCAATGGCTGGCGCAGCAGCAGTTCTCAGGCTGCTGGGCACACAGTCAGGCGCTGGGCATGAGCGTCGGTCTCTACCGTGACCTGGCGGTGGGCGTGGCGGAAGGCAGCGCGGAGACCTGGCACGACCCGGAGCTTTATCGCCTCAAGGCCTCGGTGGGCGCACCGCCTGACCGTCTGGGACCCTTGGGACAAAACTGGGGCTTACCGCCGATGGATCCGCATGTGATGCAGGCGCGCGCCTATCAGCCGTTTATCGACATGCTGCGCGCCAATATGCGTGACTGTGGCGCGCTGCGTATCGACCATGTGATGTCGCTGCTGCGCCTGTGGTGGGTGCCAGCCGGGGAGACAGCGGATAAAGGTGCTTATGTGGCCTATCCGGTCAACGATCTGCTGGCTATTCTGGCGCTGGAGAGCCACCGGCTGCGCTGTATGGTGATTGGCGAAGACCTTGGCACCGTGCCTCAGGAGATCGTCAGCCTGCTGCGTAAAAGTGGCGTCTTTTCATGGAAGGTGCTCTGGTTTGAGCAGGAGAAAGATGAACGCTATCGCGCGCCTGAAGCCTACCCGCGTCAGTCTATTGCCAGCGCCAGTACCCATGATCTGCCGACGCTGACCGGCTTCTGGGAGCAGGGCGACCTGGAACTGGGCGAGAAGCTGGGACTTTATCCGGGCGATGCGGTAAAAGCGCTACATGAGCAGCGTGCCGCACAGAAGCAGGCGCTGCTGGATGCGCTGCATCAGGCGGGTGCCTTACCGGCTCGCAGCCAGAAGAAGGCGGAGAAGCTGGCTATGACGCCTGCGCTGAACCGGGCGATCCATCGTTTCCTGGCGGACACCGACAGTGCGCTGCTGGGCCTGCAGCCTGAGGACTGGCTTGGGATGACCACGCCGGTCAACGTGCCGGGCACGGTGGATCAGTATCCGAACTGGCGACGCAAGCTGAGCAAAACGCTGGAGGAGATCTTTGCGGACAAGGAGGTGAATGCCTTGCTGAAGGTCGTGAGTCAGCAGCGTCAGTCAGGAAAGAAAGAGAAGTAAGAAAGAGCTGCCGCGTTCTGACCGATGTCAAAACTGACTCAAAGGGAATCTGGCAGCTACGGTTCAACTCAACACGAAGGGAACACGGTCAGAGGAGTAAAGCGTCCCGCGCCATGGACAAAAACGCCGGGAGCGTTTTTGAACAACGCAAAGCGTTGGCCCTGCAACGGGCGCACCTCATGGATGAGGTGCGTAAGCGCGCGGGTCGAGCATGCCAGGGATGGCGGCTTTTGCGTCTTTACGATCTGACCGTGTTCCCTGAGCAGGCTCAATCTTACAGCGGAGAGAGCAGAGTATCTCTGCTATCCCCCGCTTTATCATCAGTAGAATGAGTGTTCGCCGCGCTGATGCTCGGTAATATCGCGCACGCCTTTCAGTTCCGGGAAGGCGGCCAGCAATTCTTTCTCAATACCATCTTTCAGAGTCACGTCGATCATCGAACAGCCGTTACAGCCGCCGCCAAACTGCAGAATGGCGTAGCCTTCATCGGTGATCTCCATCAGCGACACGCGACCGCCGTGGCCAGCCAGCTGTGGATTGATCTGCGCCTGCAGCAGATACTCAACGCGCTCAACCATGGGCGCATCATCCGAGACTTTACGCATTTTGGCATTTGGCGCTTTCAGCGTCAGCTGTGAACCGAGATTGTCGGTAACGAAGTCGATTTCCGCATCTTCCAGATAAGGCTTGCTCAACTCATCAATGTAGGCAGAGAGCTTTTCGAACTTCAGTTCGGTGTCAGTAGCTTCAACAGCATCGGGCGGACAGTAAGAGACGCCACATTCTGCTGTTGGCGTACCCGGGTTAATCACGAATACGCGAATCTGGGTGCCATCTTCTTGTTTGGATAGCAGTTTAGAAAAATGTTCCTGGGCAGAGTCAGTAATTCGGATCATGTCGATTGCTCAATAGTTGA
>Ga0268256_1000483_pt1 | contig 34097 bp, 43 predicted proteins | sample AgamicAtAmrz_FD_200247 | JGI IMG/M metagenome (GOLD analysis project Ga0268256, IMG submission 200247) | Agave microbial communities from Guanajuato, Mexico - At.Am.rz (v2) (version 3) | ecosystem: Host-associated > Plants > Roots > Rhizosphere | place: Guanajato, Mexico | collected 2012-06-07 | reverse complement strand
GGTAAAAGATATCAACCGTCGCATGTCTATCGGCGAAGCGAAAGCGCGTCGTGCGAAGAAAGAGATGGTGGAAGCGAACCTGCGTCTGGTGATTTCAATCGCGAAAAAATATACCAACCGCGGTCTGCAGTTCCTCGATCTGATTCAGGAAGGCAACATCGGCCTGATGAAAGCGGTTGATAAGTTTGAATACCGTCGTGGTTACAAGTTCTCGACCTATGCGACATGGTGGATCCGTCAGGCGATCACCCGCTCTATCGCCGACCAGGCGCGTACCATCCGTATTCCGGTGCATATGATTGAGACCATCAACAAGCTCAACCGTATCTCGCGCCAGATGCTGCAGGAGATGGGCCGCGAGCCGACGCCGGAAGAGCTGGCCGAGCGCATGCTGATGCCGGAAGACAAGATCCGCAAAGTGTTGAAAATCGCCAAAGAGCCTATCTCCATGGAGACGCCGATTGGCGACGACGAAGATTCGCATCTGGGTGACTTTATCGAAGACACCACGCTGGAGCTGCCGCTCGACTCTGCTACCTCCGAGAGCCTGCGTTCAGCCACCCACGACGTGCTGGCGGGCCTGACCGCGCGCGAAGCCAAAGTGCTGCGCATGCGTTTCGGTATCGATATGAACACCGACCATACGCTGGAAGAGGTGGGCAAACAGTTCGACGTTACGCGTGAGCGTATTCGTCAGATTGAGGCGAAAGCGCTGCGTAAGCTGCGCCACCCAAGCCGTTCGGAAGTGCTGCGCAGCTTCCTGGACGACTAATCCGCTAGCGTTAAAAAAACCCCGGCTCGCCGGGGTTTTTTATTGCCCTTTTTTCGCTGCCGGCTACTTCACGCCCTGCTGCAGCGCATCATAGAGCTGCCGGTATGCCTCAACAATCTCATCGAGCGAGGCGCGATTCAGCCCGCTGGGATTAGGCAGCACCCAGACCTGAGTCTTACCCATAAAGATGCCCTGTAAGCCCCACTCCACCTTGCGCTGATTAAAGGCGCGCTTGAAGGCGTCTTTGCCCAGGATCGCCAGCACGCGCGGCTGGTAGTTAAGCACCTTGTCGGTCAGGCGCGCGCCGCCGTCGCGCAGCTCCTCAGCGGCCAGCTGATTCGCCTGCACGGTGGGACGCTCTACCAGCATGGTGATGCCGCAGCCGGTCTCCAGCAGCCGCTGCTCCTCTTCGGGCCGGAGCTGCTCCCGGGTAAAGCCAGCCAGATAAAGCACCTTCCAGAAGCGGTTGCCGGGATGGGCGAAGTGATAGCCGGTGTGCGCCGTGGAGTGGCCGGGATTAATGCCGCAGAACAGCACTTCCAGCCCCGGGGCGATAATATCGCTGATATTGTGCTCGCTCATGCCGCCTGCTCCAGTCCGGTGCGGCGCTTCAGCGCCTCGCGGCTGCGCGCCAGCATGGCTGCCGAGAGCGCTTTATCGGAGCAGGCGCGCGCCAGCGCCAGCGCGCCGACCATCTCAGCCAGCAGGCTGCTGGCGAGTGCCTCGGCATCGCGCTGCCCCAGCTCGGCAAGCAGCTCGCCTAACCGCTGCAGCATTGACGTCACGCCCTGGGTAAAGACAGTTTTCGCCTCTTCCGGCAGATGACCGACCTCGCTGACCAGCGCGGGCACCGGACAGCCCTCGGCGCGGCAGTCGCGATGCGTCTCCGACAGATAGTAGTCGATCAGCGCACCCAGCCGCGCGGCCGGATCCGCGCCCTGCCACAGCGGCGCCATCCGCTGCGTTGAGTCGGTGAACATTTCGGCGATAACCGCCTGTACCAGCGCCTCGCGCGAGTCGAAGTGCGCATAGAAGCCACCGTGCGTCAGCCCGACGCGCTTCATCAGCGCCGCCACGCCGATGCTTTCCGTGCCGCATTCGCGCATTACCCGCGCTGCCTCATCCAGAATGCGCTGCCGCGTGCGTGCCTTATGGCTCTGTTTATCCATCGCTCTTTTCCCGCTAATAGGTTCTGCTGTTCATAGTAATTATTACGACCATCATATTCCAGCTTGACGATACATATGACGATCGTCATATTAACTACAAATATGACATCCATCATACCAAAGAGGTTTACCATGTCAGCATCATTGCAAGGCTTTGCTTTAATCACCGGCGCATCCAGCGGCATCGGCGCCACCTACGCACGACGCCTCGCGGCGCGCGGCTACGATCTGATCCTGGTGGCACGCGATCAGGCGCGGCTGGAGACGCTGGCGCAGACGCTGCAACAGCAGCATCAGATTGAAGCACGTATTCTGCGCGCCGATCTGACCGATGCGGAGGATTTGCAGCGCGTCGAGCAGGAGCTGCGGGATAACACGGCGATTACGCTGCTGGCGAATAACGCCGGCATGAGCGTGGACGGCGAGTTTATCGATGCCGACATCGATCGTATCCAGACCATGCTGGCGCTCAACATCATCGCCCCTACCCGCCTGGCGCATGCGGCGGCCAATGCGTTTCGCGCGCGCGGACGCGGCGTGATTATCAATGTCGCTTCGGTGCTCTCGCTGATGCATGAGATGTTTAACGGCGCCTATAACGGCAGCAAATCCTTTGTGCTGACGCTGACCCGCTCGATGCAGCGCGAGCTGGAGAGCAGCGGCGTGCAGGTTCAGGCCGTCCTGCCAGGCGCTACGCGGACAGAGATCTTCGACCGCTCCGGTAAGTCGATTGACGAGCTGCCGGCCGGTATGATTATGGAAGTGGAAGAGATGGTGGATGCCGCGCTGGCGGGTCTGGAGGCGGGCGAAGCGGTGACCATCCCGGCGTTGGAAGAGATTGCGCTGTGGCAGGATTATGACCGAGCGCGCGGCGCGATGCTGCCCTATCTTTCGCTGAGCCAGTCGGCGTCGCGCTATCGGGAGTGAGAGGTTGATAATTTTCAGGTGAAAGCGAGGGTGAAACCAGATAACAGACGGCCATGAGCGGGTTTGCTTACCCGTTTTGCTGGACGGAACGATTAAAATTGGGCCGCGTGTTCTGGAAATGTTTAGTTTAATCAAGCACTCATGTGATGAGCGTTTTTTCAGCATCTGGCGAGTGAGTGCTGGATCGCCTTAAACAGATACATTATAATCCCCGCTCCGCTGGCCCCTTAGCTCAGTGGTTAGAGCAGGCGACTCATAATCGCTTGGTCGCTGGTTCAAACCCAGCAGGGGCCACCAAATTTTAGCTTTAAAATCAGTGAGTTAAGCCACCTTTTATCGGTGGTTTTTTTGTTTGCCGCGAGGCCATTGGCAGCAAAATGGCAGCAGATTTTTTGCCTAATCCCTAGTCTGAGGCTCATAACATGAAAAAAACCGCTTTAGCGCTTACCCTGTTCGCTTCCCTCAGCGCCCCGGCTGAAGAGGTGCCGAAGCCAGTACAAGAAGTGATTAACGTCTATCAACACTCTTCGTCCTCCCTGGAGAACGGTGTGCTTTCAATGACCATCACAAAACCTACCGTTAATGAAGAAATTGCTACCTCATTTTTTCGCGGGATATGCGATACGCAATATGTTGGGAAAAGCTGGCAACCTTCCCTGATTAAGAAAGTTGTAGTTTTAAACTCTTCTCAGGATCAGGAAGTGGTAATGAACGGAGGCGGCGCTGAATGCAAGAAGTTAGCGCCAATGAATATGAATGAGTCTGAAGGGTATATAAAGTCTCTGATTCAAAAATAAACCCGCATTAGCGGGTTCTTATTTATAACCAGAGCGCGCCCTGAAGTGTTCTGTCAGGATGCGGAGGGGCAGGCTTGACCTTGCCCGGATTCATTATAATTTCTGCCACTGTTTCATGGGACTTGAAGGTGCAACCACAATTGATGTTTTGGCACTGGTTATAGCGCTCCTTCGTTGTCTTAGAAACTTGAAAGCTACTACGCGTATGGGCCGCATTCCCACACAATGGACAATTCATCATAACCCAGCCCCCGAATCTCATTTTGGGTGGATAATACACAAAAAACCCCAATTGGGATACTTCTTATTCCATTTCTAATGAGTCGATTTTTACCTCAAGATCAATGCTTGTTGTATAGCCACTGTCCGCGCTGAGGCTGTGCGTAAGCGTCGTAACAATCCATTCGCCCGCATCTATCTGCTGCTTGAAGCCGCTCACCTTTACCGGCATCTCGGTGTAGAGATCTGCCCGGCCGCGAGCCAGCTGTATAGAAAATGACGCAACCCCGCGCTGCAGGCGCTCCCAACGCATTTTGGCCGCGCGCTCTGCATTAGCCCGGTTTGCATAGGTACGGCTCAGCACCAGGACGTTTTCATCCGTTCCGATCAGGTAATCGCCCTGTTTGGCTTCCGGCTCTTTTTTCTTTGTCGTCTTTTTCCGCCTGCGCTTTACTTTCGCCACCGGTTTTTTTGTCGGTTCGCGGGTATGCAGCCAGCTGGCAATCACGCCGGTGTAGGCGTCGCGGTCAGCCATGGTAAAGCGGTGGCTGTCGCCGTCCTTGCGTTGAATGGTGATCACCGGCAGCGCCTTACCGCTGGCCGTTTTACCCTGCCCCTGACGTATGAACAGCAGATTGCCGTTTTTGATAGAGGCTATCGCGCCTGACTGTTTCGCCAGGCGCATCAGAAAGCTGGCGTCAGACTCGTTGGTCTGGTCAAGGTGATCTACGGCCATCTTTGCCACATCATCACCCAGGGCGATCTTCAGCTTGTGGCGGCCTGCGATGTCTTTCACGATGTCGCCCACAGTAGTCTGGTGCCATGATTTTTCACGCTTAGTATTGAGCGTCTGCCTGAAGTCGGCGCTGCGGGCACGCAGGGTCAGCCGGTCAGGCGTGCCGGAATGCTCTATTTCGTCCACGATAAAGGTGCCTTTCGGAAAAAGTGCCTCACCCTGCCAGCCGAGCGCCAGCGACAGAGAGACGCCCCGGCGAGGCAGTAGCAGCTGGCAGTCTGCGTCGTCCAGCTCGATGTCCAGCTGGTCAGCCTCAAATCCCCGGTTATCCGTGAGCGTCAGGCTTATAAGCCGCTTCTCAATCTTTTGCGTGATGTCCGCGCCCTCAAGCGTCAGCCTGAAGGATGGGGAATTTGCCTGGCCGTTTATCCATTTCGTGGCGCTCATGAAAGCAGCCCCCCAATCATGCTGGTAACTTTACCTGCGGCGTCCGTCGCCGCGCCCTTCATGGCTGAGAGCTGATCGCTCAGACTGCCGAACATTTCGCCCAGCGTTTCGTCGGTGCGCTTCAGGGTGAGCGTGAACTCTATGCGCCGGCAGACGCCACTGCTGAAAAACTCCGCTTTGGTCTGGCTCAGGCTCTCGATCACAAACATGCCGTAAATGGTGCCGCTTCCTTCTATCAGCGGCCACGCGCGCCCCAGCTCTGCTATCTGCTCCAGCGCCAGCAGTGACAGCCTGCCGCCGGTAATCTCCGGCAGCAGGACGCCCGAAAGCGTCAGTGTTTCATTATCCGGCCCCAGAAACTGGAGGGACGAGCGCACGCCTACGCGGCTGTTTGACGGAAACCGCCAGCTGCGCTGGATCTGCAGCTCCTGATAAGGGACCGTCTGCAGCATGAAAACGAACATCCCCAGCGTCATCATCATTATTCAATTCCTTCTCTGTCGTGGTAGCTGCTGCGGGCGCGGGCTTTCGCCTGTCGCTCTTTTGCCTCAAGTCTGCGCATAACTTCGTCCGCTACGTCCTGCGCGCTCTGCCCTTGCTGCTGCATGATCGTGATAGAGGCATTAACGGTCACGGGCGACATACTGGCCGCCGGTTGCGGTCGTGCCGCTTCCTGCCGGTATGTCTGCGCAGGCTGGCTCATCGGATGTAGTGGACGCGCAGCCGCTGGCGTTGCGGCCATGCCCATAGCCAGCGCGGCAGAGGCGGCCAGCGCGGCAGTGCGGCGGCGGCTGGTTATGTTGGCCGGGCCGTTCACAATTTCAGGCCCGTTTTCTCCGACGATGCCGAACTGCCCGGACGGAATATGCCCGCCGGTGTCGTACATTCTCGGAAAAGCCGGAAAGCCGCCCGGCGGCAGCGCCACTTTCCCGTCTGCCGTGACCTGCGCCGGGCGTGGTCGTGCTGCCTGCGCCGGTGTGCCTGGCTTGTCGTTGCCGGGCTTTAGAAAGTCCGGCAGGTAATCAGTCAGCGAGGACAGTTTGCTTTTAAGCGCATCCCATTTCTGGCTGATGCCTGCCATCAGGCCGTCAATCATCTGCGAGCCAGCTTCCTGAAAGCGCGCGGGCAGCGCCTTCACGTCGGCCACGATTTCATCCCATTTGATGCTGATGTAGGTGCGGATCGCCGTCCATACATTGCTGACTTTGGTGCTGATGCCATCCCACAGCGCGGCAAATTTCGGCCCCAGCGTGTCCCAGTTCTGCCAGATATATATGGCAGCCATAGCAATCAGCCCGACCACGGCCAGAATGGGGTTCGCCATCATCAGCCGCCCCAGCCACAGCACGCCATTACCAACAAGGCCAATAGCCTTACGCATGAGTCCAAACGAGGTAAACGCCTGAAGGCCCATCTTGTTCATAAGCATACGCATTAGCAGCATGGGACCGATTGTTGACGCAAAGACCAGCAATGCCGCCCCTACCCCTGCTGTCACGATGGCAAATCCCGCCGCTATCTTGAACAGCGCCGCCGTCAGTTGCGGGTGCTGTTTTACAAACGTGCCTAATGCGCCAGCGAGATTTCCCAGCCAGTCGGCTACCTGTTTAAGCACTGGCGCGACCGTCTCACCAATTGCAGCCATTGCATTAGTAAACGAGCCGCTCGCCGCATCCCAGCGGTTTGACAATGTCTTTAACGAGGCGTCAACGCGCTCCCGCAGAGACGCCTGGTTGTCGAGCTTCGCAGCGGTTTCCCTGTACCCGGCAAGCCCTTTAGCAATCATGTTGTTTAGCACCTGCAGCGTTTCCGCATCGTCGCCAAACATATCTTTGAGCGTCCGCAGCCGCTTCTCGGTGCTAAGCGCCTTTAGCTGATCCAGCTGCGCATACATTTTCTTAATACCGGCAAATTCTCCTTTGCCGTTGGTGAAATCAAATTTCACCCCCGTGCCTTTCAGGTCCTCATTCACCCCTTTGATTTTCTTGTTGTCCATCATGGCCTGCAGCACCTTGCGGTAAGCGTTACCTGCCGAGCCGCCGTCCATACCCTGCTGATCAGCCATCACAAGCAGGGGCGCAAATTCTCTCGCCGCATCGATCCCTTTCTTTTTGATGATGTCCATGGCGCTGCCGATTTTGGAAAATCCCTGCAGCATGTTTTCCGAATCCACGCCCGCATAAAATCCCTTCTGAATGATGTCGGTGAGCGCCATCATGTCCTTTTCGCTGGTCTGCGTGGCGTCCTGCAGCTTCGCCGCAAACTCCGCCGCGTCGGTCGGGGCCATTTGCAGCTGCACGCCGAGATAGGCCGTCGCCTCACCCAGCCCGCCCAGGATCGCCTGCGCGCTCATGCCCTGGCGGCGAAGCATGGTCATCATGTTCTGAAAGTCCGCCGTGGTGCCGGGCAGCTTGTCGCCCAGGCTCACTGCCAGCCTGTTGATTTTTTCATACTCCGGCAGCACCTTAGCGCCCGGCCCCATCATGGAGGCGGCCAGCTGCGTCGCGGCGTTCTCCGAATCCGCATAGGCGCGCACCGGGGCCATCAGGGTTGCGCCGGTAGCAACGCCGGTTGCCACCATGCCCGCGCCGTTACCGGCCAGCTTATTGCGCGTCTCGGTCAGCTTTTCATGCCGCGCCTGGATGTCGCGAATCTTCTGCTGCCGCTCGCCGAGCTTGCGCAACTCTGCCTGCTGGCGCTCGATGGCCCCGGTTGCAGCCTGCGCGTCCGTTTTTAGCCGGCGCTGCGCCTCGCTCAGCTGTTTTGTGTCAATGCCCGCCGCGTTCAGCGCCTCACGCTGGCGCTGCACCGACAGGCGCAGGCCGTTGTATGTCTGCTGCAGCTGGCTGGCGCGGTTCTTTGCCTGCTCAAGCAGCCTGGCCTGCTGCGCCGTGGGCCTGTTCGTTTCGGTAAACTGCACGGCAAGGCGCGCCGCTTCCTCGCGGGCGGCCTTCAGGTTGTTGGCGGTAACGGCAAGCTGTGAGCGGGTTTTGCGGAAACCGTCAATGCGGCCCGCCTGCTCGTTAAGGGATTTCAGGCCGTCTTTGCTGGCCTTCAGCGCGGCGGACAGCTCCTTAGAGCCGTCGCGCGCGCTGCGAAAGGGGCGCGTGATTTTATCAACCGCGCTTAATACCACCTGCAGCCGCAGGTTTGTGTCACTCATCGTCACCGGCTCCGCTACGCTGCATCGCTTTATGCCGCCACTCCAGCACGTCCGTCAGAGACTCCGCGTACATCACCGGCGGCGGCCAGTGAAAAACGGTAGCGATGTCCGCTACCAGATCTTCTACCGTCAGGCTGTCGGGAAAGCTGACAGCGCCGACTTCGGCAACAAAAAAGTGATCACCTCGACCGACAGGGACAGCAGATCGGCGGGGTCCATTTCGTTAATTTCCTGCACGGTCAGCGCCGGGTTCGTGACGCGCGGCAGCACGGCCATCATCGCGTTCACGTCCATGTCCATCAGCGCCTGCAGGCGGATGCCGCGTAGCGCCCCGGCCTGCGGCTTGCGGACGGTCAAGCTGGTAACTTCGGTTTTGCCGCGCAGGATGGGGGTGTCCAGCTCAACAGCTTTTTCGGTAGTTTTGTCGGTCATGATTATTTTCCGTTTATACGTTTCAGAGCGGCAGGGCTGCCCCTGCCGGGTTTATCAGAGGCCGAGCGCGTTACGGTGCGCTTCCATCAGGTCGGTGCCGTCCACGATGTGGATCATGTTCACGAGGTCAATCTCGTAAACCACTTCGTTGTTAATGGTCAGCTTGGCGTAGCTGTTGGTCGCGGACACCTTGGTGGTGCTTGAATCGCCGGTCTTCCACTCGCCGGAATCCAGCTCTTTGTAGCGGCCGCGCGTGACCAGCTCGACCGCCTGCACTTCGCCGGTGTCGTCGCGCTGGATAGAGCCGGTAAAGCGCAGCTGCACGCCGTCCACAGTGGCGGTGCCCAGCTGCTTGAACAGCAGCGCCTCGGTGCCGCCTACAGTGAATTCCGTATCCAGCGCGCCGTCGTCCAGGCCCATGTCGATGTCTACTGCACCGGCCATGCCGCCGCCGCGGTACTTCTCAAACTTGCGGGTGACTTTCGGCAGCGTGATGGACTCAACCAGCCCCTGCCAGTTGTTGCCTGCGTTAAACACGTTCAGGTGCTTGAGCTTGCGGGGTAATGCCATGTTTCAGTCTCCTTATGCGCTCACGCGGCTGCTGAAATCGACCAGGTACTGGTCGGTGATGCGCTGGCGCAGCAGCAGGTTTTCCAGCGGTGGCACCGGCGTGTAGTCGTAGTCGATGGTCAGCTTGCCCGCCTTCAGCGTGTCTTTGTCGTTCACGCTTTCATCCAGCCAGCAGTCCGCCCCGATGAGGTAGCCCTGATTCACCAGGCTGCGCAGCTTCGCGCGGATGCTCTCGATGATGTCGCGGGCCAGCGACGGATTCAGCGGGCCGTCAACGGACCACATCTGCGCCTCGGCCATGGTGTCCATCAGCACCTGCGCGGTGCGGGTGTAACACTCAAACGGAAACAGCGCGTCGTCGCTCAGGCAGCGGGAACCCCAGAAGCGGAAACCGTCTTTGCGGATCAGCGTGGTGACGTCGTTCTGGTTCAGCAGGCCCGCGTCCGTTGCCGGATCCTGCAGGTCCCAGAAGACGTCTTTGGAAATGCCGGTCACGCCGTTCACCCCGACGTTTGACAGGGACTTGTGCCAGCCTGTCTGCTCGTCGATTTTGGCGCGCAGGCCGAGCGCGCGGGCGGTGGCGTAGGCCGTCGCATCCGCTTTCAGCACGGTGTCAAAGTTGATGAAGTCAGGCCAGATAAGCATCCCTTCGCGCTGGCTGAAGTTGGCGCGGTAGGCAATGGCCTCTTCTACGCTTTTGCAGCCGTAGGCCGACAGGTAGGCAAAGCCGCGCAGGCTCTCCGCCACGCTCAGCAGCTCGGTCGCAACGGCCTGCGTGTCATGTCCCGGCACGCCGAGAATGCGCGGCTTGACGCCACAGACGGCCTGCGCGGCCAGCAGCGCCTTCATGCCGGTGCGCTGGCCATCGGTCACGCCGCCGATGATGTTAGCGGTGGTTTCCGCCTCGGTTTCGCCCTGCGGCACGCGCACAACGACGGTGACGGGCTTGGACTGGTCGGCAATGGCGTCCAGCGAGCGGGCCAGCGTGCCGGACTCGCCAGCCTTGCCGCTGGCGGTGAGCACGTCGGTCAGCAGTACCGGGCGGTTGAGCGGAAAGGTTGCCGCGTCGGCGTCGTCGCCGGTGCAGACCAGACCGACGATTGCCGTGCTGACGGTGGTAATAGTTCGGGTGCCCTCGTTGATTTCCTCAACGCGCACGCCGTGGTGATAATCCTGAGCCATGTGGCGGTTCTCCTGTAAAGGGGTTCCGCTATGGTGAAAGGTGGCGGGCGCGGGCGCACCCTGCGGGCATTGTGTGGAAAATCACACAAGGAACAGCGTAAAAAAAGCGCCCCGGCGGGCGCTCATCCTGTCACACCGGGGGCTGCGGCCACTCTTCCGGCGACTGCGCTTCCGCATCCGCACGGCTCAGCAGGACGCGGTATTTCTTCCACGCCGTCAGCTGCGCCTTTTCCTCATCCGTTGCCATATCCAGATCAACCGCATCCTGCAGCATCTGCACTTTTTGCGTTGCCTCGCGCAGACGGGCGGCAAGGATGGCCTGCTTCGCCTGCGTGCTGAGTTCAGGCACCATAGGCGGCCCTTTTACTATCTCGCCGCCGATAAGCTGGCAGTCCTGACCGACCGATTCAAACTGCGCCTGGGTCAGCTCGGCCAGCTCCATGGCGGAATAGTTCTCTGCGTCCGCCTGGCTGAAGGCAATCATCATCCCGTCGATGTAGTGACCGGCATTCACCGACACAAAGTAACGCTTCTCAAACGGCAGAATCTGATCCGCCTCGCTCTGCTCAGCTGCTAAATTTTCCTGTTCACTCATGCTCATCACCAGATTGCCAGAAGGTTAACGTTAAGGGCCGCATCGTTGTTGTTATAGATACCGGCGTTGCCCGCACCGACGCCGGTTGACCATACCGCCGGATCGCCGTTAATGCCGGTTATGAATATGGCCGGCGGGGCCGCAAAGCCTGCCGGGTATGTCCAGATGACGTTGGTTTTTGCCGGAATACTCAGGTTCTGACGGCACCACTGTGCGCCGTTCGGCAGCTTAATCCAGGCACCATTTCCGTTAGTGCCCGCCTGGAACTGCCCGTAGGCGACGGCACTGTTAGCACCCGTACCGCCCGCCACGGCAAAGCCCTGATTTGCATCCCCGCCTTTATAGGCATAGTTTCCCAGCACGAAGTTCAGGCGCGCATTGCTGACAGCGGCGTTGGTTTCACCGTTATTGCGAACGTAAAAATCCGTCTGGTCATTGCCGTTCAGGTTCGCCTTTTTACTCAGCCCGTCATTCAGCAGCGAAACCGGCACGGCGGCGTTGCTATCCGTCGGCGCACTCAGCACCAGAAACTTTTGCGTAGCAGAACCGCCCAGCAGGGCGCGCAGTGCCAGCGCGGTGTTCATCTGCCCGCGATTGACTGCATGGCCGTCAAGCGTGGCGTCTTTGACGGAAAACTGCTGATTGACGTTGCCCGCAAGCAGCGCGCGCGCGGCAAGCTGATTCGTCATTGTGGTAGCAAAGTTCGGGTCGTTGCCCAGCGCGGCGGCCAGCTCGTTCAGCGTGTCCAGCGCCTCCGGGGAGGACGCGACCAGCTGCGCGATGGCCGCCTGCACAAAGGCGGTCGTGGCAAGCAGCGTTGAGTTGTTGCCCGTCGCTGGCGTCGGGGCTTTGGGCGTGCCGGTAAACAGCGGGCTGTCTTTGGGCGCATACTGCTTGTGCGGGTCTGCCGCTGCAATATGCTTTGCCATCAGATCGTCCGCGTACTGCCTGACCTCGATCACGGCCTGGCTCACCTTGCTGTCAACATACTGCCGCGTTGCCAGCACCACGGCCGGATCAATCTTCAGGGTGATAGCGTCCGTGCTGTTCACGATGATGAGCATCCGCACGGTCTGCGTGCGGCCGCTGCCTTCCTGCAGGGCGGGCTTGTAGGTTTCCGGCGTGTTACAGACCGCAATCAGCGTACCCTCCGCATCAAACAGCCCCATTTCCCGGATCCAGAATCCACCCTCCGTTTCGGGGATCACCTGCTCGGCGATCACCTGGCTGGCATTGGTGGCATCGATACTCAGCGTATTGATGGCCGCCCGGCGCACCTCGTTTACCAGCTTTGTCTGGCTGGCGTTCGGCGTGGGCAGCGTGCCGCCGCCGTCGCCCACGGCCATCTGCGTGATATTCAGTTTTGTGCCGAGCGCGGCGGCGTTGGCAATTTTGGCCGCGCCGAGGTTGGTCACGATTGCGTAAAATTTTTGTGTCATTGTCCGACTTCCATCAGGTCGATAACGTGAACCGCCGCGCCCGCATACGTCGGGCCGCTGACGGAAAGAATTTCCGGGGTGTACGGGTAAATCGAGAGATCGTCACCGTCGTAGCTCGCGGCGGCTATGCGCATTTCGCCGCTCACCTGCAGGTTGATGGACATGCCCAGCAGGTGACGGCTGCAGGGTTTGGCGTCACTGATGAGCCGCTCCAGCTCCTGATAGGTTTCTTCCGTAATGCCCTGGTCCTGCACGCCGATGTCCAGACGAAACGTGCCGGGCGCTTCTCCGGTTTTCCACCACTCAATAACGCGGATCAGAAACCCGAACGGCTCCACCACGCGCCGGATAGCGCTGATGGTTCCCTTGTGCTGATGGATATAGAACGCATCGAGCACCACCTGCCGCTTGACGCTTTCCGCCCAGCCTTCGTCCCATCGGTCCACCGAAAACGCCCAGGCGAGATACGGCAGAAAGCTGACCGGGCAGGTTGCCGGGTTCCACAGGTCGCGCAGGGGCACGTTCAGGCCGGTAATGCCGCTGCAGGCTTCCGCCAGGCGGCGCTCCAGCGCGGACGAGCCGGACGGCATCAGGCTGCTGTTGCTCATGTCAGCACCTCGTCAGCCGCCACTGAAATGTCCGTGCCGGTGCAGTTACCCGCCGCCGTGCGGTCCAGGATGATGTCCGCCGCCGGTTCGATCATCTCCACCCAGTCCACGCCGGGCACGCGCAGCACCGCCCCGTAGGACTCCCGGCGCACGCTGCGGCCCAGCTTTTTCTGCTCGGTGAGGTAAGCGGCAAGCTGCGCGTTTGCCGCCTCAAGGCAGGGACCGGCCGCCACGCCATCAAACAGGTGCAGCTTTGCCTTCACGCTGTAGTCATGAATGGTCGCGCCCTGCACGGTGACGCGGTCCGCTACGGGCCGCACCGTTTCCGCGTTCAGCGCGGTGTTCACTGTAGCCAGCAAATCTGCCGCCGCTTCGCCGTTGCCTTCACGGCTCAGGACGGTGATCACGACGCTGGCCGGTGACGGGCTGGTTGCCGACACGTCCTGGACGCGGCCGTCCGCACTCTTTGCGTGAAACTCATAGGCCGCCGTCGGCCCGGCCACGCTCAGCCCCTCAAACGCCTCCGGCACGCGCACGCGCAGGGCATCGTCGGTTTCCATCACGGCATCGACAGGCGGCACTGCGTCAGGGTCAGCCGGGGTCACGGTCAGGCGCTGCACGTTATGGTTTGCGGCCAGCTGGTCCAGATCGCTGCCGAGCGCGTAGGCCACCATGACCGCCTGCGCCGCATCGTTGATACGCTGGCGCAGCAGGATTTCCCGGTAGGTGTTTTCCTGCAGCGTCTTCACCATCGGATCGGACTCCAGCGCCAGCACGCGGCGCACCGCCTCCTGCTCCTCCGTCGGATAGAGCGCGATCAGCGCCTCTTTGCGCTCGGTCAGCAGGGTTTCAAAGTCCGGCACCTCAATCACTTCAGGCGCGGGCAGCTGGGAAAGGTCAATTACTGCCACTGTTCACCCCCGTTGAAACAGACATGGCAACCGGCGAGCCGTCATCCCGCTGGCCGGTCAGTTCAACCACCATTGAGCCATCGAAGGCGCTGGTAATGTTGACGGTGTTCAGCCTGATGCGCGGCTCCCAGCGGCTGAGCGCGGTATACACCGCCGCCATCACCTGCAGGCGGATCACGTCGTTTTGTGGCTGGTCAATCAGCACCGACAGCAGCGAGCCGTAATCCCGGCGCTGCAGGCGGCTGCCTTCCGGCGTCATCAGAATGTCCCGTATGCTCTGCCGAATGTGATCGATGTCGGTGATCGCCTCGCCGGTGTCGCGGTTCATGCCGAGATACATCATTGCGGACCTCCTGAAATATCGCCGCCGGACTTCACGCCGCCGTGTAGATGGGTATGCACCACGACGCCGTTTGAACTCATGCCGCCGCCACCTTGCGTCACCGCACCGTTCATCACGGTTTCGCTGTTGATCCGGGTCTGGTCAGCGTCCACGCCAAACTGCTCAGTGATGAGCTGGATACCGTCTGCCGCTTCTATGCGCACGCTTTTGATGTTCTTTATCAGCAGCTGGCCGGTTTCCGGCTCGTACTGAAACCAGCCGCCGTCCTGAAACACGGTTGTCGCGCCGTTTTCTGAGTAGTCCGGCGGCGGGAAGGCGTCAGAATAGACGGCCGGCAGCGCAAACGCGGTTTCGAGATTGCCGCCCAGGCTCAGCAGCACAACCTGCTCGCCAACGGTGGGTTTCCACCATGTGCGGGTGCTGCCGGCGCGCGTGGTGAGCCAGTTAATCCAGTTGGTTTCGATGTCGCCCGTTTTCACCCGGCACAGCCAGTTCACCGGGTCCACCTCGGACACGGTGCCGGTGCGGATCAGGTTGGTGATGAGGCGCATGATTTCGATGATTTGTGTGTTCATCTTATAAAGATCAGACTTTTATGACCGAAAATGAACCTTGAGACTGTGTATGGTTGATGGCACAATTTTTTTGAAAAGTAAGGGGAGTCCTATGGAAAAAGAAATAAAAAATTTGCAAGAAGTAGTCGAGGTTATGCCAACAGATAAATTGCATTGTCATTTAATTGCGATGATAAATCAGGCTAGAATTGATAGCATTAATTCTAATGAAAATAATGTTGATGTGCTTCGCTTGTCCGGGACAAAGGAGAATATGTATTTTGACAGGCTGTTTTATTTTTATGAATTAACTAAAAAACTCCCTCTAAGTATCTGTGACTGTGATAAAGAGTTAGAATCTATCCGTGCTCAATGGCAAGATTTGTGTCTAAGATTAAAAGAAAAGCTTGAAGAGTTAGACTCCACCGCTTCGGCTTTGGTAACTAATGTTTCTGGCATGCTCGAAGCAATAACAGATGGCAGGATATTAAGCTTTCTAGAACAAGAACCCCTGACAGTTTTTCTCAACGCATTGAAAAAGAATGAGCCCGTAGACTGGCCAGATTTTGAAGAGGCACTTAAGAAGGCTGACTATAAGCCTTATGGCTTTGATAGACTGTATAGCAAGTTATATATACGGGCAGGTGAGTATGAAAAATATTGCAACTGCAGAGATGAAGCGTTAAGAATACTTACGTTATTTAAATCCGAAGAATTCGAAAGTAAGATCAGTGATTATAATGAATCGTGTGAGTTAAAAAAGGCTTTGGAAAAAAAATCTAGCGATATGCGAATTATGAAAGTTGAATGGCGCAACTCTTTAAAAAAATGCTTTAATGTTAATTACGAATCAGATCAATTAAGGATTGAGTCTTTAATGATCATATGATTTTAGTGAGGCTGAAAAGCCTCACTTTTATTCCTGCCAAGCTATATTCTAATTACAATTAATATTTGAATGAGTGACTATCAAGCGCCGCAGTACTTCTTTGGTATGAGTGTTATCCATGTCTGCTAGAACTTACCACCGATAACGGAATTGAATTAATGATAATAATATCTACCAATTATCATGTCTCAGCTTCAGTTAATTTTACCTACTAACTCATTGACTCAACCAACGCAGTAACGCCTCATAAACCGTCGTTTCAACTTCGCCATTCACGCCCAGCAGCGGGCGCTTCGCATATTTGACCATCGTGCCGCGCCGGTTTACCCGGTCGCGCAGGCCGTAGTGATGCACGCGGGCCAGCTTCTGCACGGCAGGCGCAAACGCAATTTCAGCCTGATCGGCGCTGGCCTGCGCCTTCAGGTACTTTGTGGTTTTGAGCTTCGCAAACATCTTGCGCCGGATCCGGCCCGGCTTCGTGCGGGCCGTGGCGCGGCGGGGTTCCCATGCGGTGCCGTCCGGGGCGCGCTGCGCAGTAATGTTCGCCTGCTGGATGCGGCGCACGTCATGCGCGACCTCACGCAGCATCCTTTTTCTGCCCGACGGTTCAAGCTGCGCCAGCAGCGAATCCAGCCAGGCGTCAACCTCATGCAGTTCAGCCATGGCGCGCCGTCCAGAACTCCTCCGGCACGTCCGGCTCCGGTATGGCCTCGACCGTCATTTTCCCGTCCACCTCCCGCGCCAGCACCCGCTCGGTCAGCTTCAGGTTCATGCTGATGTCGCAGCGGTCATTGCCGAGGATGTCGGCCTCAAAGGTGAAAAGTTTTTCCCGCTCGCCGGGATTCTGCAGGGCGTCCGGCTGATTTTCCCGCAGCCAGAACATTACCGGGGCCATCAGCAGGTTCTGGTCGCCGGTAAAGTCGGTAATCACCACATTCAGGGTGTAGCGGTATTCCCATGAGATCGACGCGGCGGACGTGGCGACCAGCGAGCCGTTATCCACGAACAGGTGCAGCCGGTCGGGATTCTCCGCCACGTAGGGCACGGCTTTATTCAGGGCGCTTCGCAAGGACTGCGGCTTGTTCATCGTCTTTTTCCTGACAGCTGATAATGGTATCGACCTTGTCCGCGCACGCCGCCCAGGCGGCCTCGGTTTCATCCAGCAGGGCATTCAGATCGCCGTTACTTCGCGGCGAGGCCGGGTCCAGCTGGCAGCGGGTGATTTTGGGACAGCCACTCACGGTAAGATTCACCTCCGGCGAGGGCCGGTCGCTGGCGCAACCGGACAACAGGATCAGGCAAAGGGGAATCAGCCCAGCGGCGCAGGTCTTCATTTTCACGTTTAAGCTCCTCAATGGTGCGTTGCCGGTCGCGCAGCAGCTTGCCGTTTTGCTCGGCGGCGGCATAAAGCTGCGTCTGCGCCTGGCTGTTCGTCTGCGTAAGAATGTTCAGGGCGATCAACTGGCCGTTCTTCTGCGACAGCTTTTTGCCCTGGTCCGCAATCGCCGCCTGCTGCGTGCTGATGGTGTGATGCGCATTGCTGAGCCGCCATGACTGCACGCCGAGCGCGGCCAGCATGAGAAGGGCAAGCGCTGCTGCCAGCAGCACCCGCTTCATGCGCCCGCCCCCCTGAGACACCACGCCATTTCACGCTGGCGGCGGTTATCCAGCCCCTGATTAAATACGCCTTTTACGTACACCCAGCGCGGCAGCTGCCCGCAGGCATCACGCCATCGCCCCTGTTTCAGCAGCGCCACCATGGTTGATCCGCAGGCGTTGCCGGTGCCGACGTTGAACGCCAGCGACACCAGCGCGTCATAAACCTGCTGCGGCATTGATACCGCCACGCAGCGCGCCAGTGCCGCCTCGACGCGTAACACGTTGGTGATGAAGTTGCCCGCTGCCTGCCGCTCGGTGATGGTTTTCCCCGGCATCACGCCGCGCGTGTTGCCGATCCCGTCGGTCCAGACGCCGGCGCTGCACTGGTACGGCTGCAGGCGGCAGCCCTCATAGTCCGCGATGAGCTTCAGCCCCTCCACGGAGGTATGCAGCTGCTGAAAGCCGGGCAGCGTGGCGGCGAGAGCCAGCACCACGCCCACGGCGCAGCGCTTAACGGTTTGCAGATTCATACTCCTCCCGCGTGATGCGCCCGCTTGCCAGCAGCAGGTAGGTTTTGTGCTTGTAGTACCAGCTGATGAGCGCCATCAGCAGGCCGATGAAGACACCGGCCACGGTAGAAACGTCCTTCAGATCCAGGCCACCCAGCCACGCCATCACTACCGCCACGCACCAGGTGATAAAGGTGCTGATTTTTTCCCACATAGTTCAGTCCCAAAGCTGGACGGCCTGCACGGTTGCCGTCGTTGTCACGTCCGGCAGCTCCACTTCCAGCCCGTGCGGCAGGATGGGGCCATACTCAGACAGCCCCGGATTCGCCCGTATAACCTGCTCGGTCATGCCCTGCGTGCGCCCGTAGTGACGCCAGCAGATCGCGTCCACCGTGTCGTACTGCTGCGCACGCACTTTCATCAGATAAGCTCCACGGTGCTGTGCGGCAGGTTCTGCACGCGGCTGATGGCCCAGCGCGCATCCCGCCACAGGTCGCCGGTCGTGTCGGCCAGCTCCTCGCCGCGCTTCGTCGCTGCTGCGGTCGCGTCAAAGTCCTGATAGCGCTCGTTAAGCACTGCACGGGTCCAGCACCACACCGCGTTAAAGTAGTGATGCAGGCGCACGCTCTCACCGGCCAGCTTCTCCGCCGGCACGTCGGCCAGGGTGTTAAACCCGCGCAGCTCCTGCCGCTCGCGCCATGAATAAAGCTCGGTATTGACCTCCGCCATCGCGGTGAGCACCACCTGCTTTAAGCGCTCCGGCGTCACGGTGCCGTCTACGCGCATTGCGGCTCTGAACTTCGCCAGATCGACGTCCGGCCAGAACGAGTTGTTGGGGATAATTTCCGGCGTTCCCGTCGCCTTCTGCGGCGCTACAAATTCCATAGCCTTGATACTCCTGAAAAGGTTGGGCGGTGGACGGGGTTTTGATAAGGCCCAGCCTGTCGCCACCCCGTGCCGCCCCGCGCGTGGGCACGTCCGGTTATCAGCTGGCGTTGCGGATTTTCCGCTCCAGCTGCTCAATGTCTTTTTTCACGCCGCAGCGCTCGTCGAGCTGCAGCGCCTGCTTAAGATGATTCAGGGCCATCTGGGGCTGGCTGCCGGTGAGCACGTAGCCGATGGACTTATGCAGGCGGGCGCGCGACTGGTCCGGCATATCCAGCCCGTCAGTTGCCTCCAGCGTCTGCATCAGCAGGGCAGGATCAAAGTCGCTTTCTGCCATCAGGGCATTTTTAGCGGCGTCGGCCATCTCTTCGGCCAGCAGGGTCTGCACGTTTCGGTTAAACCCCTGCGGCATAGACCAGCCGTGCTTAAGGGCATGGCGGCCAACGGCCAGCGCCCCGGCATAATCCCCGGCGTCAATGCGCCACAGCATCACGTACATAAGCACGTCATCCTGTTGCGCGCCGTCGGCGGCCAGCACGCCGTCTACCCAGGCGGCATATTTCGGCAGCACTTCTACCTTGATTTCGGCTTTTTTGACGTTGGACTGAATGCCCTTGAGGCGGCGGCGGTCTTCACCCAGCTGCATCAGCATCAGCTCGTAGCCGTTCGCGTGCCGGGCAGAGCCGCCCGTGCGGGCGGCCTGCTCAGCCTGAACGCGCAGGCGGTGCTGCCGTGCGGGACTCAGGCTCATGGTTTACGCTCCGGCATCGGCATCAGCGGGCGCGCTAAAGTCGCCGATGGTAATGTTTTCGATCAGCGCGGCGCAGCGGTAATCCTCCACCACGTACGCCTCGTTAACCGACTCGTAGTTCTCGATGCGGTCGCGCTTCGGATTGTCGATAACCGAGCGGCGGCGGGTGTCCTCCTGCCAGTAAATCGACAGGTTATCCAGACGGGTGATCAGCAGGGCATTAGCCGGGAAGTACGGCGCGCGCACCGCCTGCAGGCCGCCCATACGTTTCTGGCTGATGATGAGATCGGCGGCAAGCTTTTCGGTATTGGCCTGCTCGTTGTTGACCAGCGGGAAATACTTGTCAGACAGCAGCTCGCGCCCGCAGATAACCACCATTTCGTCATCGTCCTGGAAGATGGGATCGATAAGCTCGTTAACCGCATCCATGACCAGCGCGTCCAGGTTGAGATATGCGCCGCCTTTGCCGACCTTCACCGATCCGGCGGTGGTTTCGCCGTCTTTGGTGGTGCTGCCCATCACGTTGTCCGGGGCGTCTTCGCGCAGCTTCTGCAGCCAGCCTTTGTTGACGTCCTGCAGCAGCGGGTTCTCTGCGCGGTTAGAGGTTTTGGCGCGCTTCACGCCGTTGAAGCCGATCATGATGCGGTCCAGCGCCTGGCGCTTCACGATGGCGTCGCGGATGCGGGTCTGGAAGTCCTGAAACTTCGCCCACATGTCCAGCTTCGCGTAGGTAATGGCCGTGTCGAAGTTGGTCTGCTCGCACTTGTACTCGGTGTCGGTCATCGCCGTTGGATCGGTCGGCTCGCGGTCCTTAGAGCTGGTATCGGTAGTGCCCGCGATGGTGCTGCCGACGCCGAGGCCCAGCAGCTGGCCGGACTGTTCGGATACGGCGATAACGTTAACCAGCGTCAGAAACGCGGTGCTCTGCTGGATGGTGTCCTCCAGCGTCTGCGCCACGGACGGCTCCACGCTGAACTTGCTGGAAAGCTCCGCAATCTCCACGGAATAGATGCGCGCCAGCTGGCTCAGGTAGGCGTTAAAGGCAAAACGGGTCTGTTTTTTCATGGGGTGTACTGCTCCTTAGCAGTTGGTCAGGTGAGCGGCCGGCGCATCGCCGCCCGGTGCGCGCTGGCGGTAGTCGGGGCGGCTGTCTGCGCGCTCCAGCTGCTCTTTGAGTTCGTTAAAGGCTTCCTTCTGCGCCGACAGATCATCCAGCTGCGACTGCAGGCTGCTTTCCAGCTGGCTCAGGCGCTCGGCCTGCTCGCTCAGCGTTCTATCGGTGCGGGTGCCATAGTTCTGCTGCTCGCTGGCAATCAGCTCGACCGCCTGATGCACGTCGCTGAAACGGTCGTCATCGGTCTGCTTTTGTTTGGCAAACATCGCCTTGATGCGGGTAAACAGGGCGGGCTTTTCCTCCGGCACGTCTTCCAGCTCGATCTCGGTTTCGGTGGCGGCGGTAAAGAGGTTGTCCGGGTGCTGCTTGCGGTTTGCCAGCGGGTTCTTTTCCGCCGACGCGCTGAACGCCAGCATTTCGGTGCCGAGGCTCGCCGGATCGTCAGTGACAGCTAGGCCAACAAGATATGGTGCATCGGTGTCGGCAAACTTCAGGCTGACCTCCATTGAGGTAAACAGCTTCTGCATTTTGCCGGTCATATCGATCAGGTCATCAGACGGGGTAATCGTGGCGAACAGACCGAGCTTGCCCTTAAGCATCCCGTCCTGGACCTCTTCAGTGTCCAGCGCATCCACAACGCCGAAACGACGGAACGGGCTGTCAGGCGTATAGCCCTTGATATGCTCCATGTTGATGACGGCGGTATACACAGCCGGGTCGTAATTTGCCGCCATCTGCTCAAGCCAGCTGCGCTCGATGTTGCGCCCGTCTGTGGTGGCACCTTCCACCCCGATGCGGAAACGCTTCGCTTTCTTTGCCATTGTTCAGGCTCCGGTTAGAAAAACTCTGTGAGGCCTTATGTTTGCGGCGGGAGGGGTATCGAAACAACGCGGGGCCATTGTGCGGAAAACCACACAATGAGGGGCGGCGGAAAAGGGACCGCAGGGGCCGTATTTTGGGGCCATGACAACGACACTCGCCCCCGAAGACCTCGATCCCCGCAGGCAGGCCTTGCTCCTGTACTTTCAGGGATACCGTATCACCCGCATTGCTGAAATGCTGGGAGAGAAACCCGCAACCGTTCACAGCTGGAAGAAGCGCGACAAGTGGGGCGACTACGGCCCGCTTGACCAGATGCAGCTCACCACCGCCGCGCGCTACTGTCAGCTGGTCATGAAGGAGACGAAAGAAGGGAAGGACTACAAGGAAATTGACCTGCTGGCGCGCCAGTCCGAGCGCCACGCCCGCATCGGCAAGTTCAGCAACGGCGGGAACGAGGCGGACCTTAACCCGAAGGTGGCAAACCGAAACAGCGGCCCACGCAAGCCACCGGAAAAGAACGTATTCAGCGACGAGCAGATCGAAAAGCTGCAGGAGATTTTCCACGGCTCAATGTTCGGCTATCAGCGCCAGTGGTGGGATGCGGGCAACAAGCACCGCATCCGCAACGTGCTTAAATCCCGTCAGATCGGCGCGACGTTTTATTTTGCCCGCGAGGCGCTGATCGATGCCCTGACCACCGGGCGCAACCAGATTTTTCTCTCAGCCAGCAAGGCGCAGGCGCACGTCTTCAAGCAGTACATCATGGAGTTCGCCAAAGAGGTGGATGTAGAGCTGAAAGGCGACCCGATGACGCTCAGCAACGGCGCATGCCTGTACTTCCTCGGCACCAACGCCCGCACCGCGCAGAGCTATCACGGCAATCTCTACCTGGATGAATATTTCTGGATCCCGAAGTTTCAGGAGCTGCGCAAGGTGGCGTCCGGCATGGCCCTGCACAAGAAATGGAGGCAGACCTACTTTTCCACCCCGTCCAGCCTGACGCACAGCGCCTATCCGTTCTGGTCCGGCGCGCTCTTCAACCGTGGGCGCGCTAAGGCGGACCGCGTGGACATCGACCTGACCCACGGCAACCTGTCGCCGGGCCGCTTCTGCGATGATGGCCAGTTCCGCCAGATTGTCACGGTTGAGGACGCCGTGCGCGGCGGCTGTAACCTGTTCGACCTCGACCAGCTGCGCCTGGAGTACAGCCCGCCGGAATATCAGAACCTGCTGATGTGCGAATTCGTGGACGACCTGGCGTCCGTGTTCCCGCTGCAGCTGCTGCAGAAGTGCATGGTAGACAGCTGGGAAGTCTGGAACGACTTCGAGGCGCTGGCGCTGCGCCCGTTCGGCTGGCGCGAGGTCTGGATCGGTTATGACCCGGCGAAGGGCACGCAGAATGGTGACAGCGCCGGGTGCGTGGTTATCGCGCCGCCCGCCGTGCCGGGCGGTAAGTTCCGCATTCTGGAGCGCCACCAGTGGCGCGGTATGGACTTCCGCGCGCAGGCCGAGTCCATCAAAAAGCTCACGCAGCAATATAACGTCACCTATATCGGCATCGACTCCACCGGCGTCGGCCTCGGCGTCTATGAAAACGTGAAAATGTTTTTCCCGGCGGTGAAAGAGTTCGTCTACAACCCGAACGTGAAAAACGCCCTGGTGCTGAAGGCGTTCGACATCATCAGCAGCGGCCGTCTGGAGTTCGATGCCGGGCACCTCGACATCGCACAGTCATTTATGGCAATCCGCCGCGCCACCACGGCCAGCGGCAACCGACCGACCTACGAAGCCAGCCGCAGCGAAGAGGCAAGCCACGCCGATCTCGCCTGGGCGACGATGCACGCGCTGGCAAACGAACCGCTGCAGGGCGAATCCGCCCACAGCCGCAACATTATGGAGATTTACTGATGAGCAAACGCAGGAACCGCACGCGCACCCAGCCCGTGCAGCAGCAGATGACCGGCGGCGCGGCGGCAGAGGCTTTTACCTTCGGCGACCCGGTGCCGGTACTGGACCGCCGCGAGCTGCTCGACTACGTGGAGTGCGTCATTAACGATCGCTGGTATGAACCGCCGGTGAGTTTTGACGGGCTGGCGCGCACGTTCCGCGCGGCCGTGCATCACAGCTCGCCGCTCAACGTAAAGCGCAACATTCTGACCAGCTCGTTTATCCCGCACCCGCTGCTGAGCCAGCAGGCATTCAGCCGGTTTGTGCAGGACTATCTGGTATTCGGCAATGCCTATCTGGAGAAGCGTACCAACCGCCTCGGCGGGGTGATTGGGCTCGAGCCTGCCCTGGCGAAGTTTACGCGGCGCGGAACCGATCTCGATACCTACTGGTTTGTGCAATACGGCCTGAGCACGCAGCCTTATCAGTTCACCCCAGGCAACGTCTTTCACCTGATGGAGCCGGATCTGAATCAGGAAGTTTACGGCCTGCCGGAATATCTGTCTGCCATCCCGTCCACGCTGCTGAACGAGTCGGCAACACTGTTCCGCCGCAAGTATTACCTCAACGGCAGCCATGCGGGTTACATTATGTACGTTACTGACCCCGCACAGAATCAGGAAGATGTGGACGCCATGCGTAAGGCAATGAAGAGCGCGAAAGGTCCAGGCAACTTCCGCAACCTGTTCATGTACTCGCCGAGCGGCAAAAAGGATGGTATTCAGATCATCCCGCTGTCAGAGGTTGCAGCAAAGGATGAGTTTCTGAATATCAAGAACGTGAGCCGCGATGACATGTTGGCCGCGCACCGGGTGCCGCCGCAGATGATGGGAATTATCCCGAACAACACTGGAGGGTTCGGTGATGTGGAGAAGGCCAGCCGCGTGTTTGTTCGCAACGAGCTTATACCACTGCAAAAGCGTTTCGAAGAGTTAAATAACTGGCTTGGAGACAATATCATTCGCTTCTCTACCTACAAGTTATCTGACTAATTTTTATAAAAGGTTGCAATTGCAGCCTTTTATTTTTTGCATCTTAAAACGACTGCTCTTGCGCTATTAATATCTGAAACTATAAATTCCTGCCCCTTCATTTCCTCCAAAGTGAAATGACTCCTACCGTTAATACAGTGAATAAGAAGAAAATTACCTTTATATTCGCCCACCAAGTATTTATGATCTACTGTTTCCCATATTTTAGCTTTGAATGAACTATGGTAATTTATTCCACACAAAAAGCTAGATAAAAGAAATAAAAATAAAGTTATTATTAAATTTCTGAATTCGATATAAAACTTCTCATCTCTTTTTTTAAATGTGGCTATTGCCATCAATACAGCAAGCCATGAGATAAGCGTTGTGCTTCCTGTGTTAGCATACACATATAAACTAACGCCACCCTTAAAGTAAAACATCAGCATTGATATTATCTTTAAAACTATAATTGCTGATGTAATGAAGATAATAGGGATCTTTTTATTCTTAGGATCACAGGCAAGAGCTACAATAGCACCTGTAAATATAATTCCGTAATATAATAATAATTTTAGGCTTATGTTTATCGCATTACCTATATCTAAGGTTACATAATAGAATGGATAACCAAAAAAAACCGACTCCCCTAGGCTGAATGCATATGCTGAAATAAACAATATCACTGTGAAGATGCTGGCCAGTGGCAAATCTATCTTGCTGTTTATATTAAACATCCCGTTCCCTTAAAGCTTCTTATGACCTTTTTTATTATCATAAATAATGCTTAACCTGCCTATACATTGCAACCTTATAAATTTCATTATCTCATCAACCTTAACGCTTAGCGCGCGCTCGTACCCCCGCCACGCCTGCCCGCTTTATGTAGTGGTTTTCATGCAGGTGCATGACATAAGCAAAAGCCCGCCATTACTGGCGGGCCGGGGCATAAACGATCCTTTCGGGATCATGCGAATTCATGCGGCATAGTCATGCAGTGCCGGGCAATATCAAAACAGGGGCAACTGGTCATCAGGCTCTGACTCTGGCACTTCAACTTTTCGCCTGGTGAAATCCATGGCAAGCAGAAGAGCCTCCCGGTAAGTCAGGGGAAACTGCCGGCCAAAAATAAACGCATTTTCGAAAGTCTGCCCTAGCCAGAAACCGCCGCCACACTCGCGCGACCGTTGAAACATAACCCATCCACCTGAACGGAAATATGGGAGGGTTTCACCACGGTAAACAACCTGAAATTCAGAGTCTCGTCCCCCCATAACCTAACGCCTCGCTCGCTCGTTGTTCAACCCTGCCGCCGTCAAAATCAAGCTTTTGACGTCTGCACGGTTATCAGTGTAGCCAGCTGTCATCTTCCCAGACGTTCTGAAGCAGATCATTTAGCCGCCGCCTGTCCTCGTCGAGTTTAAAGCCAGGCATTTCTATTCTTGTGTGGCTTCCTTGCCGTACCCGCACTACTGCTTCGGGGTAAAGCGCCACTACGCGCCTGTTTATCTCGTCATGAAAAGCTTCAATCACTGACTGGCTTAGTTTTTGATTTTTATCAAGCATAATTTCAACGCGCATAGTCTCCCCCCTAATTATTCAGATACTTGTATAGATCGTGAATATTCGTGGCTTCTTACCTTACGCATCAGCTCATCAGTCAGCTCTGAAACCCACTGAATCGCGAGCTGTTTCTCATCTTCACTGCAATCACTTGCCGCAACAAGTTTCATAAATAAATCAATACGCTGGAGCTTCATTGACTCCAAAAAATAGTCTCGCATAATCCCTCCGCACAATGAACAACTGGTTATGCATACAGTATATTACGAATTTCCAAATGTGAAATGATTTTTTATGGTCAATAAGACTTTATCTGAAAGCAGGCTCTTGAATTTAGGACGTTAATTGGCTTCTTTCGCATCCTTAGAGGCACGAGCTAAGCGCCCTATTCGCTCCAGAATTTCATAATTTTTAGGTCCAGCATGAGGCCTCACTAACTCACCATATGCAGAGCTGCGAAACAGTCGGCCAGCAATTTTCGTCTGCGTGCCGCCAATCAGGCGCACGGCCAGCCCGCGACTAATGGTTTCACCGCATAAATCCTTCACCTGGCCTATCACGTTATCGCACGCGGCCTCGATTTTGTCCGACCGCCTCAGCTGCCGATGTCTTTTTTCTGGCTCTTGCGCCCTGATCCGGCTCAGCAGCTGCCGTTTTTCTCGTCTGCTCATGCCGTTCAGGTCGATATTGTCGAAACTTTCCGGCGGGTTCGAATCCTCAGATCTCAAACCCCCCGTACAGTTATTGACAGAACTCCGAGAGGACGCGGACGCGCCCTTAAATTCAAAACCCAAATCAACGGCACGTTTCGGCACAATCCTCCACTGCGCCAGACGAGTGAGGATCGGAGTATCTTCACCAACTTCCGTTGCGTAAACGCCCTTGATGCGCACGGTTTCCTCGCCGTACTCGTTCACGTCTTCGCTGGCCTGATACCAGGTGCGCACGGCCAGCTCGTCGCGGCGCACAAACGGCCCGCCCTGTGCATTAACGTATCCTGCCCAGTCTCCCGCGTCGGCGGCGTCATGCGCGGCCGCAAACTCAACGCTGAGGCCGTGGGCTGTTTCGCTGTCTGCCATGCGGCGCAGCTCGCGGTAAACCGTCACCGGCGCGCCGCCCACAAACTGGAACTGTCGGATGTGCCAGCGAGCCGCCCAGGCGGAAACGGCCGAGGCGGTTTCCTTCAGGTCTTTGCCGCTTTCGTCGTCCGTCTCGCCGTCCAGCGCGTAGCCGTCAATATTTTTGGAAATGTACTTAGCGATGTAGCCCGTCGCGCTGCCCTTCTCCGGGTCGATAGCCTCCGCGTGAAAGCGGGCCTTGCGGGCCTTGTCGGTCGTCAGCTCGCTGCTGTCTTCCTGCCAGGCGTAGTCGCGCATAATCTCGCGCACGCGCTCAACCTGTTCGGGACGCATAAACATCAGCATGTGCCAGTGCGGGGTCGCGTCGTGATGAGGCTCGGCAACGCGGATCCCGAAGATGCGGATTTCCTCGCGGTGCAGCTTGGCGCGAATTTTTTGCCAGACGCTGCAGAGATAGCGCTGAGTGTCGGCAGGGCTGGCACCGTTCCATTTGCGGTTGCGATGACCGGTTTTGATTGTGGCGTGATAGCGCGCCGGGGCGGTCAGCGTGTAGAACTCGCCGATAAAGCCCATTTCGTTGCAGATGTTTTCGAAGCCGCGAATGCGGGTCATCAGCTCGCAGCGGCGGATCGCCGGGTTAGCTACGCTGCCGTCATACTTCTCGATCAGGCTGATGCGGTTGCCTTCCTCGTCTTCCAGCTCCATGCCTTTCAGAAACTCACGGGTGCGGCGCTTCTGCTCGCGCCACTCTGAGACGGTCATGCTGCTGGCGTAGGGGGTGTGTTTTTTGCTGACGTTAGCCAGGGCAATCTGCAGGTGTTCACGCCATGACGCGGCGACGCGGCGCAGGCGGCCCTTCCACCACTTTTCGGTCTGCATGCGCATGATCGCCGGGGTTACTTCCTCCGGGTCGAACAGGCGGGATGTTACCTTTTCCCACAGCGGCGGCGTCTGGCTCAGCTCGCGGGTGATAGTGGCGGCGGTCATGTAAACGCGGTGCGTGTATTTGTAATCCGACTCGTCGCTGGCCTGCGCGTGTGCCTGTACCAGCTCGGCGAGGATGAAATTAGCCACATCCCCGGCCAGCAGATCGACGTCGGCGCGCGCCATATCGGGCAGGCGGTTAAAGCGCCGCATCAGCTCCCACAGCGTGCCGGCCGCACTGGCCGCGCCAGTCTGTTGAACGGCGTTACCTGCCAGCAGGTTAAACGTGCCGCTGCTCATTTCGCCTAGCCGGTACTGCTCATTGACGCATTCAACGCGTGGCAATGTGCGCTCAACAAAAGTTTTTGCTAAGTACGCATTGGCACGGGCAATGCCCTGGGTCTTTTCAAGCTCGCTGACGCGGCGCTTAACGTCGAGCTGGATCAGCGTCGGCTGCTTTTCCAGTAATTCCTGCGCACGCGCCAAAGCCGCAATCATCTGACTGCGGCTGTGCATTTCCTCATAGGTAGGATACGGACTAGACAGCGCCTGCTTCGGCTTATTCCATTCATAAGCCCACGCATCTGTGATAACTGACTCACTCATATTTCAAAAGCCAGTTGAGGCGTGAACAAATCCCGCTCCGCATCGTAATTTAGCGAGCTGGCGCTGTTCATGGACTCTATACGCTCAACAAGCACTGCCGCTCTGGTTTCTTTACTGGCCGGGGCATAGGCGCTTTTGTTCCAGGCTTTATCAATACCGATATTGCGCGCAACGTTCGTGCTGTCTGCAGAAGAAAGGGGCACCCGCTTGAACAGGTCTTTGTTGAGCATTCGCAGGCCGTGAAGCTTAGTAATCGGATAGCCGTTACCGTCTACAACATGCCGGATCAAATCACGGAGACGCGCAGCACATTCTTTTGGTCTGCTCGCGTCGTATTCGCCCATCGAACCCAGCGCGACGCGCGGGTACTCATGGCACAGGCGAATAAAGCGGTCGTCAGATTCATTCATGTGCCACACCGGAACGCCGACAACCTTTCCGTGAGGCCATTCCGCTAACAGCGCATCATTTTCTTCACCGCTTCCGCCGATTACGTCGGGAATAATGGCAAACGCAAAGCGGGGATGGTTCTTCCAGCGCGCTACAAACTCGTAATAGCAATCCCAGCTCACAACTCGCTTTTTCGTCCAGAAACTAAACGCGCCATTATCAAGCGCAAAACTCTGGCAGACTTCCGAAGCCAGCATGAGCTGGCCTGGATTTGCGAAACTGATAAATGCGTGCCTGCCTTTCCATGCCTTCAATGCGCACGTCTCTGGAGTAATAGGCCCGCCATGGAAGTGGATCATCCATGCACCTCAACCACAGCAGATTTATCAGGACCATGGGCCATATCGAGGCCGACAAATACTGCGCCCTCCTGTGGACGGCGCACGGCGATGATTTCCGAGGCTCGCTTGCCCTCACCGGCGGCAACGCCGACAGAGCGGGCTACGCTGATTTTTGTAATGTTGAAATCGCGCAGGATGCTGCGGGTGTAGAAGGTATCGCTGTTTGAAACGACAACCGGACAGCGCTCCGAGACGCCGAGCAACATGCTGACCAGATCGTGATGCTCATCCTTGTCAAAGCCCGCCGAGTGATAGTCCGAAAACGTCCCGTCATACGGCGGATCGCAGTACACCACGTCGCCAACTTTAGTCAGGCGCAGCGTTTCGCGAAAGTCGGCGCAGATAAACTTCGCGCGCTGCGCCTTTTCCGCGAATGCCTCAATTTCTTCCAGCGGGAAATAGGGTTTTGAGTAATTACCAAAAGGGATATTGAACTCGCCGCGACGGTTATAGCGACAAAGGCCGCGATAGCCGTTGCGGTTCAGGTACAGGAAGTGCGCGGCGCGCTCCAGCAGGGGTAACGCCGGGTTATGGTTGAATGCCTCACGGACAGAATAATAACTTTCGCCTGTGGTGTTCTGATTGAACAGGCTGGCCGCCACAACGATAAAGGGGCGGGTGTGCTCCTTTATCTGGCGGTACATGTTGATCAGGTCGGGGTTAATATCCGCTACCAGATAGGAAGGGTAATCGGTGCTCATCATCACCGCGCAGGAACCGGCGAAGGGTTCGACCAGTCGATTACCTGCTGGCAGGTGCGCCAGCAGCTCAGGCATTACGCGAGACTTGCTGCCCGCCCATTTCAGAATGGTGCTCATGCCGCACCGCCTTTTGAAACTTTCGCGTACCGTTCCGCCATGTCCTGACAGCTGACACAGCGAGTCACGCCACGCACGGCGCGGCGGCGCTGTTCAGGGATCGGGGCGTCGCAGTCTTCACAGAATGAAGCCGCAACGCTGACCGGGCGATTAACCACACTGGCAATATTGCGCGCCAGCAGCTCTTCGGCGCGCGCTTGCGCCATGTCCATTGAGTCGGCCATTAATGCAGCTCCTGCGATTCGTTCTGATAACGCTCTGCCTCGCGGCGGATCAGGTCAGCAGCTTCGATGCCGGAAAGCCCTCGCTGATGTACGTGCACGGCCAGCTCAACAAGGCGCTCAGACACGGCCAGCGCGCGGTCTTTGCGCTCTTCAATGCGCGCCTTGGTGATGACTGCGGCCAGCGCCTCGGTGTCAGCGTCAAAATTAAATTTCTCGATATTTCGCATTTCACTTTCTCCAGAATTTGGGCAAAAGAATGCCCGGCGGGTGTACGCCATTTATTTGCTTGGGGTTATTTAATTAGGCAGAGCCATTCGCTTCGGAAATAAACTCACGACTGCTTTTAGATGATTCATTGCACGAATAAGCGCCGCTCTTTCATCAGTAGTCAGTTCACTAAATTCAGCGGCGTGCCTGTCCTTACCGATGCCAGCCAGGAAGAAAATCGCGCTCAGCGCGCGTTTGTTGTCCTGGTAATTACTGTCTGTCACATCGCGCATTTCAGAGAAAAAACGAGCCATATCTTTTTCACAGTTGCCGCCCATCAGCTGCGCGCGGATTAAGGCAACGTGATTCAGCGCCGAAACCCGTTGGCCGGCAGTAAGCTCGACCAGCATTGAATCGCCTTCGATAGCCATGTTTTACCTCTTTGCTCTTTTACCTTTACCTGCTGGCTCAGTACCGGATGCCAGCGCTTGCCGTTCTCGCCCATAATCCAGCCATGCCCGTATGACATCGAGGGGCTCTGACGCTTGAGGTGTGCCGCAAATGAAATCATCGTGCGCCCTCAGCTGATGCCAATCGAAGCACCCAGCCCGCTGATAGCGTCAACGGTTGAGGCTAAAGTCGGGTTGGAGTGAACGCGGTTCTGCACGGCCAGCGCGGCCAGCATCATGCAGCGGATCCCGGTATTGGCAGCTTCCAGAATGCCGCGGCGGCAGGTTGCCGTAATACGCTCCGGGTTCGCGGCGTTAGCGGCCATATGCCCGACTTCGGCGGTCGCCTTCAGCACGTACGTCGGAAACTTCTCTTTTGCCAGCTCGTTAACCGGCACGCACGGCAGACATTGCAGCTGCGCCAGCATGCCGTCCATCAGCGTGGCGTCTTCGGTCAGATCGGTGAGCAACAGCACTTCAGGAACGGTCAGCTGATGAACCTGATCCGGGTTCAGCTTGTTGCGCAGGGTCTGCACTTTCATACCTGCCCGCTGCGCCAGCTCCGTCATGTTGTGCGTAAGCGCAAACTTGCGGCAGGCATCGTCGTAATCGGTATGTGTGGAAACACGAAAATCAAACATGATTATTCCCTTTCGTTATCCCAATATGGATTTAACAAGCTTGCATTGTGATGTGGTAATCAGACGCAGCCTCGATAATGAGAGCCAGCATGTTTACCTCTACCAGGCCGTTAGCTCCTTCTTTCTTCCTGATTGGCAAGCGGTTTTCTTGGTACATTTTGCGGGCAGTTCTCTTACAAATGCCTGTACGGCGGCAATACTCATCCAGAGAGATGTAAGGCTCTGAAATCACAAAGTTGAGATTAGGTCGCATTGAAAAATCACTTTTCATGATGCAAGATTCCTTTTGAGTTAGTAGATGTCAGTAAATGTCACTATATGTCATACATCACAAATGCGATGATAGGATCTCATAACAAACATGTCAAACACAATTGAGTCTCCAAAAGGTATCACGGAGCACCTTTACCCATCACAAGGTGGCGGTAAAGAAGCTATTAACCGCATCATGAGCGCCTATCAATTCAACACCCGGCAAGCTTTGTGCAATCACTTAGGCATTTCACAGAGCACCATGGCTAACAGGTGGATGCGCGATACATTCCCTCACGACTGGCTCATAGCCTGTCATTTAGATACCGGAACACCGCTACTATGGCTTGCCACAGGGCAAGGTGAATCTAGGAAGGAAGACAAGGAAGAAGCCTCAACCCGATTGAGATACAAAAAAATCTCGAATGGGGTTGAACAATCAAGCGAGCTAGTCAGCTATGACGCTCGGCTGCTACCCGCTAATGTCTCAGATCCGTTTTTTGTTGAGATTGATAACGTAGTTTATTTAATCGAAGGGGCTAAAGCTGAAGTTACAGATGGCCTTTGGTTAATCGACATTGACGGGCTGATCAGCATAAAAGAAGTCTATCGCCTGCCAGGAAAGAAACTTCGCGTTGAAAACGGACCTGCCTCTTTTGACTGCGCACCAGATGACATTAATGTGCTGGGTAGGATCGTATCTAAAACGGAGAGCGTTTAAAGCGAATGGCTGTTAACAAACTGCCTAATGGTAAGTGGCAAGCTCAGGTGTTTCCTAACGGGCGGGATGGCAAGCGGATCCGTCGTCAATTCGCTACAAAAGGCGAGGCGCTGTCTTTTGAAAAGCATATTAAGGATCAAGCGCAAGATAAGCCCTGGCTGGGAGAAAAGACTGACAAACGCACCGTCTTTGATTTGGTTGAAACGTGGTACAACGCACACGGCATAACTTTAACTGATGGGCAGAAGCGTAAGGATGCGATGGAGTTTGCATGTAAGGCTATGGGCAATCCACTTGCTTCCGAATTCAATGCTCGCATTTTTTCCGCATACCGCGAGCAGCGTTTGTCGGGCAAAATCACTCGCTCGTCCCGCGTGAAAACTGTAACGCCGCGAACTGTCAATCTTGAACTAGCTTACTTTCGTGCAGTATTTAATGAACTTCGCCGTTTAGATGAATGGCAAGCCCCGAACCCGTTAGATAATGTCAGAGAATATAAAATAGCCGAATCTGAAATGGCTTATCTAACGAATGAAGAAATCAGAGCATTATTAAAAGAATGCGAAGCAAGCAGCTCTAAAGACTTATTATCAGTTGTTAAAATATGTTTGGCTACTGGTGCGCGCTGGGGAGAAGCTGAATCTTTAAAGGGAAATCAAATTAGAGCAGGTAAAGTTATCTTCACCAAAACAAAGGGGAAGAAAAATCGAGCAATCCCTATTAGTGACTCGCTTGTTGCAGAACTTCCATCAAGCAGGAAAGCAAAACCGCTTTTTACTTCATGCTATGCAGCATTTAGATCAGCCCTAAAAAGAGCAGAAATTGAGACTCCAGCCGGGCAATTAACACATGTGTTGCGCCACACTTTCGCATCGCACTTTATGATGAATGGTGGCAATATTTTGGTGCTTCAGCGCATATTAGGTCACACTGACATAAAGGTTACGATGCGCTACGCTCACTTTGCACCTGATCATCTTTTTGAGGCCATTAATCTCAATCCACTGGAAAGACTTTAAGCCGCAAAAATTGGCAGCAAAATGGCAGCAGAGGATGACACTATGTGACACTATATGTCACTATATGCCACACAAAAAGATATAAAAATCATTAAGTTACTGATTAATCTGCGATCATTTTCGGACTCATAATCGCTTGGTCGCTGGTTCAAACCCAGCAGGGGCCACCAAATTATTAAAGACTTACATAAGTGGTTCAGTTAAGTTGGTTTCCAGCATACTCACAGGAGATCAGCCTGAAGTAGTTCAAAGTCGCTCCACCAACATCAGGCAATCTCATTGCTTTAAGCTGATATAACCCTAAGGCTACGTAACGATTAGGTCGCCTGTGACATGAAGCTGCTCAGCAATGTAATATCCGCTTTGAGCGGAAAGCAGACATAAGAGATTTCAAATTTAGGCAAATGAGTTACATTAATATGTACAATTAGCTGGAATTTGAGCACACTATG
>Ga0268256_1000478_pt1 | contig 34415 bp, 39 predicted proteins | sample AgamicAtAmrz_FD_200247 | JGI IMG/M metagenome (GOLD analysis project Ga0268256, IMG submission 200247) | Agave microbial communities from Guanajuato, Mexico - At.Am.rz (v2) (version 3) | ecosystem: Host-associated > Plants > Roots > Rhizosphere | place: Guanajato, Mexico | collected 2012-06-07 | reverse complement strand
ATAAAATCATCCAGTTACAAGCAGCTCGAATTGCATGTCCGCAAAACAAGCAAAATCCGCCAATTAAACTCCTTCCCTCTGTCAGCAATGGTTCACTTGCAATATTTTATATGTTTTCCCATCGATCCAGTATAAATTATATGTTTAATGACCGACCCTCCCCTGTCTCAACTCAACGGCGCGCGGCGCGGTCAACCGTTCACTCCAGTCCACAAGCGGTAATTAATTCCTTCATCAAAGTATAAAAATAATAATATATGTATTTATCGGACTTATGTTAGTAAAATATTCCAAACACAAATACCCTGCAGCGCGCCGCCAATTAACCTCAAAGCTCCGTTGGCATCCTTGACAACGGGACGCAGCGATGACATAAATGACAACATGATTGCCGCGATCCTTGTCGAACGTTCGAAAACTGTTTTGCCAGACGGTGCGATTGTCGAGATCGTTGTGTGGAAGGTGCCGGAACCCGTTCCCGGTAGCACCCACCTGTTCAAGTATCGACTGTTTTATGGCAAGGACGGCAGGCGTATCGTCGGTTTCGACAACGAACGCGGCAAAGGCGATCATCGTCATCTTGACGGCGAAGAGCATCCCTACATGTTCACAACGACCGATACCCTCCTGTCCGATTTTCGGAAGGAGATAATCACGAGGAGGCAGAAACCATGAGAGAAGCCTTGATACAAATCAGAGCAGACAGTGAGGCTGCACTCGATGAGGCCTTTGACAGGGCAACCAGCGCCATGCGCTCAGGTAATCCCTCAGAGCCCGTGGCAGTCTTCACCTTCTCGTCGCCTGCACAGCTTTTTTCTGTCATCACACCCAAAAGGTGGGAGTTGATTGAACATCTCCAGAAGATCGGCCCATCCAGCATACGCGGACTTGCCCGATCCGTCGAACGTGACGTCAAGCGTGTGCACGAGGACGTGTCCGCGTTGTCGGACTGGGGTATCTTCGAACAAACCGAAGACGGAAAGGTTCACGTACCCTACGACGTGATCCACGCGAATTTCGACCTCAGAGCGGCAGCCTGATCAGGAACCATAACGCAAACTATCACCACACCACCCTTCCAGTCTTCGAATACTACAACCTGGAATGCTGCCGCTGATGACATGTCACCGCCTTCCTGCATCTCAGCCCGGAACTTTCCACGTTTGTGGCATCCGGCCTGCGTAAATCCGATCCATCGAAACATGGGCCTTTAAGCAAGCCGATTACCATTCAAGAACTTGTCGAGTTCAGCGGTCCGGGTTCTGGATAACTGAACTTCCTCAGCAAACTCAGGCCATCGGTCTACAGCCGCTCTAACCTGTTCTATAACTTCCCGCGCATCCTGATCTGAAATCGAGGCCCCTTTGGAGACTGCCAGAAGGTGAGACATGCCGGGATTCCTGCCTTCCCCGACTATTGCGGCGCTGTGCTCTCCACCTGGTCCCGACGAAAAAGTAAGATCGTATGCGGGCGCCAGAGACCAGCGACCATTCCCGTCCATAAGGAAGGCGTGGTTCTTCGCATGGTCGTCGCGATTTCTGGCATAGACATTGAACACCATGTTTCGGAACATCTTCAGGACTTCCGTAGCGTCGCGGGTCATTATGTGAGCAAGCTTGTGCAGTTGCTCATAGTTCACACTCGCTTCACGATGGCTGGCATTCAGCAGGCCGCTTGCCGTGTGCATGTGGAGCCTGCCGGCAGGTGTCCTGTCAAAACGTTTCGTCGCAAAAAGCCGTCGTCCTTTCCTGGTCTCCAGCAGCAGGGTGTCGGCCATCGTCAGTCCTGCAGCGACGGCCATAAGCGAATAGGCTTTTTCTTCCGCACCGATCTCCCGCGGATCATCGGAACTCGGCGCCTTGACCATCCACCTTTCAAACCCCGGATCCAACGGTTGGCCATAATCCAGAACGCATCTGTTCTCCGCCTGGTTGAAGCCGATCATAATCTTCGGCCGCGCACCCGCGGATCCACCCTGCGCGCCCTGCAAGCTGTCAATATCAGCCACGTCCATTTCAGCCTGCACCAACTCGACCTGATCAGCGAACCAGTCGAGATCGGTGACGGCCTGAGGCTCCTGGTCGTCTGGCAATTCAGGAACATATGAGAGCGCGCCCATTCCCGTTCTGCCCACTGCCGACAGACGGTCGATCGGGGTAAGCCGGGTATAGTCGATGCCCGCCCGCTGAAGACGGCGGTCCAGCAACAGACGACCCCAACCATCCGGCAGGCTGTCGTTGAACAGTCCGTGAAGCCCGTCAAATGGATCGCGAGGCGCTGCAATCAATCCAGTGGAGGCCATCATATGGAATGGTGAAACCAAAAGGGGCGCAGCCAGAAACTCCGCCGCGTACTCGAAATACACCCTCCGTTCCCCGCTGCTCCAGGCAAGCGTCCCGAGCTTTCTCTCATTCCCTTCGAGCTCCAGATAAACGCTCATCTTCTGGATTGACGTGAACTTCATTTCCGACGCACACGCTGCTTGATAGGACGATCAATGACATCATCGATATTCTGTGGCGGCCGACCCGGGAACAGCCGTTCAAATTCCGCCTCCGCCTCAAGAGCAAAGGCAATTTTCACGAGACTCTCGAGAGAAATTTTGCCGGCTTCTTCAAATAGCCTCAGCGATCCGTAGGAGACATTCGATCTCGCAGCCAATTCGCGTTGGGTCAACCCTTGCTGGATCCGTCGGCGCTTCATTCTGTCCGCCAGGTCCCGGATAACCTCCACAGGAGAGGACATTTTAAATGCTAACATATTATCACCCATGTGTAAATCAGACTTCTTAATGCCAATATAATAGCACTTAAAAGAAATCGCAACTCACATGCATGCTCAGAAAACTCGGCTTTATAACTCGTTGCGTATTGCAGGACTGCATCATCGCGGCCGTTTGGCTCCCCCTTTCCGTATTGATGCCACGGGCGATGGCAATTGATAGCGAACATACAGGTGAAGCAAGGGGTGGCCGTACCGACCATCTACCTCACAGCGAAACTGTCTGGAACTCTCGTGGCCAGCTTCAGGGACGGTGCCCTGACGACCGGTTGCCAAGGTAAATGGAAGCGGTTATAAGGATTTTTTAATTTCCTTATAACGACTGCGCCGGTTATCGTGATTCCGGTTATAAGGAAAATAACAAAACCTTATAATGACGCAAGTCGCCGCAAGGATCGCATGTCTTGAAACAGATTGACCTATCATACAGGACACTATTCGCGGAACTGGCGCAGCGATCGTTCGATGCGCAGTTCTCCACCGACTTCCCTCATAATGGACGGTTCGTGAACGTCCCAGTTAAAGGCAAGAGCTATTGGTACTTCGAGTATCCGACCCCCGATGGTGACAAGCGGCGCTATGTAGGGCCGGAGGCAGACGCGGAAATAACCGCGAGGGTAAACGCCCACAGGGAAGTCAAAGACGACCTCAGGGAGCGGCGTCGGCTCGTTAACGCCCTTACGCGAACTGGTGGCATGGCGGCGCCTGAACGTTTCGCCGGCGAAGTAACGAAAGCTCTTGCAGACGCCGGATTGTTTCGCCTTCGAGCGCTTATCATAGGCTCGGTTGCGTTCAGCTGCTACTCAGGGCTTCTCGGGGTTCGCCTCCCAAATGCCGCGCTCCAGACGGGCGACGCCGACTACGCCCAGGATTTTGCAATAAGCTCAGAGGTCGGGGACAGCCTGCCATCAATCCTCGACGTCTTGCATACCGTTGATCCGTCCTTCAGGGCGGTACCACATCAGGTGGACAAGGCGCGTGTGGTCGCCTTCATCAACTCGGACAACTACCGCGTGGAGTTCCTGACGGGGAACCGCGAATCTAACGACCATACGGGCAAGCCGTCACCCATGCCTGCTCTTGGCGGCGCGTCGGCGGAAAACCTTCGCTTTCTGGACTATCTGATCTACGAGCCCGTCAGAACGGTGCTGCTGTACAGGGAAGGCGTCAGCGTCAACGTCCCCGCTCCCGAACGCTATGCCGTTCACAAGTTGATTGTCGCGTCTCGCAGGCGCAACGATGCCCTGGGCAGAGCAAAGCGTGACAAGGATCTTCAACAGGCATTCCTGTTGTCAGAGGCCCTGGTGGAAACCCGGCAAGGATATTCGCTGGCCGACGCCTGGAACGAGGCGTGGGAACGCGGTCCCGCATGGCAGGAAGCGATCACTTCAGGACTTGCCATGATGCCGGATAAAGCCAGATTGCCTTTGGCAGTCGCGCTTGGCGTTTCTGCCGCTGATTTGGGAAAAAGATGAGGGCCAACCTTGGTGCAAATCCTCGAACTTCCCGTCCCGCCAAACGGGTTCTATCGACTTCACAACGGCAGTTGCGGTCTCGTCACCTGTTGAACATCCATACCTGCACCTGTTCAGTAACGGGGCATCGTCCCGCTAGCGTGCTAATTGCACACCAGTACGATTGTATGTTCATCGAGCACAACGCCCTCGACTATCTCTCCCTCATCGAAGTGCGTCTGAAACCATCTGGCAATCTGGGAATTCTGGCCTACCACTCTGACAGCCCCGGTTCGATTGGCGCTCCGGTTGATCTTCGAAACGACTGTCGGACTACCATCACTGAATCTGACCTGGATAGCTTCTCCATCCTTTCCCAGAAATCTGCTGGCATCGGCGCCGGGGTTGAGAATCCCCATTTTGTAATAAGTAGGTCCTAGCACGACAGAAAAAGACGCCAATATGCTACCCGTGGCGCATGACGACAGATCGGCCTCGGCGATAGCCGGAGCGTCAAGCTCGGTCTCTTGTTCTTCCTCACGTTCTGCGTCTTCCGAGATTGCACGACCTTTATCCTTTCCGTTCCAGGGCGGGTCGAATTCGCGGATCAGGCTGTCCTCTAGTCCGGCAGCCAGATTGATTTCAAAATCCAGATATTGGAGATGCGTTATCGGCGTAAAAACAAAGATGCGGACCGTACCCCCATCCGCAATAGCCATTTTTATGTTGCGATGGCAACGTTGGTTCGTGGCTTGCGATCCACCAGGACGACAGTATCCGACATATCGCTTTCTGATTGAGCGGGCGGTCTTCCCAATGTAGAGAACTTGGTCTTCACGCACGAATGCGTATAGCGCGTTCGGTGCTTCCAGCAGAATTCGATTTGAGACGGCGTTCTCACCGTCAAGCTCGTAAGTAATGAAATCGTCTTTCAGACGCCATTTCCCTACATCTACGAAACCGAGATTCAGGAGAACCTCAGCGTTTACCTGCGAGCTTGTCATGCACCTTCAACTCCCCCTGGGATTGACAACTTTTTGCTGAGAACAAACCGTCATGTCAACGCCATCAGGTTCGGGCAAAGCTATTCAACAAAACAATGGGAGCCATGTGACGATCGGCCGGCCTCGGCGCTAAAACAGGTTCCATCGACACGGAGAAACCCATGCCGACACTTCAGGACATTTATCTCGCCTATCTCGACTGCCTCAACCGCCAGGCCTTCGGTGAACTCGGCGCCTTCGTCGACGACACTGTCGAACACAATGGCCGCCCACTCGGCCTGTCGGGCTATCGCGCCATGCTGGTGAACGACTTTGCCGACATTCCCGATCTGCGGTTTGAGGCAGAGATTCTTGTCAGCGACGCGCACAGGATTGCCGCCCGGCTGTTCTTCGATTGCACTCCCAGAGCCACCTTCATGGGCCTGCCGGTCAATGGCAGGAAGGTTCAATTCTGCGAGCATGTTTTCTACGAATTCGAGCACAACAAAATCCGCAGGGTCTGGTCGGTGATCGACAAGGCTGCGATCGAAGCCAGCCTGGCTGATAACCAGCAAACGCTCAGCCAGTCTCATCCTTCTTTCCCCCGTTGAGCAGATCCTCAAGCAGTTCACGATCGGCGTCACGCAACCTCATCTGCGGCAGTTCATGGCGGAGCCAGTCCCGCAGCATCGGCACCTCCAGTCCGCCTGTTCCGTCCGCCGGTCTTCGAAGTTCTTTGAGCACCCATGTGCCCAGCAGCATTTTGCGCCGCAGCTCAAGCCGCCGCTCCTGCGCGGCAAGCCTTGCCATCAAAGCGCGTTTTCGCGCCTCCAGTTCCTCGATGCGACGGACCACCGGTTTACGCGCCATGACCGGCTTCTCCGCATGCTGTGGTGTTCTTCTTCTCCAGCCGAGCAGATTCTCGCCTCCATCAACAAGGATGCATCGAAGTATCAGGAAATCACCAAGGACAGCTACACCAAACTGTCGGGTGAACTCGATGTTGAAGCCCTGCGGAATCTGAAACGCAATCTCGATTTTGCTCTTCGATACAGCCAGGCGCAGGATGCCGCCGTCCCAGGCTGGATTGCGGCAGAAGAACCGCAGGCTATCGAACAGTATCGTGAGGCAATCCTCTATGGCGGGGCGACACCTGCCGAAGCCGAAGACCCCTCGTGGCCCGCGCCAATGCGAGAGCGTATCGGCGAGCTTGGGGCGAACGCGTTGCCACCCGGCCAGCCACTATTTTGGCTGGCTTCCGATACCGGGTATCACTCGACTCGGAATATTGACCTTTGGGTCAGTGGCTACGAACCGGTAGGACGGTTGGTGGCAAGTTGGCGCCTTGTTGTGAAACCCTGCGTGTCGGTCATGCAGGACATTTCCAAGCATTGTGATTTCGCGAGAGAGCCACTTGAAGACGCAACAACACAGAGATTACAAGATGCACATGAAACCTGCCGTCGTTTTTTCTTGGTGTGCCGCAATTCTCGCAGCCACCCCCACATATGCTCTTAACGATCAACAAGATCATTTTGGGAGTGCGGTTGTCAGAACCGTAATCGGCGGGAATACTGATGCACCGCCAATGCAAAACGGCGCGTTGATTGCCTTCAAGATTGATCTGCCCACCGACAGAATTGAGTACATCGCTGATGGTCTTCACCGCTTCTCGTTCGGATGTGAAAACCATGGCGAAAAATTTTACTTCACACTCTATCGTCGCACACGGGGGTTGTCTCCAACAGTTCCGGGGGCGGTCACGATCTCCACCGCTTCAAGCTCCATTACCGGGGAGGCTCAAGTCGCGTCGGGAATGGTCGGTAGTTTAGATTTTCCCGACGTTCTAAAGTTACTGCAAGCACTGGCCAAATCTCCAAGCGACATCCGTTTCGATGTCGACGGCGAAATCTATAATTTTCCGACGCATGAGGTTCCAAGCGAAATATACGCCCGCATTCTCAAACAGTGCAGCTTGCCAAACTCATGATTGATTGCTGCCGTTCACGATTTCGTCCCGGGTAGTAATCATGGGCTCTGCGAAGTCCAGATCCTCACTCGCAGCGGTCACGACTGGAAGCATCGTTTTCCGACCATAAAAGACGGCGGCAGAGAGATTGCCCGTTCCCACAACCAACATGACGGCGAAGCCGTCGTCATGGCCACCAAGGGTCGATCAGACTTCCGTCTGCGGCAGGAAGCGCTCGGCCGCCGATCCGGCAAAGCCAACTCGAACGCCGCTATTTTCACGGCCCTTGATCTTCTCTTTTTCGACGGTCGCGATCTGACCTCAATGCCACTGTCATCGCGCCGGCATTTGCTCGAAAAGTTTTTGCACACCAAGGTGCTCGGCATCATGTTTTCCGAGGCCATCGATGCGGACGGTGAGCACTACTCGCTTCCATCCGCGAATTCGGTCTCGAAGGCATCGTCACAAAGCATCGAGGCAGTCACGATCGCTCCGGCCGCTTGGGCGACTGGCTCAAGAACAAATGCGCCCAGAGCGATAGCGTCTTCATCGTCGGCTATGAATCATCCTCAAGCCTGGTCGGAGGGATCGGAACGCTTCTGCTGGCAGCAAATAACGGTGATGAGATCGTCTATGCCGATTCAGTCGGAACAGGCTTCAGGGAAGCGCAGGCCACCATCGACAGGCTGAAGCGTAAGCGATCGCCCCTCTCCTGCAACGGCTCCCGTAAGGATATTGTCTGGGCACTGCCAACCATCCTCGCCGAAATCCATTGTCGCGGCTGGACACATGAGGGAAAACTACGGCACGCCTCTTTCAAGGGCGTTCGCGATGTGCAGGATAACACCGATGTTCTTCGGATCGAAGACGTTCTTTAGTTGCTAAGAAGTGAGACGACGAAATATGAAACTCAGAGCCGCAAAACGTCGTCCATGTCTCGTTATGCTTTTTCTGTTTCTACCGGTTGGAACAATAGCTGCTCAGAAACTGACGGAAGGACAGCGTGAGGAAGCTGCGTTGCTCGACGTCTTTCAGGCCAAAGGCTTTTCAGGTGGTGAGGCGGCTCACATGCGAGATATTGGAATCTTGATGTTCATGAACCGTTTCTGCGGAGAGGACCACACATCGGCAGCCTATGTCAGAAGAATTTTCAAGAACGAGAATGATTTTAAAGTATACGGCGACAGGGCGGACGACTATTGGACGAGCGCGGACCAATATGCGTCTTTGCTCGTCAGATATGCGGACAGTGGTCGACGACAGGAAATCTGCGCGATGCTCCCGAAGCCCGCAAAATGAAGCTGTATGTACATGAATTCGAAATGCGCCGAACAAGCAGCTTACACGGAGTTTCTGGCCGAGGTCTCTCCATTCCTTGATCCTCACACGGTGCGAGATGCTGCCATTTTCGATTACGGGCAATGGGAATTGCCATTTGAAGCAGTTTTAATTGCCATTATGGACAAGCCGAGAAATCAGGTGAGGTTTGATTTCACCCGCGCCGCTGTGTTGGCTGAAGCCGCAAATATAGTGATCGAAGGAGTATTAGATCCGGCGACCTGGCAAAAATTTGTGTCGTGGAACGAGAAGCGGTGACGATCGCCGCGGCGCCGTGGAGGCGGCGCGTCTGCGGCCGGAGTGAGCGCCAGCGACGGGGACCGACGGAGGAAACCAGCGCTCCCAAGTAGCGCCGTAGGGTTTTCCGGAACCGGCGGAACCCTTTATAAAAATCAGTCATATCCTAAAAACGCGGTCCCGTATCATTTGGGAAGCTTTGTCGCCGCACCTCGTAGGATTCTTTCCGCTGCCTTGACTACACTTTCGTCTTGATCTTTGGCCTGTGTCTCAACCATTCAACTGTGGTCTTTTCCAAATAGAGAGAAAGGCGCTCCAGTCCTTCGGGAAGGTGCGCCTTTCTTGTGCCAGGACGTGATGCCCCAAATTCGATCAAATCAGGATATATCAATACGGCAATGCCACATGCGGCCGTGCCCAGACGATCGCGAATTGCTTCAAAACTCCGAGCACCCAATTGCTGAGTATTCGTAAGCCATGGGTCGCCGGAGATCACTGGTTGAAATTGTATTTCTGTTTTTGATAGGACTCTGAACTGGCGACGTTGTCGCAAAGAAACTCAGCGCTCTTCACATAACCAAAACTATAGGCGAGGCGTTCTTCACCTGATTTATCCTCCGCGCAAACTGCACCACCTGAAATGCAGATACTCAACATCACAAACATAGAAAGTTTCTTGGACATCGTTTGGTGGATCCTTTGGCAGCGTTAGAAAACAGAGGATTGAACCTACTGCCTTTTCAGCACGTGAGGCTCAAAGAGCGATACAAGCCGCTCCTACCAGGCGCAACCTTGCATCGTGCTGGAAACATCACGCAAAGCTGCAGCACGCCTCATTCAAAGGCCAGCGCAGTCGTCTACAGCATCATGTTGACATGCAGGGCTTGCGCCATGCAGCCACTCGCCTACGGCCTTCGTATCGCCCAACCATTCCGGCGCGAGCGCGCGCGTTGCTCTTCTTGTCCAGGACGCAATATCGAAGCAAGAGAAGGCTCTTGCAGCGGGAGCCACTTCACGACCAAATATCAGACCAAATGATCTTTACTTTCAGATCATATGGCCTATATTGCGAATGTCAGGAGGCCACTATGCAAATCGCCGCCAAGCCCCGCAAACCCGCGGAACTCAATGCCGTTGCACTCAAGGCCTATGCCAAGGTCACCGATGCATGGTCGCTGAGCCTCAGGGAAGCAGCGGGCCTCGCCGACATGTCGGAGAGCACATGGAAGCGCGCGCGCAAACCGGGGTTTACCGGCGAATTGACGAAGGACCAGTTGCTGCGCCTCAGTGCACTGATTGGGATCTACAAGTCGCTCGAACTCTACTTCTCTGAGCAACTCTCCAGAAGCTGGTTCACGCGCCCGAACATGGGCCCTCTTTTCAGCGGCGCGCGGCCGGTCGACACCGCCATCGATGGCGGCCTTCCGCAAATTCTGGCGATCCGAACCTATCTCGACGCGCTGCGGGGCAGCGCATGAGGAAAACCGAACTGTCGGTTCGAGGACTGGTCCGCCTGCTACCCGCAACCTACCACAAGCCGCCGGCGCTTCGCGGTCTGGTCGACAGCGACGAGGAACTGGAGGTCCTGGCCGAGATCGAGGGGTTGACCAGCGCCCGGTTGCTCGCCGAGCGCGGCCGCAATCCGCATCTCGATCCGCGAGAGCTTGCCTGGCGGCGGCGCAACCGTGATCTCAGGATCTACGGCGACACGCACGTCAATGCGGCCTTCACCTATACGCGGGTAGGCGGCAACCGCTTCAACTCCGAAGATCGCGGTGCATGGTATTGTGCCTGGGACGTGATGGTATCGGTCGCGGAGGTCGCATGGCACAGAACCCGCGAACTCCGTTTCACCGGCTCGTTCCATGACAGCGCCCGCTATGTCGAACTGATCTCCGACTTCATCGGAGAATTCGATGACCTGACCGATGAACCCGAACACGCCGCGCTCAACCCAGACCCAGAGGTCGGCTATCTCGAGGGACAGGAACTGGCTGCCCGGTTGCGAAGAGATGGAAGCCGCGGCCTCATCTATCCCTCCGTCCGTGCGCCCGGCGGAAACTGCCTGGTTTGTTTCGATCCGGGGGCTGTCCAGAACGTCCGGCCCGGCGCGTCCTGGGATCTTATCTGGCAAGGCACGCCGGACTATTCGATCGTCGCCATCTCGTAACAGCGACGACGCACAAGTTTCTGCGAGATGGTCGACTGCCGGTTACAACATCACCCACTCATCTTCGGCAATGAACCCACCAATCTGGCGTTTCCAGAGGCGCGCAAACAGTCCGTCCTGCTCAACCAGCTCCTCCGGCCTGCCCTCTTCGACAATCCGGCCATGGTCCAGCACGATGATCCGGTCCATTCGTGCAATGGTCGACAGGCGGTGCGCAATTGCAATCACCGTTTTGCCCTCCATCACCAGATTGAGCTTTTCGTGAATGGCGGCCTCGGAGTCGCTATCAAGGGCGGAGGTGGCTTCGTCGAGGATGAGGATAGGTGCGTCCTTCAACAGCACGCGCGCAATGGCGACGCAATTGCAGTCGGCATCGATTGACCGGCTTCAATCCATGTCACGCGCGCAGCCCAACCTGATCACGACGCTGACGGAGCGTGTCTCGATGCGGTCAGGCCTTCTTGAACGCGCCGCCGGAAGAAAGTCGGATGTCCTCGACGCCACCCAGGCTTTGCGGGAAGAAGAAGCTACCCTCTCGACCTATGCAGGACAGTTGCTCGAAGCCCAGGCAAGTCTCGCCGTTGCGGAGACCGAAAAGAACAAGGTCCTGTCGACATTCGTGGCCGACAATATCCAGAAGTCAGGTGATCTCGCCCGGCAGATGGATGAAGCGCAACAGGAATTGGTGAAGGCCGAAAAACGGCTTGCTGCCACCGCGATTTACGCTCCGTCCGATAGTGTGATCCAGGCTTCCTCGATTACAACGACTGGACAGGTCGTGTCGGCCGAAAACGAAATCATGCGCATCATCCCCGCCAATCTGCCGCTGGAAATCGAGGTGTTTTTTTGCAAACCAGGATGTGGGGTTCGTCAAGCCCGGCCAGCCGGCCGTCATCAAGGTCGAAACGTTTCCGTTCACCCGTTATGGCGTTCTCACGGGCACTGTGAAAACGGTAGCACGAGACGCCATCCCCAATCCCGACGCCCAGGCGATGGAGGAACAGGCTGCCCCGCAGTTCAGGAGCGTTGTGCCAGGCGGGAATGTTCAACGGCTGCAGAACCTTGTTTACCCCGCAACGATTGCTCTCGATACGACAGAGATAAATGTCGACGGAGTCATGCACCCGCTTTCACCTGGGATGGCGGTCTCGGTGGAAATCAAGACCGGAACCCGGCGGATCATTGATTATTTCTGGTCGCCGGTCGCGCAGGTGGCGTCTGAGGCAATGCAGGAACGCTGAGCGCCAGATGATTTGTCCTCTATATATTTCTGGACGGACTTCGCATTTCTATAGGGGATATCCAGATACTGAAGACCGAACAATATTCCAATCTGTATCGGGGCGATAATCGCCATAGCAATGCCAAATACAGATCCTTCATCAACAACTGAATACAAAGTCGCGCCACCACTGACTGTAATCATTAATCCCAGCAGATACAGCATGTAGTGGCCTACCGTTTGACCGGCAGTAATCCTGACAGACAGACTTTCATTAGACGGGAACAGATGCATGGGATAGATGGTTCTCAGCGTCCTCCAGCTAAACTTGCTCTCGATCGCGCGCTCGAGCTCGAGCAGCGCTTCCAGTTCATTCGCGTTTTTAGGCTTGATACCCGTAAGAATGAAAAATACCTCGGCATTGTATCGATTCTTCGACAAGTCGCGCAAAGGTGCGGGAACGTTCTCGTCGGCAATCAGACTTCGCAACTCGTCAAATTTGGGTGAAATCCATTTGTCACGTTCGCGAATAAATTCCTCCAACAAACGCGGCAGGAGAGGAAACGAAAACGCGCCCACGATCAATGGGAAAACGACAAACTCCAGAACTGACGACACTGCTTGATCCTACTGTTTCACCGATATGATTTTCGGGAATTTCGCGTAATCGTTTGGTTCATGCAAGAATTCAGGACATCGCAAATAACAAGTCCAGTGGAAATTTATCGCGCTTATCGCTGTGCGACTACTGTAACAGTCGGCTGTACGGAAAAACTCGAAAGCGTCCAATTCGGCTGAGTGGCGATGCTCTTGAGATGCGCCGCCAGAGCAACCTTCCCCAACCTTTCAAAAAGCCGTCGAGGTCAGCGCTTGGCTCGGGCAATATCGTCCTTGTCAACGTCGCGTTGGGCAAAGGCGAGTTGCCGATTGAACCAAATCTTTCGTGTCGACGCGATCCCACCGAAACGCTGAAAGCACCTTGGCGTAAGAGAACTCTTCCGATCCAAATTGAGCATTAAAGGGCAGCTTCCATGATGACGTAGAACCGCGATTACGCCCAGGCTACGTTTCGCGCAAGTCAAATCGGGAGGCAGGCTGCGATGATCGGGAACCGGGGAAAGCTCGAGCAAGAACGTCTCGACCTCATTGAAGTCATCGACAATCTCAGACGACCGGCACATCATCTCATTGCAGATCACGGCACAATGATGCGACTGAGCGAGTTGGATGATGAATTGGCGCACTCGCGCGATGAAGACTTTCGCTCTGTGGAATGTCTGGCTGCTGAATGAGACCCCTTGTTGACGTCTTACGCCATTCTGCGATAGCGGTCTTCCTATCGACGGGTGGTGATTGCACGTTCAATCCCGGGCACTAAATCCTCCTCAAACCAGTTGATCATTTGCTGAATGTCTTGTTTGGCAGGAGTCAACTTACCCGCATTCACCAGTTCAATTGCAGCTTGGGACATTGCCAACAGAATGCGTGATGTCTCTGGCACGTATGGGAGATCGACGCCGGTGTCGTGGCGTTCGCGTATGATCTGGTAGCGGAGCTTCTCCGGATATGTCCACGCGCTCACCAGGAAATCATGGACGCTGACCTCTTGTCCGCCGATATCAGTTGTGGCTTCCCGGTCAGTCTCGGCATACCGCAACGCCTCTATGCGTTCGCAGGCGTCGATTGCTGCATTCAACATGTCTCTGATCGAAGTCCAATCGGTTTTCATCATAACCTCTTTACACGTTACCAAGCTCTCTGCTGGCAGCGTCGGCCCACTACCGCTTACGACGTCACCCACTCATCTTCGGGAATGAAGCCGCCAATCTGGCGTTTCCAGAGCCGTGCAAACAGCCCGTCCCGCTCGACCAGTTCCTCCGACCGCCCCTCTTCGACAATCCGGCCGTGATCCAGCATGATGATTCGGTCCATTCTGGCGATGGTCGAAAGGCGGTGCGCGATCGCGATCACGGTTTTGCCTTCCATCACCAGATTGAGCTTTTCCTGAATGGCGGCCTCGGACTCGCTATCAAGAGCTGAGGTGGCTTCATCGAGGATCAGGATCGGCGCGTCTTTCAACAGCACGCGCGCAATGGCGACCCGTTGTCGCTGCCCGCCGGAAAGCTTGACGCCGCGGTCTCCAACAAAAGCCTGATATCCTTTTCGCCCCTCACTATCGGCGAGATCGGCGATGAAGGCATCGACCTTGGCCACTTTCGCCACCTCCTCGACCTCCTCCTGCGTTGCTTGTGGTCGCCCGTAGCGGATATTGTCGCCAACCGACCGGTGCAGCAACGCCACATCCTGCGCAATCACCCCGATATTACGGCGCAGACTCATCTGCGTGACCTCGCGAATATCCTGCCCGTCGATGCGGATGGCTCCGCCCTGGATGTCGTAGAAGCGCAGAAGCAGATTGACGAGCGTCGTCTTTCCCGCACCCGACAGACCAACAAGGCCGACTTTCTCCCCGGCGCGCACGGTCAGCGACAAATTATCGATCACCGGCCTGCCTGACTTGTAAGCAAAGCGGATATGGTCGAATTCGATGTTCCCATGCGAAACGCTCAGTTCCGCCGCGTCGGATCTGTCCGTAATCGTCGGCGGCGTTGTCATGACGGGCATGGCGTCCTTGATTGTGCCGATCGCCTGAAAAATCTGCTGGCCCATCTGCAGGAAGGTGAATGTGTGCCCTGAAAGCCGCTGCAATATATAGACCGCGCCGACGAATTCTCCGACCGTGATGAAGCCCTTCACCAGACCGGAAAACCCCACCGACAGGATCGCCAGCCACAACGCCATGTTGAGCGCAACCACGGCCAGCTCGGACGCGCGGTAGACACGCTGTTCCTTGTGTTGTGTCTGCACCGCCTTCATCAGGATGCGACGGATTGCGCCTGCCTCGCTGTCTTCGGCGGCAAATTGCTTGATCATCTGCATGTTGCTGTAGAGATCGGTGATCGCCCCCGAGACAAGGCTCTTTTGCTTGGCCGAGCGCCGTGACCGCTCCGTGAAGACGGGAGCCAGTTTGACGGCGAGAACGACATTGAGCACGATCCAGATGAACACCGGCAGCGCCAGTTGCCAGGACAAAGCCGCCAGGAGCGCAAGAGAGCCTATCAGTTGCAGCAAAAAACGCGGTCCGATCTGGAATGCGTTGATGATCTGCTGCTGAACGGCTGACGAGACCTGTGAAAGACGCGAGGCGACCTGCCCGGCATAAAGCTCATAGAAAAATGCCAGATCCTGCCGCTCCACAGCCTTGTGGCCCTGCCACTGTATGGCCACCGGCATCGCGATGCCAAGCGTGTGCGAGGTGAGTGTGTTGAGAAGAAACGACGCTATGGGCATCGCGGGGAAAATCAACAGCCCAAGCACGGTCAGCAGCGGCCACTCATTGCGCAGAAAAGCCTCTGCTCCCTGCGCCGTCACGCCATCGACGATGACGGACAGCCCCCAGATGATCGACAGGTTGATGGCTTCCACAGCCATGGATGACAAGGCAAGAGCAATGAGGACGCTGCGAAACATCGCAATGAAATGCAACAGCACCGCGACGGGGCCTTTTGACGGCAGCGGTCGGAAGGGAATGTCGAGCGGCCGTATCAGCGTCTCGAAAGGGCGGAAAATCGTATCTGAAATTGACATGGTCCTCTCGGATCGCAGATTGCTATCGAAGGCGAGGAGTAAGCCACGCGCCAGACATGGAAACATGCATGGCGTTCAATCTCAATTACCAGCTGTATTTTTGCGACTGGAGTTCGTGACTTGGGTCTATAAAATCGCCAGAGTCTTCTCATCGCATCGTTCGGATACTGCGTCATATGGCACGCTTCACGACCGCACCGCCGCTCGGATACATTCATCATGGGCCGAGGTTGAATGCTGCGAAATGCACCAGGTTAGTGACGCCAGCGTTGTCCAGCATTGATGCGCAAAGAGAGACCCATGTTCAGAAGCATCCGGGGCACACGACCGCCGAGATGACGCGGCGGTATCAACGGCGGCGGGACCGGTTTCGAGTTGACCTGACGAAGGCCTCGGGGCTTTAGCTGGCTTCTTTGGCTGCTTGCGAGGTATTAACGGTCGCCCAAGCCTCATTTAGGCCATCCTTATCGCGTTGCAATATCGTGGATTCGGTTGAAAGAGCTTGTCATGGCGGGTACCGCAGCGATTTCGAGGATCGTCGGGATAGATCTCACCCGGTCGGTCGCCATCTTTTTTGCAATGCTCAGTCATGTCTGGGTCGTCACCACAATGGATCACTTCTGGAGCAGCCCGTCTGCAGATTTATTGCGCGCGCTGATGGCGCTGGCGACGCCGATCTTCATCCTGCTTTTCGGCACGATGCTCGAAATCATCTATCGGCCCAAATATGTCCCGGGTGAGCAGGGGCTGGTTGCCATGCGGCTGTTTTCGCGTGCCATACAATGCTGGCTGCTATACTGCCTGTCGGTCGTAGCGCTGTATCTGGTCCCGGACGGATATTCGCTGAAATTCTCGATCGCGACCATGATGCTCCTGGGAGTTACACCATTCACCGACATTCTGAAATTCTATGCCGTCGTTCTTTTCCTTGCCCCAATCCTATTGCTGTTGCGCAACAGAACCGGCCTGCTGCCGCTTCTCTTCGCCGCGGTCGCAGTCCATGCAGCCCACCCGATCCTTCGGGGATTGCCCAGCCCTATCGATTTTCAGATGAGCATGTACGCGGAGAGGGTAGCGACTTTTTTGTTTGGTGTTGGCAACGCTAAGCTCGGCGGCCCGTCGATCCTTCACGGACTTAGCCTGATCATCGGAGGAATGGCGTTCGGGAGGCTCATCGCAGGTGACCGAGCCGCTCGACCTGAAACAACGGGCAGTATTGCTAAAAGAGCCTCGTTTCTGTTGGTTGCTTCAACTCTGGCTTTAGCACTCGGTGCTCTTTTAAGCCGTGACAGTTCGTTGGCCGAGCTTGGCGACATGTCGCTGCGAATGGATAGCGACCCGCTTTATTTTGCTGCCGGCCTTTGCGGCGCAATTGCCCTTACCTCCTTGGCCGTACTCGCCACTCAGGGATTGTCTGACGAGGGAAAGAAGAAGCTGGAAAAGCTCGTGTTTTTCGGACGTACCAGCCTGTTCACCTTCGCATTCGGCAACATGATCCTATACGCTTGGCCCGATACGCCGGACACCCTTGGATCGGCCACTCTTCACGCTGTACTGATGAGCGTAGTCATTATCGGGCTAAGTTACCTGTTCGACCGGGAAATGCGTCGCGGCGGGCCCCTGGCCACGGTTGTTAGATTGCTTCAGTCGAAGATCACGTCATTCGTCAAGATGCTGATAGCTTTGGGTATCCGCAGAGCGGAACAGACCTGATTTCTTAGAAAATGCCGCGGCGCTGTTGATTATCGCACGAATTTGACCCACTTTTTCATTTCGGAGCGATCCGCCCACACCGCCAAAAAGAGGCTTCCAGTCAACACCTGGATGAGATCAGGTGGTACAACGCGAAATGGAAACTTGTCGCAAATTCTGCCGAAACATCAACACAACTAAACTCCTAGCGAAGATCGAAGGCTACGGGTGAGGTTTCCTGCAACCAGTTCGGCAGTTGCAGGAAACCCGCGGAGTTTCAAATCGCGATATGCGATCTTGTCCGAAGAGCGGGGCGGCTGACCAGTTCATCAGCAGCAATTACGCTCTTTCGGCTGCCCGCTACACGTGGGCTGCGACCAACGCTGTGTTGGACGTACAGCCTGGAAACGAAACTGACCGGCTGCGCTGTTCAGGCGCACGACACAAGAGGATATGACCATGGCAACACCCCGACGACCGTCCAATCCGAAAGACGCAGCCGAGGCGCTGTTCAAACCGGCAAAGAAGGTCACAGCGCCGGCCGTTGAACGGCCTGCAATCCCTAACACCAAGGAGCTTGTATCATTGAAGATCGACAGCGATGTCCTCGCGCATTTTCAGGCGGGCGGTCAGGGCTGGCAAGAACGCATCAACGACACCTTGCGAGCCGCAATGAATGTGCCCAATTAAGCCCTTGAGGGGATGGAACCCATGACCCTGGCGGGGCCATCCGATTACGGGTCGATCGGAAAGGCGAATCCGGCCTTGACGCGGTCCATGACGACCATCGTCTTGAACCCCTTGATATCGTGGTTCTCGTAAAAGAACCGGCGGGTGAAGGCCTCGTAGTCCTCCATGTCCTTGGCCGTGATCACCAGGATGAAATCGGCATCGCCCGTTACGTAATAACCGATCATGACTTCCCGCGTGGCGCGAATGGCGGCTTTGAAACGGTCGACAATATCGGCCCTTTCCCGCTCCAACGAGACGAGAACGATCATGGTGATGCCACGTCCGACGGCCTTGGGCGAAACGATTGCCACATCGGCTTCGATCACCCCCGCATCACGCAGGCGCTTCAACCGACGCTGGCACGCGGTTGGCGACAGGTTGACGATTTTCGCCAGCTCTTCCGATGTCAGGCGATTGTTCTTCTGCACGGCGTCAAGCAGAGCCCGGTCGGCTCGGTCAATCTGGGTCATGCGGGATTCCTGCGTTTGGATGTCTAATTAAGCATTATTCCTGCGTCGAAGCGCGCTTAAACGCCGCCGATCAATCATGCAGCGCAGTTAAGCTTCTGGCAAATGAAAAGGGAACTTGCCGATGGAAGCTATCGCCAGCGCAGCGCTTAAAAACCTTCACCGACCGGAGCTGATCGAGCATCGTGCCTTTCTGGATGGGCAATGGGTGGCGCGTAAGGAGACGCTGGGCGTTGTCGATCCGGCAAGCGGAGATCACCTGCTCGATGTCTCTTCCTGCTCCCTGAACGACGTGGACGCCGCAGTCGAGGCCGCCGGCAGAGCATTTCTTCGGTGGCGGGACATGCTGCCCGTCAAACGCGGCGATATCCTGCGGACATGGGGCCGGCTGATGCGTGACAATGCCCGCGACCTCGCGACCATCATCAGCGCCGAACAGGGAAAGCCGCTTGCGGAATCGCTCGGCGAAATTTCTTATGCTGCCGCCTTTCTCGACTGGTTTGCGAGCGAAGGCGAAAGATCCTATGGCGAGACAATTCCAAGCCACCTCAAAGGCGGCAATCTTTCCGTGCGGATGCAGCCGATCGGCGTCACGGTGGCCATCACGCCCTGGAATTTCCCCTCAGCCATGATCGCCCGCAAGGCCGGCGCGGCCCTTGCTGCCGGTTGCACGATGATCGTCAAACCGGCACCGGAAACGCCGCTTTCGGCCCTGGCACTGGCAAAACTGGCGCAGGAGGCGGGCATGCCGGCCGGCGTGTTACAGGTTCTGCCGGGTGAAGCCGCACCGCTCGCGCGCCGCCTGCTGGAGCATACCGAGGTACGGGCATTTTCCTTCACCGGCTCGACGGAGGTGGGACGGCTCCTCCTCACGCAATCGGCGGCGACCATCAAAAAAGCCTCGCTGGAACTTGGCGGCCACGCACCCTTCATCGTCTTCGCCGATGCGGACCTTTCCCAGACCGTGAAGGGCTGCCTCGCCGCCAAATTCGCCACATCGGGACAGGATTGCCTCGCGGCAAACCGCATCTATGTTCAACGCGGGCTTTATGACCGTTTCATTGAGCGGTTTGCCGATGCGACCTCCAGACTGACCGTCGGCCATGGCCTTGAACCCGGTATCGACATCGGGCCGATGACCCGCCCATCCGTCGCCGAGAAGTGCCGTCAGCAGATTGCGCAGGCGCTCTCTTCCGGCGCGCGTCTCGTCTGCGGCGGGCAGGACAGCCCGCTCGGCGGCAATTTCGTCACCCCCACCGTGCTGGCCGATGTGACCGAGGACATGCTGATCGCGCGCGAAGAAACCTTCGGTCCGGTCGCCGCCATTCTGCCCTTCGCTGACGAGCGGGAGGTGGTCCGCCGCGCCAATGCCACGGAGATGGGGCTTGCGGCCTATGTCTACACCAACGATCTCGGCCGGGCGATGCGCCTGACGGACCAGCTGGAATACGGCATGGTTGCCGTCAACACGCCGAAATTCACCGGCGCGCCCATTCCATTCGGTGGCTGGAAACAATCCGGCCTTGGTCGCGAGGGCTCGCGTCATGGCCTCATGGAATATCTCGAACCCAAATATGTCTGCTTCGGCAACCTGGCTGCCTGAAAGGAACTCGCCTATGACCATCGACATCAAAAATATCGCGGAAATGGATCGAAATGCGGTTCTGCATCCCTTCACGCAGCTGAAGGATTTCGCCAGCGGCAAACTCGGTGAACCGACCATCGTCGAAACCGGCAAGGGCATCCGCATTCAGGACGCGCATGGCAAGCAGCTGATCGATGGCTTTGCCGGTCTTTATTGCGTCAATGTCGGTTATGGCCGCACCGAAGTGGCGGAAGCCATCTCCCGTCAGGCCTATCGGCTTGCCTATTACCATTCTTACGCCGCCCACACGACGGACGAACTGGCGATCCTTTCCGACCGGCTGGTGAAGATGGCGCCCGGCAAGATGAGCAAGGTCTTTTACGGCATGTCGGGCTCGGACGCCAATGAGACCCAGGCGAAGCTCGTCTGGTATTACAACAACCTGCGCGGCAAGCCGCAGAAGAAAAAAATCATCTCCCGCGAAAGGGGATATCACGGCTGCAGCGTGGTTTCCGGCTCCATGACCGGCATGAGTTTTTATCACGACCACATGGACCTGCCCCGCGCCGGCGTGCTGCACACCGGCGTTCCGCACCATTACTGGGGCGCGGAGGCCGGTGAAACCGAGCTGGAATTCTCCAAGCGGCGCGCCGACGAACTGGAAGCGCTCATCCTGCGCGAAGGCCCTGACACGGTAGGCGCCTTCATTGCCGAACCGGTGCTCGGCACGGGCGGCATCACGCCGCCGCCGGAAGGCTACTGGCCGGCGATACAGGATGTTCTCAAAAAATACGATGTCCTGTTGATTGCCGATGAGGTGATTACCGGCTTCGGGCGTACAGGCTCCATGTTCGGCTCGCAGCATTACGGTATCGAGCCGGATTTGATCACCGTCGCCAAGGGTCTGACATCGGCCTATTTCCCGCTCTCCGGCGCCATCGTGGGGGAGAAAGTCTACAGGGTGATGGAGGAAGGGGCCGATCGCGTCGGCGCATTCTCCCACGGCTACACCTATTCCGGCCACCCGATCGGCGCGGCTGCGGCAAATGCCGTGCTGGACATCGTCGAAAAGGAAGACCTGCCCGGCAATGCGCGGGCCGTCGGCAGCTATTTTCAGGAGCAGTTGAAGGCGAAGTTCGCGCAGCTTCCAATCGTTGGAGAGGTGCGCGGCGTAGGCCTGATGGGCGCCATCGAATTCGTGGCGGATCGTGAAAAGAAGACGCGTTTTGCCCCTCATCTCACGGTCGGTGCGCGCGTTTCGAAGGCTGCCCGCAACGGCGGCCTTATTGCGCGCGCCATGCCGCATGGCGATATTCTGGGCTTTGCACCGCCGCTCGTCACAACGAAGGCGGAGGTGGATGAAATCATCGCCATCGCCGAAGCGGCCGTGCGCAGCGTCATGGACGATCTGGTGCGGGCTGGCGAGAAAATCTGATCGCCAGCCTTGGCGTTTAACGGTCACAGCTGCTGCCCATTCTGACAGCATGACGTGACAACTGCGCCTATTTGCGGCGCAGTTGTCATCTGCGCTGCATAAGGCTTCATCTTTTCGCAGAAGCATGCATAATGTCATGAAATTACCTTCGTCGAAAACGAGACAATTTCATGCGCCGTCAAGCCAATCCGCTCAGCTCCGATCCGGTTTCCGCAACCAAACCGGTGGCGTGGCAGCCAACTCTCGCCAAGCAGAAAGGCGAAACGAAACATTCCGCACTGACGGAACGCATCATTGCCGATATCGACGCCGGCGTCCTGAAGCCAATGGACCGTATGCCGACCCACCGCGATCTCGCTCGCGAACTCGGCCTTTCGGTCCAGACCGTCAGCCTTTCCTACAAGGAGGCCGAGCGGCTGGGTTATCTCAGCGGCGAAATCGGCCGCGGCACCTTCGTGAAGACGCGGGTGACGGAACGCGCGGGCCGTATGATGCTCGATCACAGCCCGACCGAGGTGCTCGATCTCTCCATCATTCGCGGCGTTTATCTCGACGACCATGAAAACGCCTCGCGCGCCATCCTTCGCGAATTGGCCGATGGCGACAATTCGGGCTTCATGCGCCCCTGCCGGCCGGTAGCGGGCCTCGACAGCCATCGCGAAACCGCCCGGATCTGGCTTGGCATGATGGACGTGACCGCCGGCGCGGAGCGTATTCTCGTCACCAATGGTGCTGCGCACGGCATTTTCCTTGCCTTGAGCTGCATTATCCGCTCGAACGACGTGGTCCTCTGCGAGAACCTCACCGACCACGGCATTATCGGCCTGTCGAACATTCTGGGCTTCAGCCTCAAGGGCCTGCCGACCGACGAAGAAGGCATTCTGCCGGACGCGCTGGAGGCCGCCTGTGCAGCTGGAGGCGTCAGGGCGCTGGTGCTCATTCCCACCCTCAACAATCCCACCGGGCATGTTTCCGGTGCTGCGCGCAGACGGGCGATTGCCGCGATTGCCGAACGGTACGGCGTCTTTGTCATCGAGGACGAAGTCTATCGCCCGATCATCGAGGATGACCTGCCATCCATCACCGAAATGCTGCCCGATCTGGGCTTTTTCGTCACCAGCTTTACCAAGACGGTCCTCACCGGGCTGCGCGTCGGTTATCTCGTCGTGCCGCCCGCCTACTCCATCCGCGCCGCCTCCATCCTGCGTGTATCGAGCTGGAGCGGCACCTATCTCACGGCCGAAATCGCCACGCGCTGGGTCGAAAACGGCACCGCACGGCGGCTGCTGGATGTCCAGCGTGCCGAAGTGCGTGCGCGGCAAAAGATCGCCACGGACATATTGGGCGACCATATCGCTTCCAGCCACCCGCTCTCCTTCTGCGCCTGGCTGAAGGTTCCACCGCGCTGGACGGAGGACGGCCTGGTGCGCGCGCTCACAAACCAGAACGTCGCGGTCACGCCGTCGGAACCATTCATTGCCGGCCCCGGCCATGGCGGCGGCATCCGCATATGCCTCGGCGGTCGCCTCAATCACTCAAGCCTCGTCAAAGCCTTGACCACCGTGCGGCAGACCTTCGAGCAACTGCCGCCAGTCTACGATATCGGTTCAATCGGCTGAGGCAGCTGCCCGAAAATCATTGAATCATTACAATATAATAATTGACATGATTTTACTTCGCTCTCAACATGACAATCATGAAGAGCGAAAACCTGTCCATATCCGCCGATAAAAACCCGCTTCCGGTCTCACTGGCCGCGATAGAGCGGGCGGCGGTGCGGCTTGCCGGACAGGTGGAGCGAACACCGCTTGTTCGCTCGGACAATCTGTCCGAACGCTGTGGTCATCCCGTTCATCTCAAACTTGAAACCCTTCAGCCCATCGGCGCCTTCAAACTGCGCGGCGCGATGAACGCTATCCTCTCGCTTGACGAGGAGGCGCGCAGGCGCGGCCTCGTCACCGCCTCGACAGGCAATCACGGCCGCGCCGTGGCCTATGCGGCCCGCAAGCTCGGAATTCCCGCCACGATCTGCATGTCGGCACTCGTACCGGCGAACAAGGTTGAGGCGATCCGCGCGCTCGGTGCGGAGATTCGGATCGTCGGCAGGTCGCAGGATGACGCGCAGGAGGAAGCAGAGCGCCTGACTGCAAGCCGTGGCCTGACCGCAATCCCACCATTCGATGATGCTGACGTCGTGGCCGGCCAGGGCACGATCGGTCTCGAGGTTGTCGAAGACATGCCGGGATTGGCGACGGTGCTTGTCCCTCTTTCCGGCGGTGGGCTTGCGGGCGGTATCGCCGTTGCGGTCAAGGCGCTGAAACCACGGGTACGGGTCATCGGCATTTCCATGGAGCGGGGTGCGGCCATGCAGGCGTCGGTCGCAGCCGGCCGGCCCGTCGCCGTCCGGGAGGAAGAAACGCTGGCGGATTCGCTGGGCGGCGGGATTGGCCTGGAGAACCGTGTGACATTCGTGCTTTGCCAGGCGCTTCTCGATGAGATCGTGCTGGTTTCCGAAGACGAGATCGCAGCCGGCATCCGCCATGCGGCGCGCGAAGAAGGTTCGACGGTGGAGGGTGCGGGCGCCGTCGGTTTCGCTGCCATCCTGTCCGGCAAGATCGACATCAGCGGCCCGACCGCCATCATCGTGTCGGGCGGAAATATCGATCCGGCGGTCCACAGAACGATCATCGATGGGGGAGCCGCATGAGCCGCATCACCATCCTGACCGAAAAAGACCTGCGGGCTGTCGTGAAGCTCGACCTTTCCGCTGTCGATTGCGTGGAGCGGGCCTTTGCGGCGCTCGCAACGCAAGCCGTTGCCATGCCGCCGATCCTGCGGCTCGATATCCCCGAGTTTCGTGGCGAAGTGGATGTGAAGACGGCCTATGTGCCGGGTTTCGACGGTTTCGCCATCAAGGTCAGCCCCGGTTTCTTCGACAATCCGAAACTCGGTCTGCCCAGCCTCAATGGCCTGATGATCCTCTTCAGCGCAAAGACCGGACTGGTGGAGGCCCTTCTCCTCGATAACGGCTATCTTACCGATGTGCGGACCGCCGCGGCCGGTGCTGTTACGGCGCGGCATCTGGCCCGCAAGGACGCTTCCGTCGCCGCGATCTTCGGGGCGGGCATGCAGGCACGTTTGCAGCTTGAAGCCCTGATGCTGGTGCGCCCGATCAGATCGGCGCGGATATGGGCGCGCGACCATGACAAGGCCAAGAGACTTGCGGGCGATTTCGCCAGCGAACACGCCATCGAAGTCACCGCCATGGCCGATCCGCAGGCCGCCACGCGGGGCGCCGATATCATCGTGACAACGACACCCGCCGAAAAGCCGATCCTCTTTGCCGACTGGCTGGAAGAAGGCCAGCATCTGACAGCCATGGGATCGGATGCCGAACACAAGAACGAAATCGATCCAGCCGTATTCGCCAGAGCGCGCTATGTCGCGGACCGCATATCGCAAACCCGCATTCTCGGTGAGTTGCATCACGCCATCGCCGCCGGGCGCGCCGCGTCGGATCAACACTCCGCCGAACTTGGGGGTGTCATTGCCGGCAAGGTACAGGGCCGCGTATCGAGCAAGGACATCACCTTTGCCGATCTGACCGGCACCGGCGTGCAGGACACCGCCATCGCCAATCTCGCCTTTGCCCGCGCAAGGGAAGCCAAGAGCGGTCAAACCATCGAAAACAGCGTAAAAATGGGAGACGCAGCGTGAGCGTAACGCTGAACTTTACGCGCGAGGAATATGCCGCGCGCCTGTCCAAAACCCGCAATGCCATGGAAAAGGCGGGCATCGACCTGCTTGTCGTCACCGACCCGTCCAACATGCATTGGCTGACCGGCTATGACGGCTGGTCCTTCTATGTGCATCAATGCGTGCTGGTGCCGCCGGAGGGCGAGCCGATCTGGTACGGCCGCAAGCAGGATGCCAACGGCGCCAGGCGCACAGCCTATCTCGCCCAGGACAATATCATCGGCTATCCGGATCACTACGTTCAATCGACCGAACGGCACCCGATGGATCTGTTGTCGCAGATCATAGAGGAGCGCGGCTGGTCCAGCCTGACAGTCGGCGTTGAGATGGATAATTATTATTTCTCGGCAGCCGCCTTCGCGTCTCTGCAGAAACATCTGCCGAACGCCCGTTTCAAGGATGCCGCCGGTCTCGTGAACTGGCAGCGCGCGGTGAAGAGCCCGACTGAACTCGACTATATGCGCAAGGCCGGCAAGATCGTCGAGCTGATGCACAAGCGTATTGTCGATGTCGTTGAGCCGGGCATGCGCAAATGCGATCTCGTGGCCGAAATATACGATGCCGGCATTCGTGGAACCGCCGAATTCGGCGGAGACTATCCCGCCATCGTGCCGCTGCTTCCTTCGGGTGCAGACGCGTCCGCGCCACATCTGACATGGGACGATAAGCCGATGCGCTCAGGCGAAGGTACTTTCTTCGAAATCGCCGGTGCTTACCGCCGTTATCATTGCCCGCTGTCGCGCACCGTCTTTCTCGGAAAGCCGACACAGGCATTTCTCGATGCGGAAAAAGCAACGCTTGAAGGCATGGAAGCCGGTCTTTCCGCAGCGAAACCGGGCAACAGCTGCGAGGACATCGCCAATGCCTTTTTCGCCGTCCTGAAAAAATACGGGATCATCAAGGACAACCGCACCGGCTATCCCATCGGCCTGTCCTATCCGCCGGACTGGGGCGAGCGCACCATGAGCCTTCGCCCGGGCGACCGCACGGAGCTGAAACCCGGCATGACATTCCATTTCATGACCGGCCTCTGGCTGGAAGACATGGGCCTCGAAATCACCGAAAGCATCGCCATCACTGAAACCGGTGTCGAATGCCTTTCCAATGTGCCGCGGCAACTCTTCGTGAAAGGCTGAGACGATGTTGAAGACCGCGCTTCGCCCCTCACCGATCACGCCCTCCGTCGATTTTGACGCGAAGGGCGTGCAGCACGGTCATCTGCGGCTGCCATACAGCCGCGATGACAGCGCCTGGGGTTCGGTGATGATCCCGATCTGCGTCATCGCCAATGGCGAAGGGCCGACAGCCCTTTTGACCGGCGCCAATCATGGCGACGAATATGAGGGACCGGCAGCACTCTTCGAACTCGCCCACACGCTCGATCCGGCAGACGTGAACGGGCGCGTCATCATCGTGCCGGCGCTCAACTATCCCGCCTTCCGAGCGGGAACACGCACCTCACCCATCGACCGGGGAAACCTGAACCGCAGTTTTCCCGGCCGCCCTGACGGCACGGTGACGGAGAAGATCGCCGACTACGTGACCCGCTATCTGATACCGCTTGCGGATATCGTTCTCGATTTCCATTCCGGCGGCAGGACGCTTGATTTCCTGCCTTATGCCGCAGCCCACGAATTGCCCGACAAGACGCAGGAGGCCCGGTGTTTTGAAGCGGTGGCGGCTTTTGCTGCCCCCTATTCGATGAAGATGCTGGAAATCGATGCCGTCGGCATGCTCGACACGACAGTCGAGGAGATGGGCAAGGTCTTCGTCACCACCGAACTCGGCGGAGCCGGCACGGCGAGCGCAAGATCGATCGACATTGCCCGCAAAGGCACCGTCAATCTGCTGCGCCATGCCGGCATCCTCGCCGGCGCACCGGCGCCTGCGCCAAGCCGCTGGCTGGACATGCCATCCAGCGATTGCTTCACCTTTGCCGAAGACGACGGGCTTGTCGCCTTTGTCCGCGATCTGGGAGACGCGGTCACGGCGGGTGAAACAATCGCCCGGGTTTATCCCGTCGGCAAAACCGGCCTCGCGCCGGTCGATTACCGCGCCTCTATCAATGGCGTGCTTGCCGCGCGCCATGTTCCCGGCCTCATCAAGGCCGGCGACTGCCTTTCCGTCATCGCCACGGTCACGGAGAATACCTAGCCAAAAATCATCGTGAGATCCGAAAACGGACCACGTAACCCAACCAGAGGAGTAAGAACATGCACATTACCAGACTTGCCGGGCTTTCCGCCCTCGCGCTTACCATCGGCATGACGTCCGCCAGCGCCCTGACAGTCGAGGAAGTCAAAAGCCAAGGCTATATCCGCGCCGCCACAGCCAATGAAGTCCCCTATTCCTACATGCAGCCAGACGGCACCTCCGCCGGCATCGGCCCCGATGTGGCCAATGCGGTTCTGAAATCGATGGGTATCGAAGAGGTCAACTGGACGGTGACCCCATTCGGCACGCTGATCCCCGGCCTCAAAGCCCGTCGCTTCGATTTTGCAGCCGCCGAACAGAACATCTCGCCCGAGCGCTGCAAGCAGGTCGCCTTCACCGAACCGAACTCGTCCTATGGCGAAGGCCTGCTGGTGAAGAAGGGCAACCCGAAAAAGCTCACCACCTATGCCGATATCGCCAAGGACCCCTCGTTGAAGGTGGCCGTCGTGTCGGGCGCCAATAATGTCGACTTCCTGCGGGCGGTCGGCGTCAAGGAAGAACAGATCGTCTTCATCCCGGCCAACGCCGATGCCATTCCGACCGTCCAGAGCCGCGCCGATGCTTATGCAGCGACGGAGCTGACTGTTTCGGAACTCGCCAAGGGGCAGGCCAATGTCGAGCAGGTCGAGCCTTTCACCGACCCCGTCGTGAAGGATGCGCCGGTGCGCAATTACGGCGGTTTCGCTTTCCGGCCGGAAGACAAGGAGCTGCGTGACGCCTTCAACGCAGCGCTCGTCGAATTCCGCAAGACCGACGATTACAAGAAAATCCTCGCAAAATACGGCCTGTCTGAACAGAGTATCGCGGCGGCGGCCGAAAAGAAGGTCGCCGATCTCTGCGCCGGCAAATAATGCCAGCCGGCGCCCGGCCATGACCGGGCGCCGTTCCTCGGGAATTCGGGAAAACGCCAGATGGACATGACCGCCTATCTGCCGATGTTGTGGCAAGGCGCCGTCGTCACCATGACGATTACGCTCGCAGCCCTTGTCGTCGGCACGGTGCTCGCCTTTTTCTTCGGCATTCTGCGCGTCGAGGGTGGACCGATCCTGTCGACCATCGCGCTATGTTACACGGAAGTGTTCCGCGGCACCTCGCTGCTGGTGCAGCTTTTCTGGTTCTATTACGCGCTGCCGCTGGTCGGGCTGAGCTTCGACCCGATCACCACCGGCGTGCTGGTGCTTGCCGCCCATGCCGGCGGTTATGGCGCCGAGATTGTGCGCGGCGCGCTGTCTTCCGTTTCGGTGCAGCAGCTCGAAGCCGCACGAGCGCTGAACTTCACACGGCTGCAGACGCTGTTTCGCATCTCGCTGCCGCAGGCCGTTGTCGAGATGATGCCGGCCTTCGGCAATCTCGCCATCGAAACGCTGAAGCTTTCCTCGCTCGTGTCGCTGATCTCGATTGCCGACCTCACTTTCGCGGCGCAGTCGATCCGCAACCTGACGCTGGATAGCGCCAGCATCTATTCGATCACGCTGCTTTGTTATTTCGCGATGTCGCTGATCCTGATGGTCGTCATCCGGGTGATCGAACGCTTCGTGCGGCGCGGCAACGTCTTCCCGCGCACCCGCCATTCGTAAGGATATCGGCTCATGATGTATGGTTACGAATGGGACACGACCACCTGGCTCACCTACACGACCTCCATCCTGCCCATCATCCTGATCGGGCTTACGGTGACGCTGAAGGCCGCCGCCGCCGGTTTTGCCATTGCGCTGGTTCTGGGGCTCGTCTTCGCGCTGCTGCGCCGCAGCCGCGTCAGGATGATCTCCTGGCCGACCGCGCTGATTGTCGAATTCCTGCGCGATACGCCGCTTTTGGTGCAGCTGTTCTTTCTCTATTACGTGCTTCCGGATTTCGGCATTGTTCTGCCGGCATTTCTCACCGGCGCGCTGGCGCTCGGCCTGCAATATGCCGCCTATACGTCCGAGGTCTATCGCGGCGGCATCGAGGCGGTGCATCACGGGCAATGGGAAGCGGCGACGGCGCTTAATCTCACACGCATGCAGACCTACAGGGATATCATCATCCCGCAGGCCATTCCGCGCATCGTCCCGGCCATGGGCAACTATCTCGTCGCCATGATCAAGGAAACGCCGGTGCTTTCCGTCGTCACGGTTCTGGAAATGATGGGCCTTGCCAATATGATCGGCGAGCGCACCTTCGAATATCTGGTGCCGCTGACGCTTGTGGGCCTGATCTTCCTCCTTCTGACCATAATCTGCTCGGCAGGCCTCAGCCGCCTGCAAAGGGCGCTTCCAAAAGCAGGAATACCCTTGCGATGACCAACAACACCAACCAGCCACTGATCGAATTTTCCGATGTCACGAAACGCTTCGGCATTCTGACGGTGCTCGACCAGTTCAATTTCAGCGTGGCGAAGGGCGAAAAAGTCACCCTCATCGGTCCTTCCGGCTCCGGCAAATCAACGGTTCTGCGCATTCTCATGACGCTGGAGCCGTTCCAGGAGGGAAAGCTGACCCTTGCCGACATGTCCTACCATGAGCCAGGCGGCAAAGGACCTTTCAAGGCCTCGGAAAAACATCTGCGCCAGATCCGCAACCACGTCGGCATGGTCTTCCAGAGCTTCAATCTCTTTCCCCATATGACCGTCCTTCGCAATATCGTGGAAGCGCCGGTGCGGGTTCTGGGCATCAGCCGCGCAGAGGCGGAGGCGCGCGCAGTCGAATTGCTGAAGATGGTCGGGCTGGCGGACAAGAAGGATCATTATCCGGTGCAGCTTTCCGGCGGGCAGCAGCAGCGCGTCGCCATTGCCCGTTCGCTTGCCATGCGTCCGCGTGTTCTGCTTTTCGATGAGCCGACCTCGGCGCTAGACCCGCAACTGGTCGGCGAAGTGCTGTCCGTCATCCGCGATCTGGCTCATGAGCATGACCTGACGATGCTTCTTGTCACCCATGAAATGCGTTTTGCCCGGGAAGTCTCGGACCGCGTCTGTTTCTTCGACAAGGGCCGCATCTGCGAACAGGGGAAACCAGACGAGATTTTCGGCCAGCCGAAAGAAGACCGCACACGCGAATTTCTCGCTTCCGTTTTACGGTGACCCTCGTGCAATCAGTCAGCGGCGGAGGACAGAAGCTTTCCGTCCCTGCCCTGCACGATACCATGCGACGGAACCGGTGGAGCATCGGCAACCGGCAGGGGCGGGATTATCAACCACGCGCCGGGATAATCCTTGCGAAGATGCCGGGGATTATAACGAATATTGCTTCCGGCGGCATGGTGAAGCGTCCCGAGCGTTGCGTCTTTCGACAGGACACCTCTTTTGATTTCGTGGAGTTTTCGCTCGCCATCAAGGGCAAGCGTTGCTTCGAAAAGATCGAAACTGTCGATGTGAACGGTCTGGTCCTGAGCCGTATCGAGAACCCATCGATCGGAATCGACGAAGCCATCGGTATAGACATTGCCGGTGGAGGCGCGCAGGGACGTGCCTTTCGGCACGGTGATGCCGTCAACAACATTGCCGTCGGAAAGAGTGCAATTGCTGAAGGCGGAGATGCCGCCATCAGGCGAAAGATCGAACTCCACCGGTTGCGTCGCGTCGCAGCGCCAGCCGCTCTGGTTGGTCACGCCGTTGCCGGTAATCCGCATGGTCTGCGGGGTAAAGCCCACCGTTTCGTAATTCTCGTTGGTTTTTTTCGCGATATAACGGGCGATTTCGACGGCATCGATATCCGCCACCCGCACGGGATGCGGAAACACGGCCCGGTCGAAGGCTTCCCTGTCGTTGGCAATGGCCAGTTCGAGTTTCGTGCCCTTGGGCATGTCGATCTGGCCAAGGCGTGCCGGCTCTAGCAGTTCCGGCCGATGGCTTGCCGCCCTCTCTTTGTCATAGGCGCGCATCTGGAGATAAAAATCACCGAACCAAAAGAGGGTGAAAAGCGCGACGGCGGTTACCAGCCCATAGGGCAGGATCATCAGGCGTTTCCAGCGGTCTGCCACATATCGCACGAACAGCGAGAGCGTCCAGACGATCCATATGAGGGTCGTGACGATCAAGAAGGCAAGGAGAAGCAGCGCTTCGACGGAGGGCAATGCGACAGGGATCATGCAAACCAATGGTCTTGGGCGGATCGTTTTGATCCTGAAAAGACATCAGTGCTTTAGCCCACAAGCGGTTGTCTTTTCAACTCGGCGATGGCGGGCAAACATAGCAATGGCTGCCCGGGCGACAGATGGCCGCCGCCCGGTCAATGCGCTCAGGGGGCGTCAGGCGCCAAGGACGAAACGGGAGAATGCCAGGGCATTGCGGGCATCCTCGTCCATTTTCGCGAGGTCGGCGCCGCCGCTGAGATCGCGCCACACCTTGATGTCGGAGCCGATTGTGCCGCCGGTCTTGACGAACGGCTCCATGACGACCGCGCCGGTGTAATTGATATCGCGAAGGGCAAGGCCGATTTCGTGCCAGGGCATCCTGCCCTTGCCCGGTACGCGGCGATTGCTCTCGCCGGTATGGAAATGCCCCAGCAACGGGCCGGCCGTGCGGATGGCCTCGCCAAAACTGTCTTCCTCGATATTCATGTGGAAGGTATCCAGCATGACTTTCACGTTGTTCTTGCCGACATCCTTGACGAAAGCGACGCCTTCGGCCGCCGTGTTGAGTACGTGGTTTTCGAAGCGGTTGAGGACTTCGATGCACAGGTTGATGCCGAGATCATTGGCGAAATCGGCAATGCCGTGAATGCCTTCCACGCCGCGCGCATAGTCACCCGCCTTGTCGACCGGCTGCGAATAGTCGATTGGCCAGTAGGAGTGCAGCGCGCCGCCAATCGTATGGATGTCGAGCTTGGCGACATTGGCAAGGGTGCGTTCAAAGAACGCCTTGCCGGCTGCGCGAACCGCAGCATCCTCCGACGACAGGTTCTTCGTTTTCGAAGGGCCGATGCCGGCGGTGAGGATGATGCCGTTATCCTTCGCGCTCTGCCTGATGACGGCGAGTTCGGCGTCACTGTATTCATTGATGTGGTGGGCGGCGACTTCGATGATATCGAAACCGAGCCTGGCGACCTTCTCGATATAGGGGCCGAACTTGGCGCTCCACTCATGTTCCCAGTAAGAGTAATAGATGCCGTGTTTCATGGGGGTCTCTTTCGCTTTTCTGTTTCGCTTGACTTTGGGTGGGGAGGCGCAGCCCTTCAGGCAGGTTCAGGACGCGGGAGTGCTTCCCGGATTTCCGATGCGAAGGTCCGGCTCCGTGCTTGTGGATGTGATGAAGCGGCCATTGGGGAGATCGTTTTCCTCCACCTTCCGGTTGATCTCCCCCTCGCCGAGACCGAAGCTCCGCCAGCGGTCCCGCAGCCGAGCACGCAGATCGTCCTCGTCGACATCAACGAAAATCGTGAGATCGAAGATCGGCTTGAGACGATCCCATGGCGACTGGCCGGCGAGAAGATAATTGCCCTCGCAGACGATGATATCGACGGATTGCGGGATCAGGCGGCCACCGGCGCGGGCGATCTCGAGGGCGCGGTCAAAGACGGGAACGGCGACGACATCGTCCTCATTGGCCTTCAGGCGCTCAAGCATATGGCGCAGGCCGTGAGCATCGAACGTATCGATGGCGCCCTTGAAGGGACGGCGCTTCATCTCTTCCAGAACGGCATCGTCATAATGAAAACCATCCATCGGGAACAGTGCGGCCGATACGCCGTCGCCTGCGTTCAACGCCTCGACCACGCGTTCGGCGATGGTTGATTTTCCCGATCCGGGGGCGCCGGCAATCGCAATCATCACACGCCGGCCCTTTGACCCTTCCAGTCGCTGGAGGGCAAGGCCCGCAATCTCGCGGGCATTATCGTCAATAGTGTTCAAGGTGCTTGCCCCGATAATGAGTACTCTCAGAAAATGCGGTACTGGTTTGCCTTGTCGCGCAGGAATGACAGTCCCCTGTCGAGAACCTCATCGGCACTGGGCGCAACCGGCCGCCAGGTCGAAATCGCGCCCGCCATCTCCCTGGGCATCGCGGCGAAACTTTCGAGCGTCAGCACGCCCTTGAAGCCGATGGCTGCGAGCGCCGAAAACACCTCGTCCCAGGCAACATTGCCGCAACCCGGCGTACCGCGGTCGCTTTCCGACATATGCATGTATTTCAGATGGTTGCGGGCGGCGATGATGCCATTGGCGATGCCCTTTTCCTCCATATTCATGTGGAAGGTATCGAGATGGATGAAGACGTTGTCGGCGCCGATGCGCTCCACCAGCGCCACCGCCTGTTCGGCGGAATTGAGCAGATGGTTCTCGTAACGGTTGACGGTCTCGATGCCGAATTGCAGGCCGTGTGTTTTTGCGTGGCCGGCAGCCCGCGAAAGCGCCCTTGTCAGGTTGTCATATTCACCCTGTGTCGGCGGAAATCCGGTTCGCTCATTGGTGCCGCCGTAGGTAACACCCGTCAGCGCTTCCGCGCCCATTTCTGCAGCCTTGTCGAGCGCGGCATTCAGATGGTCGATTGCCGCATCGGGATGTACGGACGCCCAGGCGGGTTCCGGCAGCACCAGCGAGCAGACGGCGCGCAAGCCGTATTTCTCCAGCAGGGTGCGTGTGTGTTTTGCATCGACGGAGGGGATATCGATAAGTGGAATCTCGATGAAATCCTGACCGTAATCCGCGGCAGCGGCGATGGACCGTCTGGCGTTTTCGTGGTCCCATTTGAGAGACCACATCATTGCGTGAACACCGAAGCCTTTCACGTCATACCTTCTTTCTGAGAGATGCGAAGTA
>Ga0268256_1000477_pt1 | contig 34416 bp, 29 predicted proteins | sample AgamicAtAmrz_FD_200247 | JGI IMG/M metagenome (GOLD analysis project Ga0268256, IMG submission 200247) | Agave microbial communities from Guanajuato, Mexico - At.Am.rz (v2) (version 3) | ecosystem: Host-associated > Plants > Roots > Rhizosphere | place: Guanajato, Mexico | collected 2012-06-07 | reverse complement strand
TGTCGGTCTCTCCGGCAGGTAAGCGACCGGTCAGCCGCGATAGAACGCGGGACGCTCGGCCATCGCGATCGCCTCGACCGCGCCGCTCTGCTGGGCCCGCACGCACGCGTCGGCCGCGACCGCCGCCGCGTAGCCGTCCCACGCGGACGGCCCGGTCAGCGCGCCCTGCCGCACGCCGTCGATGAACGCCTGCAGCTCGACGTCGTACGACGCGATGAAGCGCTCCTTCCAGTCGGTCATGATCTCGACCGATTGCCGCGCCGCATGCTTGAGCCCGACGGCCGGCGGATCGGGCAGCTTCGCGATGCCCTGCTCGCCGACGACCTCGCACTGGATGTCGTAGCCGTACTGGCAGTTCACGAAGATCTCGACGTCGATGCGCACGCCGCTCGCGGTTTCGAGCAGCACGATCTGCGGATCGGCGAGATGCGCGGATGCATGGCGCGTCTTCTTCGGATAGACGACCTGCGCGCTCGTGTAATCCTCGCCGAGCAGCCAGCGCAGCACGTCGAGCTCGTGGATCAGCGTGTCGGTGATCGCCATGTCGGTCGTGTAGCGCTCGCCGACCGACTGGTTGCGGTGCGCGCAATGCAGCATCAGCGGCGCACCGATCTGGCCGCTGTCGATCACGCGCTTGAGCGCGCGATAGCCTTCATCGTACGGCCGCATGAAGCCGACCTGCACGAGCCGCTTGCCGTGCGCGACTTCGGCTTCGACGATCCGCATGCAGCCGTCGGCCGTGACGGCCAGCGGCTTCTCGCAGAACACCGGCTTGCCGTGCGCGATCGCGTCGAGCACGAACGCTTCGTGCGTCGGCCCCCACGACGTGACGAGCACGGCCTGCACGTCGGCGGCCGCGACCACTTCGTGGCCGTCGCCGTAGATCTCGGCGTCGAGCCCGTACTTCGTCACCGCATCGCGCGCCTGCTGCGGATCGATGTCGTTGACGGCCACGACGCGCGCGCCGGACAGCGTGCGCGTCAGTCTGCGAATATGGTCCTGGCCGATCGCGCCGCAGCCGATCACGCCGATTTGCAAGGTCATGCAGTTCTCTCCAGTCGTTCGTTCATCAGCGGCGCGGCCCGTGCCGCGCCGGTCAGCAATCGGTCATCAGTCAGCGCGCGGTGCGATCGAAATAACGACCGACGTAGCGCTGGATCGCGTCGCGCATGTAGCGCGACGACGCTTCCGCGCGGTCTTCCCACGCGAACACGCACGACGACATCACGCCGTCGAAGCCGGCCGCGCCGAGCGCACGGAAAAACACGTCCCAGTCGATCTCGCCCTGCCCGATGTCGAGATGCTGGTGCACACGGATCTGGTTCGAGCCGGGCGGGTTCACGATGTAGCGCAGCTGGCTGCTCTTGCGGTGGTCGAACGTGTCGGCCACGCGCACGTGCGCGAGGATCGGCGCGGCCTGCGCGATCATCGCGGCCATGTCGTCGCCGTAGTAGAACGTGTGCGGCGCGATATACGACAGCTTCAACGACGGCGAATCGATATTGGTCACTATGTCGATCGCCGGCTGCAACTGCTCGATCCAGTCCTCCGGATGCGGCTCGACCGACAGCACGATACGTTCGCGCTCGAGGATCGGCAGCAGTTCGTCCATCGAGCGGAACCACGCGGCCTCGCACAGCTCCTTCGGGTTCGCGCCCGGCCGCTCGCCGACCGAGCGCTCGGGCGACGCGCCGCGCCCGAACTCCGACACCATCAGCGGGCACTCCATCTCGACTGCCACCTCGATCGCCTTCTTCCAGCAGCGCACCGCCCATTGCCGCTCGTCGTCGAACGGGCTGGCCCAGCGGTACATCGGCTGCAGCGACGCGAGGCCCACGCCGCTCGCGCGCAGCGCCTGGCGGAATGCGGCCATGCGCTCGCGGGTCGCGCGCGGCATCACCCACCAGTCGAGAAAGTCGCTGCGCGGCGACAGCTCGATCTGGTCGTAGCCGAGCTCGGCCACCGCGTGCGGCAGCCGATCGAGCGGCAGGTGGCGAATCATGTAGGGGTCCAGTGCGATCTTCATCTTCTTCCTGGGCAGTTTCGTGGTTTCGACAGGGTTGGAGTCGATCAGCGACGCGACTTCTTGTTGCGGTACTGATCGGCGATCACGGCCGCGACGATGATCGCGCCCTTGACCATCTCCTGGTAGTACGCGTCGATGCGGATGAACGTGAAGCCCGACGTCATCACGCCGAGGATCAGCACGCCGATCACGGTGCCCGTCACGCGGCCGAGGCCGCCCGACAGCGACGTGCCGCCGATCACGACGGCCGCGATCGCATCGAGCTCGTACATCACGCCCATGCCCGACTGGCCGGAGATCGCGCGCGCGGCCGTCACGGTACCGGCGATGCCGCTCAGGAGGCCCGCGATCGCGTAGACGAAGATCAGGTGCCGCGTGACGTTGATGCCCGACACGACGGCCGCATGGCGGTTCGCGCCGATCGCGTAGGTGTACTTGCCGAAGCGCGTGTAGCGCAGCACGACGTGGAAGATCGCGGCCACCACCAGGAAGATGATCACCGGATTCGCCCCCGCGCCGATCGCCGCGAACGGGTCGGTCAGCATCGACACCGGCATCCCGTTGGTGAACCATTTCGCGAAGCCGCGCGCGGCGACCATCGTGCCGAGCGTCGCGATGAACGGCGGGATGCCCGTCAGCGCGATCAGCGTGCCGTTCAGCAGGCCCACCAGCAGCCCGACGCATACGCCGGCCAGCACCGGCCAGATGACCGGCAGGTCGGTGAGGTGCGGAAACACCGCGCGCGGGAAGTCGGACACCTGCGCGAGGCTCGCCGACACGACGGCGGCCGCCGCGACGACCGACCCGGACGACAGGTCGATCCCGCTGGTGATGATCACGAGGTTCACGCCGACCGCGATGATGCCGATCACGGCCATCTGCAGCACGATGATCTCGAGCCGCTCGACATTGAACAGGAAGCTCTGGCCGACGACGATCCAGCCGACGACCTCGAAGAACAGGCTGATGCCGACCAGCACCAGGAAGATGCTCAGTTCGGGCGGCCACTTCGCATGCCGCGACTTGAGTGTCATGGTCTGCGCATCCGCGACCGGGTTCAGGTTGCCCATTTCAGTTGTCTCCAATCTTGTTTCGGCTCAGCGCGACGCGAGATCCATGATGCGGACCTGGTCGGCGTCCTTGCGATCGACGATGCCGGTCATGCGCCCTTCGTGCATCACCATCACGCGATCGCTCATCCCCAGCACTTCCGGCATTTCCGACGAGATCATCAGCACCGCGACGCCCTTGCCGGCGAGCGCGCTGACGAGCCGGTGAATCTCGGCCTTCGCGCCGACGTCGATGCCGCGCGTCGGTTCGTCGAGGATCAGGATGCGCGGCTGCGTGAGCAACCATCGGCCGATCAGCACCTTCTGCTGGTTGCCGCCCGACAGGTTCTGGATTTCCTCGTGCAGCCCGGGCGACTTCACGCGCAGCATCCGGCTCATTTCCTCGCAGTCGCGCTTCAACTGCGCCTGCTGCACGAAATTGAACTTCACGTAGCGGCGGCTCAGCACCGCCGCTTCCATGTTCGCGAGCAGGTCGAGATTCAGGAAGCAGCCGGAATCCTTGCGGTCCTCGGTGAGAAACGCCATCCCGTGCTTCATCGCTTGCGCGGGCGTCGCAATACGCACCGGCTTGCCGTCGATGCGGATCTCGCCCGACGTGGCCGGCACGACGCCGAACAGCGCCTCCGCGACGTTCGAGCGCCCCGAGCCGACGAGGCCCGCGACGCCGAGGATTTCACCCGCGCGCAGCTCGAAGCTCACGTCGCGGAACACGCCGTCGACGCAGAGATCCTTCACCGACAGCACGACGTCGCCGATCGGCACCTCCTCCTTCGGGAACATCTGCGTGATCTCGCGCCCGACCATCATGCGGATGATGTCGTCGCGCGTGACGTCGCTCGACGCATGCGTGCCGATGTACTTGCCGTCGCGAAACACCGAGAACTCGTCGGCGATCTCGAACAGCTCGTTCATCTTGTGGGTGATGTAGACGATGCCCTTGCCCTGCTCGCGCAGCTGGCGAATGATGCGGAACAGGTGCGTGACTTCCTTGTCGGTCAGCGCGGAGGTCGGCTCGTCCATGATCAGCACGTCCGAGTCGAACGACACGGCCTTCGCGATCTCGACCATCTGGCGGCTCGCGACGGTCAGCGTGCGCACGTCGGTTTCCGGATCGATGTCGATCGACAGCCGCTCGAACAGCGCGGCCGTGCGGCGGCGCAGCTCGGCGTGATCGATCAGACCGAAGCGGTTCTTCGGTTCGCGGCGAATCCAGATGTTCTCCGCGACCGTCATGTACGGCATCAGGTTGAGTTCCTGATGGATCATCGCGATGCCGCGGTCGAGCGCATCGAGCGGGCCGTTCAGCACGACCGGTTCGCCGTTGATCAGGATTTCGCCCTGGTCGGGCGTGTAGACGCCCGCGATGATCTTCATCAGCGTGGACTTGCCGGCGCCGTTCTCGCCCATCAGCGCATGCACGGTGCCGCGGCGCACGCGGAACTGCACGCCGTCGAGCGCGACGACGCCGGGAAAGGACTTGCCGACGCCGCGCACCTCGAGCACGCAGTCGGCCATGGGCGCACCGGACGAGCCGGGCGCGGCGGACGACGCGGCCGGCGCGCTTTCGCTGGCCATCGAGCGCGCGATCCTGGCTGTAAACATGGACGTTCCTCGAAAATCGCGCGCGAACCCGGTCGCGCCGGGCCCGCGCAGTTCAGCGGAAAAACCGGTCAGTGCTTCGCGTACTGGTTCATGTTCTCCGGCGTCACGAGCTCGAACGGCACGTTCACGTAGCGATCGACCGGCTGCTTCTTCGCGAGCTTGAGCGCCGCGGCCACCGCCTGCGCGCCCTGCCCGGTCGCGTTCTGGTAGACCGACACCTTCAGCTCGCCGGCCTTCATCGCCGCGAGCCCGTCCGGCGTCGCGTCGATACCGGCGACGACCGTCTTCGGCGTGAGCTTGCGCGCGGCCTTCAGCGCATTGATCGCGCCGATCGCCATTTCGTCGTTGTTCGACACGATCGCGTCGAACTTGGTCCCGGAGCTCAGCCAGTTCATCGTGATGTCCTGGCCCTGCGTGCGGCTCCACTTGCCTTCGCGCTTGTCGACGATCTTCATGCCCGCGCATTCCTTCGTCGCGATCACGTCCTCGATGTCCTTGGTACGGGCACGCGCCGATTCGTTGGACAGCTCGCCCATCAGCACCAGGAGGTCGCCCTTGCCGCCGAGCAGCTTGCACACCTGGCGCGCCTGCAGCGTGCCCGACTGCTTTTCGTCGGAGGCGACGACCGCGACGCCGGCCGGCAGCTTGTCGAAATCGACCGGCTTGCGGTTCACGTAGATGAGCGGGATCTTCGCCGCGGTCACCATCTTCGTGATCTTCGGCGTCGCGTCGGTATCGACCGGATTCACGATGATCGCGTCGACCTTCTGCGCGATCATGTTCTGGACCTGGCTCAACTGCTTGCCGACGTCATTGCCGCCGTCCTCGATTTGCACCGTCGCGCCGTCCTTCTTCGCCGAATCGGCGATGCTGTTGCGCAGGATGGTCAGGAACGTGTCGTCGAACGATGCCATCGTCACGCCGATCTTCTCGGCATGCGCGAGCGGCGCAGCCAGGATCGCGGCGGCCGCGACGGCCATCAGCTTGGTCTTCATGATCAATCTGTCTCCTCATCTCCGGGGGCGGAAGACGGCGCGTTGCGCGCCGCCGGGCCGAGTCCGATCTGGTCCGATCGGGACTGAAGCATCCGGATGAAACTGTAGATCACTTCCTCGAAAATTTGGAAATTTATTTCTACGTGATTTCACCTAGGGAACTGTATTTCCAAAAAGTCTAGACTCCGTTCCGTAGCCCGACTCCCGGTGGCAGGCAGCCTCGTGTCGTGCGGCATAGGCCGCAGACAGTCGCCACTGGATCGGTCCCCTAATCTGCCGGCAGCGCCGAACGCCGGCCGCGAGCGTGACACGTGATATGAGCCTGCTGAACTTTCCGAGTGACCGCCCCATCGATCTCGCCTGCCTCGGCCGCGTGGCCGTGGATCTCTATGCGCAGCAGTACGGCAGCCGCCTCGAGGACGCGCGCAGCTTCCAGATGTATCTCGGCGGCTCGTCGGGCAACGTCGCGTTCGGCGTCGCGCGGCTCGGGCTGAAGACCGCGATGATTTCGCGCGTCGGCGACGAGCAGATGGGCCGCTTCCTGCGCGAGACGCTCGAGCGCGAAGGCTGCGACACGAGCCAGTTGCAGACCGACCGCGAGCGCCTCACCGCGCTGGTGCTGCTCGGGCTGAAGGATCGCGATACGTTCCCGCTGCTGTTCGTGCGCGAGAACTGCGCGGACATGGCCGTGCGCGCCGACGAGATCAGCGAGGATTTCATCGCCGGTTGCCGCGCGCTGGCGATCACCGGCACGCATCTGTCGACGCCGGGCACGCGCGAGGCGTCGCTGACTGCGCTCGGCTATGCGCGCCGCCACGGCGCGGTCCGCATCCTCGACATCGACTACCGGCCGGTGCTGTGGGGGCTGACCGCACGCGGCGCCGGCGAAAACCGCTACGTGCCCGACGCGCAGGTGACGCGGCAGTTGCAGCAAGTGCTCGGCGAATTCGACCTGCTGGTCGGCACCGAGGAGGAATTCCTGATCGCGGGCGGCGTGCCGCACGATCTGATCGGGTCGTTGCAGGCGGTGCGCGCGATCACGAACGCGACGCTGGTCGTCAAGCGCGGCGCGCTCGGCTGCTGCGTGATCGAAGGCGACATTCCGGCCAGCATCGACGCTGCGCCGACCTTTCTCGGCGAGCGCGTCGAAGTGCTGAACGTACTCGGCGCGGGCGATGCGTTCCTGTCCGGCCTGCTGTCGGGGCTGCTGCGCGGGCGCGACTGGGCCGAATCGACGCGCATCGCGAACGCGTGCGGCGCGATCGTCGTGTCGCGCCATGCGTGCTCGGCCGCGATGCCGACGCCGGCCGAACTCGCGCACTGGTTCGACGGCAGCCGCAATCCGCAGGTCGACGCCGACCGCGCGCTCGCGCACCTGCATCGCGTGACGGTGCCGCGCCGTGAATGGGACGATCTCTGCGTGATGGCGTTCGACCATCGCAGCCAGTTCTATGAGCTGGCGGTGCAGGCCGGCGCCGACGAAGCGCGGATCAAGACGCTGAAGCGCCTGCTCGTGCGCGCGGTCGAACAGGTCGAGCGCGATCGCGGGATCGCCGGCCACGTCGGCGTGCTGATCGACGGCGGCGCATACGGCAGCGACGCGCTCGCGTCGGCCACCGGGCGCGGCTGGTGGGTCGGCCGCCCGGTCGAGCTGCCGGGCTCGCGGCCGTTGCGCTTCGACGACACGCGCTCGGTCGGCTCGTCGCTCACACACTGGCCGACCGAACAGGTCGTGAAGTGCCTCGTCCACTATCACCCCGACGACCCCGTCGACCTGCGCGTCGAGCAGGAGCAGCGCGTGCTGGAACTGTGGGAAGCCACGCGCGCGAGCGGCAACGAGCTGCTGCTGGAAATGATTCCGCCGCGCGCGGTCACGCCGGCCGGCACCGAGGACGACGCGGTGCTGCGCACGATCGCGCGCTTCTACAACCTCGGCGTGAAGCCCGAATGGTGGAAGCTCACGCCGCTCACCGCCGACGGCTGGGCGCGGCTCGCCGCGCTGATCGCCGAGCGCGACCCACATTGCCGCGGCGCGGTGATCCTCGGGCTGAACCAGCCGCTGCAATACCTCGTCGACAGCTTCCGCTCGGCGACCAACCCGATCGTCAAGGGCTTCATGGTCGGGCGCACGCTGTGGGCCGATGCGTCGCTGAACTGGTTCGCGGGCCGGATCGACGATCAGGCGCTGATCGACGAAGTGGCCGGCAACTTCGCGCAACTGGTCGACGCGTGGCTGGGCCGCCGTACCGCCACGCGCGCCGCCGCGGCCTGATGCCCGTGTTCGTGACGACCACCCGACTTCTCTCTATCGACCGACGATGACCACCACCGTAAGACTGACCGTCAGCCAGGCGCTCGTGCGCTATCTGGCCGCCCTGCGCGCCGAAGTCGTCCAGCCCGACGGCCGCACCGAGATCCTGCCGTACTGCGGCGGCGTGTTCGCGATCTTCGGCCACGGCAACGTGGCCGGGCTCGGCGAAGCGCTGCACGCGGAGAAAGACCGGCTGCCGACGTTTCGCGCACACAACGAGCAAGGGATGGCCAATGCGGCCGTCGCGTTCGCGAAAGCGAATTTCCGCCAGCGGATGATGACCGCGACGTCGAGCATCGGCCCCGGCGCCACCAACATGCTGACCTCCGCCGCGCTCGCGCACGTCGGCCGCTTGCCGCTGCTGCTGCTGCCCGGCGACGTGTTCGTGTCGCGGCTGCCCGACCCGGTGCTGCAGCAGGTCGAGGATTTCGAACAGGGCGACGTCAGCGCGAACGACTGCTTCCGGCCCGTGACGCGCTACTTCGACCGCATCACGTCGCCGGAGCAACTGCTCGTCGCGCTGCCGCGCGCGATCCAGGTGATGACCGATCCCGCGCAATGCGGGCCCGTGTGCCTCGCGCTGCCGCAGGACGTGCAGACCTTCGCGTACGACTGGCCCGAGGATTTCTTCGCGCCGCCGCTGATCCGGATGCGCCGGCCGCCGGCCGACGCGCTCGAGCTCGCCGATGCGCTCGACGTGCTGAAGGCCGCGAAGAAGCCGCTGATCGTCGCCGGCGGCGGCGTGCTGTACAGCCAGGCGTGGGATGCGCTGCGCACGTTCGCCGACACGCATGGCGTGCCGGTCGCCGAATCGCAGGCTGGCAAGGGCAGCCTCGCGTGGGATCACCCGCTGAATCTCGGCTCGATCGGCGTGACGGGCTCGCCCGCCGCGAATCGCGCGGCCGCGCAGGCCGACGTCGTGTTCGCGGTCGGCACGCGGCTGCAGGATTTCACGACCGGCTCGCACGCGCTCTACGGCGACGCGACGCTGCTGAGCCTGAACGTGCAACCGTTCGACGCGGGGAAGAAACGCGGCCGGCAACTGGTGGCCGATGCGCGCACGGGCCTCGGGCAACTGTCGGCCGCGCTGGCCGGCTGGCGCGCCGATCCGGCGTGGACCGCCGCGAACCGCGACCAGGCCGCCGCGTGGAACGCGCGCGTGACGGACCTGACCACCCGGATTCCGAAGGACACGCTGCCATACGACGCCGAAGTGATCGGCGCGGTGCGCGACTCCGCGGCCGACGCGGGGCGCGACAGCGCGCGCGACGATCTCGTCGTGTGTGCGGCCGGCACGCTGCCGGCCGAACTGCACAAATTGTGGCGCAGCGGCGTACCGGGCAACTACCACATGGACTATGCGTATTCGTGCATGGGCTACGAAGTCGCGGGCGGCCTCGGCGCGAAGCTCGCGCGGCCCGAGCGCGAAGTGATCGTGATCGTCGGCGACGGCTCGTACATGATGCTCAATGCGGAACTCGCGACCTCCGTGATGCTCGGCCGCAAGATCATCGTCGTGATCCTCGACAACCGCGGCTACGGCTGCATCGAGCGGCTGCAACTCAATTGCGGCGGCGCGAGCTTCAACAACATGCTCGACGACTGCGTGCCCGAAGGCGGCGAACGCTCGACGATCGACTTCGCGATGCATGCACGCGCGATGGGCGCCGAGGCCGTGCACGTGCGCGACGTCGGCGAGCTGCGCCACGAAATGAAGCGCGCGCGTGCGGCGACGACCAGCCAGGTGCTCGTGATCGACACCACGCACCAGCGCACGACCGACGACGGCGGCGCGTGGTGGGAAGTCGCGGTGCCGCAGGTGTCCGAACGCGCCGGCGTCGCGGACGCACACCGCACGTATCTCGACGCGAAAAACCGCCAGCGGCGCTGATCCGCTCACCTTTTCCATCGGCCGCGCCGAGACAACACCATTCGAACCAGGAAACCCGTCATGAGCTGGAACGTCCGCATCGGTATCAATCCCCTGTCGTGGATGAACGACGATCTGCCGTCGCTCGGCGGCGAGACGCCGCTCGAAACGGCGCTGAAGGAAGGCGCCGAAATCGGCTATGCGGGCTTCGAGCTCGGCAACAAGTTCCCGAAGACAGGCCCCGAACTGAAGGCGAAGCTCGCCGAATTCGGGCTCGTGTGCGTATCGGGCTGGTATTCGGGCTTCCTCGCGGAGCTCGCGCCGGGCATGACCGATGCCGATGCGGTCGCCGCCGAAATCGAGCGCTGCCGCGCGCACATGACGAAGCTGCAGTACAACGACGTGAAAGTCGTCGTGTACGGCGAATGCGCGGGGACGATCCAGGGCAACATCGACACGCCGGTCGCGAAGCGGCCGCGTTTCGTCGACGACGCAGCGTGGCGGCGCTATGCGGCGCGCCTCGACGCGTTCGGCGCGCACCTGCTCGACACGTACGGCATCAAGCTTGCCTACCATCACCACATGGGCGCGTACGTCGAGTCGCCGGACGACGTCGACCGGCTGATGGCGCTGACCGATCCGGCAAAGGTGTTCCTGCTGTTCGACACCGGCCACGCATATTTCGGCGGCGCGGCCGACCCGGTCGCGCTGCTGAAGAAGCATGTGTCGCGTGTCGCGCACGTGCATTGCAAGGACGTGCGGCCGCAGGTCGTCAACCAGGCGCGCAACGACGGCTGGAGCTTTTTGAACGGTGTGATCAACGGCACCTTCACGGTGCCGGGCGACGGCGCGCTCGACTACGACGCGACGCTGCGCACGCTGAAGGACGCCGGCTATGAAGGCTGGCTCGTCGTCGAGGCCGAGCAGGACCCGGCCGTCGCGCCGAGCTATGCGTATGCGAAGAAAGGCTACGAATCGCTGCGCGCAATCGTCGACCGGTTGAGCGCGTGAGTTCGCGCGAAAGCGCCCGAGCGTTCGCGCCCTACCCCATTGCGGAGACTTATTTCATGACGATTTCTCCCCTGCTGGTCAAGGCATCCGCCGACCGCGAGATCTGCAACGTCACGCCCGAATCGGCCGGCTGGAAGCACGTCGGCTTTCGCGCGCTGCGCCTGAAGGCCGGCGACACCGAGACGCTCGACACTGGTACGCGCGAGCTGTGCGTCGTCGTGCTGACCGGCACGGTGAGCGCCGAAGTCGACGGCGAAACCTACGATGCGCTCGGCAAGCGCGACAGCGTATTCGAGGACGTGTCGCCGGACGCGCTGTACGTACCGGGCGGCAAGCGCGTCACGCTGGTCGCGACGCGCGATGCGGAAATCGCGCTGTGCACCGCGCCGTACGCGAGCGGCGACAAGCGCGTGCTGCGCCTCGACGGCGAGCGGATGCGCCGCTCGGTGCGCGGGCAAGGCACCAACACGCGCTACGTATGCGACATCCTGATGGGCGACAATCCGGCCGCCGACCGGCTGCTCGTCGTCGAAGTCGTCACGCCGGCCAGCCATTCGAGCAGCTATCCGCCGCACAAGCACGACCGCGACGCGGCGCCCGACGAGACGTCGCTCGAGGAAACCTATTACCACCGGATCGATCCGCCGCAGGGTTTCGCGTTCCAGCGCGTGTACACCGACGATCGCAGCCTCGACGAGGCCTGCGCGGTCGAGAACCATGACGTCGTGATGGTGCCGCGCGGCTATCACCCGGTGGTCGCGCCTCACGGCTACAACCTGTACTACCTGAACGTGATGGCGGGCCCGAGCCGCGCGTGGGCGTTCAAGAACGATCCCGCGCACGAGTGGATGCTCGACGCGGCGCCGAAACGTTGAAGTGCTGAAGAAGTGCTGACGTGCTGAAACGCCGAAGCACTGAATGGAACACGGGCCCGTTCGCGGCCCGTGACGATGCGACGCCCGGCACGCGCGTACGGAGCCGGCCACGCTACGGAGCAGCCATGGTGACGCCCCCCTTTCGCCTCGCACCCCACGCCTTCGACGACGACGCGTCGAACCCGGCGCTGCCGCACTTCAATGCGGCCGTCGCGCGTCGAATGGGCGAAATCGCGGTCAACCTCGCGTCGCGACGCGGGCTGCCTATCGCGGTCGGCATCGTCGGCGGGCACGCACCGCTGTTCTACTGCGCGCTCGACGGCAGCGGCGCGCACGACGGCGATGCGATCCGCCGCCGGCAAAATACGGTACTGCGGTTCGGCCAGAGTTCGCTCGCGGTCGGCGCATGCTTTCGACGTGCCGGCTGGTCGCTGCGCTCGCAAGGCCTGTCGGACGACGACTATGCGCTCGACGGCGGCGGTGTGCCGTTGCGGATCGCCGGCGCCGGCATCGTCGGCGCGATGACGATCGCGGGGCTCGGCTCCGAAGCCAATCACGCGCTCGTCGTCGAATGCCTGCGCTGGCACGTCGGCGCGAATGCGCTCGCAATGAGCGCGTAACGGCGCGAACGGCGCACACGCACCGTTCGCGTGGACTGCGCGGATGCTCAGCGCAGCCCGCCGCTCGCGACGAGACGCTCGCCGGTCAGCCAGCGTGCATCGTCCGACGCGAGAAACACGGCCACCGACGCGATGTCGTTCGGCTCGCCGAGCCGGCCGAGCGGCGTCTGGCTACGCACCTGTGCGTCCATATCGGAACCGATGATGCCCGCGCTGTGCGTGCCTTCGGTCACGACCATCCCCGGGTTGATCGCGTTCACGCGGATCTTGCGCGGGCCGAGTTCGAGCGCGAGCACGCCGGTGATCGCGTCGACCGCACCCTTCGTGCCGCTGTACACGGCGCTGGCCGGCGGCGTGATGCTGGTCACGACCGAGCTGATGTTGATGATGCTCGCGCCTTCGCCGAGATGCTTGACCGCGGCCTGCGTGGTCAGCAGCACGCCGAACACGTTCGTGTCGAACTGCCGGCGGTAGTGTTCCTCGGTGATCGCTTCGATCGGTGCGAATTCGTACACGCCGGAGTTGTTGACGAGCACGTCGAGACGGCCGTACGTGTCGATCGCGGTATCGACGATGCGCTGCGCATCGGCGGCCTTCGACACGTCGCCGCCGACCGCGACCGCGCGGCCGCCCGCTTCGGTGATCGCGCTCACGACCGCGTCCGCACCCGCCTTGCTGCTCGCGTAGTTGACGACGACCGCTGCGCCTTCGTCGGCCAGTGCCTTCGCGATTGCCGCGCCGATGCCCTTGGATGCGCCCGTGACGATCGCGACCTTGCCTGTCAGCTTGCTCATGATTTCATTCCTCAGTCCGAAGACGTTCGATGGATGGTGCCGGTTGCCGCGACGATGCGTTGACGCGTCGACGCGTTGTGATGGCGACCGGCCTGACTGGCAATGTACGTTGCGGCACCGCAGCGATAAAGCGGCTCGACGCGAATTGACTGGCGGAGTTTGCCGAACAATCGACCGGGCGCGGTCAGCCGGCGCTCAGCCAGGCTTGGGCGACCTCGCCGCCCAGTCCGTCGAGCGCGCCGTCGTAGACGATTCGTCCGCGCCCCATCACCGCGACGCGTCGCGCGAGCCGCGGTGCGAGCTGCAGCCGCTGCTCGATCAGCACGATCGCGACGCCATCGGCCTGCAGCGCGGCGAGGCACGCGCCGACTTCGTCGACCGCGAGCGGCGCAAGCCCCTCGGCCGGCTCGTCGACGATCAGCACGCGCGGGCGGCCGGCGAGTGCGCGCACCAGCGCGAGCACCTGCTGCTCGCCGCCCGACAGCCGCCCGGCTTTCACGTCCGCGCGCGCGGCCAGCAGCGGAAAACGCTCGAGCAGACGATCGAGCGCCGTGCGTTCGGCGGCGCCGCTTGTGCCGCGCAAACCGAGCCGCAGGTTGTCGCGCACGCTCAGCAGCGGAAACACGTCGCGGCTTTCAGCCACGTAAGCAACGCCGCGCCGCGCGATCTCGAACGTACGCGCACCCGCGCATTCGGCGCCGGCGATGCGCACCGAGCCGGCCGTGCGTACGAGCCCCATCACGGCCTTCGCGAGCGTCGAGCGTCCCGAGCCGTTGCGGCCGAGCAGCGCGAGCGTCTCGCCCGGCGCGAGCGCGAGATCGACGCCGTCGAGCACGGGCTGCCTCCCGTACCACGCGCGCAGCCCGCGAATGTCGAGCACGGCGTTCATGCCGCGCCCTCGCCCAGGTACGCGGCACGCACGCTCGGATCGGCGCGGATCGCATCGGGCGCGCCGGTCGCGACCACCGCGCCGCGCACGAGCACCGTGATGCGTTCGGCGAAACCGAACACCGCGTCCATGTCGTGCTCGATCATCAGCACCGTGCGGCCCTGCGTCGTCGCACGGATCAGCGCGATCATCCGCGCCGCCTGCGCGCGGCTCATGCCGGCCGTCGGCTCGTCGAGCAGCAGCGTACGTGCACCGCTCGCGAGCGCGATCCCGAGATCGAGCGCGCGTTGCTCCGCGTAGCTCAATTCACCGGCCGGCGTATCGCGCCGCGCGTCGAGGCCGATGTCGTGCAGCACGCGCGCGGCCGCGAGATCGACCGACGCCGATTCGCGCAGCCGGTTCCACCAGCGCCGCCGCTCGGCCGGCGCATGCAGCGCAGCGCAGCGCAGGTTGTCGAACACGCTCAGGCGCGCGAATGCGCTCGTCTGCTGGAAACTGCGGCCGATGCCGAGGCGGCTCGCGACGACCGGCCCGCGCCCGCGCAACTCGACGCCGTGCAGCATGACGCGCCCGCGCGTCGGGCGCGTCGCCCCGGCGATCACGCCGAACAGCGTCGACTTGCCCGCGCCGTTCGGCCCGATCAGCGCGTGGCGTTCGCCGGCCGCGATGCTCAGATCGACGCCGTCGAGCACGGTCTGCGCGCCGAAGCGCTGCACCACGCCGTGAAGCGCGATCGCGTTGCCGTTCATCGTGCGTCCTCCTGCGTGGCGACCGCCGCGCCGTGCCCGAGCCGCGCGCGCCAGCCCCACAGCAGCGTGCCGATGCCGGCCGCCGAAGCCGCGACGGCCCAGCCGACCGGCGTATCGGCGTCGATGCCCCATGCGCCGAACGCGAGGCCCGTGCCGTCGTCCTGCGCGAAGCGCCACGCATAGCCGAGCTCGGCCGCGCAGACGATCGCGACGCCCCAGAACACGCACGCCCCGCTGGCGCACAGCACCCGCCAGCGCTCGGTCGCCGGCACATCGCGCCGCAATGCATGCGCGAGCGCCTGTGCGATGCCGGCAATCCCGCCCGGCGCGGCCACGACGACCGCGACGAACAACACGCCCAGATACAGCGCCCACGCACGCGACACGCCCGCGACGCCGATGCTCAGCGCGGTCAGCACGGCCGCGCCGGCCGCCGGCCCGAAGAACGCACCGGTGCCGCCGATCACCGCGGCGATCAGCACGGTCGCCGAACGCGCCATCGACACGCTGTCGGGCGTCGCGAGTTCGACGTCGATCAGCGTCAGCGTGCCGGCGACGCCGGCGAAGAACGATGCGCACGTGACCATCGCGAGCCGCACGCGGCGCGGATCGGTGCCGAGCGCCGCGACGCGCGCCGGGTTGTCGCGCACCGCATTCGCGAGCCGCGCGAGCGGCGTGCGCGTCAGCACATGCATGGCCGCCGCCGACACGACGCACCACGCGGCAATCACCGCATACGCGTGGGCCGGCGCGCCGAAATACCCGTTGCCCCACGGCGCGCCGCTCGCCCGGTCGATCGGCACGCCGCCGATCCCGCCGAACCACGCGGGCACGCTCCACGCGGCCGCCGCGACGCATTCGCCGAGCCCGAGCGTGATCATCGCGAACGCGGTGCCCGAGCGGCGCGTCGCCAGCAGCCCGGCGACGAACCCGAAGCCCGCGCCGGCCATGCCGCCGACGAGCGGCAGCAGCGGCAGCGGGCCGCCGACGTGATTGAACCAGTGCGCGGCCGCGAACGCGCCGAGGCCCGCGAACGCCGCGTGCCCGAACGACAGCAGCCCGGTCGTGCCGAGTTGAAGGTTGTACGACAGCGCGAGCACGACGAGCGCGGCCGTCTGCGCGAGATAGCCGAGCACCGCGCCATGCGGCCACAGCCACGCGGGCAGCGCGACGCACGCGGCGAACAGCGCCCAGCGCATGCATCCGGCCAGTGCGCGGCTATGCATCGACACGCTCGCCGAACAGCCCGCGCGGCCGCGCGACCAGCACCGCGACGAGCAGCAGGTACGGCACCAGCGGCGCCAGTTGGGCGATCGACACCGCGGCCACGCTGTCGGGCAGCGCGATGCCCGTCCATTGCGCGAGATCGCGCAGCGACGTGTCGCTCGCGGCCGCGAAGGTCTGCGCGAAGCCGACCGCGAGCGACGCGACGAACGCACCGCCGAGCGAGCCGAGCCCGCCGATCACGACCACCGCGAACACGACCGACCCGACCGTCTCGGCGAGCGCCGGTTCGATCACCGCGAGCGGCGCGCCGATCACGCCGGCCAGCGCCGCGAGCGCGGTGCCCGCGCCGAACAGCGCCGTCATCACGCGCGGCACGTCGTAGCCGAGTGCCTCGACCGCCGCGCGATGCGTGAGCGCCGCACGCACGACGAGCCCGATGCGCGACGCGCGCAGCAGCACGCCGAGCGCGACCAGCATCGTCGCGGACATCGCCATCATGAACAGCCGGTAACGCGGCAATGCGAGGCCGAACACGCTCGCGGGCGCGCCGTCGAACAGCGGCGGCACGGGCGCCGGCAGCGGCGCGAGGCCCCACGCGAGTTTCGCGCCCTCGCCGATCAGGTATGCGAGACCGAAGGTCAGCAGCAGCTCGCTCGTATGGCCACGCGCCTGCACGCGGCGCAGCAGCGCGCGTTCGCAGCCGGCGCCGAGCAGCCCGACCGCCAGCGGCGCGAGCACGAGCGCGGGCCAGAAGCCCGCCCAGGCCGCGATGCTGTAGCCGACGTACGCACCGAGCATGTAGAAGCTCGCATGCGCGAAGTTGAGCACGCCCTGCACGCTGAAGATCAGCGTGAGGCCGGCCGACAGCATGAACAGCAGCAGGCCGTAGCTGAGGCCGTTGAAGGCCTGGAGCGCGAACGCGTGCACCGCGCAGCGTCAGGCGGCGAGCGGTTCGAGCGCGGCGCGCAGCGCGTCGGGCAGCGGCACCGGGCGGCGCGTGCCGCGATCGACGTATACGTGCACGAAATGCCCCTGCGCGGCGGGCGACGCCTCGCCTTGCGCGAACAGCCCGACTTCGTAGCGCACGCTCGACGTGCCGAGCTTGACGACGCGCAGCCCCGCGTCGACCGATTGCGGGAACACGAGCGGCGCGAAATAGTTGCACTGCGTCTCGACGACCAGCCCGATCGTCTGCCCGTGCTCGGCGTCGAGCACGCCCGCGCGGATCAGGTACTCGTTCACGACGGTGTCGAAGTAGCTGTAGTAGACGACGTTGTTCACGTGCCCGTAGACGTCGTTGTCCATCCAGCGGGTCGTGATCGGCAGGAAGTGGCGATAGGCGTCGCGCGGACGCGGCTGCGGCTTGTCGGACATGGCGATGGCGCTCAGGACGAGGGAAGCGATGAGGATGGTGAAGACGACGGGGACGACGCGCGGCGGCCGAAGCACGCGGCGCGCCGGCAGGCAACGCGGCGCCGCGTCGCGATCGCGCGCGGCACGGCGGACGACACGCCGCGGGCAGGCCGGCGCGTCACTGCCCCGGCCGGTCGACGAATTCGAAATCGAGGCCGCGCGCGCGCATCCAGTCGGCGAGCGCGACGCCGGTGCCGGCGCGCCACGGGCGCAGCAGCGGCGGATCGACGAGCTTGTATTCGAGCAGTTCCGGCGAGAGCGACACCGTGCCCGACGCCCGCACGTGGTACGCGATGATCAGTTCGTTCTTGCGCATGAATTCGTACACGCCGACGAGCGACACATGCTCGGCCTTCAGCGCGGTTTCCTCGAACACCTCGCGGGCGATACCGTCCTCGGGCGTCTCGCCGTTTTCGAGGAAGCCGGTGATCAGCGCGAACATCCCTTCGGGCCACGCGGCGTTGCGCGCGAGCAGGATCTTGCCGTCGAGTTCGACGATCGCGGCGACGACCGGCAGCGGGTTGTTCCAGTGCACGTAGCCGCAGGTGTCGTCGGGGCACGCCTGGCGGACGCGGCCGCCTTCATGGTCGGGATCGGCACGCTCGGTCAGCGGGCTCGCGCAGCGCGGGCAAAAGCGATAGTCGGCGGTGGTCATCGATGGGGATCTGGCGAGCGCCGGGCATCGGCCTGCAGGCCGCGTCGGACACCCGCTCGGCGCGGGAAAGGCTTCATTCTAGCGAGTTTGCCCGCGCCCGAGACGATCCGGCCCCACCGGCGTCAGGGCGACCCGCGCCCGCGTGCGGCGGTCGCCGCGAAGCCGGCGGCGCCGAGCAGCAGCGCGGCCACCGCGACCCACAGCGCGGGTGTGAACGACCCGAAGCGCGCGGCCAGCGGCGCCGCGACGAGCGGCCCGAGGATCTGCCCGACGCCGTACGACGCGGTCGCATAGCCCATCAGCCCGGCCGCGCGTTCGCCGTGCAGGCGCCGCGCCTCGCGCATCGCGAACAGCGTGATCGCGGTGAACGGCAGGCCGAGCAACGCGCTGCCGATCGAGAAACCGGCCGCGTTCGGCCACACGATCCCGGCCGCGATGCCGAGCGCCTGCGTCGCGCAGCCGGCCGCCAGCAGCAGCCGGTTGTCCCAGTGCCCGGGCAGCCGCGCGGCGGTGATCGCGCCGACGATCAGCGCCGCGCCGAACATCGGCCAGAACAGGTCCGGCCAAGGAGAGGCAGCCGGCAGCGCGGCGCGCGCGATCACCGGCAGGAACGTCGCGGTGATGATGTAGCCGAAGCCGGGGGCGCCGTAGAGCACGACGAGCCACGCAGCGTCCGCGCGATGGCGTCGCGTGTCGACCCGCGCCGCCGGGGTGGCGGGCGCGCCGGTGGCCGCATGCGGCGCGGCGGCCGGCGGTGCGGCCTGCGCGTGCGCCGGGGTCGGAGTCTGTTCGGGAGCCGGCGTCGTACCGAACGTGCGCCAGATCGCGACCGACAGGACGGCCGACAATGCCGCGAAACCCAGCCAGCCCACCGACGCACGCTGCCCGGCCAGCGCACTGCCGATCAGCCCCGTCACCACGATGCCGACGCCCGGCCCCGCGTAGATCACCCCGCTCCATTCGGGCGCATGCAGCTCGGCCAGACGCCGCAACCCCCATTGCGACACGAACACGAACGTCCATGCGCTGACGACGCCCGCGACGAAGCGCACGACGAGCCACACCGGCAGCAGGTGGCCGACGCCCATCGCGGCGGTCAGCAGCACGGTCGCCACGAGCCCGAAGCGCACCATCCGCGCCGGCGCGACGCGCAGCGCCGCGCAACTGACCGCGCCGACGAAGTAGCCCGCGTAGTTCGCCGACGCGAGCCAGCTGCCGCCCTTCAGCCCGATCGAGCCGTCCGCGAGCATCAGCGGCAACAACGGCGTAAACGCGAAACGGCCGACGCCGAGCACGACGGCCAGGCCGATCATGCAGGCGAGCGCGGCCGCGCGGGCACGGCGGTCGGCCTGGTCGGACGAAAGCACGCGGGCGGCGGCGGTCAGGGCATCGAAGCGGGACATGGCGGCATGGACCGGCGCGTCGCGCGCCGGCCGGATCGGAAATCGGAATGGGTCCATCCTAGCTTGACCAACCATTCTCGAAAAATGAATAATTCAGAATCGACTCATCCCTAGGAGAGAATCATGGACCTGGCGGCGCTGGCGATTTTCCGGGCGGTCGTGCGCGAAAACGGCGTGACGCGCGCGGCGGCCAAGCTCAATCGCGTGCAGTCGAACGTCACGACGCGCATCAAGCAGCTGGAAGAGGAACTCGGCGCGGCGCTGTTCGTGCGCGACGGCCGCCGGCTCGTGCTGACCCCGGCCGGGCACACGCTGCTGCCGTATGCGGAGCGCCTGCTCGCGCTCGCCGACGAGGCGCGCGACGCGGTGCGCGAGGACACGCCGCGCGGCCGGCTGCGGCTCGGCACGATGGAAAGCACGGCCGCGAGCCGGCTGCCGACCCTCCTCGCGCGCTACCACCATGCGTGGCCCGACGTGTCGCTCGAACTGCTGACGGGCACGACGGGCTGCCTGATCGACCGCGTGCGCGACTTCGAGATCGACGCCGCGCTGTTCGCGCGGCCGCCCGAACCGGACACGCTGCCCGACACGTTCGAGACGGTGCCGGTCTTCCGCGAGGATCTCGTGCTGCTCACGCCGCGCGGCCATCCGCCGGTGCGCACGCCGCGCGACGTGATCCTGCCGACGCTGATCGCGTTCGAGCGCGGCTGCGCATATCGCAAGTACGTCGAACGGTGGTACGCGGCGCATGGCGTGAAGCCGGCCCGGGTGCTGGAACTCGGTTCGTATCATGCGATCGTCGCGTGCGTCTCGGCCGGCGCGGGCGTCGCGGTCGCGCCACGTTCGGTACTCGATCTGCAGCCGGAGACCGGCAACGTCGCCGCGCACGCGATTCCCGAACTGGAAGGCATCGACACGCTGCTCGGGTGGCGGCGCGGTTATGCGTCGGCGGCGCTCGCCGCGCTGCGCGATGCGCTCACCGACGCCGCGCGGCAGCCTGGGGACATGACGACGCCAACGGTGACCGTGCCGGCCTGACCCGTATTCGCGCGCCGCCGCATCGATCGACGCGCATGGACTGCACAAACGAAACGACCCGACGGGCGCCTGCCGATCGGGTCGTTCGTCGATTTACGCGATGCCGTCAGTGCGACGGCATCGCATCGGTCGTGCAACGCTCAGGGATCAGAGCCGTTCTTCGACCCAGCCCTTCACGCCAGCCAGCGCGCCCGGCAGGTTCGCCGGCTCGGTGCCGCCCGCCTGCGCCATGTCCGGACGGCCGCCGCCCTTGCCGCCCACTTGCTGCGCGACGAAGTTCACGAGCTCACCGGCCTTGACCTTCTTGCTCGCGTCCGGCGTGACGCCCGCGATCAGGCTCACCTTGCCGCCTTCGACGGCAGCCAGCACGATCGCCGCGCTCTTCAGCTTGTCCTTCAGCTTGTCGACCGTTTCGCGCAGCGTCTTCGCATCGGCGCCGTCGAGCGTCGCGGCCAGCACGTACACGCCCGCCACTTCGACGGCCTGCTGCGCGAGCTCGTCGCCCTGGCTCGACGCGAGCTTCGACTTCAGCGCGCCCAGTTCCTTCTCGAGCGACTTCACCTGGTCCTGCACCTGCGCGATGCGCTGCGTGAGTTCCGACGGCTGCGCCTTCAGCGCGGCCGCCGCTTCGTTCACGCGTGCGTCGAGCTCCTGCACGTAGCGCACCGCGTTGTCGCCGGTGATCGCCTCGACGCGGCGGATGCCGGCCGCGACGCCGCCTTCGACGACGATCTTGAACAGGCCGATGTCGCCGGTGCGGTGCACGTGCGTGCCGCCGCACAGTTCGCGCGAGAAGCCGAGATCGAGCACGCGCACTTCATCGCCGTACTTCTCGCCGAACAGCGCCATCGCGCCGCCCTTCACCGCTTCGTCGTACGGCATCACGCGCACGATGCCCGGCGCGTTGGCGAGGATTTCGTTGTTGACGATCTGCTCGACGCGACGGATTTCGTCGTCGGTCATCGGCGCGTTGTGCGCGAAGTCGAACCGGGTCTTGTCCGCGTCGACGAGCGAACCCTTCTGCTGCACGTGCGCGCCGAGCACCTCGCGCAGCGCCTTGTGCATCAGGTGGGTGGCCGAGTGGTTGCGCTGCGTGCGGGCGCGGCGCTGCGCGTCGATTTCCGCGCGCAGCACGTCGCCGACCTTCAGCGTGCCCTGCTCCAGCGTGCCGTGATGGCCGATCACGTCGGCCTGCACCTTCAGCGTGTCGGCCACCGCGAAGCGCGTCGCGGCGTTCGCGAGCACGCCCTGGTCGCCGACCTGGCCGCCCGATTCCGCATAGAACGGCGTGTGGTCGAGCACGACGACCGCGTCCTGGCCGGTCTTCACCTCGTTGACGGCCGAGCCGTCGACGTACAGCGCGACGACCTTCGCGTCGTCGAACGCGATTTCCTCGTAACCGTGGAACGTGGTTTTCGCGCCCGAGTATTCGAGGCCTTGCGTCGCCTTGAACTTGCCGGCCGCGCGCGCCTGCTCGCGCTGGCGCGCCATCGCGTCGTCGAATGCCGGCTCGTCGACCGTCATCCCGCGCTCGCGGCACACGTCGGCCGTCAGGTCCAGCGGGAAGCCGTACGTGTCGTGCAGCTTGAACGCGAGTTCGCCGTCGAGCACCTTGCCGCCCTTCGCCTCGACCTCCGCCAGCGCGGCTTCGAGGATCGACATGCCGTGCTCGATCGTCTCGAAGAAGCGCTCTTCTTCCTGGCGCAGCACGTCGGTCACGCGCTGCTCGGCTTCCTTCAGCTCCGGATAGGCAGTGCCCATCTCGGCGACGAGGTCGGCCACCAGCTTGTGGAAGAACGCGCCCTTGCGGCCCAGCTTGTAGCCGTGGCGGATCGCGCGGCGCACGATCCGGCGCAGCACGTAGCCGCGGCCTTCGTTGCCGGGGATCACGCCGTCGACGATCAGGAACGAGCACGCGCGGATGTGATCGGCGATCACCTTCAGCGAGTTGTTCGTGAGGTCGCTGATCTCGGTCACGCGCGCGGCGGCCTTGATCAGGTTCTGGAACAGGTCGATCTCGTAGTTGCTGTGCACGTGCTGCAGCACCGCGGCAAGACGCTCGAGGCCCATGCCGGTGTCGACCGACTGCTTCGGCAGGCGCGTCATGTTGCCCTGCGCGTCGCGGTTGAACTGCATGAACACGAGGTTCCAGATCTCGATGTAGCGGTCGCCGTCTTCTTCAGGCGACCCCGGCGGACCGCCCCACACGTCCGGGCCGTGGTCGTAGAAGATTTCTGTACACGGGCCGCACGGGCCGGTGTCGCCCATCGTCCAGAAGTTGTCCGACGCGTAGCGCGCGCCCTTGTTGTCGCCGATCCGGATGATCCGCTCGGTCGGCACGCCGACTTCCTTCGCCCAGATGTCGTACGCTTCGTCGTCTTCCTGGTAGACGGTGACCCACAGCTTGTCCTTCGGCAGCTGGTAGACCGTGGTCAGCAGCTCCCACGCGAACTTGATCGCGTCGTGCTTGAAGTAGTCGCCGAACGAGAAGTTGCCGAGCATCTCGAAGAACGTGTGGTGGCGCGCCGTGTAGCCGACGTTCTCGAGGTCGTTGTGCTTGCCGCCCGCGCGCACGCTGCGCTGCGCCGTCGTGGCGCGCGAGTACGGGCGCGGGTCCGTGCCGAGGAAGACGTCCTTGAACTGGACCATGCCCGAGTTCGTGAACATCAGCGTGGGGTCGTTACCGGGCACGAGGCTCGACGAGCGGACGATCGTGTGGCCCTTCGATTCGAAGAATTTGAGGAATTTCTCGCGGATTTCGGCAGCTTTCATGGCGTGCGGGGACAGTCTGGCAAAGACGGCTTCAAACGCCGCCGCCCCAGGCGGGGCGCGCGGCGGCATGGATTCGGAAACGATCGATTATACGGGATCGGGGCCGGCTTCCGGGCAAAGCGCCGGCAACGCGGCTCGGCCATCCGGACGAGCCGCCTGGGCCACCCGCGCGGCCGATTCGCCTTAAGATGCTCGGCATGCCAATCGGCCTTGCCCGACAACGCAGGCCCGCCATGAAAGGAGACGATTCGACGATGGGTGCCCTGAGCCATATCCGCGTGCTGGACCTGACCCGCGTGCTCGCGGGCCCGTGGTGCGCGCAGACCCTTGCCGATTTCGGCGCGGACGTGATCAAGGTCGAGCGCCCGGGCGCCGGCGACGACACGCGCCACTGGGGGCCGCCGTACCTGAAGGACGCGGACGGCGCCGATACCGCCGAAGCCGCGTACTACCTCGCGGCGAACCGCAACAAGCGCTCGGTGACGATCGACATCGCGACGCCCGAGGGGCAGCAGATCGTGCGCGAGCTCGCCGCGCAGAGCGACGTCGTGCTCGAGAACTACAAGGTCGGCCAGTTGAAGAAATACGGGCTCGACTATGAGGCGCTGCGGGTGGTGAAGCCCGATCTCGTCTACTGCTCGGTCACCGGCTTCGGCCAGACCGGCCCGTACGCGCACCGCGCGGGCTACGACTTCATCGTGCAGGGGATCGGCGGCTTCATGAGCATCACCGGCGAACGCGACGGCGAGCCGGGCGGCGGCCCGCAGAAGGCCGGCGTCGCGATCGCCGATCTCGCGACCGGCCTCTATTCGACGATCGCCGTGCTCGCCGCGCTCGCGCATCGCGACCGCACGGGCGAAGGCCAGTACATCGACATGGCGCTGCTCGACGTGCAGGTCGCGCTGCTCGCGAACATGAACACCAACTTCCTCGCGAGCGGCAAGCCGCCGGTGCGCTGGGGCAACGCGCATCCGAACATCGTGCCGTACCAGACGTTCCAGACGCGCGACGGCTGGATCATCGTCGCGGTCGGCAACGACGGGCAGTTCCGCAAGTTCGTCGAGGCCGGCGGGCGGCCCGAGCTGGCCGACGACGAGCGCTTCGCGACGAACCCGTCGCGCGTGCGTCACCGCGACACGCTGGTGCCGATCCTCGCGGATATGGTGAAGGCGCGCGGCAAGGCCGACTGGATCGGCGCGCTCGAGGCGGCCGGCGTGCCGTGCGGGCCGATCAACGATCTCGACGAGGTGTTCGACAACGAGCAGGTGATCGCGCGCGGGATGCAGGTGTCGCTGCCGCACCCGTGCGGCGCGGACGTGAAGCTCGTGCGCAACCCGATCCGGATGAGCGCGACGCCGCCGGACGCGCGCACGGCCCCGCCGCTGCTCGGCGCGCAGACGGAAGACGTGCTGCGCGACATGCTCGGCTACGACGACGTGCGGATCGCCGCGTTGAAGGCGAAACAGGCGATCTGACGCGATTCGGGTGACGGCGTCGCGGCGGCTGCGGGCGCACGGGGCGTGCAACGACGGGATCACACGGCCGCGCCCCGCACCCGACCGGCAGGCTGACTAACGCCCGAGCGCGTCGAGCCAGCCGCGCGCTTGCGGCCAGTCGCCGAGCCCGCTGTCCGCGTTGATGTGGCCGCGCAGGCCGAGGTCATGGAACGTGCTGCCCCACGCGTTCGCGCAGCCGCGTGCGAACGCGAGCGAACCGTACGGATCGTCGCTGCTCGCGACGACACAGGTGGGAAACGGCAGCCGCTCGTGGGGCACCGGGCCGAAGCCGTGTGCCTCTGCCGGAAACACCGGCCCGGCGGGATCGGGCAACGCGACGAGCAGCGCGCCACGCACTTTCGCGAGCGCGGCCGGGCGTGCATAGCGGGTCGCCCACCAGGCGGTGGTCAGCGTGCCGAGGCTGTGGCCGGCGATCAGCACGGGCCCGCGCGCGGCTTCGACCGCCCGGTCGAGCGCGAGACACCAGCCGTTGCGGAATGCGCGGTTCCAGTCAGGCATCGCGACCCGCGAGAAGCGCGCATCCGCGCGCTCCCAGCGGCTCTGCCAGTGAAGCGGGCCCGAATTGGCATAGCCCGGCAGGACGAAAACGAGGGGATCGCTCATGAAGGAAGGTGTCGACGAATGGAATCGTGTTGTAGCGTCGACGCAGTGTCGCACACCCGCCTCTCCCTGATGGTGCCTGTCAAAATCCGGGGGATGTGCGTGACCTTCGAGCGGGTCGTGACGCGCTCAGGCAGGCGTCATGACCGGCCGGCATGCAGTGGCGCCCGCGTCGCGGGCGCCGGCCGGCGTGGCAGATCAGCGTACGCCGGCGCCGACCAAGCCGCCTGCCGCCGCGCCGGCCACCGTGCCGATCGGGCCGCCCGTGATCAGGTAGCCGAGCGCGCCGCCCGCGGCCGCGCCGATCCCGGCGTTACGCTGCGTATGCGTCATCGCGCATGCGCCGAGTTGCGACAGGGCCGCGACGATTACGGCGGTACGAACGAGAAAAGTGGTCTTCTTCATCATGATTATTGGCTTCCTCCCGCCAGGCAAAAATTGCGAATGGCGGCATTGAATCGGTAAAGCGATCATAGGAAAACCCGAACGGTGCCGGCAATCCGATTTACGTCGTGTTACAGCCGACACACACTCGATATATTGCGAAACACCTGGCGAACCGACGGCAGCCGACCGGCAGGCCGCGCGGGACGGACCCCGGTCAGGTAGAATTACAGGATTAAACCGGCGCGACGCGCCGACACAACCCTGACGCCAACCGCATGAGCACCGAACGCAACGACGCCCCCGCGGCTTCCAATTTCATCCGCAACATCATCGACGACGACAACCGCACCGGCAAATGGGGCGGCCGCGTCGAAACGCGCTTCCCGCCCGAGCCGAACGGCTATCTGCACATCGGTCACGCGAAGAGCATCTGCCTGAACTTCAGCGTCGCGCGCGACTACGGCGGCGTGTGCCACCTGCGCTTCGACGACACGAACCCGGAAAAGGAAAGCGTCGAATACGTCGACTCGATCGTCGACGCGGTGCGCTGGCTCGGCTTCGACTGGCGCAAGGACGCGGTCGATCACCAGTATTTCGCGAGCGACTACTACGACAAGCTGTACGAGTTCGCCGAGTTGCTGATCCAGCGCGGCAAGGCGTACGTCGACAGCCAGAGCGCCGACGAAATGCGCGCGAACCGCGGCTCGCTGACTGAAGGCGGCAAGCCGTCGCCGTTCCGCGATCGCACGCCGGCAGAAAACCTCGACCTGTTCCGCCGCATGAAGGCCGGCGAGTTCAAGGAAGGCGAGCACGTGCTGCGCGCGAAGATCGACATGGCGTCGCCGAACATGAACATGCGCGACCCGGTGATCTACCGGATCCGCTACGCGCACCATTACCGCACCGGCGACGCATGGTGCGTGTATCCGATGTACGACTACACGCACTGCATCTCGGATGCGCTCGAAGGCATCACGCATTCGCTGTGCACGCTCGAGTTCGAGGATCACCGCCCGCTGTACGACTGGGTGCTGAACGAACTCGCGGAAGCCGGCGTGTTCACGCGCCCGCTGCCGCAACAGATCGAATTCTCGCGGCTGAACCTCACGTACGCGATCACCAGCAAGCGCAAGCTGCTGCAGCTCGTCACCGAAGGCCACGTCGACGGCTGGGACGACCCGCGGATGCCGACGATCGTCGGCGTGCGCCGCCGCGGCTTCACGCCGGAAAGCATTCACCTGTTCTGCGAACGGATCGGCGTGACGAAGATCGATTCGTGGATCGACATGAGCATCTTCGAAGGCGCGCTGCGCGACGATCTCGACGACAAGGCCGCGCGTACGGTCGCGGTGCTCGATCCGCTGAAGCTCGTGATCGACAACTATCCGGAAGACCTCGAGGAAGCCTGCACGGCACCCGTGCATCCGCACCATCCGGACCGCGGCGTGCGCACGTTCCCGATCTCGCGCGAGCTGTGGATCGAGCGCGAGGACTTCGTCGAGAATCCGCCGAAGGGTTATTTCCGGCTGTTCCCGGGCAACAAGGTGCGCCTGCGCTACGGCTACGTGATCGAGTGCACGGGTTTCGACAAGGACGCCGACGGCAACGTGACGGCCGTGCACTGCAACTACTTCCCGGACAGCAAGTCGGGCACCGAAGGCGCGAACACGTACAAGGTCAAGGGCAACATCCACTGGGTCAGCGCGAAGCACGCGCAGCCGGCCGAAGTGCGGATCTACGACCGCCTGTTCAAGGAGCCGCACCCGGACGCGGGCGGCGCGAACTTCCTCGAGGCGCTGAACCCCGATTCGAAGAAGATCGTGCAGGCATACCTCGAGCCGGGCAACGGCGACGTCGCACCGGAAACGCGCCTGCAGTTCGAGCGCCACGGCTACTTTGTTGCAGACCGTGTCGATTCGAAGCCGGGCAAGCCGGTGTTCAACCGGATCGTCGGGCTGCGCGACAGCTGGGGCAAGCCGGCCTGACGGCCTGCTGCACGCGGCGGCGTGCGGCTTCGCAAGCCGCCCCGCTGCCGGCCCATGAAAAAAACCGGCTCGAGGGCCGGTTTTTTTATCGGCGTGCGCCGAAGGACGGATGGCCGCAGCGACAGCCGCGGCGCTCATTCACGCGCCAGACAACCGCCGATGCAGCTCCGCCAGCGACAGCTTCGTACGAAACAGCCGCGCGAGACTGCGGCTCGCATAGGTATCGACGTCGCCCGGCACGGTCCAGCGGTACGCATCCATCTCGGGAATCATCGAGCCGTCGCGACGGCTCGGAAACAGCGACGTACACGTACACCGCGCGGGATCGATCTCGCCTTCGGCCACCAGCACCGCGAACAGGTGCAGATCCTTGTCGTGCCGGTATGCGAAGCGGCCGAGATCGAGCAAGCGTGCCGGCGCGAACTCGATGCCGGTTTCCTCGAGCAGTTCGCGCAGCGCGGCGTCGGCCGGCGTCTCGCCCGGTTCGCCCTGCCCCTTCGGGATGTCCCAGTGCGTGGTGTCCGTCGCGTGCGCGAGGAACACGCGGCCGGCCGTATCGAGGATCACGACGCCGCACGACACCGTGCGCGGCGCGCCGCCCCGCTTCATCATGCGCGTGCTCAGCGCTTCTGCAGCTGCCACTTGCCCGCGGCCGTCTTGCAGTAGACGGGCTTGAGCGTCATCGTCTGGCCCTTCGCGGTGATTTCGGTCGCGATTTCGCGGCAGGTTTTGCCGTCCGTCTCGGTCGTGCTCGGCGTGAGCTTCGCGTCGATCTGCGTGCCGCGGCCGTTGCTCTGCCACGTCGTGGTTTCGCCGTCCTTGCCTTCGTCGCGCGCCTGCACGACCGCCTTGGAGAGCGACGCGCGGTCGGTCTTGCTGAAATAGCTGATCGGCGTGTCGTTCAGGAAATTCAGGTTGTTCTGCGCATGGGCGGGCAGCATCGCGGCTGCGCACGCGGCGCCGGCCAGCACACGCGTGACGATGGAAAGGGATGCACGCATCGACATGTTTTTCTCCTTGGATGTTCGATCGAACGGCGTGGCGCATGCCGGCGGACCGGGGGCCGGCCCTCCGGTGCGCGCCACGCCCGTCAGCGAGCGAGCATAGCATGCGTGCTGTAATGAACGCCTCTAGGGCTTGGCCACCGCACCCGTTTGCTGATATCCATCAGTCAGCGTGCCGAGGAACGCGATCACGTCCTTGATCTCGGCCGCGTTCAGCGCCGGCTGGTCGCCGCGCTTGCGGTCGAACGGCGCTTCGCGGTTGATGTTCGGCCAGTAGCGCTTCGGCAGATCGTCGTAGATCTGCACCTTGCCGTGCACGACCGGATAGAACTTCTCCGGATGGATGTCGCGTTCGACGTAGAAGCGCATCACGTCCTCGAGCGAGTGATACACGCCGTTGTGGAAGAACGTCTTGCGCAGCGCGACGTTGCGCAGCGACGGCGTGCGGAACAGCCCGCAGAATTCGTCGCGGCCCTTCAGGTCGGTGCGCTCGGGGCCGCAGGCGCCGAGATCGTAAAAGCGCGGGTCGCGATTGACCGGCAGCGCACGGTTGCGCGGCACCGCGATCGCGATCAGCCCGAAATCGCTGAACTGCGGCGGGCCGCCTTCGAGCGTGCGCTGGCTGATGTGGCAGCTCGCGCAGTTGCCCTTCTTCTCGTCGTTGAACAGCTGCAGGCCGTGCAACTCCGCGGGCGTGAGCTGCGCGTGACCGGCCAGATACGCGTCGTATTTGCTCGTGTACGGATCGAACAGCGCCGGCTGCTGCTGGAATGCGTCGAGCGCGCGCAGCACCGCATCGAACGTCGCCCGGTCGTCGCCGAGCACCTGGTCGCCGAACGCCTTGCGGAACGCGTCGGCGTACGGCGCGGCGCGAACCGCCTTCGCGACCCGCGCGGGCGAGCTGCTCATCTCGAACGGCGACGTGAGCGGAATGCGCGCCTGCGCATCGCGCGTATCGACGCGACCATCCCAGGTCAGCCCGCCGGTCGGCCCCGCATCGATGCTTTCGTCACCTTCGTCCGGCGAATCGTGGAAGTGCTCGCTGAACGGCGGGATACCGCGCAGGTACTTCAGCGACGGCACCGCGCGAAAACCGGTACGGTGCATGTCGTCGCCGCCCAGCTGCACCGACAGCGCGTTCGGCGGCCCGAACGCATGCTCGGCGCTATGGCACGACGCACAAGCGAGCTTGCCGGACCCGGACAGCGACGGATCGAAGAACAGCTGCTTGCCGAGCGCCGTCATCTGCTTCACGCCCTCGAACACCTGCGCACGCGTCTGCGGCTGGCTGGCCGGCGCGACCGCCGGGGCGGCCGGAGCGGCCTGCGCCGCCGGTACGACGGACGCGGCCGACGCACTCGTGCCGGGCTGCGCATCGCAACCGGCCAGCGCCGCGAGCGCGCCGACCATCGCGAGCGTCGCCGCGGCGGGAATCAGCGATCGCGCGGACGCGAAGGATTTCAGAAGGGTGTGCATCGTTGTTCTGGTAGCGGTGGGCAATCGGCCGGAGCTTATGTCAGTTCCGTGACCGTTGGATGACGTTCAACCGACAGTCAATTGAAAGCGTCCCTACACCCGGCTGTCAAATCGGTTCCAGATAATGCGCGCAGCCGGGCGGTACCGCGAGGTTCGCGCGCCGGCCCTCCCGCCACCCGGTTCCCACACGCGACCAACGACGAATGAGAGAGAACATCGCATGAAGAAGCACGCCTGGATTCGCTACACGCCGATCGCCCTCGCGGCCGCGCTCAGCCTGACCGCCTGCGGCGGCGACGACGTCACGCAACAGGGCCTGTCGGCCGTCAAGAACGTCGTCGTGATCTACGCGGAAAACCGCAGCTTCGACAACCTGTACGGCAACTTCCCGGGCGCGAACGGTCTGCAGAACGCGACGGCCGCGAATTCGGTGCAGAAGGATCGCGACGGCTCGACGATGGCGACGCTGCCGAAGATCTGGGGCGGCCTCACCGCGACCGGCATCACGCCAGCGGTGACCGAGGCGATGACGGCGAACCTGCCGAACGCGCCGTTCGCGATCGACGATCCGAAAGGCTTCAACCAGTCGATGAGCATCGCGACGCGCGACATCGTGCACCGCTTCTATCAGGACCAGATGCAGATCAACGGCGGCAAGAACGACATGTACGCCGCATGGACCGACGCGGGCGGCCTGACGATGGGCCACTACACGGCCGATCCGTCGAAGCTGCCGCTGTGGAAGATCGCGCAGCAGTACGTGCTCGCCGACAACTTCTTCATGGGCGCGTTCGGCGGTTCGTTCCTGAATCACCAGTACCTGATCTGCGCGTGCGCGCCGTACTACCCGAATGCCGACAAGAGCCCGGCGGCCGGCAAGATCGCCGTGCTGAACGCCGACGGCAAATCGCTGAAGGTCGCGACGAATTCGCCGGCTTCCGCGCTGAGCGGCCCGCCGAAGTTCGTCAACGACGGCGCGCTCACGCCCGACTTCTACGGCATCAACACGATGCAGCCGGCGTATCAGCCGAGCGGCAACAAGGCGGCCGCGGGCGGCGATCCGCTGCTCGCCGACCCGGCCAATCCGTCGACGATGCCGCCGCAGACGGCGACCAACATCGGCGACCTGATGACCAACGCGGGCGTGTCGTGGGCGTGGTATTCCGGCGCGTGGGGCCAGGCGCTGCAGGCGAGCCAGAACGGCACGTCGAACGTGATCTACGGCGCCGACCTGTCGACGCCGAACTTCCAGCCGCACCACCAGCCGTTCAACTACTTCGCGAACCAGGCGCCGGGCACCGCGAGCCGCGCGCAGCACCTGCTCGACGGCGGCGCGAACGGCGCCGAGTTCATCAAGGCGATCGACGCGGGCACGCTGCCGCAGGTCACGTTCTACAAGCCGCAAGGCAACCTGAACGAGCACCCGGGATACACGGACGTCACATCCGGCGACCAGCACATCGCCGACGTGATCGCGCACCTGCAGGCCAGCCCGCAGTGGAAGAACATGGTCGTGGTCGTCACGTACGACGAAAACGGCGGCTTCTGGGACCATGCGACGCCGCCGAACGCCGACCGCTGGGGCCCGGGCACCCGCATTCCCGCGCTGATCGTGTCGCCGTATGCGAAGAAGGGCTTCGTCGACCACACGCAGTACGACACGGGTTCGATCCTGCGCTTCATCACGCGCCGCTTCTCGCTGCCGCGCCTCGCGGGCCTGCAGCAGCGCGACGACGCGCTGAAGGCGAACGGCGCGCAGCCGATGGGTGACCTGACGAACGCGCTCGCGCTGTCGCCGAACCTGTAACGGCATCGCCATCACCGCGAACGGGCCGGCCAAACTGCCGGCCCGGACGAACGAAGGGCAGCCCCGCGGGGCTGCCCTTTTTCATGTCGCGTGCGGGTTGCCGCGCGCCGCCGTCACCAGCCGTACTTCAGCTCGACGCCGACGTAATCCGCGTTGTGCCCGCCCGCCTGCCGGATCGCGTCGCCGACCTGGAAATGCACGGCCTCGATCGCGCCGATCAGGTTCGCGGCGATCGTCCAGTCCGCGCGCAGCTGCACGTACATGCCCGTCCACAACCCGCCCTTGCCCGCCGTGCCCGGCACCGGGATGTTCGGCTGCTGATAGACGGCGTCGCCGGTCGTCTCGCGCCACTGGAAACCGAGCGCGCCGAGCAGCGACAGGTTCGCCGACGGTTTCAGCGTCACCGACGGCTTCACGTGAATCAGGTTCGCGTAGCTCGTATAGCCGGCCAGCGTGAAGTAATAGCCGTTCGGAAACAGCGGATTGAAGGTGCCGACGCGGCCGTCGTGCGGATGCCGGTCGCCCGATGCTGCATCGACCTGCAGCGCGATGCGCGGCGACCACGGCGCGTCGAGCCTGTAGCCGGCGATCGAACCGACGGCCCACGCGCCGATCGTGGCGTTGCCGACCGTGCCGGTCTGCAGCATCGTTTCGAGATCCCAGTCGAAGCGCCCGTGCGTGCCCGTGTAGCGAACGTCCCATACGTCGCGATGCTCGGGGCCGCTCGCATCGAGAAAACGCGCGCCGCGGCGGTTGTAACGCGACCAGTAGCCGGACAGATCGCCCGGCCCGACCGACTGCCGCTCGAAGCGCACGCCGCTGAACGTGAGATCGCGATTCGACACGTCGTCGAAATCGGACGCGTTGCGGTTCTGCACCGGCTGCGTCGCATAGCCGATGAAGCGCCACTTGCCGTATTCGTAATCGGCCCACACCGCATCGAACGCGAGCCGCACGTTCGGGCCGTCGCGCGCGGCGATGAAGCGCTGCAGGTCGAACGCCATCTCCTGCCGGCCGACGCGGAACTTGACCGTGCCGCCGCCGAGCGCGCCCGTGTAGGTCGCGAACGCCTGTTCGAGATCGAGCGGGTTCCTGTCGACCGGCGACACCGTGTTCTTGCCGAATGCGCGTGCGTCCTGCAACTGCGCGAAGAACTGCCAGTGCCGGCCGAGATGCACATCGGCGTGCACTTCGACGCGCTGGATCAGGTACGTATCCGATTGCGCGGAGCCGATGCCGAACAGCTGCGCGTCGTTGGTCTCGAGGCGCTCGCGCAGGTTCACGCCAAGCGACAGATAGGAGGACGGATCGTGGCCGAGGGGGAGGTATTTCAAGCCGTCGAGCGGCGCGCGCGGTACGCACGGATTCGCGAGCACCGACCAGTCTTCCTGCCAGCGGTTGAACAGCACCATCGGGCGCTTGGCGGTGCACGTCGATGTCGTGGTCGCTGCCGATGACGCGGTCGACGCCGGCGCCGGTTCTTGCGTCGAAGTCGAAGTCGACGCAGTTGCCGCTTCCGCGCACACCGCGTCGGCGCCCGCGAACAACAGCCCCGCGACGATCGACACGCGCGCGGCCCGCTCGACGCGGCGGCCGTGGCGTCGCCTGCGTCGCTCGATCATGCGCGCTCCTGCGCGGTGGTACCGGCTGATGGCGCCGCGCACAGCGCGAGCGTCGCGAGCGCGCCGACGGGAACCAGCAGCGCCAGGAATCCGACATAGCGAAACCCGAGCGCACCGCCCGCCGCGCCGAGCGCGAACGCGACGATCGCCGGCAACATCTTCGCGAAGCGTGCGCGCGCGGTGGCGCGCACGCCGTCCGCCGTGCCGGGCGACAGGATGTCGACCGCATCCAGGATCGCCTGCGTGACGTTGCCGGTCATCACCGTATTCGGCACGCCGCCCGCGCGGGCGATCACGCGCGGATGCGCATTCTGCACGCCCATCGCGAACGTGCCGACGATGCCGGCCACGAGCGCCGCCAGGCTATCAGGCTGCGTGACGGGCGTCGCCCACACGCCGGCCGCACAGAAGCCGAGCAGCAGCACGGCCTGAACCGTATGCAGCACGCGCGTGCCCTGCCAGGCCGGTCGCGCGGCCATCGACCGCGCGATCAGGCTGCTCGCGATCACGCCGCACACGAACGCCGGAAACACGCTGAGCTTCAGTATGACGCCCTGGCCGAAGCCCGCGATGCCCGCGCCGATCAGCACGAAGTTGCCGGTCACGTGCGCGGTGAACAGCCCGAACAGCGCGACGAAGCTCAGCGTATCGACGAAGCCGGCCACTGCGGCAAGGATCGTGTCCTCGTGCTTCATCGC
>Ga0268256_1000474_pt1 | contig 34547 bp, 35 predicted proteins | sample AgamicAtAmrz_FD_200247 | JGI IMG/M metagenome (GOLD analysis project Ga0268256, IMG submission 200247) | Agave microbial communities from Guanajuato, Mexico - At.Am.rz (v2) (version 3) | ecosystem: Host-associated > Plants > Roots > Rhizosphere | place: Guanajato, Mexico | collected 2012-06-07 | reverse complement strand
CTGTCTCGGAAGAAACCGCTGCGGGCGAAGTTTTCATGACACCACCATATAGGACTTGACTAATTGGACAATACTGTCCAAAATATTTTACAGGAATGACGGACTACACGTTGGAACCATTTCCGTCTTTCCCCTGTCCCATCTATAATCGCCCACTCAATCCCCGTCACATGCTTTTTGTATGAGGCTTTGCTTCGTCCGGGGAATGGTGTGCGGGAAAGGTTTTTTCCGTGCAGAGCAAGGATTCCGTTTCATCCCCCGGAGCCGGCGGCTCCCACCATGCCATAGTCCTTGGCCTCCTTTCAGCCGTGGGTCTCTTTGCCCTCGACATGTATCTACCCGCGTTGCCGACGATCAGTCTGGATCTTCACGCGGACAACCATGCGGTCCAGGCAAGCCTGATCTCCTTCTTCGCCGCCATGGCTGTGTCGCAGATTATCTACGGTCCGCTGTCGGACATGTTTGGCCGTAAGCGGCCTCTCTATGTCGGTCTGGCGCTCTATATCCTCGGGGCGATCGGCTGCGCGCTCTCAACCGATATTGGCTGGCTGGTCGCCTTCCGTTTCATTCAGGGCACCGGCGCCTGTGCCGGCGTCGTGATTGCCCGTGCCATCGTGCGCGACCTGCATACGGGGGCGGCCGCTGCGCAACTGATGTCGCGGCTTATGCTGGTCTTCAGTATCTCACCCATCCTGGCGCCGCTCGCGGGCAGCATCGTAACGGTGTTCGGGAACTGGCGGCTGATTTTTTGGGTCATGGTTTCTGCCGGCGTTGTCGGCTTCGTGGCGGGCCGCTTTTTCCTCGAGGAGACCCGTCCGGTTGCGGCGCGCAGTGAAAGCAGCCTCGGCGGGGCATTGAGAGCCTATGGGACACTCCTTAAGGACCCCTATTATCTCGGTCTGGTCCTGATGGCCTCCTTCGGCATGTCGAGTTACATGATTTATGTCGCCAACTCCTCCTTCGTGCTGATCGGCCATTACGGGCTCTCTCCGAGCTTTTACAGCGTGGTCTTTTCGGTGAATGCGATTGGCTTCATCGGCATGTCGCAGATGAACGGCTGGCTTGCCCGCCGGATTGGTTTGCGCAAGGTGATCCGCGGTGCGGTTTCTGGTTATGCGCTGACGATGGTGGCGCTGGCTGTTCTGATGGCCGGGGGCGTCGATCGCCTCGACATCATGGCGGCCTTCCTGTTTGCGGGCTACGCCTTCCTTGGAATGATCGTGCCGAATGCGGCAGTACTGGCGCTTGAACACCATGGCCGCATCGCTGGCACGGCCTCGGCGATGATGGGGACGGTCCAGTTCATGACGTCAGCGTTGGTGGTTGGCGTCAGCGGCATGTTTATGGATGGCACGGCGAGACCGATGGTAGCCGTCGTCGCCATCTGCTCGGCCATCGTTCTCCTTCTTTCGATCGCAGTGCTGAAGAGCAGGCATGTGGTGGCCGCCGAATAGATCTTGCTGCCCCCAACCGCAGCGGCTTGCGCAGTCCGCTCGCCCGAGGCCCCTTCGGCGCGAGCGGACTGTGTCTTCAAAAGGGTGGTGATGCTTGGAAGAAAAGGACATATTCCCCTCCATCATGATCAGCGGCCGCAATACGCTGGCGACAATGAATCTCGATTTCATCGCCGATATAGGCAGAATAGACGGGAGAGGGAGCCCAATCGGGGCTTTGCGCCTTCACCGTGGCTAGGCTAGCGTAGGGCAGGGACCATTGGGCATTTACTGGAGATGAAACCATGTTCACTCACGTTATGATTGGAAGCAACGATTTGGAGCGAGCGAGAAGCTTCTACGACGCCACCTTCGCTGCATTAGGAGGCAATCCCGGCGAGATGGACGCGAGAGGCAGGCTGATCTATACCCATGAGGGCGGTCGGCTGATGATCACGAAACCGATCGATGGCAAGCCGGCGACCGCGGCCAACGGCGGGACTATCGGTATAGCCGCCGCGACCTCCGACCATGTTCTTGCGTGGCATGCCGCCGGTACCGCACATGGGGGTATGGCGATCGAGAGCCCGCCCACGGAGCGTCCAAACGGGTCATTCGTCGCATATCTTCGCGACCCGGACGGAAATAAATTAACCGCGCGGACTCCGCCGACGAAGTGACACAGGTGTCAAGCAGCGCCTGGCAAACGGCATGATCGATGCTCAAGAGGCGAATAGGCGTGGGAATGTCGCCTTCAGGCGGACCTCCGTCATGGCAGCATCGCACCTTCACTTCAGCCATTCCAGTCACCTTGGCGATTTCCTGAAAGCCGTCGATCGGGTGAGCGCCGGCTCTCGCCAACTTCCCGATCGTTCCTAAACACAATGGCACATCGATAGTGTCGATGGTCGGACGTTATGGCGCGTCTGATATGCCCTCCGGTCCGACCAAGGGTGCATGCGATAGCGCGGTCTCACTTTCGTGTTCCGATGTACCGATCTACGAAAACATCGTTCCGAAGCCGGACACACGGCTCAGATCATACCCCACCGCCGATAATCCGCCGTAAATTGCCGTCGCCACGCTGTCATGTACAGGTATCCCATGTGCTGCTTCCAGTTGATCAACGAGCGAGGCACCGGCGAGATTGGTGCAAAATACAGCGATTGAATCCGGTTTTGACAGTGCAAGCTCGTCGACCATCTTAGAAATCTTTTCGCCTGTGACCTGGCTGAAGCTGAAATTGTCCCGAATGCCTAAATGCCGTTCGCAGATGATATCGACCCCTTCATTGGCGAAGGACTTCACGATCGCGACCTGGACGTCGTCGGTATAGGGGGAAACCAAGCCGATCCTCTTCTCATTTCGCTTACGCATCACGTCGAAGAGGGCAAGCACCGATGTCGACGCCTTCACGCCCGTTGCCTTGGTGATGCGCTCGCATAGATGACGATCGCTGTCGAGGCCGAGCCAGCCGGCACTGGTGCCGTTCCAGACGATGACATCGACCTTGGCGTCGGCCAGCAATTCGGCAGCCGTCATCATCGGACGGTCGTCGAACTGGCTCAGTAGTGCGGCGTCGAGCCCGATTGCGGTGACTCGGAAGCGGGAGAAATGCGCCGTCACGTCGGGCAGTTTCCGGAGCATCTGCATGGTCACGGGTTCGAGGACGGTATTGGAGGATGGAGTCAGCATCCCGATGCGAAGCGGTTTCACGGGTGTTTCCTGATTGTAGGGTTGATCATGCATGGATGGGCGGGCGGCCAATTTTCGGCAGAACTGCCTCGAAGGCTGCAGCCGCCGAAAGCACCTGCGCGTCACCGAGATGGGGACCGATGATCTGCAGGCCGACCGGTAGGCCATTGACGAGGCCGCACGGTACGCTGGCGGCCGGCTGACCGGTCAGATTGAAGGGCGACGTGAAGGGGCACCATTCGTAGGGGGCAATGGGCTTGCCGTCGATTGTCGACGGACCGTCTTGGTCTTTGGGGAAGGCAGTGACTGAAAGAGTGGGCGTCAGTATGAAATCGCAGCCGCTCATCACCTTCGCTATTTCATCGACGAAGGCCTTACGGGCGGTGATGGCATCCGTGGCATCCTCGAAAGGTCGTGACTCGGCAAGCAGATCTGTCACCGCCTTAGAGACGGGAAGCGGCTTTTCTGCAAGAAGCTTGCGCATGCCGGTCAGGTCGGTTTCGAGAGCGACCATGGCCTTGAAGGTCGCGTGCACGGCGATTTCAGGCGGAGCACCGACCACCAGCTCCAGTCCGCAGGCACCGGCAACCAGCGAGACTGCCCTGTCCGTTGCATCCTTCAGCGCCTGTTCGATCGCGTGGTCATACCAGGTCGGCCAGTAGAGGACCTTCGTGCCGCGGGGCAGCGGGGCGATGCTGGTCCAGTCGAGATCGGCACAGGGTATGGACCAGCGGTCACGCGGATCGGGGCCGGCGATAACGGAGAGCATGAGCGCTGCGTCGGCAACGTCACGGGCGATGGGGCCGATATGCTCGATCGATTCCCAGCCCGAGACGCCTGGAAGCGAAATGTCGCGGCATCCCGGCCACAGGGGTACGCGGCCCATCGCCGCCTTTATGCCGACTAGGCCGGACAGGGCTGCCGGCAGACGCACGGAGCCTCCGCCATCGCTGCCGATGGCGATGGGGCAGACACCGGCCGCCACGGCTGCTGCCGAGCCTGCGCTGGAGCCGCCTGGAGATCGTTCGGTGTTCCATGGATTGCCGGTGGCCGGAAACAGCAGATTGTTGCCATGCGCGCCAAAGCCGAACTCGGAGACATTCGTCTTTCCGAGAATAATGGCATCGGCCGCCCTCAGCCGTTCGACGACGATGTCATCGGCATCGGGGACATAGTCGGCATAGAGGTTGGATCCGAAGGTGGTTCGTATGCCCTTCGTCAGAACCAGATCCTTGATTGCGACCGGAACACCGGCGAGAGGGCCAACCGGTTCGCCACGGGCGATCCTGCCATCAAGCGCGTCGGCAGCCGCATAGGCTTCTTCGCGCGCAAGTGTCGCGAAGGCATGGATGATCGGCTCGACCTTGTCGAGAGCCTTGAATGCGGCGTCCAGTATCTCGCGGGTCGAAACCGCGCCGGAAGAGACGCGCTGCGCGATCGTGCGGGCTGACAGGGTCGGGTATTCTTCGATAGGCATGGGTATCCTCCTGCTATGAGAGTGTTTCGTGCCGGGGCGATGCCGAGCGTGCGCTTGCCAGCAGCGAACGTTCGAGCGCTGCCGAAAGGCCGATGGACGGTTTCGGGTCCGGTCGGCGAAAGCTGCCGGCGGATGCCTTTTTCGGATTGAGGGCGACGAGAAGCTCGGCCTGTTTGACGGCGGCGACGACGGATTCCACCACCGGCACTGGGATTCGGTCGCGGACGCGTGCCGCGAGGCCGGCGAGCGGCGCACCGGCAAGGATGATGGCGTCGGCGCCATCGTCTTCAATGGCCCTGCGCGCCAGCTCGACCAGCAGCTCTTCCTTCTCGTCTTGTACATTGGCCAGCGATGTGAATGGTCCGTCGAGAAGCCGGATGCTTGCCAGCCTGTCGAGCAGGCCGTGCATTGCCACGCATTCGCGAAACCACGGTCCGAGCGCGCGCGAAAAGGACACGATCGAGAAGCGCTGGCCGAGCATGCAGGCGCTGAGCATGGCGGCTTCGGCAAGGCCGATCACCGGGACCGGCATCAATTCCCGTGCGCCGCCGAGGCCCGGATCGCCGAACGCGGCGACGAGGGCGACATCAAAAGTACCTTCCCGTTCCGCCAGGACATCCAGAACAATGCTCGATGCGATCGCGGCTTCCGCCCGTGTTGCGATATAGGAAACGCCGCGGGGCGCGGTCACGGGAATGAGCGTCGATCCGACCGAAAGGAAGGGGCCCGCTGCCCGGACCAGAAGATCCGTTACGTCAGTCGACGTGTTGGGGTTGAGGAGCAGAATTCGGGTCATGATGGATCGCCTTCAGCCGCGCGATGACAGGCCACCAGATTGCCGTCGCCGCCTGGTGTCAGGGGCGGCATGGCCTGCGTGCAGACCGGGAGTTCCACCGGGCAGCGGCCGGCGAAGCGGCATGCGTTCGGGTTCGGATCGATCGGACTGGAGGCTGAACCTTCGAGTTTCGTGCGCGCGGAATTCTTCCGTTCTGGATCAGGAATGGCGTCGATCAGCGCCTGGGTGTAGGGATGGCGCGGATTGAAGTAGACGGACTTTGAGGGTCCGAATTCGACGATTCGTCCGAGATACATAACCGCGACCTTGTCGCAGAGAAGCCGGACGACGTTGAGATCATGAGACACGAAGAGATAGCTCATGTTTCGCTGCTTCTGCAGTTTCGACAGGAGATTGAGGATGAGCGACTGAACGGAGACATCGAGTGCAGATGTCGGTTCGTCGAGAACGAGAAGCTTCGGATTGACGGCGATTGCCCGCGCGATGCCGACGCGGGCTTTCTGGCCGCCCGACAGCTGGTGCGGATAGCGGCTGCCATATTCCCGCGGCAGCCCGACATCGTCCAGCGCTGCAAGCACCCGGTCGGCGATCTCCCTGCCGGGGCCACCAACGAGACGCTTCAGTGGATCGGCGATCGCCTGAAACACAGTGAAGCCCGGATTGAGGCTTTCCGTCGGATCCTGAAACACGACCTGGATGTCCCGTCGCAGAGGCGATCCGCCGAACGCCTTTGCCGGCATCTTTCCGACTTCGACGCCGGAGAGCCTTATCCCGCCTTCTGTCGGATCGATCAGGCGGGCGAGCACCCGGGCGAGCGTCGATTTTCCGCAACCGGATTCGCCGACGAGACCAATGCATTCACTCTCAGCTATTGTCAGGTCGACCTGGTCGACGGCGTGAAGCATTTTCCGGCGGAAGGTACCGACGGGATAGTGTTTCGACAGACCGTGGATTTCAACGAGTGGCGAGGAGGGAGCGCTCATAGCGGGTGCCTGCAGCGGACGGAGTGATCACCACCGATCGGGCGAAGCGGGATCGGCGCGGTTTGGCAGTCCGGCTGTCGCCGGTCGCAGCGATACAGGAATCTGCATGGCGGAAGCTCGCCTCGCAGATCGGGCAGGCTGCCCGGGATAGAAGCCAGGTGCTCAAGCTCCGTCTCCGCCGTGGGCGTCGCGGCGAAAAGCCCTTTCGTATAGGGGTGTGCGAAATGCGATTGCAGTTCACTGGCCGGTGCAACTTCCACTATATGGCCGGCATGCATTACGACGATGCGGTCGCAATATTCCCCGGCAAGGGCGAGGTCATGGGTGATCAGGATGGCCGACATTCTGGTCTCCTGGACAAGGTCGCGGATCAGATCCATGACGACCGCCTGGGTCGTGACATCGAGTCCCGTCGTCGGCTCGTCGGCGATCAGCAATGACGGAGAGCAAGACAGCGCCATGGCGATCATCACGCGCTGGCACATTCCGCCTGAGAGCTCGAAGGGGTAGGCTGCATAGCGTCGCTCTGGATCCGGGATGCGGACGTGGGCAAGGGCGGCAATGGCCGCGGCCTTGGCGTTTGCCCGGGAGACCGGGCCATGCCGCCGCAACACATCCTCGATCTGCCGCCCAACCCGCATGATCGGGTTGAGGGCGGTGCGCGGACTCTGGAAGATCATCGACAGCTCGCGACCGCGAATGGATGCGAGCGGCGAGGTCGGGCCGGCCAGATCGATTCCCCCAAATTCTACCCTGTCCGCCGTGATCGCGGCATTGTCGTCGAGCAGCCCCATCAGGGCATAGGAAAGCACGGACTTGCCCGATCCGCTTTCGCCGACGATCCCGAGGATCTCGCCCTTTGCAAGGGAGAAGCTGACATCGTTGAGAACCTTCACGGTGCCCGATCGCGTCCGGAAATCGACGTTCAGGTTTTTTACGGAAAGCAGAGGTACGCTCATGTGCGCCTCCTTGGGTCGATAATGTCTCTGAGACCGTCGCCGATCAGGTTGAAGCAGAAAACTGTGATGACCAGTGCCGCGCCGGGAAAGACGAAGGTCCACCACTCGCCGGAGAAGATGTAGGAAGCGCCCTCCGAGACCATGATGCCCCATTCCGGCGTTGGAGCCCGCACGCCAAGGCCGATGAAGGAAAGACCGGCCGCGTTGAGGATCGCCCAGCCGAGATTAAGGGATCCCTGGACCATCATGGTCGGCAGGATATTCGGCACGATATGGAACGCCAGTAGCCGGAACGGTCGGTTGCCGCCCATTCTCGCCGCCTCGACGAAGGTCATGTTGCGGCGGACATTGACCTCGCTTCGAGCGAAACGGCTATAGAACGGCAGGTTGATGATGGCCGTCGCCAGCACGATGTTCTCGATGCTGTTGCCTAGGGCCGCAACGATGCCCATCGCCAGGACGAAGAGCGGGAACGCCATGATCGTATCCATGAAGCGGCCGATGATGGCATCCGTCCAGCCACCGAAATAGCCGGCGATTGCGCCGGTCGCCGTCCCGAAGACGAACGACAACACGACGGCGCCGATCGCCATGCCGATGTCGAGCCGCGTGGCGATGGCAACCCGACTGAGGATGTCGCGGCCTAGCGCATCGGTTCCGAAAGGATGCGCCAGGCTCGGCGCCTTCAGGGCCGCGGCCGGCTCCACCGCCAGCGGATCGTAGGGTACGAGCCACGGTGCCAATAGCGAAACGAGGACGAAGAGCAGCAGGATCAGAGCTGCGGCCAGCGTTAGCTTGTTTTCGCCAGCCATATGCCTGGCATCTCGCCAGAAGGTGCTGGCCTGCATGTTTGATGAGGTGGTTTCAGCCATCGTAGCGAACCCGCGGATCGATCGCGGCCGCGGCGAGGTCGACCATGAGGTTGAGGAGGATGTAGAGGATTGCCATCATCAGCACGAAACCCTGGACGGCGGCATAATCCGACGTGATGACGGCATTGACGGCATAGGCGCCGATCCCGGGCCAGGCGAAGACCTGCTCGACCAGTACATTGGCGCCGAGCAGGAAGGAAAAGACCATGCCGAGAATATTGATGACGGGCAGCATCGCGTTGCGCAGGCCGTATCCGTAGACGATCCTGGTTCGAGAGAGGCCCATGGCGCGCGCGGTGCGACAGAAATCGCTGGAAAGGGAAGCCAGCATGGAGGCGCGGGCGATGCGGGCGATCGGCGCTAGCGCGAAAAGCCCCAGCGAAATGGATGGAAGCACGAGCTGAGACAGGGAGGCCCAGAATGCCTGGATGTCGCCTGCCAACAGCGTGTCGACGAGATAGAGACCGGTAATCGTCGGTGGTATCGAAAAGTATGTGTCGTTCAGGCGACCGAGCGGTTCCGGCGCGATGCCAAGCCTGAAATAAAAGAAATAGACCAGTCCCAGGGCGACGAAGAAAGTAGGGAAGGCTGCTCCGACAGAGACGATGATGCGGCAGAGATGGTCGATCGCCTTTCCCGGGCGTGTCGCGGCCGCGATGCCGAGCGGCAGTCCGATCAGCATGGCGAACATAAGCGCGCAGAGCGTCAGTTCGATCGATGCCGGCAGTCGCGTGACAAGATCATGAAACACCGGCTGGCCGCTGGAGAGCGAAATGCCGAGATCTCCATGAAGAAGGCGCGAGGTATAGTCGCCGAATTGAAACCAGAGTGGTTTGTCGAGCCCGAGAGCCTTGCGGATCTGGGCAATGCTTTCGGGCGTTGCGGAGGATCCGGCATAATAGGCAGCCGCATCGCCGGGCAGCGCCCGCGCCAGCAGAAACGTGACGACGACAACGCCGATGATGCTGGGGATCGCCGTCGCGATCCGCTTTGCAAAACTCAGGGCTATCTTCATGAACTCAATCTCCGCGCATCACGTTTCTAAGCAATTGGCCGATACGGGTTAGATGCCGGAGAACTGCCGTCGAGGACGCCCCCGGCCTCCGTGCTATTCCTTCGAGATCGACTTCAGGTCGAGATGCGTGTGGAACCAGTAAACGTAGCCTTTGACGTTCTTCTGCATTGCGATGTCCGAATACAAATGGGCAACGGGCACGCGCGGCACCTCATCCATGGCAATAGTGTTCATCCTGGTGATGATCGCGTCGTAGGCCGCGGGATCGCTTTCGAAGCGGGCCTGTTCGATCAGCTTGTCCAGTTCCGGGTTCGAGTAGTTCGCCGTGTTGAACACGCTGTTGTTCTTGCCGTCATAGGTCCAGAAATAGAAGTATTCCGGATAGTCCAGCCAGCCGTAGAAATAGTTGATGTCCATCGGCATGCTCTTCGAACCCATCTTGGCGAACCATTCGGAGCCGGGCACCTTGTGGATCTCGATGGTGATGCCGATCTTCTTCAGTTGTTCCTGGATCAGCAGCGCCATCGGCTCCTGAACCGTCGTCTGGCTCATGTCGATATAAAGGTCAGACTTGAAACCGTTGGCATAGCCGGCGTCCTTCAGAAGCGCCTTGGCCTTGTCAAGATCGGTATTGTACTTGGAAGCTACCGGCCACTTCGGTGCGAAGGGCGTTGCCGGATCGGCGCCGAAGAGAGGTTCGCCGCGCTCGTAGAGCGCCTGCTTCATGATGCTGTCATAGGGAAGGGCATAGGCGATCGCTTGGCGGACGTGCTTGTCGTCGAAAGGTTTCATCGTGACATTGAGGTCGACGTTGAACTGTTCGTTCTGCATCAGCGTGCCGATGACGTTGACCTTGCCGGCGGCTGCTAGCTCGGCATAGTCCTTCGGCGGCAATCCGACGGAGACGTCGACATCGCCCTTTTCCAGCAGGGCACGACGGGTTCCTGGCGAGGCGATCTCGCGAAGGACGACGCGCTTCAGCGCCGGCATGGCGCCGGATTTCCAGTTGTCGAAGCGGTCGAAGACGATTCGGTCGCCGCTCTTCCAGCTGCCGATCTTGAACGGGCCGCCACCAGCATCGTTGAGCGAGGTCCATTTGAGCGCCCACGGGTCGTCGGCCGTTGCATGCTGGAGAGCAAGCTTCTTGTTGACGACATACGGGACCGGGACCGCAAGGTCTGGCAGTGTGAGCTTGTCGGCTACAGCGAGGGTGATCTTGAAGGTATGGGGATCGATAACGGAGAACTGCTTGGGATCGGTCAGCGAGCCGGCTGCCATCTGCACCGTCGGAAAGCCGCCGACAGAGACGGCGCGGTCGAATGACCATTTGACGTCCTCCGCGGTCACCGGCGAGCCATCGTGGAAGGTGGCGTCTTCTCGCAGATGGAAGATCAGAGTTTTGCCACCGTCCTGGATTTCCCAGCTCTTTGCCAGCTCGGGCTCGATCTTGGCCGCGTCATACATGACCTTGCCATCCGGCAGGGTCTTCGTTCCATGCGTTATCAGTCGATCGTAGAGTTGCCATGACGCCATCTGACTGAATTCGTTTGCAGCCGGCGCCATGGCATCGAGCGAGTTCGGGCCATGCTCTGCGACTTCGATCAGGACGTCTTTCGGCGTTTCTGCGTGGGCAGAGCTATAAAGCAGACCAAGCGACAAGGTCGCTGCGATCAAAAGGGATGTGTGGGAGCGATAGGCTTGCATGCGAGCGATCGCGGATTTGCTTTTGGCCATGTTGGCGAAACCTTCTGCTGGTGTGGCGGACAAACATGACTTGCAAGCAATATGCCAAATCATAAATAATTGAAAATATTATATATCTTTACAAAGTGCATTATTTATGTAATTATCTACATGCCCTCAATGTGGTCAAGGTGCTTTAATTTTAGTCATCAAACTGACTTGCTTAATTGCTGCTCGATTGGATATCAGTGAGGCAGGCGCGACAATCATGCTCAAGGAAACGGCCATGGATGAAGACGACGATCCGGCGACGAAAGCACCATACGCGGTGGCCATAAAGCGCGCCTCCCTGCATCATCACGTGGTCGACAAGTTGCGTGAGATGGTCAGTCGTGGCGATCTGCCTGCCGGTGAGAGATTGAACGAAGTTGCTCTTGCTCAGGCGATTGGTGTTTCTCGAACTCCCATGCGCGAGGCCGTGAAATTGCTCGCGTCCGAGGGGCTGCTTGAACTTCTGCCGGGGCGCGGTGCCCGGGTCCGGCAGTATTCGGCCGAGGAGCTGATGGATGTGTTTGACGTCCTTGGCGCGCTCGAGCGACATGCCATCGAGATCGCGGTCTCCAGGATGACGCCAAAGGCGCTCGCGGAGATCGAGCGCTTGCATCATCAGATGGGCGAGGCCTATTCGAAGCGTAATCAGAAGGCGTACTTCAAGGCCAACCAGAAGCTCCATGCGCTGATTGTCGAACTGGCGGCCAACGCGGCACTGACAGCTACGCATATGACCCTGACCAAGCAATCGGTCCACAACAGACACCAAACGCTGATTTCGGAGCAGCGATGGAAGGAGTCCGTGGCCGAGCACCAGGCCATCTTCGATGCCATCGTAAGAGGAGACGTATCGCAGGCAGGGCTTTTGATGCTGGATCATAGCCGTAAAACCGGAGCTGCCGTCGTGGACGCCGCGCGCGCCGCAAATGAAATCAGGATAGGAAGTGGTCGATGAATGCGCTTGATCTCTTCATCAAGAACGGCAGGGTGGCAACGGCCTCTGAGTTCTTCCTTGGGCAATTGGCCCCCAGCGACGTTATTGCAAAGGCGCTCACCAGTTGCCCGATATGTTTTACGAGGTTGCGCAAACCGTTGCGTGCGAAAAGCGCATCGCGATGCGGCTGATTTCGTCAGCGGATTCGTTGAGAGCTTGCTCCCAAGCCGAGGTAGTCGCGGTTGATCGGTCATCGCGAATCGGCTCGTCTTCCTCCAACGAGGACAATCATCCTCGATGTGCTTGAAGGGGCGGGCCATCCCATAATCAGCAGTCTGTCCATTGCTCGCCTTCGTCTGTGTCTTGTCTCCACATTGCTTCCTGCATGGGCGCGTTCCGCCGCCCGGAATGGATTAAATCTGTCGCCACGCCCCGATCAGCATGCGCATGAAATGCTCTGCAGCCGGCGACAAGGTGCCTCCGCGGCGCCGCACGATGCCGATGGTGCGAGAGATTTCGGGGTTTCTGATGGGGCGCGTGATCAGGAAGGGATGTTCTCCCTGGGGGGTCGCCATTTTCGGCAGCACGGAAATCCCGAGCCCTGCCTCCACAAGGCCGAGGGATGTGGAAAGATGGGTCACTTCGTAAAACCAGTTGAGCTTGATGTTGGATCTAGCCAAAGCGGCATCGAGCAGCGTCCTGTTCGCGCTCGAGCGATGAACCGTGATCAGCGGATAGGGTTCAAGATCCTGCCATCGGACCTCTTTCTTTTCCGCTAGGGGATGATCGCGCTTGGCTGCCAGGACAAACGGATCCTCGGCCAGCCTTTCGAAGACCAGATCGCTGTCCGAGCTTCCCATGATGTTGATCCCGAACTCGACTTCGCCGCGCGCCACAGCCTGAAGTGCATCGGTCGCAGTCAGATCGAGGATCCGAAGCCGAATATTTGGATATTCCTGGTTGAACTGGCGAATGACAGACGGCAGGAAATAAAATGCTGCCGTCGGCAGGCATGCAATCGTTACCAGTCCCCCGCGCTTGGCTCCCAGTTCCCGCATCGAAAACAGCGAACCGTCGAATTCTTCGAGCATACGCTGCACCAGGGGCACGAGCTCGGTTCCAAGAGCCGTGGCGGCGACATGGCGGGTCGTTCTTTCCAGCAGCGGCGCGCCGATCGCCTGCTCCAGCTTTTGAATGCGGCGGCTGAGCGCCGGTTGTGACATGTTCAGCTGATCGGCCGCGCGATGAAAGCCCTGCAGCTCGACCACGGCAAGGAAGGCTCTAAGGTCAAGGATCTCACAATTGATGTTCATTTCGTATCAATACCCTCGATTTTAGCATTTCACATATCAATCATTAATTCCATAATAGCAATAACAAGGCGGATTAATACGTTAAACACATTATCTGGCGAGAAAAAACGCATGAATGATTTGCTCTCCATACCGTGTGTCCTGATGCGGGGCGGCACCTCCAAAGGCCCGTTCTTTCTGGCGTCGGACTTGCCACAGGACCCGGTCGAGCGGGATCAAGTGCTTTTGTCCGTGATGGGCTCGGGCCATCCGCTTCAGATCGATGGTATCGGAGGGGGAAACCCGGTCACCAGCAAAGTTGCCATCTGCGGACCGGGAACGGTGCCTGGCGCGGATGTAGACTATCTGTTCGCGCAGGTTCGCGTCGACAGGCAGATCGTCGATACCTCCCCCAATTGTGGGAACATGCTGGCGGCTGTCGGGCCGTTCGCAATAGAGGCGGGGCTTGTGCCGGTCGCCGGGGACACCACCCTCGTCAAGATCTTCAACGTCAACACCGGCAAGATGATCGAAGCCGAGGTTCCGACACCGAATGGTGCGGTAGCCTATCTCGGCGACGCAAGAATTGACGGCGTACCCGGCCAGGCCGCTCCGATCGCGCTCACATTCAAGGATGCGGCGGGTGCGCGAACGGGCCAGCTTTTTCCAAGCGGCAAATCGATAGAGACAATCGCCGGCATCGATGTGACCTGTATCGATTGCGCGATGCCGATGCTCCTGATCGAGGCGGCCTCGCTTGGTGTGACCGGATACGAGAGCGCTGCTGAACTGAACGGCAATCATTCGTTGATCGAGCGGCTGGAAAAACTTCGTATCCTTGCCGGCGAAAAAATGGGAATGGGGGATGTCCGCAGTCAAGTCACCCCGAAACCGGTCCTCATCTCTCCCGCCAGACAAGGTGGTGCATTGAACGTTCGCTACTTCATGCCGAATGAATGCCATCCATCGCTGGCGACGACCGGCGCTGTCGGGATCGCAACGGCCTGTGTGAGCGAAAACACTGTGGCATCCCGCCTTATCGGTGTTCAAACACCGCCCGTCGTGCTTTCCATCGAACATCCCAGCGGTCATCTGGACGTGAAGTTGCAGTTGAGGGATGGAAAGCTCGTTGCCGGAATTCTTCGCACAGCACGCAGGCTGTTCGAGGGCCATGTCTTTGCAAAGCCTGCCAAAACGCTGGTTTGTGCGGCATAATCAATCAACCTATGGCGCCGGGAGGGTGCCAAAATGGAGGAGATCGAATGAAAAAGCTTATTCTCGCGCTCGCTGCGGCGGCCGTGCTGTCCGGAACGGCTTTCGCGGAACCTGTCCGCATTAGCGTTGGTTCCTACAACCTCAACAACCTGCCTTTCCCGGTCGCACAGGGGCTGGGTCTTTACGAGAAAGAGGGTCTGGAGGTCACCGTCGAAAATTTCGCGTCGGGGGGCTCGAAGACCTTGCAGGCGCTGGTTGCCGGCTCGACGGATGTCGCTGTCGGCTTTTACGACCATACGATCCAGATGCAGTCGCAGAACAAGCATGTTGTCGCCTTCGTGGAACTCGGGCGCAATTCCGGGCTCGTGCTGGCCGGCGGCAAGGACGCGAAATTCGATCCGAAAAATCCGGAGTCCATCAAGGGCGCCAAGATCGGAATCACCGCTCCGGGCTCCTCCTCGGACTTCTTTATTCGCTACTATCTTCAACGGCATAAGCTTTCCGCGAACGACGTTTCGATCATCGGCGTCGGGTCGGGGGCTGCCGCCGTTGCAGCTCTTCAGCAGGGCAAGATCGATCTCCTCGTAAATTATGATCCCGCGGCGACGTTCGTGGTCGAGAAGGGCGTCGGAAAGATCTTGATCGATGCCCGCAACGACGATGGCGCCAAGGAAATCTATGGCGGCATCTATCCGACATCGGTGCTTTACGCCACGCAGGACTATATCTCCAAAAATCCGGAGACCGTTCAGAAGGTCACCAACGCAACGGTAAAGGCGCTTCAATGGATGAAGACGCACAGCGCCGCTGAGATCGTCGAAAAGCTTCCGCCGGAATTCATTTCGGGCGACAAGGAGACGTATATCAAGGCGGTTGAAAACGCGCGTCAGATTTTTTCCACGGACGGGCTGCTCGACGAAAAAGATATCAAGACGCCTCTCGATGTCCTGACGTCGTTCAACGACAAGGTCAAGGCTGCCAAGATCGACCTTTCCAAGACCTATACCAACGAATTTGTAGCTAAGGTGCCGGCGACGGCATCGAACTGAGGGAGGTTAAGATGTCCGTGACAGCCTTAAAGCCGGCAACACAGACACCTCATGTAGCGGCGTCATCCAAAGCGATGGTGGCAATCGAAAATGTCACCATGGCCTTTGGCTCCTTCGTCGCGGTCCAGGATGTAAATCTGACGGTGGCTGATGGCGAATTCGTCGCCATCGTGGGGCCGACGGGCTGTGGCAAAAGTACGATCCTGAATGCGATCGCAGGCCTTTTGAAGCCGGCAAAGGGCTCGGTCTCGATCGATGGCAGCGTGGTCTCCGGCGTCCAGAATAACATCGGCTATCTATTTCAGCAGGATGCCCTGCTTCCATGGAAGACCGCGATCGAAAATGTGGAACTGGGGCCGATGTTCCAAGGCGTCGGCGCTGGCGAGCGCCGGGAGCGAGCCCTCAAATGGCTGGCCAAGGTCGGTCTTAAAGGCTTCGAGGACCGCTATCCGCATCAGCTTTCCGGCGGGCAGCGTAAGCGTGTGCAAATGGCGCAGGCGCTGATAACGGGGCCGAAGGTGATCCTGATGGACGAGCCTTTCTCCGCGCTCGACATTCACACTCGGCATTTGATGCAGAATGAGCTGCTTCGCCTATGGCAGGAAGAGCAGCGGGCCGTGGTTCTGATTACCCATGATCTTGAGGAAGCCATTGCTCTGGGAGATCGTGTTGTGGTTCTGGCCTCGGGGCCCCGGTCGCGCGTCATCGACAGCTTCCCTGTCGATCTGGAGCGTCCTCGCGATGTCGCGGAGATCAAGCTCGATCCCCGCTTTACTGAACTCTATCGCAATATCTGGGCTTCCCTGCGCGGTGAAGTGGAGAAAAGCTATGAACGCCATGACTGAGAGACTTATCCAACTGGCATTGCTGCTGGTCATTGTCGGCGGTTGGGAGATCGGCGTGAACCTGGGCGTGATCGACGTCTTCTTCTTTCCTTCGCCTGTCGACATTCTGAAGCAGGTATTCACATGGGTCACCGATCCGGGCTTCTTCAAGCATGTGACCATCACCCTGACGGAAACGGTGCTCGGCTACGTCATTGGCACGGCTCTCGGCGTTGCCGCAGGGGTATGGCTCGGACTGTCGCGCTCGGCTGCCCGGATCCTCGATCCGTTCATCAAAGGCCTGAACGCCATTCCGCGTGTGGTCCTTGCCCCTATCTTTGTCCTTTGGCTCGGTTTGGGCTTGTGGTCCAAGGTGGCCCTTGCCGTCACGCTCGTGTTCTTCGTAACCTTTTTCAACGCGATGCAGGGTGTGCGTGAAGTCAATCCCGTCGTGCTGTCGAATGCCCGCATTCTCGGCGCGAAGAAGGCCGAATTGCTGCGTCACGTCTATTTCCCCGCTGCGGCGAGTTGGATTTTGTCTTCGCTTCGGACATCCGTGGGTTTTGCGGTCGTTGGCGCCATTATCGGTGAATATCTGGGTGCGTCGGCCGGTCTGGGATACCTCATCGCGCAGGCGGAAGGTAACTTCGACGCCGTCGGCGTCTTCGCGGGGATCTTCATCCTGGCGGTGTTCGTCCTGTTGATCGATCTCGTCCTGGATTTCGTCGAGGGCCGCCTGATCAAGTGGCGTCCGCGTGCGGCGGAACGTACCACCTGATTGCGCTTCGGTTGCCGAAAGCTCTCGTCGCAAGACAGGGCTTTCGCAACTCGCCAGCTTTTCGATTTCACAATCGTTCGGCGGCGAAAACCACGTCAATGCCCACGGCGCTGCCAGGTGTTCGTCTATCACCGATGCTGAACCACAGGCGTTGATCGTTGCTCATCGGGCCAAAGAAAGGACGGTCTCAAGCAGTACCTTTGCGCCTGTCTCGATGTTTTCCGAGGTGACAAATTCAGCCTCGTTATGACTGATGCCATCTCGGCACGGAACAAAGATCATCGCTGTCGGTGCAACACGGCTGATGAAAAGTGCATCATGGAAGGCGCCGGAAACCAATTTCATGTTTGGAACACCAAGCCTTTCGCAAGCCTTGCCGATCACATCGACGATTGACGTGTCGAATTGTCCGGGTGCCAAGTCGAAGCGTTTTTTGATGAGCACATCGACCATATGGCGTTTGGCCGACGCGCGGCATTCTGCATCGATCTGGGCTTCTATGGAGGAAAGCACGTCTTCCCGCGGATGGCGGATGTCGATGGTGAATGTGACCCTGCTTGGAATCACGTTGACGGAACTGGGTTCGACGTTCATTCGACCAACGGTCAGCCGCGCCATCGGGTCGGCCGGCATGACGACGAGCTGCAGTTGCGCAATCGCCGCCACAGCGGCCGCCATGGGATCTTTGCGGAATTCCAGCGGAGTCGTGCCAGCATGGGCCGCCTCGCCGCTGAAGGAAACCTCAAGCCACCTGGTTCCCTGTACGCCGGTGACGAGGCCGATCGGAATGCCCGCGTGCTCGAGCACGGGTCCCTGCTCGATATGCACCTCAACGAAGGCAGATACGGCATGGCCGACCGGCTGCATCTTGGCTTCCGGCAGCGCCTTCAATGTCGCCGCCAATTCATCGCCAAGCCTTGCTCCGTCGTTGCCACGCGTATCCTGCCACCCGGCCATGTCGCCCGCATCGACAAAGGCCATCGATCCCATGCAGCCGGGGGAGAAGCGGCTACCTTCCTCATTGGTCCACGACACGACCTCGATGGATCGCTCCGTGACGACGTCTGCATCCTCCAGGGCTTCCAGTACCTCGAAGGCAGACAGCGTCCCGAGAGCGCCATCGAACCTGCCTCCCGTGGGCTGACTGTCAAGATGGCTACCGATCAGGACTGGCGCAGCCGAGGGATTGCATCCTTCACGTCGGATGAAAAGGTTGGCTATCGCATCCTGGTGGACGCTGAATCCGCGGGCAATGGCCAGGTCAGCAAGCAGGCGCCGGGCCGCCCTATCCTCGATGCTCAACGCTTGACGGTTCACCCCACCCGCTGGCGTTGCTCCTATCGTTGCAAAATCGGCAATACGCTGCCGCAGACGCTGCGCATTGATTTTTGGGTATGACGTCATCGGTGGATGCCCGTCACGAAGTCTTTTACCCGTTGCGGATCGACCGCGTTCCACCAGACCCCATCATACTTCAGTGAGCTTGCAATGATCACGCCATCGGCTACCGACAGAATGTCGTTACCATTTTCCGGCGTCACGCCGCTGCCGACGAGCGTCGGCAGACCGGCTGCCTGCTTGATCATTCTGATGTAGTCGAGATCGGCTGCATGGCCCGTCCTTTGGCCGGTGGCGATAACGGCATCCGCATCGAAGAAGACGAGATCCTTGACCTGTTCTTCGACCGGTCGGTCCGCAACGATGGCATGCGCTCCATGTTTGACATGGGCGTCGGCGAAGATGCGGATGCCATGGGCATTGAGCCTTGCGCGATAGCGCATTGCGCGGGCAGCTTCTCCCTCGATGAAGCCTTCATTGGCGACATAGGCGTTCGCCCATTGATTGACGCGCACGAAGCCCGCACCTGCCGCACTGGCGATTGCAAGCGCCGGAATGGCGGCGTTCGCAAGAACATTGATGCCGATTGGGCCGCCGAGTTCGCGGCGGATGCGATCGGAGATGACGGCCATATAGGCCGAGGTTTCAGGGCCGATATCATCGGGCTTGGAAAAGGGAATATCGCCGTGATTTTCGATGATCACGGCATCGCAGCCGCCTGCAAGATAGGCGCGAGCATCGTCAAGCCCACGCTGGTAGACGGTCTCAATCTCCTCGCCGGAGTAGCGCGGCGCACCGGGAAGCGGTGCCAGGTGAACGACGCCTATGATCGCCTTTTCGCGCCCGAAAAGATCGATGAGCGCGTTGCCAGCTATCTGCCCGATGGGTTTCATTGTCCCACTCATGTGTTTTCCAGTTCTGATCTCTTGATGATGTCCGAAATTTCCACCCGCGAGGGATAGGAGGCGAGCGTTCCAGGACGACCGACGGAGATGCCGGCGGCCTTGGTTGCCACTTTCGCAGCTGCAGTCAGGGTTTTTCCTTGTGCGAGCAGGCCGACGAGGACGCCCGCAAAGCAGTCACCGGCACCGCTGGTATCAACCACCGCACTCTTGGGCGCCGCGAGGATAACAGGCGCATGATCCGCCCGATCCCATATGAGGCTGCCTTGGCTTCCAAGCGTCACGACGACGCTTCTAGCTCCGTTGCCGAAAAGCACATTTGCCGCTGCCGTTGGGCTTTCCATGCCCGTCAGGGCCGCGGCTTCGCCTTGATTGACGATGACGAGATCCACATTGGCAATATCCTCGACCGTCACGTCCGACAACGGACTGGCATTGAGCACTGTCCTCAGACCTGACCTTCCGGCAAGTTCCAGACAGCTGGCGGTGATCTCCCTGGACAGGTTGCCCTGCATCAGAAGGATGTCGCCCTTGCTCCAGGTTCGCGTCAGGGCCGATTGCCGGATCGGATCGAAGGCTCGCGCGCAGGCGACGGCGCTGACGATGGCGTTTTCGCCGCCTTCTTCCAACAGGATCGTCGAACGGTCGGTGGAAAGAGGCAGGCGGATCATTCGATCGACCTCGAGGTCGCTCTTCAACGTCTCACTCACGCCATCCGCCATGTCGTCGTTGCCAAGCGCGCTCCAGAAGCACACCGCTGCCCCGCTTCGCGCCGCCGCCACCGCTTGATTGGCACCCTTGCCTCCTACGCCATCAACTGTCGAGGTCGCGTTGAGCGTTTCCCCCGGACGCGGCAGGCGCGGAAGGCGGAAGCTCGTATCGACGCAGACATTGCCGACGACATGGAGGCGCATGGGCGTCAGTCCTTGAGCGTTGCCCAGGCCAGCATCTGCTCGAAGAGCGTCTTGTAGCCGTTCCAGGCAATGAACTCCGGCGGCAGCCAGTGTGGACCGACATCCGAGGTCCAGACGAGTGTTCTGCCGGCGCCATAGGTGCCGGTTACCAAAAGTGGCTGCGAACCATATTCGCCTGAAACCGTCGCAAGCACGTCAGCTCCTGGCTTCACCTTCACCTCGTTGAAGCCGAGAAGATAGGGCCAATCTTTTCCGAGGCCCTTGAGAACCGGGTGGGTGTCATTGCCCGTCACAACGGGCGAAAACCCCTCGGGAACTTCAACGCGGTCATCGAAGGCAAGGCAGGTTACCGGCAGCACCTCCTCCACCGGTGTTTTATGATAGCGCGCGCCGCCATTGATGCCCTGGAAGCTGTAATAGCCGCCGAACATCAGCAGCGCGCCGCCATTTGTAACGTAATCGCGCAGCAGCTTCAGCCGGTTCGGGGTCCTCTTGGAATGAATCCAGGTATCAGGATGCAACAGCAGCGTGTTTGCGCCGATATCGGACAGAACGATCGCGTCATATTCCGCGAGTGCTTCGGTCGTCAGCGGAAAATCGCGCTGCGCCTCATGGGCCGGCATGAAGGTGACGTCAAATGCACTATCCTTCAATGCCTTCAGCAATTCGTCGGCACCGGTGTGATAGGTCACCGTCGGAAACTGATCGAAACCTTTGATGTGGGTAGCGGTTGAAACCCATGATTCACCCGCGAGAAGAACCTTTTTCTTGCTCATGTCTGCTCCTTGAATGCACTCGACCTTCAGGCCGAGGCGGAAAATACCGATTGGGGATTGGTGATCAGCATTTGGTCGATTGCCTGCTGGTCGACACCGTGACGCTTCAGTCGCGGCAGGAAATGCTTGAGAATGTAGCCATAGCCGAAGCCGCCATAGCGGGTCAGCATGATCTTGAGAAAGACGTCCTGAGACAGAAGCAGCCGATCGGCAAAGCCCAGGTCTATGAGCGCCCTGATCGCCCTGGCGTTTTCCTCGTCCGATGGCGATTGAGCATCCTGATCGGCGTAATAATAATCCATGCCGATCATGTCATATTCCAGGAAGGCACCGCGTTCCGCGAGGCTCTTTTGATATTGAAGATCATTATGGCTGGGATTCATGTGGCAGAGCACAGTGTGACGCAGGTCCGCACCTTCGTCCTCGACCGCATCAAGGACGCGATGGGCAAGGCGCTCCCATCCCGGCAAATGGATGGATAGAGGCAGGCCAGTCAACCGCGCGGCTCGCGCCGACGCCCTGAGGGACTTTTGTTCCTCTGCCGTAAAGTCCTTGCTGACGCCGACCTCGCCAATGATGCCTGCCATGATGTCTGGCTGGGTTTCGCCACCGCCGACGTCGTTGACGATGAAGGCGGTAACTTCGTCCAGATCCATGCCCTTCAGCCACTCCGGATGCGTATGCTCTAGGTAGAAGCCGGTCCCCATGATGATCTTCAGACCGGACATGCGGGCGATGCGGGCCAATTGTTCGGCATCGCGCCCTATGCCAAAGTTGGTGGTTTCAACCACGGTGTGGCCGCCAAGCTTCTGGAAGCGGGAAAGTTCGGCTAGCGCCAGATCCCGATCATCCAGCGAGACGTTGTCGCGGTTCATATAGGGGTTCATCCGCAGCTCGCCGATGATCTCTATTCCAACCGGCTGTTCGGCTATCGCCTTTTCGTCTGGATGGCAAGGGCACTTCCATGAGGTCGCTCCATCCAGGAAGATGTGCTCATGCATGAGCGTCACGCCCATGTCCGCGACCGGAATGGGACCGAGCACGGTCATTGCGCATCCGGTATGGACGCCAATGGCATGGTGCGTTCTGGCCCCCTCGGCAAAGAGATGATCCATCATGCTCAGCGGCCCCTTGCTGCGCCTTTGAAAAGGCGGAAGTTCAACCAGATTGCCACGAGGATGATGACCCCGGTGACGATCGGCGTGAAGAAGGGCGACATGTGCGAGAGGATCAGGCCGTTGGCGATGACGGCAACCGTCAGTGCTCCGAGCACCGTTCCGACCACTGAACCGCGCCCGCCGAACAGGCTCGTACCGCCCAGTACAACTGCGGCAATGACATCGAGCTCGAAGCCTTGTCCGGCATTTGAGGAGCCGGAACCGAGGCGCGCGGCAAGAATGACGCCGGCGACCGAGGCGGCTACACCCGATATTACATAGACGAACAAGGTGACGCGCCGCGTGTTGACGCCGGCGCGGCGCACCGCCTCGGCATTGGCACCGATGCCGGTGACATATCGCCCGAACGGCGTTTCGTTAAAAGCGATATAGGCCGCGATGAGGGCAACGATCGCGATCATCGCGGGGGCGGGGATGCCAAAGAACCAGGCCTGGCCAATCGCCGTGAACGGGCTCTGCGGATCGACGGGGATCGAGTAGCCGCCGGTGATGAGAAGTGCGAGGCCCCTGATGACTGATAGCCCGGCCAGCGTGACGATGAAGGCCGGAATCCGTTCATAGGCGATGAAATATCCCTGGATTAATCCGGTCGCCGCGCCAAGAAGCATCATCAGAATGACAACCAGCGGCCATGCGATTCCTGCCTGCAGGCAGGCGGCCGAAAGCGTTGCGGCAAGGGCCAATACGGATCCAACCGAAAGATCGATACCGCCTGTCGTGATGACGAAGGTCATGGCCGCTGCCACGATCAACAGGGGTGCCGACTGTCTGACGACGTTCAGGAGATTGGGCGCAGTCAGGAAGACGTTTGTAAAGAGGGAGAAGAAAACGCAGACCGCGATGAAAAACAGGGCGATTGAAACGATGCCGCCATTGGCTATCGCCTTGTCATAGAGCCGTGCCTTGCGCAAACGGGATGAGGGGGCGGTTTGGGCGTGAGAGGATGTCATGGTCATACGGAAGCGCCTCGCTCGGTATGTTGGCCGGCCGAGCGCGCGGAGAACTTGCGACCGACGATCAGGTTGACGACTTCTTCGATATTCGTTTCGGCGATGAGACGCTCGGCGACGTTCTGCCCCTCATACATCACCTGGATGCGATCGCAGACGAGGAAGAGATCCTGCAGGCGGTGTGTGATCAGAATGACGCTGACGCCGCGGACACTGACCGTGCGGATGAGCTCCAGCACCGCCTCGACTTCGGCAACTGCCAGGGCCGCCGTCGGCTCGTCCATGATCAGGACCGAAGGATTGAATGACGCCGCACGTCCGATCGCGATGGACTGGCGTTGGCCGCCTGAGAGATTCTCGACCTTCAGATGCGTGTCCGGAATGACGATGCCGAGCCCTTCCAGCATATGGCGCGCCCGTTCATGCATGGTCTTCTTGTCGAGGATTGGAATGCCCGCAAGCTTCCATTTCGGTTCACGCCCGAGAAAGAGATTTCCTGCCACATCGACCGTGTCGCAAAGGGACAGATCTTGGTAGACCATCTCGACATGCGCAGCGCGTGCGTCAGCGGGCGAAGCAAAGGAAACTGGTTTGCCGTCGATCTCGATCATTCCCGAATCCGGGATCACCGCGCCTGAAAGAACCTTGCTCAAGGTCGATTTGCCGGCACCGTTATCGCCGACGAGACCGAGGACCTCGCCCGGCTTCAAGGTCAACGATACATTGTCCAACGACTGCATCGTGCCATAGCGTTTGGAAATACCGGTCATTTTGACGCGGTAGGTATCAGCGTTTGTCATATCAATGCTGCCTTGCGGAAATGGCCTCAGCCATGATGCCACAACGTCACGGCCGATGCGATCGGCCATGACGTGACGAGATGCGGGGAGCTATTTGAACATGCCCCGAAACTTGTCGACATTTTCCTTGGTGACGATGGTGACAGGCACATTGATGATCGGATCGATCTTCTCGCCCTTTTTCACCTTGACGAGCGCTTCGACAGCCGCCTTGCCTTCGCCGGCCGGATCCTGCTGGATAACGGCCGTTACCCAACCCTGATCGATGCCCTCGATTGCCTGCTTGGTCAGATCCCAGCCGAAGACCTTCACGTTACCTGTTTTGCCCTGGCTGGTGACGGCCGCAACGGCGCCGAGGAGTGCCGGTTCGCCGGTCGCATAGAGCGTTGTCATGTCGGGATTGGCGGTAATGAGATTTTCCGCCGCACTGAGGGCGACATCCTGAACGTTCTGACCGTCGACGGTATCGAGGAAATCGACCTTCTGGCCGCCAGCCTTTACCGCTGCCTTGAATCCATCAAGACGCTGATTCTGGATGAAGGAATTGAGTGCGCCAACAACGCCGACTTTGGCGCTGCCGCCCATCTTGTCCTTGACGTAATCGGAATAGAACTTGCCGATCTCCTCACCAGCCTTGGTATTGTCGACACCCACGAAGGCTATGTTGTCGCCGTTCGGAATCTGGGCATCGATAGCGATGACCGGGATGCCGGCCTTCTTGGCGGCGGTGATTGCCGGCTTCACTCCGTTTACGTCGATGGCGACCAATATGATGCCGTCGACCTTCTGGGTGATGTAGTTCTCGATGGCGTCATTTTGCGCGCTGGGCACGTTGTTGGCGTTGAATATGACGAGATCGGCGCCGGCTTTCTTCGCAGCCTCCCTGGCGCCGTCATTGATCTGGTTGAAGAAGAGAGCCTGCTGGTTGATCGTCACGAGAGCCAGCGTATTCGCCATCGCGGCGCCGGCACTGCAGGCAAGTGCAACGGTTGCGCCAATCGCGCAACCGAACAGATATTTCTTGAGATGCATGATCGTTCCCCATGTTTTTGGATTGCAAGGGGAGTATTCAAGTAACTTGAATGATTGTCAAGCGACTTGAATTTGTGGCGTTGAAGATGATCGCAAGTTCGCTTTCAGGACAGTGGCGTCGTTAGAAGGTCGCCGGCGTATTGACCCAGAAGATGCTTGCGCGCTCCGATCCCACATTGCGATACCAATGGGGCAGTTCGGAGTTGAAGACGAAGCTGTCGCCGACGGAAAGCCGGAATGTCCGTTCGCCGACCATGAGTTCGATCTCGCCGGCAAGAACGTATCCGACCTCCTCGCCGAGATGCTGGATCGGCCCGGCACTTTGGCCACCGGCCTCAATGTGGTGGATGTTGCATTGAAGCAGATGACCTTGCGAATAGGGGATTATGCGTTCGAGAGAGATGCCTTCCCCTCTGCGCAACGGGTCGAGTCCAATCAAAGGCCTTGTCCCCGAACGGAAGACAATGCCCTCTTCACCGTCGGCCTCCTCGAACATCCAGCCAATATTCGTACCCAAAACACCGACAAGTCTATGCAACATCGGTAACGAGGGCGAAGCCTTGCCGTTTTCAATTTTCGACAAAAGGCTTTCAGAGCAATCCGCGGCCAGGGCGAGAGCCTTGAGAGTCAAGCCCCGGGTTTGCCTGGCGAGCCTTAGACGGCCTCCGAGCCGCGCCGGATTGGTCAGTATCTTTTCCTCGTTGTCTTCTCCCGATTTCCCGGGGGATCCAATCATGTTCATGGTTCTGGTATCGCCGTTACAAAGCCGAAGCTTAACGCCAGGCCTCCGCATCTGTCTAGGTATCACGAATACCGGTGACATGCGCGTCGAGTTTGCCGCTTTGCTAGGGCGACCTCTCCATCAGCGTTTGTTTCGTCGAGAACGCTGATTGTCGTCCTGGATTCCGTTGCTCGGTCCTCGCTTCAACCTACGGCGATGCTGCCGGAGTATTCGCAGACTTCGCGTTGATTGACCCGCAACGCTCAGCGTTTGCCGATCGATGGGCTGAACACCATGAGGCTCAGTATCTCGAAGAGTACCTGGGCTCCGGCATGTGCTGTATTGGTCGTCGCGTCATATTGGGGAGCAACCTCGACGACGTCGCCACCCACCAGATTTATGCCCTTCAGCCCGCGTATCAATTCAAGAACTTCGCGCGTCGTCAATCCGCCGATCTCGGGCGTGCCCGTACCGGGGGCAAAACTCGGATCGAGGCTGTCGATGTCGAAGGAGAGATAGGTCGGGCCGTCACCGACGATGGATTTGGCTTTGGCGATGACGGCTTCCATCCCCATTCCGCTGAGGTCCTCGGCGTGGATCACGGTCATTCCCGATTTATAGGAGAATTCCCACAAATATTCCGCTGAACCGCGTATGCCGATCTGGATTGTCCTTGTCGGATCGAGCACGCCATCCAGCACGGCGTTGCGAAACGGTCCGCCGTGATGAAACTTCGTCTGATCGAAGGCACCGCTGGTGTCGCAGTGCGCATCGATATGAATAAGGCCGACCGGCTCCTTCCGGCCGACAGCCTTCAGGATCGGATGTGTGATGGAGTGGTCACCCCCAACCGAGAGGGGCACGACGCCCGCATCGACGATCTGGCCGATACGCTTCTCGATGTCGTCGTGACTGAGCTCCAGCCGGTAGCGGCTCTGGAACGGCACGTCGCCAATATCGGCAACACGAAGATCGAAGACGGGCGCCGTTCCCAGAACATGGTTGTAAGGACCGATCCTTTCGATGGCGCGAAGGGCGCGCGGTCCGAAGCGGGAGCCGGGACGGTTGGTGACGCCGAGATCCATCGGAATTCCCGTTATCGCGACCTGGAGATTGCCAAAGTCCGGCTTGTCGGCCGCGACCTGCATGTAGGGCGCGCTGAGGAAAGTCGGCACACCGGCATATGGCGCCAGTCTCGTGCCGCTCTTGGAGATGATCTTCTCGGCGACTTTGCGAAACTTCTCATCGAATATCTCGCCGCCGCTAGCGTCTGAAAATTCCGCGCGCAGCTGTTCGAGCCGCATCTTGTCCCACACCATGCGCATGCGTCTCCACTTGAGGTTCGTCTCGCTCAACAAAGAGGTTGAGAAAACAATTGCTATCGTTGTAGCAATCGGTATCAAAGAGAAATCGATATGACCGCTGCAAAATCCAATTCGCTCGTTGCCCGCCTCTCCCCTCCGCCCATCCCTTCCGTCGTCGCCTGGGGCCGCGAATACAAGGGATTGAAAGGACCGCTCATCGATCTGTCGCAGGCCGTGCCCGGTTATCCCGCGCATCCTGAAATGCTGCGCCTTCTCGGCGAGACGGCGTCGCAACAGGCGATGACGGGATATGGCCCGATCGAGGGCGAACCTTTGCTGCGGCAGGTCTATGCCGCACATGTCGCAGAAGTTTACGGCGCGGACATATCTGCCGGTAATATCCATATCACGGCCGGCTGCAATCAGGCGTTCATGTGCACGGCGATTGCGCTTGCTGGCGCCGGCGATACGGTCGCGCTCACCAATCCCTTCTATTTCAATCATGACACGACGCTATCGATGCTGGGAATCGAGCGGATGCTGGTCGACTGCGATTCAGCCGCCGGCTTTCTTCCGGATCTCGGTTTAGCAGAGGCCGCGCTTTCCGCCGGCGCGAAGATGCTCGCCGTCGTTACACCCAACAATCCTACCGGAGCAGTCTATCCGCCTGAGCTGCTTCACGCGCTTTTCAGGCTCTGCCGAAAATATGGCGCCTGGCTGGTCGTTGACGAAACCTATCGCGATTTTCTCGCCGAAGGTTACGGCCGGCCGCACGCCCTGCTGTCGGAGCCGGGTTGGGAGGATACGCTCGTTCTTCTCTACAGCTTTTCGAAATCCTTCTGCATCCCCGGTCATCGCCTTGGCGCCGTCACGGCAGGCCCTGGGCTCGTCGCGGAGATCGCCAAGGTCATGGACAATATGCAGATCTGCGCTCCGCGTTCGGCGCAGGTCGCCGTCGCATCAGCTTTGCCTGTCCTTGCCGACTGGCGGGCCGGCAACCGATTGGAGATCGCTCGCCGCGCCGATACTTTGAGACGGGCGTTTTCTGAGCTGGCGGGCTGGGAGATTGCAGCGATCGGCGCCTATTTTGCCTTTGTTCGTCATCCTTTCGAAGGCCGATCCTCGTCCGAGGTTGCAGAAGAACTTGCTAGGGAACGCGGCGTGATCTGCATCCCTGGGGCATATTTCGGGGAAGGGCAGGAGCGGTACCTTAGATTTGCCTTTGCCAACGTCGACGTTGCTTCGATCAGGTTATTGCCAGATCGGCTACGCTAGAGCGTGATGCCGAAAAGTGTGAGCGGTTTTCGGACGACATCACGCTCTACTTCTTTGATTCTAGAGCGGATTCAGATTTTAGGTCGAACAGACCTAAAATCATCCGGCTCTAGACAGCGCTCATCAATAGCGGCCGGAAGGTCATGATAGCCGCCTTGCCAGTAGAGCAGCGGCCCGGCGTCCCGCCGGATTTCCATCGCACAGATATGCCCGATCAGGATGGCATGGGAGTGATGATGGAATGTGGTTTCCAGCTTGCAGTCGAGGACCGTGAGGGCATTTTCAAGTGCGGCGGCACCCGTCCTGAGGCGATACCATCCGACACCCTCGTAGCGCTCGGCGCCCTTGCGTCCGTCGATACCGGAAAAGGATTGCGCCACGTGCTGCTGGTCGGCCGCAAGCACGTTGACGCAGAAGCAGCCATACCGCTGCAGCGCCGGCCAGGAGGAAGAGGCCCTGTTGACACTGACGATGATGGAAGGCCGCACCGCTGAAAATGAGGAAACCGACGTTGCAGTGAGGCCGGTCCGGTCTTGGCCGTCACCGACTGTGATCACGCTGACCGCGCCGGCCAGGTGCCTCATCGATAGTCTGAATTCCTCATCGCTGATCAGAGCCTCGTCACCCATCGGACCGGCCCTCAGCTCTTGGCAAAGCGGTTTGCCGGCGTGGAAATGCCGAGGTTTTCGCGCAGGGTTCTGCCTTCATATTCCTCGCGGAACAGCCCGCGGCGGCGAAGCTCCGGCAGGACGAGCCGCACAAAGTCGTCGAGGCTGGATGGCAAGGTCGCAAACATCAGGATAAAGCCGTCGGCGGCACGCGTCTCGAACCACTCTTCCATGTAGTCGGCGATCTGGGCCGGTGTGCCCGTTATGCCATTGCCGGTGTGTTTCTCCGCATAGTGCCGGATCAGTTCACCGACCGTGTGGCCGCTCTTGACGAAATCGACCAACTCGTCGAACAGGGCGCGTGACCCCTTCGGAGCCGCCGGCAGCCGGTCCATCGGGAAGGGCTCATCGAGAGCCACGCCACGCAGGTCTGCCTCAAGGAATTCGGAGAGCATCAACCGCCCGACATCGGGATGCATCTTGTCGATCAGATAGTTTACTTTCGCCTTTGCCTCGGCCTCGGTTTCACCGACATTGATGACGATGCCGGGCATGATTTTCAGGTCATCCCGATCGCGGCCATAGGCAGCCATCCGGCTTTTGACATTATCGTAGAAGGCCCGGTTCCGCTCGATGTTCGATGCGAGGCTGAAGACGATCTCTGCCGTGCGTGCCGCCATATCCATTCCGGGTTCGGAACCACCCGCCTGGGCGATGATAGGACGGCCCTGCGGCGTGCGGGCGATATTGAGGGGTCCGCGAACCTGGAAGTGTTTGCCCTTGTGGTTGAGCGTGTGGTGCTTGTCCTTGTCATAGTAGACGCCGGATTCGCGATCGAGAAGGAGTGCGCCTTCCTCAAAGCTGTCCCAAAGGCCGAAGACGACGTCGACGAATTCGTTGCCACGCTCGTAGCGCAGTGCGTGCGGATCGAGCCCTTCGCGATTGAAATTGTAGCCGGTTTCGTCATGGTCTGACGTGACGACGTTCCAGCAGGCGCGGCCCTTGCTCAGATGGTCGATCGAGGCAAACAGACGGGCCACATTATAGGGTTCATAGTAGCTCGTCGAGACCGTCGCCACGAGGCCGAGATCGTTGGTCGTGACCGCCAGTGCCGAGAGCAGCGAGAGAGGCTCGAAGCGGTTCATCTTTGTGGGAATGCGGGCGAGCGCATTCGGATCGCCGACGGCCGCAGCCGGAGAATCCGCCATGAACATAAAATCGAATTTGGCCGCCTCGGATCGTTTGGCGACATCCAGCAGATGAGCGAAGTCGTTGGCGCCGTTGACATCGCTTGCCGGATGCAGCCAGGAGGCCGGATGGAAGCCGAACGTATAGACGAAAGTTCCGAGTTTCATCTTGTCGGTCCGTGCCATCGAACCCTCCCCTTATGTCGGTCACGCCGTTCCGTTGACGGCGAATGCGCAAATTATCGCCAGGAGCAAAATTTCATCAATATCGCGCAGCTGAGTTCCGTTTTAGTTTTTCTAAAGAGTCTATCCCCGTGCCGATGTCAGGGCCTGCTGGCGGGAAATGGTGACGAGCCAATCGCGGAATTGGCGTCCGTGCGGTTTTTCCAGGGCGGCCCTGTCCCAGGCGAGAAAGTAGCTTTCGCGCAAGGGAATGCGTATGTCGACGGGAATGATGAGTGTCTGCGCCTCCAGCTCATCTGCAATCATCGACATCTGCGCGAGAGCGACGCCGCGCTTGTTGACGGCGGCATCAATTGCGCTGCTCGACAGGGTGAAGGAAAGGCCGGCGGCGGTTTCCTCGAGTGCCGCTCCCGTCTTCGCGGCGAATTCAAGCCAACTCGGATAGGGCGTGAAATGCCGCTCCCATTCGACATGCAGGAGCGGATATTGAAGAAGTTGCGCGGCAGAAGGCGTCTTGCCCTTGATCAGGGCCGGCGAGCAGGCGGGAACCACCCAATCGCGGAACAGCTCCATATAATGTTCATGCTGCAATACGTCCGATCCGTAGCTGATGCGGAAATCGATGTCGTCGAAGCCCATGTGCGGTTCCTTGTCGCGCCCGACGATCCGGATATGCGCGTTTGGATGAAGGGCCTGCCAATCGAAGATCCGGCGCCCGATCCATTTGTTGACGACGGAAGATAGCGCGCTGAGAACAAGAGCATTCTCGTTGCGCGCCCGTTCCAAGACCTGTTCAGCAACCGCGAATTGCTCGAATCCCTTCGATATTTCCTGATGATAGAGCCGACCCCATTGGGTGAGTTCCACCGTGCGACCATTGCGCTCGAGCAAGGTGACACCGAGAAAGCTCTCGATCTTACGGATCTGCTGACTGATCGCTCCGGGCGAAACCTTCAGTTCCAATGCTGCGGCGCTCACGCTGCCGCAACGGCCGACGGCTTCGAAGGCCTGCAAGCCCTTGAGCGGAACCACCCTGCTGATCCGTTTCTCGTTCAAGAGGCGATTCCTTGCGGCAGTTGATCGATGGTCCTGCTTTCATTGGGATGGAAGTCACCGGCAAACTGGAAACGATCGCCAGGATGGATGAATTCGACATAGGTGACCGTGCGGCTGCTCTGCCATGTCTGGCGGATGAGCGTCAGGCAGGCTTCACCGCGCTCGGTTTCAAGCAGCCGCGCCGTCGCGGCATCGGCCGAAACGGCACGAATAACATGCCGGGCCTTTGACCAGGGTACCATGTCCAGCAACCATTTGCCGGGAGGGACCGATGCGAAACTCTCGGTTCTTGCTGATGGCACCAGGTCCAGCATGATGATGCGCCGCTCCAGTGCATTTGCCTTGCCGTCGACCGCATGCAGGCAGTGGAGCCGCAGGATTTCCGCTCCCGTTGTTTCGCCGAGCCGCATCGCGGTGGTGGCATCGAGCCTCTCGACCTTCCGCATCAGCATCGTGTGACTATGTTCGTGTCCCGCCAACTCCGCTTCCGTGGAAATATCTTGGATATCCATGACCGTACGGTCGATCTGCCGCGAAGCGACGAAGGAACCGAGCTTGCGGCGACGTATGATCATGCCGCGTTCAGCCAGGGTCGAAAGCGCCTTGTTCACGGTCATCCGCGAGCATTGATACTCTTTCAGCAGCTCATGTTCGACGGGTATTCGGTGCCCCGGCGGCCAGATGCCGCTCACGATCCTACTTTCGATATCCTTCAGAATTTTCTGATGAATTGGGACCAACGCTCGCCTTGCTCCGGCAATGAATTCAGTGTCCGTGAAAACCGCGTCTGCCAGATCGTTCGGGCATCATACGGCATAATTCTTGCGTTCGTTATGTTTTGTGTTTGACAGTGTAGGCGAGGCTGTATCTATTTGTATAGACAAAAAAGGTCATAGAAATCGGCCTGACGGGACAATGCTTTGGGGAACCTGAACCTTCCAGAGGAAGGGCAAAAAACTGGAGAGAAAGACATGAGGAAGAATTCGCTTCTGAGGGGGCTGGTTGGCGCAGCACTTTTGTTTGGCGCAACGATCTCGGCCCATGCGGCTGACACGCTCGCCGCCGTCAAGGCCGCCGGCACCCTGAAGGTCGGTACCGAGACGGCCTTCGCCCCGTTCGATTTCATCGATGCAGGCAAGCATGTCGGCTTGAACGTCGACCTCTTCGACGAGATCGGCAAGGAGCTGGGCGTGAAGATCGAATGGGTCACCCTGCCATGGGATGGCGTTTTCCCGGCGCTTGAAGCAGGCAAGTTCGACGTCGTTGCCGGCCCGGCGACCATCACCAAGAAGCGCATGGAGCGCTATCGCTTCACGCCGCCCTTGGCCGAAGCAACTATCGCGATCCTGAAAAAGGCGGGTGACAAGACGATCAACAAGCCGGAAGACATTGCCGGCAAGAAGATCGGCGTCGGCAAGGCGACCGCGCAGCTCGATCAGCTCAAGGAGTTTTCCGAAACCCTGCCGACCAAGGCCGATATCCGCGAATATCCGGCCTTTACCGAATCCTACGCCGATCTCGCGGCCGGCCGCATCGCCGGCGTTGCCAACTCGCTGCCGAATATCGCATTCGTCGCCAAACAGCGTGAAGGCACGTTCGAAGTCGTGCTGCCGCCCTTCGGCAAGAAGTCCTATTTCGGCTTCATCGGCTTGAAGGATGCCGACCACGCACCGTTGATGGATGCCATCGATGCAGCCATGCTGAAGATCAAGGCTGACGGCCGCATGGCGACGCTGCAGAAGAAGTGGTTCGGCGCAAGCTTTGATACGCCTGACGCAGTCAAGGACCCGGCGTTCTGATCAGCCCTCGGAAATCGGCCGTGCCCACTTTGCTGTCGGGCACGGCTGACTGCCGAGATCCCAGCTTCCTGGTCACCACGCGGGCGAACACTCAACAATGTCCATCGAGCTCTTTGGATTGCTTGTGCAGGCATCCATCTACACGGTGACGATCAGCTTTGTGTCGATCTTTATCGGTTTTGCAATTGCGATCCTGATTTCGGGAATGTTGCTGACGGGGCGTAGCCTTTTCGTGCGACCTGCCCAGTTTTTCATCAGCTTTTTTCGCGGCGTGCCGCTGCTGGTGCAATTGTTGCTGATTTACAATTTGCTTCCGGCTGTCGGCCTCAACGTGCCAAGCATCGTTGCCGCCATCATCGGCCTGTCGCTCTGCACGGCTGCCTACCAGGCAGAGAACTTGCGCGGCGGCTTTGCCAGCGTGCCGCTGGGCCTTGTGGAGTCGGCGGAGATGGTTGGCCTGACACCGCGCCAGATTTTCCGCCGCATCAAGGTTCCAATTGCCCTGCGCCTGACCTTCCCGGCTCTCGTCAATGAGGCGATCCTTATTCTGAAGGCATCGTCGCTGGTCTCCGTTGTCGGTATCGTCGAACTAACCCGTATGGCCCAGGATCTTGCCGGCAGCACCTTCCTGCCGCTGCAGATCTTCGCAGCCGCTGGCCTCATCTATCTCGTGATCAACTGGGTGGTGGCGCTTGCCGGCGGCCTGATCGAAAGCAGATTGCCGGGGGTAGCGCGATGACCTTCGACATCAACGTTCTGATTGGGCAGTGGCCCGCCATCCTCAGCGGCGCCGGCGTAACGATCATGATCTGGATCCTGGGCACCATTGCTGCGGCCGTCATAGGCTTCCTGATGGCGGTCGCCCGGCAGTATGGCGGCATGGTGGTCGACAAGATACTGGGTGCCGTCGTGGCCGTATTGCGCGGCACGCCGTTTCTTATCCAGATCTTCCTCGTCTATTATGGCGGCCCTTTCGTCGGTCTCGAGCTCGATCCCGTGCCTGCCGGACTGATCGGCATTTCGATTTATGGTGCCGCCTATTTCAGCGAAATCTTCCGTTCCGGATTTCGGGCCGTGCCGAAGGGTCATATCGAAGCGGGCGAATGCGTCGGCCTGACGCGCGGGCAGATCATCAGGCGCATTCTCCTGCCGGAGATGACGATGTTGGTGCTGCCGCCCTGCGTGAATATGACCGTCATCCTGATGAAGGAGACGGCGGTTCTCTCCATCATCACCGTGCCGGAATTGACGGCAACGCTCAGCGCGATCGGATCGCAGCAATATGCCTTCGTCGAGGCGCTTTCTGCGCTGGCGCTCTTTTACTGGGTGCTCGTCGAAGTCACCGGCTGGCTTGGCAACCTTGCCGAAACGAAACTTTCCAGATTCAGGTTTTTCAACGCATGAGCGTCCCCGCTATAGAAGTCAGGAATCTCGTCAAGACGTTCGGAGAGACGACGGTCCTTCATGG
>Ga0268256_1000472_pt1 | contig 34636 bp, 48 predicted proteins | sample AgamicAtAmrz_FD_200247 | JGI IMG/M metagenome (GOLD analysis project Ga0268256, IMG submission 200247) | Agave microbial communities from Guanajuato, Mexico - At.Am.rz (v2) (version 3) | ecosystem: Host-associated > Plants > Roots > Rhizosphere | place: Guanajato, Mexico | collected 2012-06-07 | reverse complement strand
CCTCGACACCGGCGACATGCATTTCTACCTCACTCAGGTGGAAGGCTGGGCGCTGAGCCTTGGCTGCAAACTGACGGTGCCGGCCGACAGCGAATACATGAATCTGAAGGAAAAACAAAATGGGTAGACGAAGCACCTGGACACAGCAGGAACTTGAATACGTCGAGCGCGTGGCCGGAAAGGTCCCGGCGCCGGTTATCGCCAGGGCGATCAACAAACCGCTCAGCACGCTGAAAACCAAAGCCAACGTGATGGGGCTCGGTTTACATGTCCCGAAGCGTATCCTCGAAAAGCACTGGCCGGAGTATCTGAGAAAAAACGGGGGCAGCCATGCGGCAAACCTGGTTTACTCATGATCCGGTAGATACCGACACCGCCAACGAACTCCTTTCACGCTACGCCGCCCGCAACATTCAGACCCAAAAGACACTCGCCACCGATCCCCGCCTCTGGCTGATCAGCGCGCTGCTGCCCGAGGGAAATCGCGAACCACGGAGAGACACGACCTATGAGCACAAATGCTGGGCGTAAGCGCTGCTGTAGCTGCAACACCGTGCTGACCAGTGAGGATAAGCACCGATTCGGGGTGAACTGTGAAATCTGCGAAGAAGACACCTGGTATTACGAGCACTTCGACTACGTCCCGTTCCACACCATCTGGCGATATGTCTGCTATCAGCTGCGCTGGCTGCGGTTCAGCATTGCCGCCGGACTGGGTGTATGCCTGCGCCCGCTGCTGCGCCGCCTGGATGCAAGACGACAACTTCAGAATGCACGGAGGGGGCGATGAAGAAGATCAGACGCCGCTGTAAAAACCCTGACTGCCGCGAATGGTTCTATCCTGCCTTTCAAAATCAGTGGTGGTGCGGCGCAGAGTGTGGAACCGTAATTGCACTGGCCAAGCGGGAGAAAGACCGGCAGAAAGCGAAACAGGAAGCAGAACGACGACGACGTGAAGAGACCCAGCAGGAAAAGCGTCACACAAAAATCCGCAAGTTAGCAGTACAGCCCCTCAGTTACTTCCATAAGCAAGCCCAGTCCGCCTTCAACGAATATATCCGCACCCGCGACGCAGAAGCGCCTTGTATCAGCTGCGGACGATTCCACGATGGAAAGTATGACGCCGGACATTACCGCACCCGCGGCGCGTCACCGGCCACCCGTTACGACGAAAGCAACTGCCATAAGCAGTGCGTTCCCTGTAACCAGCACCTCTCCGGCAACATCGAAAACTACACGCCAAACCTGATTAAGAAAATCGGCCAAGCTGCTTTCGATCGCCTGATGGGACCGCACGAGCTGAAGAAGTGGACGCGCGAAGAGCTGCAAGAGCTAGCGGCGCACTACCGGCAGAAAACCAGAGACCTCATTAAGCAGAGGAGCGAAGCAGCATGATCAACGTTGTCAGTTTTTCTGGCGGTAGAACATCAGCCTATCTCGTGTATCTCATGGAGCAAAAGCGAAGGGCGGGCGAAGAGGTCCATTATGTTTTTATGGATACCGGCTGTGAGCATCCCATGACCTATCGGTTTGTCAGAGAGATCGTTAAGTTTTGGGACATCCCGCTTATTGTTCTGCAGGTAGATATCAACCCTGAGCTTGGGAAGGCAAATGGATATACAGTCTGGAAACCAGAAGATATTCAGACCCGCATGCCTCCGCTTAAACCTTTTATCGACATGGTCAAAAAGTACGGCACTCCATACATTGGAGGTGCGTTCTGCACGGATCGCCTTAAGCTCGTGCCGTTCAAAAAGTACTGCGATGACCATTTCGGCAGGGGAAATTACACAACCTGGATCGGCATTCGGTCGGACGAACCGAAACGACTGACGCCAAAGGCCGGCATCCGCTACCTGGCTGAGTTAACTGATTTTGAAAAGTCGGACATTCTCCGCTGGTGGAAAAATCAGCCATTCGATCTTCAGATTCCTGAGCATTTGGGAAACTGCATCTTTTGCATCAAAAAATCTACGCCAAAGCTTGGCCTTGCTACTCGTGATGAGCCCGGCCTGGTGAGGGTCTTTAACGATGTGACTACAGGTAAACATGTCCGGGAAGGTCATCGAGAAACCCCGAAGCAGATCATGTACCGCGGGCATCTCTCCCTGGATGGTATCGCCAGCATGTATGCCGACGAGGATTATCAGCAGCTTTATCAGGCCATGACCCGAGCCAAAAAATTCGACAGCGGCTCCTGTTCCGAATCCTGCGAAATATTTGGCGGACAGCTGGACTTTGATTTTAATTTAGGAGATGCAGCATGAGCCTTGAAGCAACAGTGAAGTACCACTTCCCGAAGGGCCAGAACTTCAGTGGCACAGCGCCACAAACATCGCCAGACGCGATGACCGGCACCGACTATGTAGCTGCCATGGGCATGACGCAAAGCCGCGCGCCGCTGGGTTATGCAGCCTTCATGGGGAAGGTGGGAGTAAGCGAGAACGACGCCCGACGCGCCGTATCCCTGTTAACTGATTTTGCACTGCAGACCTGCGATCGGGTTGCCGCCCTTCGCAAGCTTGAAAATGATATTAAACCAGCTGTGATGCAAGTGCTCGCAACTTACGCCTACCTCGATTACTGCCGCAGCGCCGCCAGCGTTAAGCCGTGCGAGTGCTGCAGCGCCACCGGATTTATCGCCGCGGAAGTCGTGACGATGAAGTCGATGCTGTCTGGCGCCGGCCGACGCGAAGTGCGTGAGCAGGTTCGGGTGCGCTGCAAAACCTGCGCCGGCAAAGGCGTTGTGTCTTCGGCGTGCCGGGACTGTAACGGGCGAGGGCGCGCGGTAATGCGCAAAGAGTCCGAACGGCAGGGAGTGCCGGTAATGGGTGACTGTAAGCGGTGCTGTGGTCGGGGATTCGAGCGAATTCCTGCTGTAGAGGCATTCAGGGCTATCTCTGGAATTACCGACAGCATCAGCCTGCCGACATGGGATCGAAGTGGGAAGTCTTTCTATGACCAGCTAATCGGCAAGCTGGAGATGGAAGAGTCATGGGCTAATGCTGCGTTGAATAAGGTAACTGCGTAGCGCAACTGGGAATAGCCTATTATTTTATAGTGGGCTATTTACTTTTCAGGAAGCTGGGGATATGATTCCTAACAGTTGAAGTTGCGCTCTGTTGTTGTATGCGTGAACTAAATGAGTTCCATCACCCTGTGATAATCAAAAAGCCCTGCCGACTCACCAGCTGCGAGGGCTTTTTTGTTGGTATCAAAATCATGTATGTTGTTTCTTTTTTGCAAGGAAACCATCATGGCTTGGAAAGGTGTGCCGTTCTCATTTACTCATGATCCTTCAACAAGTGATTTGATTATTGCCCTTCGGAGCCTTCCTAAAATTGTGGTTGACTCTCCGCCTGATTATACAAACTTAGTTGTAACGGCCTTAGTGAGCTTGGTCGCCGGTATAATACCCGCCTCAATAGCAGTGTGGACCTTTAAGCGTAATGCTGAAAATGTGAAAGCTGAAAGAGAGAACCAGCAAGAATTTCTGCGTGAAGAAAGAGAAAAGCAGCAAGAATCATTAAAACAAGATAGAGAAACACAGATAATCATTGCTGAGCGCAACTTTAACATGCAGGTGCTATCAGGTAACCGTCAAAGCTGGATTAACAGGCTCAGGGACATTATTGCTGAGTATACTGTTGAGGCGCCGGGATTAATTGATGCAACTCATCAATACAGAATGCAGGTTGTTTATATAAAGAATTTCCATACACACATCGAAGAAAAAACCGATTATAGCAGATCTGATATTTTTAAATTTGAATATGAAAAAGCTATTCAGGAACTTGACTCGGCCTTGACTAAAATGAATGAGAGGAATGACAAGGTTTCATTATTGTCATCTAAAATTTTAATGATGGTGAATCCTAGGGAAGATGAGCATCTTAAAATTACAACACTGTTCGAAAGGATCAGGAAAATAAATTCAGAATTAGTTAATTCAGATAAAGGTAACGAGCTTTTTGGAAAGCTTTTTACTGAAACTCTATTGCTTATGAATGATTTGGTTAGCCTTTCCCAGCAAATTCTCAAAAGAGAATGGCAAAGAGTCAAAGAAGGTATTTAGTCCTAGCTCATCTTAAAGGCATTGCTTCGGCGGTGCCTTTTTAGTTTTCGTCCTTGCCAATCACTGCACACTTGGATTTCCCAATCATGGCAGCGGGCGATTTTTATCCATAAAAAAATCCGCACTCAGGCGGATTCTTCAACGTTGACTACGCAACGGCAGGGCGGTGCTTTTTTCTCTCGACAAGATCAAAGCTAACCGGGCTTGCTCAGTTCAGAAAGTAGACAATTCCTAATTGAGCCAGCTCCCTTACCGAGGGGGTCACATGAGTATCGATATGAGCAAACTGGCTTCAGGCGCAGCGTATGGCGCGTCAGCCGGGACGATTGCCAACGGTCTTCTGACCCGGCTTAGTCCCGATGAGTGGAGCGCTGTAGGCGTCCTGGCCGGTATTCTGGTCGCCCTGCTAACGCTCGGCATCAACTGGTATTACAAACGCAAAGCCACGCTGGCGCAGATCAAGGCGCTCCAACGCTGGCCCACCGCGCCCGGCCTCACCGAGGAATAACCCATGGCAATGTCAAACTCACTGCGGAACAAGCTGATCGCTGCCGCAGGTGGCGGAGCCATGCTTATCGCTACGGTATTCCTTGGCGGCAAAGATGGTGTGGAAGGGCGTGCATACGACCCGTATAAGGATGTTGCCGGGGTCTGGACGGTCTGTGACGGCCATACGGGCAACGACATCATCAAAGGCAAGAAGTACACCGACCGAGAATGCGATCGCCTGATGTGGAATGACCTGCAGCCAGTAAAGAAGGCGGTTGACGGGATGGTTAAAATTCCACTGGGGGAATATCAGCGCGCTGCATTGTACAGCTTCACCTATAACGTTGGCACAAGCGCGTTCTCTAAATCGACGCTTCTGAAACGCCTGAATGCCGGGGATGTTGATGGCGCCTGTGAAGAGCTGCGCCGCTGGATATATGCAGGCGGGCAGAAGTGGCGTGGACTGATGAACCGCCGGGATATGGAACGGACAATGTGCCTGGCGGAGAATGCAGATGATCTGGCTGGCAAATAACTGGCGTTCTCTGGTTGCCATACTGCTGAGCCTATGTCTATGTCTGTTTGCCTTGCTGGCTGACAGCTACAGGGACAAATACCAGGCGGCAAAGAGCCTGGCAGAAACCCAGCAGGAAACCATCAACGACATGCAGCGCCGGCAGCAAAGCGTTGCTGCTCTCGACGCGAAATACACGAAGGAATTAGCCGATGCTCAGGCAACTATCGATCAGCTGCATGATGACGTTGCTTCTGGCAAGCGCCGGTTGCAGCTCAACGCCACCTGCACGAAGCAATCCGCCTCCGGCGCCGCCGGCGTGGATGATGCAACCAGCCCCGGACTTACTGACTCCGCTGAACGGGATTATTTCACCCTCAGAAGTCGAATCGAACTCGCCGGAAAGCAAATAGCCGGATTGCAGCAGTACATCAACGAGCAGTGCTTGAAGTGATCATTTTAGAGCGCATTAAAACAGTAAGTCCGATGGCAAATATTTTTCAAAGGTGCGGCATAACCGCTATAACGTTATGCCGCCCCATAAATTTACGAACCACCAGGACAAACCTTGGGTTGGCATGTAGTGCGGCATTCTTTACCCATATCTGTCCATACACTGCAAGTTACTGATCTTGATATATTGTCATTGCACGTATAATGCTCAATATAGGTTTTTGTTACAGAGCAATTACCGGCACCAGTAGTTGTTGACGTTGCAAACTGGGCTGGGACGAGCTTTGGCGCCTCACCGCCTAAGATAAATTCACTCGTTTTTGGCGCAAACAATTGCTGTTGATTAGCAGATGACGGTGATGAAATGACGAGCAGGGTTAAAGCCAATAAAAATATTGTCTTCATTTTGAATCCCCAGACGTAAGTAGAAGTGAAATAGCCCTGAGCAACAAAAAATATAGTTGCGCAGTGTTATAGTTTAATTGTGAAAGTTAATCTTTGCGTTTTGTTGTGAGAAAAATTTTCGACACCTGTCGCATTTCAGTCACAACAAAGCTTGGTGACGCACTCGAAAGGCACATGAAGCGGTCACAGTTGTAGTGGTAAACGGCACCATCGGCATTGCCTGCTAAGAAGGCGCTTCGGCATACCTTGCGCCGGATGCCGTGCTCAAGATGGAGTATGTGCCGGAACAAACCGTGTAAGATGATCTTCACCGGAAACGAAGAGGTCGAAGATGAAGTTGAAACCAAGATTCGAAGATTACACGGAAGCAGAATTCACTCAGTTGGTCAGTGAAATTTGTAGCGCTGAACGAGGCGAAGCCTATCAAGATGAATTACTGGAAAACTTCATCGCAGTAACTGAGCACCCTGAAGGCTCTGACCTGATTTACTACAGCGATGATGATGATGCAACGCCTGAGAAAGTTATTTCGACTGTCAGGGCGTGGCGAGTAAGTGAAGGCCTGCCCGATTTAAAGAGCTGATCATCACGGGGCGCATTTGCGAGTGCGCCCGATGATGATTCTCGGTCTCAAACTGGTTTCACAGTGGTAAGAATACATTTATCACGGATAATATAATGCTCAGGCCATAAGGCAAAGCAAACTTGGAGTGACCATGAAAGACGGAATTTATAAGGTTATTTTTGACAGCAACGTGAATCGTAATGGAAATTGCGATGGAATCGTATCTATCCGGGATGGGCATTTGAACGGTGGCGATTACGTTTGTTATTACAAAGGCGTGTTTGAAAGCAACAAACTATCTTTGACCGTGGTGCGGCATAATCCGAATGACACTACTGTATTCAACGGTGCTGATAATCTGGACCTTGAAATTAAGATAAGCGAGCTGCATGGCGGCGCTATATTCAATGGCCACGTTAAAGGGAACCCATCCCTGACGATAGCAGGCGGCATTCATTATCTGAGCGAGCTTGCTTGATAAGCTATCTAAACCGCCTCCGGGCGGTTTTTTATTAGCTCAGCACTTCCCTAAGACATCTCCGACAAAAGCCTTTGTGCCATCAAGGTCATCAGTAAATCCTGTCCTGGTCATTGTATAAAAAACTTTATGCCCATCGTCAGATATGTTCCAGGTTTCAACTGAGCGGCGTTGTCCTTCAGTGTAAGTACCCAAAACTGACTTTGGGTTTATGCCAATGAAATTCAGATCACTCCCTATAACGGTAGAGTGCTCCTTTTCAGCTTTTATCTGGAAGGTCTGATTACTGATGGCATCCTCAGTGAATTGATAAGAGTCAGACTTGGAGGCGGTCATACCATGCAGGTTTCCCACTACCCAGCAATCAGCATGCGAGCTGAATGAAAATAGAAGCAAAGCACAATCAAGAGTTCGTTTAAACATCATTATTTCCATCTAATGAGAAAACTATGGCACTCACCGACAAACAAGAAATGTTCTGTCGCGAGTACCTCATCGATTTGAACGCCACGCAAGCGGCCATTCGGGCGGGGTACAGCGATAAAACTGCAAACCGTACCGGATCCGAAAACCTGTCAAAACCTGACATTGCGCAACGTATTATTGACCTTAAATCAGAGCGCAACGAAAGGGTAGAGGTAAACGCAGATTACGTTTTGCGTCGCTTGGTTGAGATCGACGAAATGGATGTGCTCGACATCTTGAAAGATGACGGTGGTCTTAAGATGGTCCACGAGTGGCCTAAGGTCTGGCGCACAACGCTGAGCGGGCTGGACATACTAACCACTGTTACCAACTTTGATGAAACGACGATGGAAAACATCCTCAAGAAGATTAAGTGGCCGGATAAGGTGAAAAACTTAGAGTTGCTCGGAAAGCATATCAGCGTGATGGCTTTTAAAGAGCAGGCTGCACACGAGCACACCGGTAAGAACGGCGGGCCGATTGAAGTGGCCACGCTGACGAAAGACGAATATAAGGCTGCCCGGCGGGAGATGTTGGAGGATGACGACTGCTGAGCAAAAGAATTATGCGCGTCGCTTAGAGTGCGAGGAGGATGGGCTTTACTTCTCCCGCTACTTCTTCAAGCAGCGAACCGGCGGCAAGATGATTGTCGCACCTCATCACCGGGTGATTCAGCAGACGCTGGACCGTGTGATTGACGGCGAAATTAAAAGGCTGATCATTAACGTTCCGCCTGGTTATACCAAAACCGAACTAGCGACAATCAACATGATGGGCCGGGGGCTGGCACTGAACAACCGCGCCCGCTTCATGCACCTGTCTTACTCGCACAATCTTGCGCTGCTGAACTCCTCAACCGCCCGCACCATGATTAAGTCGAAGGCTTATCAGGCGATGTGGCCCATGGAGCTGCGCGACGATGCCGACAGCAAGGCGATGTGGTGGAACGAGAACGGCGGCGGCGTTTATGCTTCTTCAGCTGCTGGTCAGGTAACCGGCTTCCGTGCCGGGCATATGGAGCCAGGCTGGCAGGGTGCGCTGCTGATTGATGACCCGGTTAAACCTGACGATGCCTACAGCGAAACTGTTCGCGGCGGGGTAAACAACCGGTTTAACGAGACCATAAAATCACGTCTGGCCGTTGAAACGACGCCAATGATCGTGATTATGCAGCGCATCCACTATCACGACCTGAGCGGCTACCTGCTTCGTGGTGGCAGCGGGGAGATGTGGCATCACCTTAATCTGCCAGTCATCATCGACAACAGCCAGCCTTACGCTGCGCAGTATCCGGACAACACTCACGCAATACCGATTGAACACGGCCTGCCCGATGGCTGGCTGTGGCCGTTCAAGCACAACGAATCGCATCGTGTCTCGCTGTTCTCTCATCGGCGCACTGCTGAAGCTCAGTACATGCAGAATCCTAAGCGCTTCAACGCCGAGGGCGCATTGTGGGACGAGGAGATGATCAGCGCTGCGCATGAGATGCGCATCACTAAAGAGCTGACGCGTACTGTGGTTGCGGTCGACCCGCAGGCCACAAACAGCGAAGAGAGCGACGAATCGGGCATTGTGGTTGCCAGCGTATATGGGAACGGCGATGAGAGGCAATACAGCACTGACGCCGACTACAGCGGCAAGTATTCTCCCAACGGCTGGGCGACTCGCGCAATACAGGCCTATCACGAGCATAAAGCTGACGCGATCGTGATTGAAACCAACCAGGGCGGCGATATGGCTGAAGATACGCTGGTGAATGCCGGGTTTACCGGCAGGATCATCCGTGTGCACGCCAGCAAGGGCAAGTACGCCCGAGCTGAGCCAATATCAGCACTCTATGCGCAGGGCCGCGTAGCACATCGCGGCAGCCTTTACACGCTGGAAAACCAGCTGATGGAATATGTGCCAACCACCGCAAAGAAATCACCAGACAGGCTGGACGCAATGGTCTATGCCCTGACCGAATTAAGAGAGCCGCAGATCACTGGCATGTTGGTGCGTAAGCGCTGACGGAGGACAACGTGACACCAGATAAATTGAATGCGCTGTCCGTGGCAATTAACAGCCTGGCGGAGGGGCGCGCTCGTGCATTGTACGGGCAGTATGTTGGCAAATCGGGCAATACCAAGCGCCAGCGCATCTATCAGGAGTTTGGCTACCCGAACCATCTGACCTTCGACGACTTCTACAACGCCTATGAGCGTAACGCTATTGCCGGCGCGGCAGTTAAACGAATGGCCGATGGCTGCTGGGAAGATTACCCAGAGGTGTTTGAGGGAGAGAAGTCGAAGGATGCCGAAGCCGAGTCTGAATGGGACAAAAAGCTGAAGCGACTGCTAAAACGTTGCTGGAAGCAAATTAAGGATGCCGATCGTCGTAACATGGTTGGCCGGTATTCAGCGCTGCTAATCCAGCTGCGCGATAGTGGGCGATGGAGTGAACCGGCCAATAAAACAGTTATTGGCAGAACTGCAGATAAGGCTCTGGTTAAGCTGATCCCGGTATGGGAATCTCAACTGGATGTCAGCGAGTGGGATACCGACCCCGACAGCGAAAGCTTCGGGCAGCCGAAGATGTACAGCTTCACCGAGCTTCCGGTTGAAGGGCAGCAGGGCGGCGCACCGGCGCGACAGATTAGCATCCATCCTGATCGCGTCATTATCCTCGCTGAAGGTGCTGATGATGGTCTGCTGACTTCTGGCGTTCCTCTCCTGCGCCCCGGATACAACAAGCTGCTGGACATTGAGAAGGTATCAGGCGGCAGCTCTGAGGGATTCCTGAAGAATGCCAGCCGGCAGCTTAACTTCGCTTTTAGTGAGAAAACCGACTTCCGCGCGCTGGCAGCAGCCCTTGGCGTTGCGGATGGCGATCTGGCGGACGCGCTTAATGAACAGGTAGTCCGTCTTAACCAGAGTACTGACGCCGCAACGTTCATGCAGGCCGGTTCGGCCGAAGTGCTTTCCGTGGCCGCTGCCGATCCGGAGCCCACCTGGCGCACTTCGCTCAGCGAATTCTGCGCAACGATACCGATGCCGGTAAAGATACTCATTGGGCAGGTGACGGGTGAACGTGCATCCTCTGAGGATATGAAGGACTGGGCGCGAACCCGCATGTCTCGCCGGAACGGCTTCCTGTCTGACGTGATTGAGACGCTGGTGCGTCGCTTCTGGACCATCGGTCTTATCGCTCCGGCGGCCAATGATGAAATCACCGTCTCATGGTCTGATCTGCTGGCTCCTTCACAGGCTGACAGAATCGACAACATGGCGAAGATGGCTGATGTCGCCCAGAAAACGCAGCAGGCATTTGGCCGCTCCGCTGTGAAAGAGAATGAGATTCGAGCAGTGGGTGAGCTGCAAACGCTCCCTGAATATGAGCCGGAGCAACCGCCCGATCCGAATAAAAAACCACCCGGTAAGGACCCGCTGACAGATGACGAAACCACAGCTGATCCGAACGCCGGTAATACCCCGCAATAAAGCAGACCCGACACAGTCAGCCCGTCCGGTTAACCGGATGTTCCGTGACATCGAAGGGCGCTATCACCGAATCAAAGTGGCGCTTAAGCAGCTATTCGATGAGCGCTTAACCGGGCGTGAGCGAGCCAGTAATCAGCAATCGCATGCGGTGCATGGCAACGTCATCTATCAGGTGAACGCCGGGGCGTATATCTACGACATGACGGCTACGCAACTGGCCGATCTGCTTCAGCGCGTGCAGATTATTCTGGATGATGCATTGCTGGAGGGAGGAAGCAACAACCTCTGGGCGCTGAGCTACGTGGCTGATGAATATGAGCGCGGTACACATCAGGCATTCACAAACCTGTCTGTTCAGTCTCCGATATATGAGCAGCAAACCACACTGGCGCAGCTGCTGAGCAGCCCAGCTTATCAGAATCAGGTCGCAGCTGCTTACGTCTCCACTTACAGCGACTGGCGACTGGAGTCGGACAGGGCGCGGGGTGATCTGGCGAATGTAATTTCCGACGCGGTAGGGCGAGGTATAAACCCGCGCGAGACAGCGAGGATTATCAGTCAGCGTCTCGATGTTTCGATGTCCCGAGCCAAAAACATGGCTCAGACAGAGCAGGTTGGGGCACTTCGGCAGGCCCAATGGCAGGAAACGGACTGGGCGCGGGAAAGGATGGGTTTGAATACGGCCCTTCTGTGGCTGTCAGCGCTCAAGCCAACAACACGCAGCTTGCATGCTGCACGCCATGGGCGAACGTACACTACGGAAGAGGTTCAGGCTTTCTACGCCGTCAACGGCAACCGCTACAACTGCTACTGCAGCCAGATACCGGTAATTCTCAATGCCGACGGCAGCATTTTCAATCAGGGGTTAGAAGATAAACTTGCAAAAGAGCGAGAGCAGTGGGAAGCAAAATGACTATCAAGAGATTTTTTTGAAAGTCATAGTGATATAAATTAATACCAAATTTCACGTTTTGGTGTGCTATGGGAAGAAATCAGCGAATAGACAGCTCTGGCTATCTTTATCATTGGATAAGAGCGATCCCCTATGAGAAGGGGAATAATCAGAAAAATTATGAGGTCGCTTATCAAAAGCTTCTTGACATTCTTAGTGATGGTTTTCTTAAGCCCGGTCATGAGGATTTTACCGCTGGTGTAAAAGCCATATGTTTTACTGAATCGCCTGAGTATTTTTCTGAATGGGATCAATCAAGATATCAACCTTTCGGTTTCAAATTTGTAAAGCATAAGATTTATGAACAGGGTGGGAGACCTGTGTTTTATGGTACCTATTCTGATTTGCACGCGCTGCCTGAAATTTTGAAGTGGCGATTTGCTCCACATCTTCCTACATGTATTACAGCTAAGTGGCCGTACGGTTTGGATTATACTTGGGAAAGAGAATGGCGTTTACGTTCCACCCGCCTTGATTTGTTGAGCGCAGTTAACATTATAGTTCCAGACAATGTTTACGCGTCGCGCCTTGAAACAGACATCGATAAAATTACCAAAGAAAATGCTGTCTGTTATATGCTTGGCAGCGCTGATGCTCGCAATGATGAGGAGTATCAAGAATATTTTTCATCAGTTTGGGAGCGCATTGAATTACCTAAAAAGTTTGATGAAATAAATTAAATAAAAGGTCGCCACGGCGACCTTTTTTATTGCCCGAAATTCACCAATGAGGACACAGCATGAAGCGCAACCGCGTTAACGTGCTGACCGTCGTCAACTCCGCTTCAAACATCACTACCGAATCCATCGACGGCAAGCCACATATTGTGGTTCGCGGCATCACGCCTGTTGTTGACGATATCGTGATGAATCGGAAGTTGTACCCGGCAGCAGAAATTGGCAAGGCGTATAACACGCTGGAGCGCAACCCGATGCCGCTGGGCCACCCGAAAGTGGACGGCAAGCACGTATCGGCGCGCGATGTTCGCGCAGTCAACAACTACCACGTTGGCGCCTGGCTTCAGAACGTCAGCCACGCAGACGGCAAAGTTACGGGCGATATGTACGTTGATCGCCGCTATGCCGAATCCAGCGAGAAGGGTAAACGCCTGATCAACCGCCTGGATGAAATGGCTGCCGGCACCAACTCCGACCCGATCCATATCTCTACCGGCCTGCTTTATTCCGGCATCGCTGCTAACGGCGAGTCGAAGGGCAAAAAGTACAACGAGATCGCCACCAACATGATGTTCGACCATGTTGCGGTGCTTCTCGATGAGCCGGGCGCAGGTACGCCAGATGAAGGCGTTGGCATCTTCGTTAACTCTGAGGGCGAAGAGCAGGAGTTAGAAGTAGTCAACCTGGCAGAATCCGAGACGCCCGATCCGGTCTTACCTCAGGACCCCGCACTTAAAACACTTTTCAACCAGCTAAAGGCGTTTTTCAGCGCCAACAGCAATTCCGTCAAAGAGGAAGCAAACCCGATGAAAGAACTCATCACCAATGCGCTGAAAGCGAAAGGTATCGACGTTGAAGGTAAGTCTGATGCTGAGCTGATGGACGCTTACAACCAGATGGCAGCTGATGACGCTAAGGCAAAAGCCGAAGCCGAAGAAAAAGCCAAGAAAGAGAAAGAAGAGGCAGACAAAAAGGCCAAAGAGGCGGCAACGAACAGTGAGCAGGCTCCAGCGTGGTTCAAGCCGTTTGCCGACAAACTGACCACCATTGAAAGCGGCCTAGCGGTTAATGCCGACAAAGAAAAGGGCGAAAAGCGCAATGCCGTGAAAGCCAAGTTTGGCCTGGATGATCTGGTCGTCAACGCCCTCGATGGTGCAGCGCTGGATGGCCTGTATGCACAGTGCCAAACTACTATCGGCCTTAACGGTTCTTTCCGTCAGGTCAACTCTAACCAGTCCCTCAGCGAAATGCCGGAGTAAAAAATGGCTAAAGATGGAAAGCATGTAATTCACGCTGGCGGCGTGTTCCCTAATCCGCTGCTTAACCGTGAAGGCGCAGCAGCTGCTGCAACAAAACCCGGCACCATCGGCTTCTTCGATGCTGGCAAATTTACAGCGTCAGCAGACGGCAACGAAGAAGCCATTCTGTATGTCGCTAACTATGACTATCTCCGCTGCCTGACTGTCGATGACAGCATTCCGGCAGGTGAGCTGGTTGTGGGCATCCAGCCAATGCCGGGCATGTTCCTGAACGTGCGCGCCGCTGCCGGCACCTACAAAAAGGGTCAGCCTCTCTCTGTTGCAAACGGCCAGGTCAAGGCGCAGGCCGATGGCGAATCTGTTCGCTGCTTTGTAGAAGAAGACAAGGCCTATACCACTGCTGCAGGTGACCTGCTGCGTATCGTGATCAAGTAAGGAGCACCTGAATGTTTGTATTTTCCCGTTCCATTGGCGAGCGTACTGGCAACCTTGAGGTTAACCAGGCGCAGTTCGCCGAATTGCAGATGGCGCGAAATGAAGGTGCGCAGGCTGCCGCAGACTTCCTCGGTCGTGTACGCGGTATCCGTGAGGATGCCGGGCGCCTGAATGCGGTCAACGCAGTTGATGACATTCGCCGCCTTTACCGTGCGTTTGATACCACCGTACTGGCGCAGTTCGAGCCCAACACGCAGTTCACTCTGCTGAACGACCTGATGCCTCTATCGCGCTCTGTGCGCATCGAACAGTCTCGCTACGACTATGCGCGCACCGGCGGCCGTGGCTGGGCGCACACATCCATGAGCGGCCAGATTGGCGCGGCTCTCGATGCGAAGTCTTACACCTTCGACGGCACCATGGTCCCTATCCACGATTCAGGCTTTAAGTTCACCTGGCGTGACCCGATCTTCAACAGCCCGTCAGCACTTCAGTCTCAGGCTGATGCGCAGCGCGGTTCTGTTGAGGACGTGCAGCGTCAGTACGTTGACTACATGTTCAACGGGTTCCGCGACTCTGAAGGCAACTTCGTTAAGTTTGACGGCCTGACCTGGAAAGGCCTGAAGGCTGACGAGCGTGTTGCTCAGGTAACTCTGACCTTCAACTTCGCAACCAGTACTGATCCGGTTGCATTGCGCACTAACGCCATCGCGCTGCGTGATGTGGTTCGCGTAACCAACAGCCAGTATGCGCCGCAGACCTGGTATGTCTCTGCCGAGATCATGTCGAACCTTGAGCGTTATTTTGACGTGAACGCTACCCGCACCGTACTGGAAGAGCTGCTGAAGCTGTCCGGTATCGCTGCCATCAAAGAAGATGCGCAGTTGTCCGGCAACGAAATCCTGATCGTCCCGCTGACTGCAGGCGTTATCGCGCCGATCGTTGGTCAGGCGATTGGCACCGTTGCCGACCCACGCCAGTTCTACAACAGCGATTACGTATGGCGCACCTGGGGTGCGATGGGCCTGATGGTCAAGCAGGACATCAACAACAAGTTCTCCGTCATCCACGCCTCTTAAGGAGCAACCAATGGCACTAGTGAAAATCCTGAGCTCTAATCTTTTCGCCGGTGCCGGTTTCCAGAAACTGGAGGCCGGTAAGGTTTATGACGTTGATAAAGCGATCGCTGAAAAGTGGGTTGCGGACGGTAAAGCCGAAGCATCCAAAGAAAAGGGTGAGGCGCTTCAGTTCGAAGTAGCAACTCCTTCTGCGCCTGTCTCGGCTGATACCTCAGCTCTGCAGACGCAGCTCAATGACGCGCTGGAGCAGCTGAAGCAGGCTCAGTCCGATGCTGACACCAAAGACAAAGAGCACGCCGAAACGCTGGAGCAGCTGAAGCAAGCTCACGCTGAAGAGCTGCAGGCGGTAACTAAACGCGCTGAAGAAGCGGAAGCGGCGCTGGCAGAAGCAACCAAGAAGGCGAAGTAGCCATGGCAGCCCAAATCACACTTGATGACGTAAAGCCGCTGATAGCTGAGCTGGGCTTCACGGTTCCTGACGCAGTGCTTCAGTTGCTGATCGAGCAGGTCAGTGCAGCGTCTGCCTGTATGGACGGGGCGAGCTACTCCGAAAGCCTGCAAAAGCTGTTGCTCATCTATGCAGCCGCGCGACTGGCCGCCCTGTCCGGCGCCCGAAAAATCTCCTCAGAGTCTGCGCCATCTGGGGCGTCACGGTCTTTTACCTATGATTCGGCTGGCACAGACTATCTCTACACGCAGATCCTCGACTGGGATAAGAACGGCTGCCTGTCCGGGCTTCCTCTTTCAGGAGCAAAGGTTGGGCTATTCATGGTTGTAGGAGGCTGCTGATGTCATGGATTCCTGTGGCGCATCGGCTGCCCAAGCCTTTTAACCGCGTCTGGCTGAAAACCTCCTGCGGCCGGCAGACAACCGGATACGTGAAAAGCAGCGGTGATTGGGTGATTAACTGCCCGCGCATCGCCGTCGAGAAGCCTACTGTGACGAGCTGGAAGGAGTAAGCCATGTCAGAGTTAGCTCGCTGGTCCTATACCGGCAAAGCGACGTTCTGGAAGCGCCTGGCTGGGCAGAATGAGATGGGCGACCCGATGGGTTTTGCTGAACCAGTGGTGATTGATTGCGGGTATCAGGGTGGACTGAGTAAGCGTCTGGGAAGCATCGGAGCGGAGCGTGTCGTAAAAAGCACGGTCTGGACCGAGTTCGCCGGCGCAGATACCGGCGATTACATCCTGATCGGCATCTCTTCCGAATCAAATCCGCTGAAAGCCGGCGCCGATGAGGTCATGCAGGCTGTGCGCTTCGAAGATACTTTCGACCGCCTGGCGGATGACTTCGCGATCATTACGGGGGCATAGCATGGGCGTGAAGGTTAAAGGCATTGAGCAGGCGAAGCGCAACCTTGACGCGCTGATTGGCGATATTCAGGGGCGTAAGGCTGTCAGGGCGCTGCAAAGCGCGCTGATCATCGGTTCTTCTCAGGCAGCGCTTTACACGCCGATCGACACATCCACTCTTATCAACAGCCAGTACCGTGAGCTGAGCGTGAATGGGAGCCGGCTAACCGGGCGCGTGGGCTACTCAGCCAACTACGCGGTTTACGTGCATGACCCGAATATTCCCCAGAACTTCCGGCGCGCCACGGCGCAGAAAGAGTTCCTGACCAAGGGCTTCGAAGATTCACGCGAACTCATCGACAGGACGATCAAGAAGGAGATGGCGCTGTGACACCTCCTATGCATACGCGGGTGCGCAACCTCTTCGCCAATGCCGGGTTAACAGAGGGCTTCACAATTCAACAGCTGGTCTGGTCCGACAGCGGCAACCTTTCTGATGCGTTCATGGTCTTTCGGCCGAATGGCGGCTCTGCTGTGCGCAAGGACCTAGGGTCGGAGTATTACGTGATGGTCGATGTTATCGGCGCTAAGGGCGCGAATGGCGCAGCTGATACCGCGGTACAGAACATCATTGACTACGTGCAACAGCACCCCATGGCTGATGCGTGCGTCGGCTACCTCGAAAACCTCGGCGGCATTCCCGCTCCCGTTCTAACAACCGAAGGCCGCCTGGTCTATCGGCTCCAGTTTGTCGCCACATTCGGCGCTTAACTAAACGTCCAAGAGGATAGAAATATGGCAGATTGCCAGAACAGCAACGAACGTTTGTTCGGTGGCGCCGTTGTGCTTGAAGTGGCTGACGGCTGCAGCGATGCGCTCCCGCAAGAGTCAGAGTGGAAAGCGCTTGCCGCCGGCACAAGCAAAGGTTTCGACTTCAGCCCTAACAGCGTCACCAGTGATGCTGATGATGGTAAAGGCTACGTTGAGACGATCGTCACCAACTCGGATTTCACCATCAGCTTTGAAGGTGAAGTGCGTAAGAAAGACAAGCTGGACCAGTATGGTATTGGCCGCTACATCAAGTATTACCACACTGAAATCAGCAACCGTCGCCAGCCTGGTATCTGGGTTCGTCTGGAGTATGGCCCGGTAACTTTCATCGGCTATATGAACATCACCGCGCTCAGCTCTGACGGAGGCACAAATGACATCGTGTCTCTGACCACTGAGTTCAAGGTGGGCGATGCGAGCACCATTCAGGTTATCGACACCGATGAGACCGTACCGGCTACCGGCGTGACCGTGACCCCGGCGACTGCAAGCCTGGCTGTTGGCGCTACTCGCCAGCTGACCGGCGCAGTTCAGCCGACCGACGCTACCGATCGCACCGGCACCTGGACCACTTCAGACTCATCGAAGGCCACTGTCAGCAGCACAGGTCTCGTCACCGCAGTAGCGGCTGGCTCGGCGACGATCACGTTCAAATCCAATGACGGCAACTTTACCGGCACCTGCGCGGTTACCGTTACCGCTTCGTAACCATTCCAAGGGGCGGCGTGCTGTCCCTGATAATGCTTATGGAGAGCGTATGACCCCCTTACAAAGAAATTGGCGAGTGCCTGATATCGCTGGGTGAACGTGACTACTTTTTCCGGCCATCATTCACAAACATGATGCGAATTGGTGATCCTGATGCGATTGTTCAGGCTTTTTATGACCTGCACAACGATGAATACACCTCGTTAGTTAAGCGCTCGGTTGCAGCGTACGGGGGCGTTCCTCAGTGGCTGATGAGTTACATTGCCCGGCCACAGTTCAATAAGAATGTGGTCTACTCAGCGATGAATGTGCTGTCAGCTTGCTGTGATGAAGACATCACAGAACTGGTCGGAGAGCTACGCCCGGGGAAGTCTGGAAAATGGATGTTTGTGTACCGTAAAGGCGCAATGCCGGTAAGTAACATGGTTCTGATCGCACAGTCTTTGATTCAGCATGGAATCATCGGGAAGGCAAAAGTAAGGCGGTTGCAAAAGCATGAAGGGGCCAGCACTTCATCTGAGTTCAACGCCTTTGAGTACATCAGTGCTGCCCGAATACATCTCAGCTTGAGCCGCGAAGAGGCCGAGCAGCTGACGATGACAGAGTTTCAGATGCTGTTGGCGACGAAGTTCCCGGAGCAGAAGGGCTTTACCAAAGAAGAGTATGACGCAGTTGCTGATGACTATCTGGCGCGGAAGGCAAGGAGGATGGCAAATAAATAAAAGAACCCGAACGAATTCGGGTTAGTTGGTGTTTTTCTGCTGAGGTGCAGGTGCAGGTGCAGGTGCAGGTGCAGGTGCAGTCAGTTGAGATGGTACCTGAATAAACACTGGCTGCTGTGCGGGTTGTTGTGCAGGCTGCGGTGAGTCTTTAAGCGCCGAGATCAAACCTGGTATCGCAACAACTACAGCGATGATTACACCAAAGATTGCCATCCTAGTAGATATTCCAGACTGAATACCAGATATCGCGGTATTCATGCCTGTGATCTGACCCTGTATACCTTCGACTTTCCCATCGAAAGATTTTACTACACCATCAATGCTGTCAATTTTCCCGTCAATTTTTGAGGAAAGAGATGATATGGCAGAGGAAAGTTGAGCCATTTGCGTATTTTGTTGCTCTCTCCACTCGGCCATTTCTCTGCGCATCTCTGCTGTTAAAGCGGAAATTTCTGCCTTATTGAGATTTAGCTTAGCATCGAGTTCCTCGCGAGTGATGGTCATAGAAAATTCCTCAAAATCTTTACTGTGCACGTCGGGCATAACCACTCCTGACGATGCTGTCAAAGATGATCTTACATGAGCATCGGCCTTAGCGCTTAAATTGTTAGCATTGTGGGTAACGAAAGAACGGCCCGGAAATCTGCCCATTCTCGCGGTATCCAAACCGATTACATTTGAGTAAGCACTGCCACTAGACGATGCAAGACTGGGCGCTGATTCAGCAATGGTCATTTTTTGTTATTCGCTAATAGAGCTCTTGGCTTGTGCAGAACTAAGTATCAATGTTGCCATTTCTACAGCGACATGAAATGGCAATGAAACAGATTGAAGTGCTTCTGCATAAAATTCCATTTTTACTTCTGTGCTATTGCCTTGTGGTAACTCCTTAGGAATATGTAAATGCCGCATGAAGCTAATCCGGGCGTAATCTTGACCGCTTACACTAAAATCACTAACCACATAAGAGTCAGCTAGGCTGTCAGAATAATCTTTGGAGAGTGAGATTTCTTTTTTTGCAACAACGCTCATTTTAAATCCTTTGTATTCAACGATTTATAAAATACTTGTTGGCTAGGTTTCCAGTGAATCGAATCTTAACCTACAGAATGATTTTCTAACACCCTGATAGATGATCAGTGCTTATGGCTGAGCTCATAGGAAGAGCAAAAATACCATCAGATTGTGCTTCTTCAATATCAAGCCTTCGCTTAGCATGATGAGCTTCGTACTTGAGCCGGAGATTAGAGATGGAATGTTGTCCAGAATGTAGCAGTGCGGTATCGCTAAGCGGCACTGTCCGCTGTTTATGTGATAAGGATTATTGCATGGGGCAGCGCTGCGGAGCTTCAGAGATGAGCAGGCATTACCAATGTAAAAACCCTGATTGCTTGAAGGAAGGGATGCCCGATGAGACGCGTATGTATTACGACGCTCATGAGCGAAAGTTAGGCTAACCCGCTCCGGCGGGTTTCTTGGTTATAGCCTTTGCAATACCGTAAATGATTGTAATAACGATGAAGCTCATTTCTTTTTTGACGATATCGAAATCAGTGTCAGTCTAAGAAAGGAGTGAGTGATGGTCAGCAAAGCAAAATTAGTCCTAGTCGCAGTGAGCATGATTTTTGGCATTCCGCTAACTATGTCTGGTCTGCAACTAAAGGAAGGAATGTTTCTAAAGCAGATGGTGAATTGCCAAGAGGATGCTTCTAACAGCGTCATGTCACTTTTAGATCGTGACCTCAACACCATCAGAGGAGGAGAGTTTGAACACATATCAAGTTATCTCAAAACCTGCACTAAAGACATCAACCCAAGAATTGGCGTTGTGACCTTCTTGCGCAATGAGCACGAAAGGAACACCAAAGAGACCGCGGCTATCAAATAGTTGTATTGCTTCCCATTGCATCTCATCCTGGCTAGGATTTGTCCTACTGTTACTTTTGGGGATAGGGATATGATGCTGCAGGGATTGGCGCCGCAGAAAGTTGCATGGTTCCGTGATTGGGTGTTCAAGAAAAACTTTCTTGAAGTGGTTGATTTACACTGTCAGTTGACGGAAGCAGTTAGAAAACACTACCGACTTCGAAATCATGGTAATCACCTCCTGATCGCAGTAAGCGCATGCGAATACCTGATCAGCATTTCCGATATTGCAATGGACGCCATGATAGCCAAAGCTCACTATAAAATTTACGAGTATGAGCAGATCATAGGTCAATATCCTTACCCCAAAAAATTCTACAGGCCATCACATATAGGTTACGACCAGCTCGGTGTCTTGCTCAGGCGTTATAAGCAACCAGAAAGAGAGAAGGCGCTAACAAATAAGATGATGTCTGAGGGTTGGCGCGGCGGAGAGGTTAATCTATCAGAATTTAATGGCCGTCACTTTTTGCATAACAATGGATAAGGGAATGAAGAAACTGATTTTGGGAGCAGTGGCTGTTGTTGCAGTCACTGCAGCAGCTAGCAAGCCGCCTTACAAGTTGCACGTTCCGTCAGATCCCAATGCGAACTACACCGTACTGGAGATAGGAAGTAAAGGGAATCTCACTACAATCATCACTAAGCGAGATGGAAAATCAGGTACAACATATTCGCAGCGCGCCTACGATTGCAGAGCTAAAAAGGTGATGTATTTAGGTTCAGGCGAGAACCTAGCGGAGATGCGCTCATCCAAGCCTGACGATCACCTTTCACCAATAGTTGATGGCTCAATTGCTGATTATGTCGGTAATGAGGCCTGTAGTTAGATTTAACCCACAAAAACATCAACCCGCTTCGGCGGGTTTTTTATTGCCCGGAGATCGTAATGTCAGAGAAGGTTGGAGAAATTTACTACGATGTTGGCGCTGACATTGCTCCATTGCTGCAAGGTTCAACGCAAGTCAAAGCGGCTCTGGACTCCATGGGCAAGGTGCAGACAAGGCTTCAAACAGTATGGGTGGCCTTGAGCGTTCCGTGCAGAAAACCGGAAAAGCTGTCGCGCGCTCTGCCAATGACGCCAGCCAAGCTTCTAAGGTTATGGAGTCACTTGGAAACCAAGTTGCAATACTCGAGGAGAAACAGCAAAACGGCGCAAGGGCAGCAGTTATTTTGGCGGCTGAACTTCAAGCTGGGTCTCAGGCGACTGCCTCACAAAGAAAAGAAATCGCATCATTAGCAGGGCAGCTTTACGACCTGAGAAGTGCGCAGGACGCCGCTTCATCGTCAACAGAAAAAGCAACAGCTTCGTCCGGAAGGATGGAGATGATGATGAGCAGGGTGGGCCTCGCTATCGCTGGTGCCTTCACGCTTCAAGCCGCCGGACGTATCATATCCATAGCGGATCAGATGTCGATTCTTCAGTCAAGGGTAGAGAGGCTTTCGCCTTCAGTTGAGGTTGCGAAGAATACAATGGCCTCATTGAGCGCTATCGCAGCTCAAACGGGTAGCAGCCTTGATGATACGGAAAGGCTTTGGGAAAAATTAACTCAATCTCTTAAATCTGCTGGTGTATCAAACTCCCAGATTCTTGCTCTCACTGAAACTCTCCAAAAAATAGGAACAGTAGGTGGGTCTTCTAGTGAAGAAATGAGTTTAGCTCTTCGTCAGTTTGGCCAGTCACTTGATGGCGGAATTATCAGGGCCGAGGAATTTAACTCGATAATTGAGCAAATGCCGGAATTAGCGCGACGGATGGCTGCCGGTTTGAGTATATCAGTAGGCGATTTACGCAAGAGGATGCTTGAAGGTAAGTTAACGGCAGAGGATGCACTGAATGCAATAAGGTCTCAAGCTGGCAAGGTGAGTGAAGAATTCGACAAGATGCCCTCAAGTGTCGAAAGAGCTAAAAACTCCTTAGATGTTGCATTCAAAAACGTAATATCAGATTTAAATGAATCAATTGGGCTGACCAAGTCTCTTGCCGGAGCAATGACTCAGCTTTCAAACAACCTTAACTATTTCAACAAGAATGCAGGGGACGCTGGAAGGTTTCCAAAATTGCTTGAGCTTCAGAAGCAATACACAAGCGAAGTGCAGGAAGGCAAAAAGTGGTGGGAGACTCAGTCTGTCTACCAGCAACGAGTTGGCCAGGCGACATTTAATCTTAAGAACACAGAAGCTGAAATCAGAAGCATTCGCGCAGCCTCCACAAAGGAACTTGAAAGTCAGTCGAAAATTGTTATCCCAAAATCGACAGCTGATAGCAAAGAAGCCAAGGATCTGGAGAAGAAGTCTCAGCGACGCTTGGAGCTATCGAAACTTGAAGGTCAGGCCAAGGCCAGACTGCAAGCTCAATATGATGCTGAAGATGCCGGCATAACTGACAGTAAACGCCTGAAAGCGCTGCAGGAAGAGTATGCAGCCACGGAAAAGAATACCAATGCCCGCAAAACATCGACAGCTGAAGGAAAGAAAGCGGCGTCTCAAGCTGAATCAGATGCCCAGAAACTTGAAATACTTCGCCAAAAATCAGAGCAAGTAGCGGATTCTACCCAAGAGCTTTCACGCTCAAATGCGATCCTTCAGGCTCAACAGTCACTAAGCAAAAGCGCTACTGTCGATCAAATAAAGCAGGCAGGAGACTATGCCGCCAAGATTTGGGACCAGGCCAATGCGTTTAAGGCGAAGCAGCAGGCGGAGCAGGCTACCCGCTTCGTTAACCAAGAAGTGGCAGCCGCCAATACTGCGCGAGACCCTTACACAGGCGAGGTCACAGACCCTAAAGCTCAAATTGAAGCAGAAGAGCAGCGGAAATTAGATGCTCTTAATAAATACCAGCAGATTGGCGCAGTTACAGCCCAACAGTATGAAGACGCGAAAACGGCAATCGCAAGGAAAGCTGCTTTAGACAGGGCGCAGATCACGAAAGATGAAACTCAGCGCCAGTATGACAGCATGAACATGCTACTTGGTGGAATCAGCGATGGATTCAGCGGCCTTGCAAATATTGTAGCTAAGTCAGCAGGCGAAAATAGCAATGCATATAAGGCGTTGTTCGCTGTCAGTAAAGGTTTTGCTGTAGCTCAGGCAGGATTAAACCTTCAGCTAGCCATATCAAATGCGATGGCGTCTGGCCCGTTCCCGTGGAATCTGGCAAACATGGCACAAGTTGCCGCTGCTGGTGGGCAAGTCGTTTCTGCTATAGGCGGAGCATCATACGGCGGCAGGCGTGAGCATGGCGGCCCAGTTAACGCCAACAGCATGTACCGGGTAGGTGAGGGTGGTAAGCCAGAAATCTTTAAAGCCAGTAATGGCAGTCAGTACATGATCCCCGGCGATAGCGGCAAGGTTATCAGCAATAGCGATTTGGGCGGATCAGGCAGTGACGGCGGCGGCACGGTGTTTAATGTGGCGTTCAACATCCAGACCACTAACGGCATTGATGACGCCACCATGCAGAAAATGGCCAGCATGATGAAACAGGTTGCGCTCTATCAGATGAAAGATCAGACGCGACCGGGTGGAATCCTCGGCCCTCGCAAATAACAGGAAATCCCATGCCAGAAACTTTCATCTGGAGCCCACAAAAGGGCTTCATGGCTTCGCGTGCGCCAAATGTAGCGGTGGTGAAGCTTGGCGATGGCTTTGAGCAACGCCAGACCAAAGGCATAAACCCGCTGATGGACAGCTACTCGCTGACGTTTGTCGGGTATGACGATGCAAAGTGTTCCCGGCCTAACGTGGCAAAAGCCGCAGAAGCATTTCTGAAAGCGAGAATGGCCGTCGAGTCGTTTTACTGGACTCCTTCAGATACGGGCGTGCAGAAGCTATTCGTTTGCCGATCCTGGTCGCTGCAGAAAACGGGAAGTGTTGATCAGTTAACCGCAACTTTCGAACAAGTACCGAGATAATACTGGAGAGAAATATGACCTTAGAACAGCGAATCGAAGAATTAGAGAAGAAAGTGGCAAGTCTAACGTTGCCTAGTGCAACAGCGGAGGAGTTGGCTAAGATGATGCGGGATGTTGCGGCTGAGACGATTAAGAACGCACGTCGGCCGGGTGGTGCTTTGTACAAGTTGGATCAAGAAGCGGCCAAAGCTATGACCGCTACCTATGAGGTGCGAGTAGGCGTCAATTACGATAAGGAAAGAGATCGCTTACTCGACATCGCCACTACTTCATTGCACGATTCACTGCATTTATCGCGCTTGTAAAGGCATCCTTAGTGTGTGGGTCATTTTTGGCTGCGCTATCAGGAATTTTTGCTTGGCCAGCTTGAAAGGCATCCAGTAAGACAGCTGCGGCATTCTGGTTTGGTGATATCCTATTCACTACCCGAATGACTTCCGTAAATAAAAGTCCGGTCATGATCTCATGAGTTAGCAGCTTCTGTTTCTGCACTGCTAATTCTTTTTGAAGTTCTTGAATTCGCGCCTCGAAACTTTCAATGCGTTGTTCGTTAGACATGTTAATCCTTTCCAGAGGTAATCAGCCATCCCTCATTGCTGTGTGCGCCCATGCCCCAAACATGGGCGGGCTGAATACTCAACATATCCTTATCTGTAAATCAGCAACATCCTGATATTCGATCAGTAATCATCCAATGGCTGCCACTTGGCGGCGTTTTTTATGGGCGCAATATGAGAGACATACCAGCAGAACTCATTATCGAGAGCGTTGATGCCGGGGTTGGCGCTATGCTCGACCTGTTTGAGGTAGACCTGCAGTCGTTTGGCGGTGACGTTATCCGCTTTCACGCTGGAACAAACGGTTATTACAACGATGTGATATGGCAGGGACGGGCTTACTCAGCCTATCCGATCGCCGTCGAAGGTTTTGAAACCAAGTCAGAAGGCACATATTCACGCCCGACGATGAAGGTAGCGAACATCACAGGTTTGATTACCGGCATCAACCACGATTTCGACGATGCGCTGGGTGCCGTGGTGACCCGTCGGCAGGTGCTTGTGAAGCATCTCGACGCGGTGAACTTCCCGAACGGGAACGCCAATGCCGATCCGACCATGGAGGCTGTTTCGCGCTACGTCATTGAGGAGATGGCTGAAGAGACCTTCGAAACGGTGACTTACAACCTGGCGACGCCGGTCGACTGCGACAATGCGATCATCCCGGCCCGCACTATCCTCGCAGACGTGTGTCAGTGGGTTTATCGCAGTGATGGTTGCGGCTATTCCGGTCCGGCTGTGGCTGACGAGAAAGACAATCCAACCTCCGATATGTCGAAAGACAAATGCTCAAAGCACCTTAGCGGCTGCGAGTTTCGGTATCCGAAACCGAGTGCAAAGCCCTACGGCGGCTACCCCGGATCAGCAAAGGTGTCATGATGATTGAAAGTGAATGCCTGGCTTACGCCGCTTCGTCCGGCGATGAGGTCTGCGGTCTGATTATTGACGGTCAGCAGCTGTGGCGATGCCGCAATGCGCATCCTGATCCGGCGCGTAACTTCAGAATTGACGATGCGGACTGGCTTGAAGCAGAAGCGGCGGGAGAAATCACCGCCGTTTTTCATTCTCATCCTGATCCGAAACTGATTCTTTCTGCTGCCGATCGCAGCGCGCAGCTGGCTACCGGCATCGACTGGTGGTTAGCCAGCGACGGCCGCCTTCGCAAATTCCGTCCGGTGCCGCACCTGCTGGGCCGACGCTTCGAGCACGGCGTGACGGACTGCTACACGCTTTTTCGCGACGCCTATCATCTCTGCGGCATCGATCTGCCTGACTTCGAGCGAAGCAACGGCTGGTGGGTCCGCGGCGAAAACCTTTACCTGAAAAACATGGCGGCCAACGGCTTCAGTGAAGTCGGCTTTGAGGCCATCCAGCCCGGTGACGTAATCATCAGGCGCGCTTTTCCTGAGTGCGACCCGTGTCACGCGATGATCTGGCTGGGTGAAAACACCATTCTGCATCACGAAGTGCATGGTCGGTTAAGCCGCCGCGAGCCACTTCGTCAGCTTCACGTTCCTCTTATTCACTCCATCTGGAGACACGAACAATGCTCACTTTTGGATTTACGGGGAATTTACGACGACATTTCCGCCAGATCGATTTGAACGTCGACACGCCGGCGCAGGGGCTTCGGCTGCTGCTGGCGCAATGCCCAGAGTTCAAGCGCGACTTCTACCAGACCCGGCTGCGCATGCGCATAGGCGGCAGCGACATTTCCGGAGACACCCTCGAATTTCACATGAACCGCCACTTAAAAGACGGCGCCAGGGTGCTTTTCGTTCCGGTTGTTGAAGGCTCAATTACTGCGGTGGCCGCGACGTGGATCATGGTCGCAGTGACCGTCGCATCGGTGGCTTACTCGCTTTATATGACCTCGCATATGAAGACGAGAACATCAGCAGATCAGGACACAAACTCCATCACAAACAACTCTTTTACCAGCGCAGAAAACCGAATCGGGCAGGGCCGACCAGTGCCACTTCTGCTGGGTGAGATGGTCGTAGGCAGCAACGTTATCAGTCTCGGTATCGACACTACCAACAATCAGGACTGGGACATTTCAATTAGCTAAGGTGACAGCATGAGTTCAGGCGGCGGTGGCGGCAGCACTCCAAAATTAATCGACGATAACCTCAAATCAAAGCAGTTCCTCCGCGTTCTTGACCTTATCTCAGAAGGGCCGATTTACGGTCCGGTAGACCAGAGTCATCTTTCCTCTTTCATGCTGAACGACACGCCTGTAACTGATGCTGCAGGCGGGATAACGATTAATGGGGTGAGCGTTGCCTGGCGCCCCGGAACGGCATCACAGTCGCCAATTAATGGATTCAATACGGTTGAAGCCACAACGGTCGTTAATACTGCTGTAACGCAGTCAACGCCTCTTGTTCGCACCGTGACAGATACTGATGTTGATCGCGTGCGTATGAACATCGGCGTCTCCGGACTGGTTGAGCAGGACACCAAAGGAAACCAGCACGAAACTACTGTATCTATGGTGATCGAAACCCGCGTCGGCTCCGGGTCATGGCAGATACAGAAAACCGTAACCATCCGCGGCAAACAATCCGGTGAGTACCTTGAAGCCCACCTTATTGATGCTCCTCAGACGAAGCCTTTTGATATCCGCCTGCGTCGCATCACACCAGACAGCACCAGTGATTTACTGACCAACGGGACTATCTGGAACAGCTACACGGAAATTACTGACAATAACCTCTCTTACCCCTATGCGGCCATTGCCGGCTGCGTGATAGACCGTGACCAGTACACCGATACGCCAACACGCACCTATCACCTGCGCGGCCTGATTGTCGATGTGCCGGATAACTATGACCCGATTGCGCGCACCTACACTGGCATCTGGCTGGGCGGATTTAAGTCAGCCTGGACGAATAACCCCGCGTGGATTTTCCGGGCGCTGGTCAAGAACAACCGTTACGGTCTGGCGAAGCGCGCCGGTTATATCGACGTCGATGACGGCAGCCTGTATGTACTGTCGCAGTTCTGCGATCAGCTGGTTGATGACGGCTACGGCGGTAAAGAGCCTCGCTTTACGCTCAACGCCTACATCACCGAGCAGAAGAGCGCGCGCGAGCTGCTTGACGATATCGCCGGGATGTTCCGTGGTATTGCTCTGTGGGACGGCATGCGCTTTTTTGTGATGCTGGATAATCCGCAAGACCCCATTGCCTCGATCACCAATGCAAACGTCGTAGACGGCCTGTTCACCTACAGCTCGATGAAGCGCTCAGAACGTTACAACGCTGTCATCGTATCCTGGACCGACCCGAATAACGGCTGGTCACAAGTGAAAGAGTACGTCTCCGACGATGCGCTCATTGATCGCTACGGCTATAACGAAACTACCATGGAGGCATTTGGCTGTACGTCGCGTGGCCAGGCGTTTCGTACAGGGAAGTGGCTGATAGAGACGGCCAAGCGCGAAACCAAGAAAACCACGTTCAAGATGGCGCGCGAAGCTATACGCTTCATCCCCGGCGATGTTGTCGAAGTTCTCGATAACAACTATGCAGCAACGCGCCTCGGTGGCCGGATCATCTCCCATGCGGGCGCGTCCATTACGGTAGACGCAGACGTTTCTGAGCTGGCTGGCTCTGGCGATACCATGTCTCTGATGGGGGCTGACGGGAAGTTTACTAAGCACGCCATTGCCAGCGTCGCGGGACGTATCATCACGCTGAAATCTGCGCCTGCATGGATAAAAGATGGGACGGTGTTTGTCATCTCTACGGGGGAAGTTGCACCTCGGCTGTTCCGCATCATGGGCATCTCCGAGGATGACAACAACTCGGTGTACAGCATCACGGCTACGCTTCATGACCCGAACAAGCAGGCAGTGGTTGACGATGGTGCCGTATTCGAAATGCCTAACGATACGCTGAACGGGTATCGAGTTCCGAATATCGAAAATTTGCGGATCATCAATACGAACAGTGAAACCGTCCAGGTAACAGCAACATGGGAGACGGCAACGCTCACGAAGAAAATCGTGTTCGAGCTCTACGTTTACACCACTGATGGCAGGGTGGTAGCGCAGTACGAAACAGAGCAGTTCCGATATGATTTTTACGGGCTAGATGCGGGGAATTACACGCTGGGCGTGCGCGGCCGCAATGAAAACGGCATGAAGGGAGCGGAAACGCAGGTCAGCCTGGTTATCGGCGCGCCGGCGGCACCGACCTTTGTACAATGGAATCCCGGTATCTTTTCGGCAGACATCGTACCTGTAATGAGTGTCAGCGCGACAACTGACACGACCTTCGAATTCTGGTTTACCGGAGAAGTCCCGGCAACCAGCATCGGCAATGTTGAGAATGAGGCGCAGTTTCTGGGGCGTGCTTCACAGTGGACTCTGCACGGGCTCAAGGCTGATAAAACCTACTACATGTATGTGCGCACTAAAAATGCGTTTGGGGTGTCGGCTTTTGTTCAGGCGTCCGGACAGGCTTCAGCAGATATACCGGGTATGCTCGACTATATCGACGAAGCTGTCAGGAAATCAGAAGCTTTTGAGCGCCTGACGTCAAACATCGACACGAATATTGAGGGGATATTGCAGAATGCCCTGAACCTCGACGCCTCGGTTGATCATCAGTTCGAATCTTATGGGCGTAACCGCGCAGACATCATCACCGTCAGGCAAACCGTCGCGGACAGTGACCATGCATATGCCGAGAAGTTTGAGCAATTGCAGGCAACATCCGATCAGAACTCCGCAGCAGTACAGCAGGTATCAAGCGCTTATGCAGATTTGAGCGGGAAACTGTCAGCTCAGTGGGGCGTAAAAGTCCAGGTGGACAGCAACGGTAATAAATATGTCGCCGGCATGCAGCTGGGTGTTGAGGGTAATAACGGCTCCGTACAGTCCTACGCGCTGTTCAGCGCCGACAACTTCGCCATTTATAACACCGCAAACGGCACCTATCAGCTGGCGTTCACGGCTGTTAATGGTCAGGTATTTATGAGGGATGCATTTATCAACTATGCATCATTCACGCTGGCAAAAATCGGTTCATGGTATTCATCAAACTACATAGCAGGCCAGACGGGGACAATTATGAAAGCGGATGGGTCATTTGAATTCAACGGCTCAGTTCCTGGGCAGGGGAGGTTTGTTTTAAATGGCGCGCGCATGGTCTGGTACAACACAAACAACCAGCCTACGGCTGTTTTTGGAGCAGCATTATAATGGCAGGAGGATTTCAGACATTCATTAACGGCACCTCTTTCGATGCCGTAAACTCCATGTCTTATAACTTCATTGCGGACGTGGCAACGATATCCGGCACAAGCAGTAAAACATACAACTTTGCCGGATTTAACCTCAGTGCGGCAATAATTGGCGGGCGCACCTCGGCTGGGGGGCAGCAGATAACATATGGCGTATCTGTTTCCGGACAGACGGTATCATGGAGCGGGGTAGACACAGCATCAAAATTGATTGTAACGGCCACTGCTACCACAACACTTAATTATGCAGGCTTCGTTTATAACGATTATTCCGTGAATCCGCCGGTATTTAAGCTGGCACCGAATTTCACTCCTTTTAACCTGGTGCAGGTAATAGACTTAACCCCCGGCTTTGACCAGATTGTGCAGACCAATGTGCCGGCCACCATGTCGATGGTGGCTTTTCACAGGAGCACTGCTGGATCTGGTTTCGATCATGTCTGGTGGTATGAGATAAACCAGAACGGATACTGGGCTCTGCAATTTCGTCCTAACTTTGGATCCGCTATGGGACCGACGCGAATCTACGTTTTTGCAAAGATGATGGTGAATGTGCCACCGGGCGGCTTCTTCATGTATAACAATGGAGTTATGGTCTGGCACAGCAACTGCCTGCCGTTGCAGATGCAGACTGGTTCAACAACCAATGCAGGGCAGCCCGTAGCAATTACGCCCGGCGTTTCTGTTGTGTTATCTATACCCAGTGACCCTGCGTTCCCGAACATCGGAACTCGCCGTTATAACTGTTACAGTGCAGGAATAAACACTTCGGGGAACTGGGAAGCCTCAGGCGGGGATATATACGCATCCGCATTTTACAATAATCCGTCTAACACTGGCTTGCCCCCTGGTTACTCGTGCGGACCGCCTGGGTTCATTTATACAAATGCATACGACAGCTACTACCGACAGGCTTTAGGGGTGTAACTTATCACACGACGACGTGTCAACAAACTGTGATTTATCTGCCCATGTGTAAAAAGGGTTTCCCGCAAGATACCTTCCTTCTTCCATCTTGAATACAGCTATATCGTATTTCTGTTTATAAATTACCGCCTTGTTATAGCAAAGGGGAGGGGAGCTAGATACGCAACCTACCAAAGACATTGCAACAAAAATAATAGTAATTACCTTTTTCATTTGAATATCCTTTTTGATTATGGGCTGATTATAAATCATGCACAGATTGACTGATGAAGTGAATAAGTAAGGTTTTCGAATTTATTTTGCCAAATCAAATTAACTGGAAACCATTCCAAATAAACCCGACCACTGGGCCGGGTTTTTTATTGCCCGGAGAAAACTATGCCAGCAGGCACTATTACACTTACCAATAACTCCACTGCCGTGACAGGTTCAGGAACGAGCTTTACGACAGAGCTGAAAGTGAATGACTTCATCGTCGCGGTGGTTGGCGGGGTCACCTATACGCTAGGTGTTCAGTCGGTGAATTCTGCTACCAGCGTTACGCTCACAACTGCATACGGTGGCCCTACAACTTCCGGGCTTGCATGGAACGCGGTAGCGAACGCCGCACTTGTGGGGATTACGGCACAGGTTGCCGCCGATGTTGCTAAAGCCATTCGAGGGCTCAATTTTGATAAAGCTAACTGGCAGCAGGTTTACAGTGCATCGGGGAATATCACTGTCACGCTTCCGGATGGTTCTCAGTACACAGGTCCTTCGTGGCTATCTCTTTCTGGCTCACTAAGTGGCAAAGCTGCTTCAGGCTCTAACAGTGATATCACTGCCCTCAATGCACTGACAAGCAACCTGGAAGTAGTGGGGCCAGCAAATCCGTCAGCTACAAATGGCTCATACAACAATGCGCCGGCATTTCGATCCGTAATGAAAGGCAGGGGGGCTAATACATCCAGCAAAGGAGGCTTTGCATCACTCAGCTGTGGTGAGCAGGTTGGAACGAATGTTTACGCGCTTATTACTCTCGACTGGGCTGGTTACGGATCTAAGTACTGGAACTTTTACTCAACAGGCAATGCTAATGCGCCAGGTTCATGGGTCAACGGCTCCGACCAGAGACATAAAAGCAATATCGAATGCGTGAAGAATCCGCTCACTGCAGTGCTTTCCTGGCGAGGCTGCACCTATGATAAGCAGGATGGCGGTTCAGAGGTCGGGCTTATAGCTCAGGACGTAGAGTCGTTTTGCCCGGTAGCAGTGATTAACATCGGCCGGAGAGAGTTTTCGGACGGGAAAGTTATCGAAGACTTCAAGTCGCTCAATACCGCCGGCGTATCGGCGGCTTATCACACCGAAGCAATAAAGGCGCTTTTCAGCTTGGTAGAGTTAGCCCTCACAGAGCCTGATACTGCGCTGAAACACATCGACGAAATCAAGGCAGCAATACTGGCTCCCGGAGCGTGATAAAAAAGCCCCGGCGGCGGGGCTATCTTCCTTATCAGAAAACCTCTGTTAATCGCGCGAATTGCTATTGCTAACGCTGACCTTTAATTTTCTGTCAGTTGACTTAGATATTATAAGCAAGCTTATAACAAGTGCCAGAGAAAATATTATAAATAGGGAGATGATTCCGGCGGCTAAGTACGTATTTTGATTAGTAAACTGCCATTGCAGCAATAGCGATTTAACCGGGTCGAAAAGGGCCGCTAAAAGTGGGCAAATGGTGAGCATTAGGCTTGCGTATTTAGATAATGTAGCCTCTGAATTTAGGAGGCCTCTTCTGTCAAATCGAAATAGGTGGAGGAGAGCAACAACACAGTATGCGATATTTATCACAAAAAGCACTAAACTCCACAGCGCTTTATCATCTGCATACATTAAATCTGTATTTGAAAGAAGACCGATTAACGAAAATCCGACAACATAAAAATAAGATATTCCAATAACTAATAGCAACCATACTTTAACGCGATTAATAGCCATAGTGAGTCCTTTCAGTAAAAGAATGAGTGAATTAAAGTAGCACGGCATCAAGATACAACAACGTGAAAAAAATTCACAACAGCAGAACGACAAGAGCGTTACTGAATTTATAGTAAAATCGATACATTCTCAGCAACTGAGCTGCTACGTACCGCGCTTGTTTCAGCTATCTGCGACGTGGGTGACTACAATGTATCCGTTCACGCCGATACCTTCCGAAAAAAATCATGCGCATCATGTCCATTACAAAAGCCCAAACGCAGTCGCTTGCCAAAAATCACGCCGCTATTACTGTATTTATATACAGTTATTTTGCAGAGTAGATTATGCCACGCCAATACGAAATAGGCTCAGCATTCAACAATGCCATCAAGCTCGATGCCCGCGGGCGCCGGATAGTCAACACTGAGAGCTTCCGCCTTAAGCTTGAGAAGGTAAATCACGTCTGGCCTCTGGAAGAGTGCAACCGGTGGATTAAGCGATATCAGCCCTTCTTCTTTGAGCTCGTTACAGACGGTGGAGAGAACAAGACGTGGGCCCTGCGCAACATGGGGTATGTGAGATGAGCGTGCCATATATAGAAGAGGGCTTCGATCTGCCATCGTCGAGCGCGTTCCGCATAGAAACACCTGAAGGTTTTGTCATCGTCGACCGCGGGGTAAAGATGAAGCCTGGCGACGAGGTAGCGTTTCAGTACGATGGCTATCCGATGGTAGGCAAACTGTTCGTTTCCGGACTTATCACGCAGGATGGCGAAACGATAGACGGGGAAGGGCTGGAGGGAATCATAGTGCTGGGTAAAGTCACCGCGACCATTCTGGACGATGACGACGAGTTCCGGCCGACGATCTGAAAACTGCTATCAATGCTTCGTAATCGCAAAGGCGTGCCGCGCGCGACCTTTGCGCTCAATTCCGCACTAACTGTATAATGATGTAATCCACTCTCGGTAGTCAGCTAGACTCTACCCAACCATCCTCGCTTTATCATGCAACGGTTCAGGCAACAAAACATAAACCGGATAAGTAGCAGGACAAAATTTCAACGCATAAAAACAAAAATAATTATACTACAAAGGCTTGCAATGAAAATCCGCTTTCTGTCAGCCAATGAGCACAAGCTGACCGAGGTACGCAAAATCCTCGAACCGGTAGGCGTCGACGTCCTGCCTATCTCGCGCCGCATCGACGAAATCCAGACG